>LDZS01000079.1_pt1 | contig 11747 bp, 7 predicted proteins | sample 615471 | NCBI WGS metagenome assembly LDZS01 (sample SAMN03408295, study PRJNA278302) | terrestrial metagenome | isolation source: oil reservoir sample K3 | place: USA: Alaska, North Slope, Kuparuk formation | collected 2013
CATGGATCCGGGATCACCGATGGGGACAAAATGTTGTATGGAGGCACTCCCTGTGGATTTGTCATCGAAGTGGACGGCAAAAAGGTATACCATGCCGGCGATACAGGTCTTACTATGGAGATGAAACTTCTTGAATTCGAAAACATAGACCTTGCCATATTGCCCATAGGCGGAAATTACGTAATGGACATAGACGATGCCGTCAGGGCAGTCGAGTTCATCAAACCTAGAAAGGTAATCCCGATGCACTACGATACTTTTCCGGTGATAAAGGCAGATCCACAGGAATTTAAGGCGAAAGTAGGATCTTTGGCCGATATTATAATCTTAGAGCCGGGCCAAAGCTACGAAATTTAGTTGTTCGTAAATGCAAAAAATACGCAAGCTTGTCCGTTTATTCTTTTAAAGTAAACTCCTCTCGAGGGTTATATAACGATCGAGAGGAGTTTACTTTAGTTGGCTTGGCCGTATATGATCAATTCGATGATGCAGGAGATAGTTTGGACATTTTTGCTTCAAAATTAAGGGCCTTTCTAAAGCTAAGGTTGAGCGTTAAAATCGGCACAAAATAGAGTAAATATCTCTGAAGTTCATATTTCATGCCAAAAACTCTCTTTAAAATCGAGTTGTAAGAATAAAATTGTCTCCATGCCCATCCATTGCCCTTTTCAAGTTCCTCTGGTGTCATCTGAGCGGGCCTGAAAACAGCATTTCCAAAATCATACTTGGACCAGTCCTTCTCGATGATGCGGTTTTCGAGAGACAGCTTCTCGTATAATTTGGTTCCAGGCAAGGGCGTCAGGACGCTGAACTGAGCTAAGTCCAACTTGGAATCAAGTGCGAAATCCAGTGTCCTTTTAAAGACGTCCCTGTCGTCGCTGTCGAAGCCAAAGATAAAGGCTCCCATAACCATTATTCCGTGATCATGTAATTTCTTTATCCCTTCCTTAAATTTTTTAATTTTGTTCTGAGGCTTTCCTATTTCTTTCATGCTTGCTTCCGAAATACTCTCAAGGCCGATAAAAAGCCCAGAGCAACCACTTTTTTGTGCGAGCTCTAATAGTTCCTTATCCTCGACGATGTTAAAAGAACTTTGTCCAACCCACTTTTTGCCGTAGGGAATGAGGGCCTTGAATAGTTCCTTGCTATGTTTGGGATTACCGATGATGTTATCGTCCATGAATGCGATCAATTTTCCATTCATGTGGCTTATCTCCCGAATAACATCTCTTATGGGTCTGTGGCGGTAGGTATTGCCAAAGAAGTTTGAAACAGAGCAAAAGGAACATCCAAAGGGGCAACCTCTGCTGATCTGGATTGTGTTTTCGAGATAGTAAGCCCCTTTTTTGTACAGATCCCTTCGTGGTTCAGGTAAATTTTCCATGCTTGGGAATCGTTCGTTAGAATAAAATTGCTTTAAGTCACCCTTTTCAAAATCATCGATGAGCCTCTGCCAAGCGCCCTCGGCCTCTCTAATGACTACCGCATCGCAGTGCTGTATCGCTTCCTCAGGAAGCGCGGAAGGATGTGGGCCTCCTAATACGACTTTAGCTCCTCTGGCTCTGAATTCGTCGGCGATATTGTATGCCCTTGGGGCCACGGAGGTCATAACTGTTATGCCAACTAGATCAGGGGGGTTATCATAGTTTATGGGTTCGACATGTTCATCGACTAACGTGACCTCTATGCCCGGTTTAATTAAGGCAGCGATGGTGCTTAAGGTTAAGGGAGGGAGTTTTAACGCGCTTTTTAACCGCTTGGCGTAGTAATCGTCCTTACCTGGAGATATCAAAGCTACTTTTATATTAGAATACCACCTTTTCATCAAAAAATTCACACAAAACATAGAGACTCATAAAGAGAGTCCTCTAAGCCTCTAAGAATGTTTGCAATCTACCTTAAAAAATCTTACTATTGTTTGGCTAACCGAAATAGCCGTATATATTTGCCTTTCTGGTAAACCTACCAAAGGTTTTAGTCCTTTGAAGTGTTGCTATTATGTATTTTATATTGAGTTCGCTGAAAAACTCCCCTCTTTATTCTTCGCTTTATGTTATCACGATTCTCGAGAAAGTAATATAGTATTTAGTCCTATTTTAGATTTCCCATCTTTCCTTGCTCTATAGTATCATAGCACTCAAGAAGACATAAGTGAATTAGGAGGTCATATCCTATGTTAGGACGTAGATCGAATCAAGCGACATTATTTTAGTAAGACCGTAAAAGAACGATTCCCAAAAAATCACTCCTTATTAAACTTATTAAAATTGTTTATGGCAAAATAAACATGGACAAAGGGAGGTGCGGATGTTTTCATGGACTGCTTGATGAGCTGTTTTACGTCTTAGATTCAGAGTTTGACAGGCTAGACTTTTGTTCAAGAGGGGTTCATTCATAGACGCCACTATAGTGAAAGACCAAAGAAGGCATCTTTCCAAAATTCCCGAAGAATTATAACTATGCTCCGGGTCAACTTCAGGCTCTCCATAATTTGACGCTGTGACTTGGTAACTTCCGTGAGGATATGCCTGTAGTTGCCCGAATAGCTAACTTGAATCAACGCCTCCATCTCCAAGAGCTGTTCCCGGACAGTGTACTTTTCAATTAAGCCGGCGCAGGGCGCTCATATAGATGGAAGTTATGATATGGAAGTTATGATATGGATCATTTTCCAGGGCCTCTTAAGCCCACCTCTTGAAGAAGGTCTTTTTACCATCAACTCCTAAGCTGCGCAAGATCTCGCTATTGCGCTGGCTGGTCAGCTCCTGACGGAAGGGATGGGGAAGGGACGGGCACGGCTTTTGCTCTAGGCTTGCAAATGGCAAAGGGGGTCCGCCTCTGGCTGCTATAGATATAGAGTAGGCCATAGATAGGATCTGTCTGTATGCCTTGGGGAAAGAGGCTTTCGAGATCTTTTCCAGTTTGAGTTCATGCGAACAAAACTATTTTTGCCTTGCAGAAGCGGCAAAAAAATACGCGTTTAATATTACAAGCGTAATTACAGCTTACTTTTGCTTACAAATCCAATATCCATTTTTATCAATCGACCATATCTCTTGTTTTTCGAAAGTTGATCCTGGAACCCAGGCAAGCTGTTTTTCCCATAGTTTATCCTGGTTCCAACCGCCGAAAAGTTCTTTTGATCCTTGTGAACTTTGGTTATGACCAAGATTAGTTTCCAAGGCATGTCCCCAAACGATGTCGCTCTGTATTTCGGGGTTTTCTCCATCTAAGTGAACTCCTTTCCCGAAGACGGATAAATCATCGGATATATCGTGCCAGCCAATACGGCATATTTTCCCAAGACCGTATCTGGTGTCGCCTCCGACAAAGATGATATCGATATTGTTCAACTGCTCCCAAAAGTCGTTGTTTCGCAGGAAGACGTATCCCAAAAGCAGAACGGCGCTCGATTCCTCATGACAGTTGGAATCACGCCACCAGGGATTGATACATTCTGTCTCTCGGAGTGTGCCTTCAGACGCTGAGTCCGATTCGGGAGCGATTGCGGTGCCAGGCTGGGAGTCCAGCAGACGACGTCTAAAATCACGGTCAGGAAGTTCACTTTCGTTACAATGCCAAACTAAGCCCCTCTTCGTTTCGTATTTTGGCAACCAAACATAAAACTTGTCGCCCCGTTTCTCGGCCGGAAAGAGGTAGGTGAAACGCAAGTTGCTAGCAATACATTGCCCGCATTTTGAGTAATCTGGAAAATCATCAGCGTTTTTTAACCGGGATGTTTCGGCTGTAATTGCTCCCCAAAGCACGCGGGCCGGGACATATAGTCGACAGCGGTTCAACGCCCCAGCCGGAGACATGCCTATGAAAAGCGGCGCTTCCAATCGCCAGACCCATTTATGTACCGTCCAGGTCATATTCGTACCTCGCTTTTTTCGTGCAATCGTGCGTGGTAGCGGGCGTATACGAGTGCTTGCCTGATCAGGACATGGGCAAGCAACAGTTTATCAAGGTCACCTACTAACTGCTGAAGGGAGGTAAAGACGTCGCCATTTTCAGGAAGTAAAGGGGCCTGCTGCGGTGTCTCTTTTAGGAACTTATGAAGCTTTTGGCTGACATTTTCGCCCTCACTGCCGCCTCGCGTTTTCAGAAAAAGAAACATGGCATAAATTCCTTGTTCTTCCAGCACAGCCAGGGCATCGGTAATGACTTTTTCCAGGTCATCCGATGAGCTGTTCGCGATACCTTTACCCACCTTGGCACAGGCAAGGTCCAGGTTTTCGAAGTTCGTGGCGTCCATTACGAGCCCTCCTTTCCTGACTTATCCGAATCGGCATTCAGCACGCGCAGCCGTCCCATGCCTCGGCTAGCCATGCCGCCGATTCCGAGATGTTCAAGATAATCGTGTGGGCTATGATTCGATCCACTGCCATTGCCAGTGAGAACTTTTTTCACTTCGTCAGGGGTTCTTACGGCAGTAATTTCTCTGCCATCAACCTTGAAGTGCTTGGGGTTCCGGCAGGTTAGCTCCCAGAAAAGCACAGTGCCTCGAGGCAGGGCTTCATAGGTGAACAGCGCTCCTTCTTCGGCCGCCCCGGTGGCTGGATCGATGGCAACCGAGGTCCGGACCTCGAGGTTGCTATTCACGATGTAGGTGAACAGCTTGTCGGAAACGACACTCAGGCGGCTGATGATGTAGCCCGGTACACCCAGTGTATTCGCAATCTTTTGCACAACATCGCCCATTTGCTGCCAATCCGTCTTGGCCGGCAGAAAAAGCCAGCCGAGATTCAATGATAGTTGATTTGCCGTCTTGTCCGCTTTGCGATAAACGACATGCTGGTCAGGCAGATCATCCAGGTTTGAGAGTTCATCAGGGTCAGTTTGCCGCAACGCCATTGGACACGTGATCCACTGCGGTCCCAACTGCGACGCTACTGGAAAGAGCAACACCTGCATATCGCTGAATGCAGCTAGCCCCGCGAAACCGCCACTTGAGCCTACGCCTTTGGCGAAGCCGAACACGGTACACACCGGACAATTGGCCTGTCCGCAATGACCACCTGCACCGTCGCGCGCCGGCTGGCCAAGACCCGCGCAGTCGGGATAGTATGGTTTATCCTTCCCATTGATCTTGCGCCCCGGTTGCTCGGCTTCCAATTTCATGGCCGTGTAGGCTCGCATGACGCCTGCGAGGCTCGAACCCGGAATTTTGGGTATCTTTGTCACCGGATCGCGCACGATGGTGTTGTCCACACGGCCCAGCCGAGCTCCGCCTGTTCCGACATGGATGGGATCGAGCGCCATGCCAGCAAACTGAAATGTATCGAAACTCTTATTATGCATTGTCATCGGCTACCTCCAGACACTTGTTTTTAGTACGCTCATGTGCCATTCCAGGCTCCAGTCCAGGAGTCCGTTCCCAGCGGCTTCCACCAATGTCTCAAGGCAAGCGCCTCGAACATCCAGACGTTCATGGAACACCGCGCGTGCAAAATCGAGCCATGCCGTCTTTCCTCCCTCGAGCCATGTTCCGTCCGGCCCTTGCCAGGTCTCGCGCCGCTCGTTAATTTCCGACCATGCGCCGCGAAGCGCGGTCTGACTTGGTGCATACCGGCCTATCAGCCTCCAAAGATCTCTCATCCGCAGCCATTCCGTTAGCTGTCTGCGACGCAACGGTTCGAAACGCTTTTTCGCACTGTCCATAAACAGGGTCTCGATAATTGAAGGATAAACGAAAACACCGTCCCCGCTTTGCAAGTCTTTCGCATGCCTGAAAACCCGGCCATTAGGATGCTGGAAATCCAGAGGAAAGCGAGCCCTCTCGTCTTCTACGGCAAGGTACGGATAAAATACGTCTTCTCGTCCATCGGGAAGTCTCGTGGGTATGGTCTGAAGAAGCTCTTGCTGATGATCCATCGACTTGATGCTTAGAGCGGTGACGCCCTCCCGCGTTTCGCATCCTGTCACTCGCCAGGTCTCGTGCTCGCTAACAGCCAAATCTGCCTCTATATTCCGCGCCGCTTCTATCACTGCCTGAAACGGCGTCATCCTCGGAAAAGCCACGACACCGACCCGAAGCGGAAGCCGGTCCCAGACACGGGCGAATTGGTTGCTCCATGCGTGGACAGCCTGATCCACACAAGCCGATGCGGCCTCTAGTGGCAGAAGGACCCTAAAACGCACCGGGGAAAGTTCAAGAGGGATCACAGGATGATAAACTCCTAAGCATTCTGGAGCGTCTTCTGTCGATTTAACCTTCAGCTGCTTAGTTTCCATACTGTCATCCGCTTTTAAATCCAGAGAGGCCCCGCTCAGGTAATCCTTGTTGTCTTCCGGTTCCAGAAAACGGGCGAGGTTGCAAATGGTAAGAAAGTCGTTGTCCTCTTTCCGGTACAACAGGCTTATCGGCGCATTCCCATAACGCCCGCTGTACGTCTGCCGGTCTTCCCACGGACCAGATGAACCGTCATCCGGCTTCATAACCAAACGGCGCACGCGCCAGCGGTTTAGATCTACGGCCGCTATCTCGCGGAATTTAACAAGCAAATCTTTGAAGAAATCCTCCGTCTGCCGCTGGAAGCGATAGATGCGACCAGGAGAGGCAAGCTTGCGGAGCAATTGATGGGTGAGCCATCCAGCGCGGCCACTCTCGTCGATGTCGTTCCATTGAGGCGAGTCGGCACGATCCTCGACGATTTTGGAGTAAAAAGACGGCCAATCTTTCTCATACCGATACCCTTCATGTAGGCTGTTCAGCACTGGGTCTTTCGTGTTGAAGGACTGGAGTTTTCCTTTGATGTACTGAAAGAGGCTGTTGAAACAGTCGGAGAGATCGATGGGGTTCGGCTTGTCTTTCAAGATGGGATTGTACCTGCGCCATTCCGGAATGGCCTGCGTCCTGAGCGCGTCCAGCCGGGTTCCGTCAAGCCATGGCTCGATGTCCAGGCTCATCGTGATAAGGGCGACGCGGTCATTGGCGTCGGCCACCTCGCTGATCCAGATAGAATCTGACCCGAACTCTCCCTTCAACCACTTGTCAAGGCGATGAGTCCGCCGAGCCTTACACGGGTCGCAAGGCCTTTGCTTGTCTGCCCTCAAGCGGCTTCTACGTACAAGACATACTGGACAAACATGGCCATCCGACGAATCCTGCCCGGGAATTTGCCAATCGCGGTGCAAGGGCACGGCCATCGTTTCCCGCGCCTTCCGGATTTCCTTCGTCATCGCTACAAGAGATCGGGAGGGCTTGCTGATGCTGCAATACGGGGGCATCTCAAGGTTAGCGTCACAAGCATATTCGTCAATCTGCTCCGTCAGCCAGCTTTGCCAATCTGCGACCTGTAAATTACCACCCTGATACCCTTGTTTGTTGTGATCGAACCGCTCCCCTGGGAACGAAAAGGCGCAAACCTCGCTGTCCCTGTACAGCAGGGAGCCTACAGCGAGATCGACCTCAACGAGCTTGCGGACTTTGGTGAAAAACTCGTCCAGCGCGAGCCGCGCCCCGGTCCAGTCTCCGATCTTCACGGCCCGGGCCTCATAGTGGTCCGCGCCGATCCCGATGGTTAAAATACGCCAACGGGTCTGTTGTTTGAGGCTGTTTTTTGTCTTCTCCTTTTCGCTCTTATCCTCGATCTTCCACGGAAATGAGCCGCCTTCCAGAATAGCTCCGGCCACGGCGCTCTTGAATAGCGCTGCCGCGACGTAGGATTGGTCAAAGAGCGTGACATCGTTGTTCGGCAATCTGGTTTCGGCCAGGGTACTGGTAAACGCCTGACGTAGCCAACCTTCGGGTTTAATGCCAACGGCTTCTTCGCGCCAACGCCACCAGCCATCGAGATCATTTGCGTTGCTGCCAAGCTTCTCCAACTCGGTAAGGAGATTCCGTACCTGCTCAAGCAACCGTTTCCAACCAGATTCAGTCAGCAATTCCGGCGGATCGACCAACAGATTGCGGACCGGGTGGCCAAAGGCCGTGGACAACCACATGTGGGTGGCATCCTGGCCCAGGTATTCAACTGTCCTTGGCGGGAAACTCTGCTTCTCGATACCCGACGCCATGGCGTGGCCGGCCTGGAGAAGGCCAAGCAACCCATTGTCTCTTTTGGTATGCTTCCTGATAAACTGCGTGAAAGTGTCGGGCCAGGCATTTTCATTCAACGCGAATTTGTCTTTCACCCAGTTAAGTCGATCATTCCAAGGGAAAGCAGGGCACTCTATTTCATCCCACTTTTCGTATTCGTAGTTTCTTTTCTGGCCACCGTGCTCCCGCAGGAAATCGCTCTTGGCCTTGCCGGTCATATGAAGCCAGCCGATCGCCTCACAGGTCAAAAGCAGAGGGCGATGTTCCCGCAACGTCTCAGGAAATTTAAATCCCGTCATAAGTCACCTTCCTGCGGAGTAAATCGTCCCTTTATCTCTCTGACGACATCATCCGCCGTTTTGATGTTGCTGCCGTTATCGGGATGTAGTCTCCAACCGTTCTCATCAATTTTGGCAGTGCCCCATCCGGCGGTGCGTTTGGCGGAAATGCCATACGTTTCTAGAAGCGCCTTTATACTGTCGATGAGACTATCGAAGAAGTCGGCGGGCTTTACTTTATCGTTTTCAATTTCTCCTAGCAGAGGCGCGTAGAGTAGCTGTAACTTCCCTTTTGTCCCGGCTGGGACGACCTCATAGTAAATGGGCTTAGTCCCCGCCCGGGTCTTGCGACTATGGGGATTGATCACCTCAAAGCCGACTTTGTTAAACCAAGTGGGATAGAAAACCAGTGCGCCGGACAGAAAATCTTTCTGTTCGCTTTTCTCGTTGCCAAAGAGATGGACGATCCAGGAAGGGTCCTTCCAGCCATCCATTTTCATATCGTGCTTTTCAAGATGATCGGACAAGCCCGCCTGCATCCGGCAGGCCCAGCGAAGAAGCCCCTTCCAGGAGGCTGCTGGCATGAATGGCACTCCGAAGACCCGATCCTTGCGCACCGGGTTGTCCAGCACATGAAAGGGGCGGTCGTCCTTTGAGTGCCAAGGGGATATTAGGGTGAAGGATACATCGATGCAAAACCAAGTCGGATGGAGAAGGGAAGCTTGGTCCAGCTCAAAGCGAAGGTCCGGAGGGAGATTGAGTTCCAGTTCAGCCGCCCGTTTCATATAGCATTGCCGGGCTTCGTTTTTGCGTTTCTCGGCTTGTTTTTTTTGGTCGCGAGCTTGTTTCTGTTCATCACTTCCATTATTAGCAGATCTTTCTCTATTCTCAGCATCTGCCCGCTCTATTTCGGCTTTAGAATAGGTAACTGTGCATCTATCCGCAAAGCCAGAAGCGAGTCCGCCTTCGTTCACCTGTTTCGGGCAGCCTTTCATTTCGACCAGGGATGTGTAATAATCGAAACTCATGAGTAGCCCTCCCTCCCGGCGAATAATTTGCCAATGATCTCCTCACCGGTGAGGAGATCCCAGCCGTTCTGTCCCCAAGCATTCGTCAGACGTTGCTTCATGGTGTTGAAATCGATCAGTCCGGGTTTCACGAAGCCAAAGGTTCTCGCGGGATTTTTGAAGCTGAACACTTTCTTGCTCTCCTGCTTCGAACCGGCAAGCCACTTGGCTATTCCATCGTTACAAGTGGCCAACTGTTGTCCTTGGTTTTTCGCCGGTTGACATCCGAGCACTTGATTGAAAGTACTCTTCGCGTTGTCTACCCGCCCGAGATACTTTCCGTTCACGCACCAAAAGTGTTTTAACGAAGCCCAGGCAAATTCACCATAATCAAACTTTTTCCATTTAGAAAGGTATTGTTCCAGATGATCACGACGTGTTTCAGTGAATTTCTGAGAGGTGTCCATCTGTACCAATCCGTAGTCTTTGTGGTGCAGCTTGCTTGCCCGACTGTCTTTGTCTGTTGGCTTGAGCACCGTCTTGCCGCCGATGGCCCCATATTTGGCGATCAGGCAAAGGGTGGCGTCCAGGAGGGCCCACTCTTCGTCGCAGATCGGGCGAAGGGCTGTGAAGCGGAAAATGAATTTTTCATCTTTCTTTATTTGAGGTGAGATTTTCGTTTCGTTATTGTTCTTGGCCTTTCGGATATTGCCCTTCTCATCCAAAACCTCAAATCTGAACTTCCGCGCCCAACCGGTACAGCCGAATAGTTCGCAGACAACACAATGGTTCCGGTCTTCACATTTCGTATCGGTGGGATCACAAGCGTTGCCGCCCAGACCACGGACCAATACTTCGAACCACCAGCGAATGGAGCCAAGCAGGCCGGTGGTGATCAGGCGGTCAGGCACAGTTTTTTCCTTTATCTGACCGTTCCTTTCTTCAAGGATGACCGACCCGGTCCACAGGTCCGTCAATGCCTTAAGTTTATAATTCCGTGCTCTTGTTTCGCTCGACATAGGCGCCTCCTTTTCAAAAAAATACTTTCGAGGCAGAAAAAGGTTAGTCCCCTTACACTTTTTTCACTCTACGCAAGCATGTATGTTATGGAAGCTAGGGCAAAATTTTACTGAATTCGCTGAAAAACTCTTCACTTTATCCTTTGCTTTATGTTATCATAATGTTATCATGATTCTCGAGAAAGAGAATAGGTATTTAGTCCTATTTTACATTTCCCATCTTTTCTTACTCTATGATATCATAATACTTAAGAAGTTAACAGCTGCTTAGGAAGGAGGTTATGCCTTTGTTAGGACGTAAATCGAATTAAGCGACATTTTTTGTGAAACCGTAAAGGAACGACTTCCAAAAATCACTTCTTATTAAAAATTAATGATCTCATAGTTTAGTCTCCTAGAACATAAAAAGGGCTTTTAACCTCATTCAAAGGCGCCCTTTCTTCACACGGTTTGGTACGACTTTAAAGGGATTACTATGCCTTTTTCAGGATTCATGGAGCAAAAATCATAAGAAAAATGGCATTTGAAGAGTATAAAGAGCGAGAAAATGACCAAAAGCTGACCTCAGATCAAAGCTCTATAATATCTTAAAGTCACTAAGCCTGAGGTGGATATAGAACAACCAATGTCAAGCGGTTTTTTCAATAGACTCAGATAATAACACATATATTTTATAATTTTGTGCTTTTGATTGCCCTCAAATTTCTGATCGCTTATAAGTATTTCAATATCTTAGGCCAAAGACAGGGTGGAAAATCCTTTCATCGTGTAAAAACTGTACTTGGTCCTCGAGTGCACGTTTAGCTGCTTCCCCGAGCTCTACAGAGAGTATGGAGGTTAAGATGTGTGCCAAAAACAATGGCCCGATAATACTGCTTCCAAAGGTAGGACTGAGGGCGCTCGCGTAAAATTGGAGTGTGGCCACTGAACAAACGGGAGCGGCTGCAGTGTCGGTTATGGTGACGATTGTTGCCTTTTGTGCTGCGCATTTTGTTATGGCCTCCGTAACTTCCACGACATAACTGGGTAATTCACAAACGATGACCATGTCCCCTTCTTTGATGCCCCTCACTTGCTCTAAAATCGCCAAAGAACCGCGTTTGATGAGATGCCCAGCAAGACCCATTACCCTGAAGCGCATATAGAAAGTTTCAGCTACCAGTGAGGAAATGCCCCAACCCATGCAATAGATGTTTTTTGCTTTTTTAACCAGTTCCACGAATTCGTTGATTTTTTCTCTATCTAGCATGCGCCATGTATTATCGATGTTTGCGTGCTCAGTGTCCAAGATATTGGGAAGGAGGCCTTCTCCCCGTTCTTTTGCTCTAGCCAACATGGTTACGGGATCTATTTGTTCCAATATGGCCATTTGGAGGGCTGTCTTTAAATCGGCATATCC
>LDZS01003224.1_pt1 | contig 11710 bp, 11 predicted proteins | sample 615471 | NCBI WGS metagenome assembly LDZS01 (sample SAMN03408295, study PRJNA278302) | terrestrial metagenome | isolation source: oil reservoir sample K3 | place: USA: Alaska, North Slope, Kuparuk formation | collected 2013
CCTCTGCTGCCGAGTCCTCGAACCGGCACGTTGCCTATGCGGTAAAGGGAGGCTTCGTCAAATGGATTCAGAGCCAAGCGCATATAGGCCAAGATATCCTTGACCTCCTTGCGCTCGTAGAACGAAACGCCCCTCACGACCCTGTAGGGGATACCCCGCTCCAAAAAGGCCTTTTCGTAGGTGCGGCTAAGCGCGTTCACCCGGTACAAGACAGCCGTCTCCCTGTAAGGATAGCCACGCTGCCTGAGTTTTTTTATTTCGCTGGCCACGAAAGATGCCTCTTCTTCATCGTCTCCGGCGAAGAGGACGCGGACGCTCTCGCCGCCGCTCCTCGTAGTCCACAGGTCTTTGGGCTTCCTGTTGCGGTTATGGCGGATGACGGCGTTCGCTGCGCCGAGTATCATCTCGGTCGAGCGATAGTTCTGGCTCAATATCACCACTTTGGCCTTAGGAAAGTCGTGCTCGAAGTTCAAGATCATAGACACGTCGGCACCTCGCCATTGATAGATCGACTGGTCCGGATCGCCGACGACCGCGATATTTCCAGAAGGACCGACCAGTCTTTTCAGCAGCAGATATTGAGGGCGGTTCACGTCCTGGTATTCATCCACCAAACAGTAGCGGACCCTGGCTCGCTCCGACTCCAAAGCCTCTTCATCCGTTGACAGGATGTGCAGAGGGAGGAGCAGGAGGTCGTCGAAATCGACGGCATCCTGCTCACGAAGCCTCTTTTGATAGGCCTCATACAACATAAGGTTCTGTCCCTCCAAGTCCCCTGGGTGCATGGTCTTTGGGTCGGAATTGACTTTGCCGTGGGATATCGACTCCAAAACCCGCCCGGCTTCGAAGCGCTCCGGGTCGAGATTCTGCTCGCTCACGATGCGCTTGACCAGGTTTTTGCAATCGGCCCTGTCGAAGACGACAAAGGACGGCGAGAGGCCCAACCTGGACAACCTCTTTGCATTTCGATACAGGAAATGCAGACCGTAGGAATGAAACGTGCACACCTGCATCCCCTTCAAGTCTTGACCCAAGAGGCGAGATATCCGCGAATTCATTTCCTTGGCAGCCTTGTTCGTGAAGGTAACGGCGAGAATTTGTTGCGGCAACGCCCTTTCAGCGGCCACGAGATAGGCGACTTTGTGCGCCAAGACCCTCGTTTTGCCGCTTCCTGCCCCCGCGAGCACGAGGAGTGGGCCATCCGTATAAGCGACGGCCTCCCTCTGCTGCGGGTTCAACCCCTCAAGCAGCCTCTCCGGCGTCAACTGCCCCTCTCCCTCTTGGCGCATAACCATCCCTCCACAAGGTCGATCCACCTCGAGATCCCCTCTCCCTTGATGGCCGATACCTCGAGGCGCGCAGCCTTGGGATTCAGCTTGTCCACATCGTCCCAAAATGTCGCCTCATCGAATGGAACGTAGGGCTTCAGATCGACCTTGGTCAGCACGACGGCGCTGGCTTGATGAAACAGGCTCGGGTATTTGAGCGGCTTGTCTCCTCCTTCGGCGACGCTGCAAATGGCGACCTTGTGATCCTCGCCCAAGTAAAACTCCGCCGGGCATACCAAGTTGCCCACGTTCTCAACGAATATCACATCCACATCTTCAGGAAGCCTCTCGAGCGCTTTTTCGACGAGGTTCGCCTCCAAATGACACCCTCCATGCGTGTTGATCTGCACCACGGGGACGCCTGTGGCCTTTATGCGGTCCAGGTCGCGGGTCGTCTCCACATCGCCCTCTATCACCGCGGAGCGAAAAGGCGGGTCGATGAGCGAACGCTCGAGTAGCGTCGTCTTGCCCGAGCCAGGTGAGCCGATCAGATTGAGCATCAAAACCCCGCGCCTGTCCAACATTTCTCGCAAGCGGTGAGCGATCTCTTCGTCAGCCTCCATCACAGATCTTCTAATTTCGACCAATCTCGGCACTGTCCAATTCCACCTCCACCGACTCCAATAGGAGCTCCATTCCTTGAACTACATCTACATCCGCAGAGCCGCAAAAGGGGCACAGCCCCAGGCTCTCCGAATCGCTCCACTCTCTGCCGCAACGAGTGCACCGGCTGACCAGAGGGGCCTCCTCGATTTCGAGCGATGCCCCTTCGACAGGGGTCCCTTTCGAAGCCACCGCAAAGCAAAAGACCATGGCCTCGGGCACGACCTGTCGCAGCTTCCCAACCTTGAGCGTTACGCGGCTGACTCTACTCCACCCCTGACGACGCTGCATCTCAAGCAACGTATCCATCAGAGCTTCTACAAGCGACATCTCGTGCATCTTTCATCCCACCATTAAGGGGGCCAAATGGCCCCCTTTCTTCAGCGTTTAGCCAAACTCGGGCGACCTCTACCGTCATTGGGGCTCGATGAGGCCATAACCCCCCTGCTTTCTCCTGTAGATCACGTTGACGTTCCCCGAATCCGCATCTTCAAAGAGAAAGAAATCGTGCCCTAACAGCTCCATCTGCATTGCGGCCTCTTGGGAGGTCATAGGTTGAAGGGAAATCCTCTTGACGCGCACGATCCCTTCTGGTTTTTCTTCCTCGCTCGCCGTCGCCGGCTTGAGATCCTTGAGCGCGCCGACGACATCGTGAGTTTTAAAATGCGCTCTATCTTTGATGTACGACTTGTGTTTCTTGATGCGGCGTTCTATTATCTTTATTGCGCCTTCAAAAGCGGTCCTGAGATCGGGGGCATATTCCTCACCGCGCAAGATTGTGCCGTTGGCGTCGAGAGTTATTTCGACTACGTGCATACCGCGAGTATATGTGACTCTCACCTGAGCATCGAGGATCCGATCGTAGAACTTTTCAAGCTTGAGCAGCTTCTCTCTCATCTGTTTCTCTATGGCTTCTGGCACTTCTACGTTGCGCGCTACGAATCTGATATCCACGCCTCATCCCCCCATTTCCGTCATAGTTCGATTTAACAATTTTAGCCCATAAGACCAGATCTTTCAATGCGACCAGAACAGGAACATAATTCAGCGCTACTGCATCGGGAGCGCTATGGGAACTTGTCAAGCTTTAGCTGTAATTTCAGCAGCTCCGTCGCATAATCTTCGGCTTCTCTTATGCCACCTGCGAGGGAATACCGACGGCTTCGCCCTATGCTTTATCGACTTATTCAAGCAGACTATGCTTCTCCCGGCCGGTTCGGCCGCCCAGGCTTCATAGTCTCATTTTTGGCCTGTTTCCACGGTATGTAAGCTATAATAGATCTATCTGTTAAAAATCTTAGCCCCAAGAGGTGAGTTCAGAGATGGAATTTAACTTTTCTGCGAGGGCCAAGCGTATGCAACCCTCAGCGACGCTCGAAGTCTCGGCAAAGGCGAAAGCGCTCGCGCGGGAGGGCAAGCCGATCATCTCATTTGGATCCGGAGAGCCCGATTTTACTTCTCCTCCTTCGGCCATGACGAGCGCCAAAGAGGCCATAGACAGGGGAGAAACCCATTACACTCCGGCCACCGGCATTCCGGAGCTGAAGGAAGCCGTGGCCGATTACTACGCCAGGCGCTTCGGCCTAAAATACTCGCCCCAACAGGTGCTCATCGGCGCAGGGGCCAAGCCCCTCATTTACGAAGCTCTGGGCTGCCTCGTAGATCCCGGCGATGAGGTCTTGGTATTCGCTCCGGCATGGGTCAGCTACGTGGAGCAGATAAGGCTGTGCGAGGGGAAGGAAGTGGTGGTAGACACGAGCCGCTCCGGTTTTCTTCCCGACCTCAAAGAGATCCGCGCCGCGATAAGCGACCGCACTGTCGGGATGATGATAAACACTCCCAATAACCCGACGGGGGCCGTTTACAGCGCGGATCTGCTAAAAGGAATCGCAAAGATCGCACTGGATAATGGACTCTGGATAATATACGACGAAATCTACGAGCGGCTGACGTATGACGGAATCGGCCACTCCAATATAGTGCAGGTCGCCCCTGAGACGCTGGACAGGACGATAATAATAAACGGCGTCAGCAAGGCCTATGCGATGACCGGGTGGCGCATAGGATATGCCCTTGGGCCCAAAGATGTCATCGCCAAGATGGGGGAGTTCCAGGGGCACCTCACCTCCAACCCCACGTCTATCGCCCAATGGGCAGCGCTCGGCGCCATTAAAGGCGCCGAAGAGGACGTGAAAAAGATGGTTTCGGCCTTCGCCTCGCGGCGGAAGAGGATGCTCGAGATGCTAAACTCTATGCCGCACATAAAGGTGACCGAGCCGAAAGGGGCCTTCTACGTATTTGTGGATATAAAAGAGTGCCTCGGCAAGCGGAAAGACGGCAAGGAGATATCGGACGACGTCGCCTTCTGCCAGATTCTGTTGGGAGACGAATACCTCGCGTTGGTCCCTGGGAGCGCATTTCTGGCCCCCGGCTATGTCCGTCTATCCTATGCGAACTCGATGGAGGAAATCGAAGAGGGAATGAAGCGGCTCGACCGCTTCCTTAATTCTATTCGCTAAAATCGCCTCACGGTAAAACTTGAGTGCCAGCCTGGCCAGAAAGCGCCTCAAGGGCATCGTCCAGGCTGGCTATTATCGCGCGCTCGCCGCCGTCTTTCACGAAGCGCAGCGCAGCCTCGACCTTCGGGCCCATGCTCCCGGCCCTAAAGTGCCCTTCGATCTTATACCTCTCGAGCTCATCGACGGTTACGGAGCCCAACCACTTCTCTTGCGGGGTGCGGAAATGAACCGCCACCTTCGGCACATCGGTCAGGATCAGGAGGATATGGGCGCGGACCTCTTGGGCCAGTTTCTCTGCAGCCAGGTCTTTATCGATCACAGCCTCGACCCCTCTATATTCTCCGCTCTCCGACTTCACCACGGGAATGCCTCCGCCTCCAGAGGCTATGACTATGAAACCTGCGTCTGCCAAGTTTCGTACCGCCACTGATTCCACTATGCGAACCGGATCGGGCGAGGGCACCACGCGCCTCCACCCTCTGCCTGAGTCCTCTATCCACTTTTCACCGCTCTCCGCCATGCGCCGACGGGCCTCTTCCTCCGTATAAAACGGCCCTATGGGCTTCGTGGGGTTTAAAAAAGCCGGATCGTTAGGATCGACCTCCACCCGAGTCACCACGCAGACAGGGAGGTGGTCCTCTAAACCCGCGTTGGTCAAGGAGTTTATCAGACTCTGGCACAGGAAGTATCCGATCATCCCTTGACTCTGAGCGCCGCAGACATCCAGGGGCATGGCAGGCACTTGAGAGCTTCCTAATTCGTTTTGGATGACTATCGCCCCCACCTGCGGACCATTGCCATGGGTGACCACAATCTCGTACCCGGCCTCGATCATGGAGGCCACTTGTGCGGCAGTGCGGCGCACGTTTGACAGCTGTTCTTCGGCCGTGCCCCGTTGGCCCTTTTGCAAGATGGCGTTACCTCCCAAAGCTACCAACACTCGTTTTCTCATAGCCTCTCTCCCAAATGCGCCGGATTTGATGCGAGAATTATCCAACAAAGGGGCAACCATGTCCACAGTTACAGCACATAAATGTGAACAAATAACATAAATATGTTTAGCCTTCACGAAATCATCCGCCAAAACGCCCCTGATTTTAACGAGGCAACGAGCAGCAACCCGGCGTTTTGGCACGTCATGGCATTGTGCTTGAAATCTGCATCGCAAAAACCATTCCATCCCTGCCATTCCTACAAGCGCCTCTTATTAAAGAAAGCAAGAGGAGCGTGTTACTCGTAACGTAAGGCCTCGATGGGGTCCATGAGGGAGGCTTTGTAGGCGGGGTAAAAGCCGAAGAATACGCCAACAAAGCCGGAAAAACCGAAGGCCAGCAGTATCGAGGAGGGGGAAATGGATGTGCTCCAGTCAAAGAGGAGCACAAGCGTCTGCGAAAGGAGCGCTCCCAAGGCGATCCCCGCTATTCCGCCGATGACGGAGAGCAAAAACGCCTCTATGAGGAATTGGAGCCTTATATCGCGCGGCCTTGCGCCCACGGCCATGCGTATGCCTATCTCCCTCGTGCGTTCCGTGACCGAAACCAGCATTATGTTCATTATCCCTATGCCGCCCACCAACAGGGAAACCGAGGCTATTGCTCCCAAGAGGAGCGTCATAGCCTGAGTGGATTGCTGTGCCGCCTCCATCGCCTGAGTGAGGTTTCTGACTGTGAAATCGTCATCCTGATTCGGCCCTATGCGGTGCCTTTGCCTCAACAGCGCCGTTATCTGCTCCTGGGCGAGGTATATGCTTTCGGCATCGCGGGCCTTCACGCTGATCCGCCGCACCATCCTCGGAAATGGCGTGCCGAAGAGGCGCTTCTGCGCCGTCGTAACGGGAACGAATATCACGTCATCCTGATCGGAACCGAAGGCAGACTGGCCTTTAGGGGCCAAAACTCCCACCACCTGAAATGGTACCTTCTTTATCCTTATGATCTCTCCCACCGGATTCGCGCTGCCGAAGAGTTCATAGGCCACGGTTTCGCCTATGACGGCCACCTTCGTGCTGCTGCGCACGTCTTGGTCGGTCAAAAACCTGCCCGAAGAGACGCTCCAGTTGTGCACGTCCATCATCCCCTCCGTCGTACCTATCACGCCTGTCGACCAGTTCCGATTCCCATAGACCACTTGGGCCACGCCGGAGAGCTCGGGCGAGACGTGCGATACGGCAGAACACTCCTCCTCAATAGCAATAGCGTCGTCGAGGGAAAGGGATTGCTGTGTGCCGGCTCCCATGCGCACTCCGCCGGAGGTGGTGGTCCCAGGCACGATTATGAGGATGTTGCTCCCCATGCTGGAGATGTGGCTCTCTATCTGCAGGCTGGCGCCGCGCCCGACTGCGATCATGGCTATGACGGCGCCGACGCCGATGATTACGCCCAGGATGGCAAGCCCCGAGCGCATCTTGTTGGCCCAAAGCGACCTCAAGGAAATTTTTGCTGTCTCAAGCAATCCCATCATGTTTTATCACCACCTCATCCGATGAGATGGAGCCGTCTAAGACGCGGATGATGCGTTTGCTGAAAGAGGCGATGTCGGGCTCGTGCGTGACGAGGACGATCGTCTTGCCATGCTCTTCGTTCAGAGAGACCAACAATTCCATCACTTCTACGCTGGTTTTGGTGTCGAGGTTGCCCGTAGGCTCGTCCGCCAAAATTAGGGGTGGGTCGTTCACAAGCGCCCTCGCGATCGCCACCCTCTGCTGCTGTCCACCGGAGAGCTGATTGGGCCGATGGCCCTTTCTCTCTTCCAGGCCAACCGTTTTCAAGGCCGCGAGCGCCTTTTCTGCGCGCTCTCTCGAAGGCACGCCGCCGTAGAGCATGGGAAGTTCCACGTTTTCCAGCGCGGACATGCGCTGAAGGAGATTGAAGCCTTGGAAGACAAAGCCTATCTTGCTATTTCTAATCCCGGCCAGCCCGTCTCGAGAAAGAGACCCCACATCTACACCACCGAGCAGATAGCGCCCGCTCGTCGGCACGTCAAGGCAGCCTAAAATGTGCATAAGCGTGGACTTGCCGGAGCCAGAGGGCCCCATGATCGCCACGAACTCCCCCTCGTTTATGCTGAAGGTCACCCCCTTAAGTGCCTCCACGGTCACCCCGTCCATGCGGTAAACCTTGCGAACCCCTTCTGCCTCGATCAGGGCCATCTTAAAACGGAAACCTCCCGCCGCGCGAGGACGAGCTTTTGGTCGAACGCCCCTCCTCGACCACAACCAAATCTCCCTCTTCCACTTCGCCGGAAGCGACCTCCACGTAACGGCCGTCCGAGATGCCGCTTTCGATCGCTACAGGATGGATGCCGCCGCCCTTCACGATCCAAACAGCCTCTCCGCTTATTCCACCGGCCAACGGATGATCGGACGGACGAAAGCGCAGGGCAGCGCTTGGAACCCTGAGCGCCTGAGGGCGTCTATCGGTTATGATCGTCACGTTTGCGGTCATCCCGGGCTTGAGCTTAAGCTCAGGGTTTTCAACGGATACAACCGTGGTATAGGTGATGACGTTTTCCACCGTGATAGGTTCTATCCGCACCTGAGAGACGCTCCCGTAAAAGGTAATGCCTGGATATGCGTCGACTGTAAAAACTACTTCCTGCCCTACGGAAACACAGCCTATGTCGGCCTCATCCACGCTGGTTTCGATCTGCATCTTCGTCAAGTCCTCCGCGATCGTAAACAGCGTAGGGGTTTGGAAGCTGGCCGCCACAGTCTGTCCTACGTCCACGCTCTTGGAGATGACTACGCCGTTAACAGGCGAATAGATCCTGGTGTTTTTTAGGTCTACTTGCGCTTTCTTGAGCGCAGCCTGGGCCTGGGCCACCTGGGCCTGGGCCTCGGCAAGGCCCGCTTCGGCCAAGGCATACTGGGTCTGCGCCGCGTCGAGCTCGCTCTGCGCGATGAGATTTCGGCTGGCAAGCTGCTTCATGCGCTCTAGATTTCTCTTGGCGTCATCCAGCGTCGCGTTGGCCTTAAGCACGCCGGCTTTGGCGAGCGCGAGGCTTGCCTTGGCCTGTTCTTCCTGAGCTTCGAAAGTCTCAGGGTTTATGAGCGCGATCAACTGCCCTTCCTCGACCTTCGAGTTGTAGTCCACGTAGATCTCTTTTATCGTGCCCGAAACCTGAGTGCCGACCTCCACCGTCGTCACGGCAGAAAGCGTCCCCGTGGCCGACACGGATGCTGCGATTTCTCCCCTGGTTACCGGTTCGGTCCGGTAAACCATGTTTTCGTCATCGCTGCGAAAGGTCCTGCTCGCGACGAAGATGGCTATCCCGGCCGCCACAACGGCAAAAACCCACCTCTTCTTCATAACAATGACGCACCTTCCCCCATCGCTTTCAAAAGCGCTGCATGGGCTACGTTGTAATCATATAGCGCCTGGACATGGTTGTTTTGGGCGTCGCGATAGCTAACGGTAGCGTCCGTCACCTCTATAGGGCTCCCTACGCCCGCGGCATAGCGCCCCGTAGCTAACTCCAGATTTTCCATCGCCTGCCTCACCCCCAGCTCGGCCACGGCTATGCGCTCCCTCGACTCCACCAAGCTCAGGTAGGCGTCTTGCACCTCCAACAGCACTTTCTGGCGAAGCGATTCCTCGTCGGCCATGGCAGCTTGCAGGTTCGCCTGAGCTTCCTTTACCTGATTTTGGACAAGCCTACCGTCGACGACAGGGATGGAGACGGAAAGCCCAGTATTCCACCCCTCTTCCAACGGAAAGTTCTCACCTTGGAAGCTGTAGGCGGCGAAGAGCGACAAAACTGCGGCATCTCCCTTGGCCGCAAACGTGACCGACTCTTCGGCGGCACGCCTCTGAGCTTCCATAGCTTTGAGGTCCGGCCTGTGGGAATAAGCGCGGGAGGCCGCATCGTCCATGGAGATCTCGTAGGGTTCAAAGGTCAGCGCTTCCTCTATGTCGTAATTGGGAGCGCGGGGCACGCCCATCGCATTGTCAAGCGTTCGCCACGCGAGTTCCAGCGCTGATTCCGCCCTTATGAGCTCAAGCTTCGCATTGCTAAGGTCCACCTGCGCCTTCGTCACGTCGAAGCGCGGGGCCACGCCCGCCTCATAGAAGCCCTGAGCCTGGAGGAGATGTTCTTCGAACTGCTTGACCACCTCACTGGCGACCTCCACGTTCCTCTTGGCGGCCAGGACGCCGAAATATGCCTCTCTAACGCCGTAAGCGACCTGCTCGGCCACATCCATAAAGTTGCTTCGAGAGGCGTCCGTCATCTCGCTCTGAGCGCGGAGTTGGGCGGCATTCCTCCCAGAATCGGAAATCTTTTGCGAGAGAGCCACATTTGCCGTGTAGTCATCGTAGGTGCGCTCTACAGCCGATGCAGGAGAGCGCCTTGCATAGCTCGCCGAGGCGTCCATCTTAATGCGGTCTGCCGCCGCTACTTGCCCGGTGCGGGCTATCTCCGATTCGACACGCCTGCCGGCTGCCAGCACATCAGGATGGCGTGCCAGGGCTACCTGAAGGCACTTCTGGAGAGTTAGGACTTCCCCTTGAGCGATGGGCTCCTGAGCAAAACACCGCGAGACGAGCGATACCACGAGCGCAAAAGATAGCAATACCGAGCGCCTCATCTTATCTTCTTTACCCCCGTCACTTAGTCAATGATCTTTCTATAATTTTATCCCCTGTTGTAGAAAACACCTCGGCATTTTCGCCTACGTCTTCGCAGAAGGCGGGAGAGAGTGAATGTGAATGTGGATGTGGATGTGAGTGAGTGTGAGGGTGGATGTGGGGGTGACATAGAATAGAAGAGATAAAGGAGGCTAAGAAACGCAAAAAGTAAAGACTTGATCCCAAAACTTAAAAGATGCGGGCTCCCAAAGGGGGTAAACCATCCACGCTGAGGAGGCAGACCCTACCTTCGTCGTCAGGGACGCCCAAGACCAGGACTTCGCTCGCCCATCCTGCCACCATTTTCGGAGGGAAATTAGTCACGGCCACCACGAGGCGCCCAACCAACTCCTCTGGGGCGTAGAGGTCTACGATCTGAGCACTGCTCTGTTTTACGCCGATTTCCTCGCCAAAGTCTATCCACAACTTATAGGCGGGCTTGCGCGCCTTTTCGTTGCGCTCGACCCTCAAAATGCGCCCAACCCGCATCTCAACGGCTTCAAACTGCTCGAAGTTTATCGTCGCCATATGTCATTATGAGGCGCAGCGCCTCTCGCAATATGTCTATAGCTTTCAGATAGTCGCTCAAAGAAATGCGCTCCTCACTGGTGTGATCCAAGTGACTGTCGCCGGGGCCGTAAGCGGCCATGGGACACCCCCATTGAGCGGCCAGGTTGAAGTCGGCCGTGCCGCCCTTAGCCAAGAGGCGCGGCTTGCATCCCTTCATCCGGATGGCCGTCCGCAAGGCCCGCACGACAATGTTATCTTTAGATTCGGCGTGCGGCGGCGTGGCCTCTACCACCTCAAGCGTCACGCCACGGGCGTGAGCCGCCTGCGAGGCGAGCTCGACCATATCCTCCGGTCGAACGCCCAGAGGGATGCGCAGGTTCAAAAGGATCGAGGCCTCTCTTTCCCCTTCATCGCGCCCGCTCATGGCGGCGACGGCACCGCTATGCCGCTCTATGACGGGCTTTTGAGGGTCGTCCAAAGCCTCTACTTCATCCAATATCTTGGCGGCGGCTCTAAGCGTGGCCGTGAGGGGCCCTCCATCGCCGCTTAAATGGGCTCCCCCGTCTTCGGCATGGAGCTTGAGCCACAGACTGCCACGATATGCTATGGTTACGCCATCGGTCCCCGATGGCTCTCCGATTATGCACGCAGAGGGCCTGTGCAGAGGAAGGCGCGTGCGCGTTCCAATAGAGTTCGCCTCTTCGCCGACCGCCGCCACGAGCGTTATTCTCCACTCTCGAGGGACGTCGACGCTTCCTCCGGCCACGGCGAAGGTGCAAAGCGGGCCCTTCGCATCGACGCTGCCTCTGCCCCAGAGCATGTCCCCCTCGAGGCGCGCCTCCGGCCCGCCTGGCACCGTATCTATGTGCCCCAGGAGGAGAAGCTCTTTCACCCCGCTTCCCCTCCTGGCCACGACGCTTCCAGCCTCGTCGATCTCCACGCGCTCCCACCCCAAGTCTGGCAGCATCGACGCCAAAAGCCGGCAAGCAGGCCCTTCGTTCCCGCTTTCGCTGCGCGTGGAAACCAGGCGCGCCAAAAGGAGTGTTTCAATGTCGGCGAGCGCTTCGATTCCAGCGCCATGATATACAGGCTCACTCATCGGCGCATTCCTCCAAAGCCTCGCCGA
>LDZS01000080.1_pt1 | contig 11669 bp, 11 predicted proteins | sample 615471 | NCBI WGS metagenome assembly LDZS01 (sample SAMN03408295, study PRJNA278302) | terrestrial metagenome | isolation source: oil reservoir sample K3 | place: USA: Alaska, North Slope, Kuparuk formation | collected 2013
CTTAAAATGTTTGATTATATGGCTTCGTATAGGCCGGTAATTTTTTCTGGTGACCTTGCTTATAATCCCGTAAAAGAGAGCGGCTGCGGGTATACCGTCCCTCCTGGAGACAGCAAGTCTCTTGCGGATGCTGTTATTGCTCTCTATGAAATGCCGGAAAGCGAACGGTTAGATTTAGGTCTTCGAGGCCGCAAATATGTGGAAAAACACCACAGCGTCGAAGTTCTGGGAGAAAAGCTTTTCCAGGTGATCAACGAAGTGCTGCAAAATTAAAGGTGGTTTAAGGTGAACTATGTATGTTCGCAGCTTTAATTAGGGGTTAACATCGACAACCAACATTACACATCTGACGTCTTATTTGGTGGCTATCAGTGGACGGTGGCTCAGATTACCAGAGAGAGCTGTAGCGCTCAAAAAGCCTACGGGTGGTTTCCGGAGGTGGTCGGTTCCGACAGCCGATGTCTGCCAGGCTGGTAGTGATGAACGTATAAGATTTTGAAGAAGATAATGCAGATGGGCTTAGTCCCCGGGGAGACCATCTTCCTCATGCACGGCGCTTTGGTATTAACGGATGCTTCTATGTGGAGCGGCATCACAGCATGGAGGTTTTAGGGGAAAAGCTGGCGAGGGTAATAGAATAAGTTCTCTGTGATTAAGGGCCGTTGGTCAAGGATCTTGGACACGTGCACTACTTCTGCAGTGTGCGGCGCGTAGCATCAGAGTTTTTCGGATTAATAAAGTTATTGCAGCTATCAGAGGGTTTGTTCATAGGTAGGTATGCTGTCCCGCCATGCTGCGTCCCGGCCTGGACGGGACGTCCTTTAGCCTTTAGCATGGTGATAAGGTGGTAACTATGAAGTATTATGAAATCCGGGACCCTATACTCGGCTTTATTGCCGTCAATGAGTGGGAAAGGGAGATCATCGATCATTGGGCTTTTCAGAGGTTGCGCCGCATCAAACAACTGGCCTGGACTGATATGGTTTATCCTGGAGCCACCCACAGCAGGTTCGAACATTCCCTAGGGGTAATGCATATAGCGACACAAATGTTTGATTCTATAGTGAGCAAAAATGCTGAATTTTTGAAATCTGAGTTAAATTTTACTGATGCTGGATTTCAACGTGACCGGGTATTGGTGAGATTGGCAGGGCTTTTGCATGATGTAGGGCATCCCCCCTTTTCCCATGCTGGTGAGGAGTTAATGCCAATAAACCCTGCAACAGGGAAGGCTTATAAACATGAAGCATATTCGGAAGCGGTGATCAGATACCTCTTTAAGGATGTCATTGAAAATCATCCTTTAAATCAAAATTATCACATAAAAGCCGATGATATAGCGGATTTCCTCGCTGGCAAGCCTTCAACGGGTCGCAGTTTGCTTTGGCGCAGCTTGATCACAGGCCAGCTGGATGCCGATAGAGCCGATTATCTTTTGCGTGATTCACATCATATCGGGGTTGAGTACGGAAAATATGATTTAAAACGGCTTTTGGTGACTTTGACGGTTGCCTTTGACGAGAATGATGAACCGGTATTAGGCGTCGAAGAGGGTGGCTGGCATGCCGCTGAGGGTTTGATTTTGGCGCGCTATATGATGTTTACGCAGGTATACTTTCAGCATACAAGGCGGGCTTATGATTATCATCTGGTCCAGGTAATGAAGGATTTGTTGAAATCAAACGCTGAAGGTTCAGATGCTCAAGAGGGCATATTTCCACCCCCTACTTCTGTGGATAATGTAACGTGCTATCTTAAGTGGGATGATTGGCGAGTGTATGGCCTGCTTCAATCAGGTTTGGGTGGCCCACATGCAGAGCTTATCAGAAAGCGAAAACATCACCGGTCTGTTTTCCAGACAACTGAGGTTCCAACTGTTGAAGATTTAAGTCTTTTAGAGGAAATCTGTAGTGAATTGGGTGAATTGGTCTGTTTTGTCGATGAAGCAGAAAACAGCTGGTACAAATTCGGCAGAGAGGATATTTATGTTTTGCCGGAAAAAAGCAAAAAGAACGCCAGGAAAACGAAACTTCTCTCTGCAATTTCGAGCGTTGTTCATGGCTTGAAACCGATCAGACAAAAAAGGGTTTATGTCCCCTGGGAGAGAAAAAGAGAAGCTGAAAAAAGAGTGAGAAAAGTGCTTAATCCTGTTGGGGGTGACTGATGTGAAATTGAATATTCCTTGGCATCGATATGCTTTGATTGTTTACTTAGCAGAAAAGATGCAGGAAAAAGGACAGCGGTTCGGTAAAACCGCTCTGCAAAAGTTGATTTACTTACTCCAAACGATATATCAAATCCCGGTTGGGTACCATTTCAGCCTCTATATGTACGGTCCTTTTTGCAGCGATTTAATGGACGACTTGGATTATGTAAGCTGCATAGGCGGCGTGGCAGTGTCTATGGAAGAGGGATCGGTGGGGTATACGATTTCTCTCTCATCTAATGCTGAACTTATTAAGGATAAAGGGCGTGACTTTTTGACCGATTATCAACCACAGATTGATGAGCTGTTGGAAACATTTGGAGATATGCGCGTCAGAGATCTTGAACTGCGCTCTACTATTATATTTGTTGATCGCGATGCGGTTGCCGGCTCCAGGGAAATCGGGAGAGATGATTTTGTTCAGGAAATAAAAAGCATCAAGCCGCACTTTTCTTGTGAGGAAATCGATCGAGCTGTGGAAGAGCTTGAAGCCCTCGGGTTTATTGAGAAACGCAACTAGACTGGTCTCTTAAATTGATGGGAATTGAAAAGTTGTACTTGTCGGTACGGATTCGAACTGACTACAGTCGTGATATGAAAGAGGGGTTAACGAAGATGGTACGGCGCCAGAAAAGGGCAGGGGAGAAGCAAAGGGCAGCGAACACCTCGAGGTGGATCCTCAGGTTAAACCCCAAAGGGCAGACGACCATACCCCTGGAGGTGCGGCGTGCCCTCGGCGTTAGCGGGGAAGTCCGGGAACTCGAGCTAGTCCGCACTGGCGAAGGTTTTTACCTCAGGCCGCACAACCCCCTGCTTCCGATTCATAATTACATCGGTTACTGCGCTGAGGAACTCCAGGGAGTCGAGGATCCTGTTTTCTTCGTCTGTGAGCTCAGGGGCAGAAGCGCCTCGGAGGAGGAACAGTAGGTGCGGGTTGCCCTTGATACAAACATCCTGATTTCATTGCTCCGGGGTGAGCCGAAGCCCTCAGCGCGGAAAATAGCAGACGTGCTCACAGAATTACGACAGCCGAGGGCAACTGTTGATTTCTCCCTTTGTCTGGTCTGAGCTTGAGCTGCTCATTGACAAGAGGAAGCTCGAAGCTTTCCTCAAGGACAACCGCATTCTGGTTGACTGGGAACTAGTTCCGGAGGTCTGGTCTACAGCTGCTGCCGCGATTCGGCAGTACCTGGGGAGCTCGGCTCCCATCGATAAAGTCCTTGAGTTTTTCTACTTTCTATTGCCTTGACTCTCATGCGGAATTTTGGTAGATAAGGAGGTGAGTAGTTGCGGGTTAGGATCCAATACGAGATTTCCCAGGTTCCGGTTTACTACCGGAATTTGTTCATGAGCTTACTCAAGGAGGCACTTCAGGCAACTCCGATTGGCCAGGAGTATTTCTCTCGTCTTTTTTCCTTTGACGGCAACCGGGCCAATAAGGCGCCGAAGCCTTTCTGCTTTGCTGTCCGGTTCCTTCACAACCGCGACCGCTTTGCCCAAACAAAGACTACCTTTGTTCTCACTTCGCCTTTGACCCTGTATTTGAGCACCCCTGATCCGGCCTTGCTGATTACCCTCTACAATGGGCTGATAAGCCCTCGGATTTACCCTTGTAAGTGGAAGGAAGTTGAGCTGAAGCGTCCACGCTCAGTTGTTCTTTTGCCCGAAAAGCCTATTAGGAGTGAGGCAGTGGTTTGCCGCACCCTTTCTCCTATCTTAGTCGAAGACAAGCACGGAAAACCTTTGTTGCCCCCTTTCGAGGCCGGAGCAAGAAACGGGGAGTCCCAGAGGTTCCTCCGCGAGCTCAACTACTTAGCGGACAAAATGTTGCAGGGAGTACGTGGATGGGGATTGCAGAAAGAGCTCGACTTTCGTCCTGTGGCCCTTCGAAAAGAAGTGGTTAAGCACCTTGTTAGGGAGAAGGGGGAAACCCAGCGACTTTATACTTTTACCTGTTTCGCGGGAAGGTTTGTCCTTCGGGGCCATCCGGAGGATCTTGAGTGGATTCAGCAGTTAGGCCTCGGCTTAAGGCGTGCTCAGGGATTTGGTATGGTGGAGGTTATTTGAAGTGAAGGAAAGAGTTTATTTAGGAGACTGGTTGTTCAATGCGGGGATCGTAGGCTTCCTCGCCATTCTCCTTCATGGGGCTACGGGCATAACTAGACTCCGAGAAGGGGAAATCACCCTCCCTTCGGGGAAAAAGGTTGTTGTCGGCAGGAACTACATCGAGTTCGAACGGGACGTCCTTGAGGGTTTTTCTGATGATTACTTTAAGCTTGCCTCTGCTAGGTACCCAAGAACAGACCGTGTCCTTCAGGACTTTCGGAAGGCTTTAGCCGAACTGGGGAAAACTGAGGCACCAGTGGACGAAATTGCGAGAACCCTAAGGGACCAGATCAGGAATTTCTCCTTTTTGCGCAGGCTTTTGGAGGAAAATGGAGTAGAATTTCCTAGTGCTAGCGGAACTCCCGAAAAGGAGCAGTTGGAAAAAGAACTGGAAAGGGTAATCGCGGTGATTGAGGCTAACAAGGATGATCTCGAAGAAAACGATGCTCGGGTGTATCTTGGCCAAATTTACGGCCAAAAGAGCTTTCTCCAGCGAACGATAACCACGGGGTTCAAAGAAAAATTCAGGGAAGATTTTGAAGGTAAGATTCTCACTGGGAAAAACAAGGCTGACCGGAGGCACCTCTGCTTTAACTGCGGAGAAAGGAAGGCAAAGAGTGGAGCAAACCTTGACACTGGGCTTTCTCCGTTCACTGGGGTAAATACCGACGCGGTAAACTTCTTCTGGAACTTCTCTGCGAAATTGCCCCTGTGTGAGATCTGCGAACTCATTTATTTCTGCACCTTTGCTGCTTTTTCTGAAGGCGCGGAAAAGGGGATCTACTTCTTCGTCAACGCTGACCTCTCAGTAAGTGAACTTTACAATGCCAATCGCTTACTGCAAAAAAAGCTGAATGAAAGGATAAGCGACGAGGCTGCAGGACTCCGAGGGAATCCCTTTGTAGAGTTTTTTGGTGATCTCTTCCTCAGGGAGGAACTCGAAAAAAGCACCCATGCATTAAGAAGCATTGCTTTTATCGAGATCGATCTAACCAATAAAGATATCTTGCCTCGAGTTTACTCTTTCAACTTGAGCAGAGCCAAGGCGATGTTCCTCAAGAGGAATGAAGGAAATCTGGCGCGTCTCCGGCGAGCAGGGTATCTTGTCGAGAGCAAAAGAAGACGGGTTTTTAGGGAGTTGGTGGTGGAAATCCTCGAGAGGCTTTTGAATAATTCCCTCAGCTACAGCTATCTGAATCGATTGGCCTACCTTTACTTCGGTGCCCTTAGAGGCAACGCGAACATGCGGACCTATTATGGCCCAGGAGAGATGCAGATTGTGAATCTCCTTCTCCATGATTTCCTCGTGAGTTTAAAACCTTCTTATCACCAAGAAAGCCAGGAGGTAGAGAGTTTGCCTGACGAAAAGTCTTCCCAGAAGACCATCTGGTTTATGTTCCAGAAGGGTGCTGAACTTGCCGAAAAACTTAAGACGGAAAAGGCGGAAAACAAGATTCCAAGCTTGGCCTACAAACTTCTTTCTCATCTTCGGACAGGAGATGTCAACGGGTTCATGAACCTCATCCTGCGGGTGTATCTTTCCTATTCTCTCGAAGTTCCGCGTGCTTTTACCGAAACCCTGACCCGAAAAGAACTTTTTGCTGCGTATGGCTATAGCTTTGTCAATGGAATGCTTGCGAGCTCTAGCCAAGGTAACAATGCAAAGGAAGGTGAGTCTTGATGGCTGGTGGCCTTACTCTGACTTCTGTCTTTGAGGCGATGAGTCTCAATTATGGCGAGGGGGTGGGAATCATCTCTGAACTCAAGAAGCTTACCCGCAGCAATGATACCTACACCTACATGTCACGCCAAGCACTGCGTTACGAACTTTTTAGAAGTCTTAGGGAGAACTTTGGGCTCGAAGAAGGCCCCCTGACTGTAGAGCAACAGGTGGTTCAGTTTGCGCCAGAAGCCAGTATTGATTATGAGGAGCTGGACTTTTTCGGGTACATGAAAACGGTAAGGGGCAGAGGTGCAGCAACGCGACCAGCTGTAGTAAGGTTCTCTCCTGCAGTTTCCCTGGAACCATATTCTAATGACCTCGAGTTCGCAACCAACAAGAATTTTGCCGACCGCGCCCAGGCCGATCCTAATCCCTACCAACTTGAACAGCATGCCACCCTCTATTCCTACACCCTGACTATCGATCTGGATCGCCTGGGGAAGGACGAGAACGATGGAAAGGAACTCTCTGCCCAAACGCGCACCGAACGGGTCCACCACATCCTTGAAGCCCTGAAGGTGATGAGCCGCGAAATTAAAGGTAGGATAGAAAGCTTAAGCCCTCTCTTCGTGATAGGGGGTGTCTATTCGGTCAAAAACCCCTTCTTCCTGAACAGGGTGAAGGTTTTCCAGGACTCTTCGCGGCGGTACCACATCAATCTTGACCTTCTTAGGAGCACAATGGAACTTACCTTTAGGGGGGAGCGAGTAGGGGATAAGACCTATCTGGGCTATGTTCGCGGCTTTTTCGGCAATGAAGACCAGTTCACAACATTGCTTCCTGGGGAGCGGGTAATGGATCTCAACCACTTCTTTGAGGCTCTGAAGGAGAGGGTTAAGGAGTTCTATGAGAGTGCTCAAAGTTAAGCTCTACCAGCAGTTTGCCAATTACCGGAAACCGGCTTCCTACAGCTTTATTGATACCTTTCCTCTACCCCCTCCTTCTACTGTTAAGGGATGGGTACACAAAGTGGTTGGTGCTGAGGATTACCTCCCGATGGCCGTTTCTGTTCAGGGGACTTACGAAACCATCGTTTACGACCTCCAGACCCTGCTGAAATTCAACAGGAAGGAGCGCGAAGGAGTTCTTTTGCCGTGGTTTGGCAAGAAGCTCACAACTTCGCCCAGTTACGTAGCCAATCTTTTTAATGTTGACCTCATCGTTCACATTTCTGCAGAGGATGGCGTCCTTAGGGCGTTCGAGGAAAGGCTCTTTGACACATATCCTGCCCTCGGCAGGTGGGAAGATCTGGTGCGCATTGATGACATTCGCTGGGTGGAAGTGACCCCGCGGGCCTTTGAGCTGGGAGAGGAATACCTCATCAGGAGGCCGCTCTACCTCAAGAAGGAGACTGCCGAACAGTGTGGCTTGGCAGGGATTAATTACCGGCTCCCCTTCAGGTATGAGATTATTGAGGGGTTGAGGTACTTTCGCGAGAAAATTGATGCTGTCTATGTGGAAGAAGGGAGCATCTACGGAAGCGAGCTCCTTGTCGACGAGGAGGGTGATCTCGTAGAGTTGTTGGGTGACCGCTTATGAGTGGGGCGGAGGTAATTTACGGAAAGACATACTACCGGGGCGGGATTTTAGCGACAGAGACCCTGAGAGAGCACACTGTTCTTCTTTTGGAGAATCTTGAGACCCTAAAGGAAGAGTACGCTCCGGAACTTTCCCTAGTACTGCAGAGGAGTGGCTACCGCGATCCTGAGCGGTTTTGGCAGCTTTTGAGGCTCGCGGTCATTCTTCACGACCTCGGAAAAGTAAACTCCTTGTTCCAGAACAAGATCCGAAAGTGCCTTGGTGAAAGCTTGTTGCACTCAGAATTGGAGAGAGAGATTCCCCACAACTACCTTTCTCCAGCCTTCCTTTGCCCAAAGCACTTTCGACAGTTTTTTAGTGAGGAAGAACTCCTCGCTCTCTTTTACGCCATTGCTTTCCACCACGAGAGGCCAGTTGACTTCTCTCGTGATTACCTTTGCGAGTATTTGGAAAAAGAGATTGACGCCAAAAGGGGTGTCCTTGGTTGGGTAACGGATCTTGAACCTTGTCTTGCTCCTGTGGTCGAGGGAAAAGTGTCCTTATGGACAACCTACTACCCCTTCCTTTTGGGGTCGAATTGGAAGAAGCGGGAGGAATTAGAGAAGAAACTCTTTTACCTTTTCCTCAAGGGATTCCTCCACCGCCTTGATCATGCTTCTTCAGCTCATATTACCGTTGAAGAGAAAAGGGTGCCTGAGCCCAGGGGGAAGTTGTGTACTTACCTTTCTGAGAAGCTTCCGGGAAATGTTCCCGGCATCACGATTTTCCGGGACTTCCAGCGGGAGGCTTTTGAGCTCCAGGACAACAACGTCCTCCTTGTTGCTCCTACAGGTTCCGGAAAGACCGAGTTTGCCCTCAACTGGGGGGAAGGGAGGAAGCTCCTCTATACCCTTCCCCTCAGGGTTTCGGTCAATGCAATGTACGAGCGGCTGAAAAAGATCTATGGTGAGGACAAAGTTGGGCTCCTCTACGGCGATTGTGCCTTTTACGGTCTTGAGGAGTTCGACGATGATCTTCAGGAACATTTCTGGCGTGTTTCGGCAGCGAAACACTTTGCCTTTCCAATTGTTGTCTGCACGGCTGACCAGCTTTTTACATCTTTCTTCCGCTATCCTGGATATGAAAAGCTTTATTCCCTCTTTGCTTACTCTCATCTCGTAGTAGACGAGCCACAGGCCTACACTTCAGAAATGCTAGCGGTGATCGTAGAAGGGCTGAGAACCATTCACGAGGTGGGCGGGCATTTCTGCCTGATGAGTGCTACTGTTTATCCTTTGATCGTCGAACACCTCCAGGAGGTACCAGTAGTCTCCAAAAGGGTGTCGCCGACTGCTTCGAGGAGGACCTGGATCACGTATCTCAAAGACACCTTCCTCGAAGAACTCTGTGCGGAAATCGGTCGTTGCTGGCGGGAAGGAAAGCTCGTTCTGGTGCTGGCAAATACAGTGAGAAAAGCCCAAGAGGTTTACCTAAAGCTCCTTAATAAAGGTCTTCCCCAGGACAGGGTTAACCTCTTCCACGCCAGGTTTATCAGAAGGGATCGGGAAGCAAAAGAAGCAAGAATTTTTGAGGACGAAAGAGAGCGCCGGCCCGTGATCTGGGTAGCTACTCAGATCGTTGAGGCCTCGTTGGATATCGACTTTGATGTTCTTTTCACTGAACTAGCTCCTGTTGACGCCTTGGTGCAGCGGATGGGTAGGGTCTATCGGAAGAGGCCGTTTCAAGGAAAGAATCCCAATGTAGTGATCGCAGGTAGTAGCGGTAGCCCTTCAGGGAAAGGCACGATTTATGATGCTCGAATCGTGGAATTCACCCACGAGGTCCTGGGGGATGTTTCTGAGGGCTTCCTGGAGGAGGAAGAAAAGAGAAAAATGGTGGAAGCGGTCTACGATACGGCGAGGATCAAGAAGACGAGTTTCTACAGAAAGTTTGAGTACTACCGTGACTTGATTAGGCTTGGGTTCCGGGCAGAAAAGAAGGAGGAAGCGCATCAACTCTTCCGAAGGATCGCCGAAGTTGAGGCAATTCCGGTTGAGGTGTATGAGAAACACTATGATGAGATTGAAGTCCTTCTTAAAAAGGTGGGTTCAAAAGATAAGCGCGAAAAAATGGTGGCTTTGAAGAAGCTGAAATCGTATCAGGTGGGGGTGCCCCTTGTGTTGAGAGATCTTGCCAAGGGGATTTTCAAGTTAGACAGTGATTCAGGGTTGTATTTGGTAAAGGCCAGGTACGATTCTAAGCTGGGGCTCCAGCCGGAAGGAGAGGGAGCAGAGTTTTGCTGAGTAAAAACGTAATGGAGCAAATTGAGCAACTCCATATTACGGGAATCAAAATCAACTACCTTTTTGTATGTGAGCGCAAGTTGTGGTTCTTTGATAGAGGCATTACAATGGAGCATCATTCTGACCAAGTACTCCTAGGGAGACTTCTTGAAGAAACGAGTTACCCGAGGGAGAAAAAGAAGCGAATTACCATTGATGACCTCATTGCCATTGACATCCTTCAAGGGGATGCTGTGGATGAAGTCAAGTCTAGTCGCAAAATGCATCAGGCAAGTGTGATGCAACTTTGCTATTACCTCTACTATCTAAAGCAGTTGGGAATTGAGAAGAAAGGCATTCTTCGCTACCCCAGGCTTCGCAAGAAGGAAGAAATTGTCCTTACTCCTGAAAGAATTCGAGAAGTGGAAAGAGCAGTAGCGAAGGTCTCCGCGGTCCTTCGCCTAGCTACTCCTCCGCCAGCGGTGCGCAAGCCTTACTGCCCTCGGTGTGCCTATTTTGAGTTTTGCTTTGGATAAAAAGTTTCCAGGTAGGTGAGTTTTCCCCTTGCGCGCGTATTACATTTTTTCGAGTGGGGCAATCAAACGCAAGGACAACACGATTTTACTGGAAAAAGAAGATGAGAAAAAGTTTATCCCCATCGAAGACGTAGATGTCATCCACATTTTTGGCGAAGTGAGCTTCAACAGTAAGCTTCTTGTTTTTCTCGCCCAACAAAATAAGCTGCTCCATGTGTACAATTACTATGGGACTTATAGCGGCAGCTTTATTCCCCACGACCGCAATCTTTCCGGCGAATTGTTGGTTCAGCAAGTTAAGCACTATCTTGACCCCGAAAAACGTCTTTTTCTTGCCCGTTCCTTTGTCGAAGGAGCTCTTTTTCACATGCGGCGTAATCTACGGGAGTATGAGGGTACCGAAGAGTATGTCCGAATGATTGAGGCTGAGTGGGAAAGGGCAAAGTATGCACCAACGATCCCTGAACTAATGGGCTGTGAAGGGAGGGCAAGAGAGGCTTACTACCAAGCTTTCAACTCTTTTCTAAAGGAGGAGTTCTTCTTTGCTAAGAGGGAAAAAAGGCCACCCTCGAATCCCATTAATGCCTTGATTTCTTTTGGCAATTCTCTCCTTTATACCACAATGATCACAGAATGTTACCGTACCCAGCTTAATCCCTCGGTAAGTTACCTCCACGAGCCTCGAACCAGGCGGTTCTCCCTCTGTCTCGACCTGGCGGAGATTTTTAAGCCTCTGATCGTTGACCCAGTTATCTTTAAAGCCATCAATATGAAGATCCTCCGCCTTAGTGATTTCGACCAGGACATTAATTGGTGCTACTTGAACGATGGAGGAAAAAAGAAGTTCGTTAGACTGTTTGAAGAGAAGTTAGCTACCACGATTCGCCACAGGAAACTAAAGCGGAAGGTTTCCTACCGGACACTTCTTCGCCTTGAGTGTTACAAGCTTATCAAGTATCTCCTCGGAGATGAGGTATATACCCCCTTCAAGGCTTGGTGGTAAGGATCTGCGGGTTTCTCTTTGGCAGGTACTGCTTATCCAGGGAGTTTTAAGGTTTGTTGCATCGAGTCGCTTTAAGAGCTTAACGTTCCTGAATGGAAGTTATATCTTGGGTTAGAGGGCCTTCGGTTTGGAAGAAGCAGAACGCGATTAAGGGTTCGCTGCAATTTTTGCAATTTTTCTTAGTTGCTTCCCGAGTAGAAAGATCCGCCTCTTGCCTGTTATTATCGAAGGAAACGCTCAGATTTTTATTTTTGTCGCTGGTGGGGGTTTCATCTGAACAATGTGGGATGTAAAG
>LDZS01001823.1_pt1 | contig 11667 bp, 10 predicted proteins | sample 615471 | NCBI WGS metagenome assembly LDZS01 (sample SAMN03408295, study PRJNA278302) | terrestrial metagenome | isolation source: oil reservoir sample K3 | place: USA: Alaska, North Slope, Kuparuk formation | collected 2013
AGAAGTGTATCCGGTATTAGCACCAGTTTCCCAGTGTTATCCCGGTCTTCCGGGTAGGTTGCTCACGTGTTACTCACCCGTCCGCCGCTAGGTAACAAGCACAGCTAAACTGCACCCGCTACCCCGCTCGACTTGCATGTGTTAGGCACGCCGCCAGCGTTCGTCCTGAGCCAGGATCAAACTCTCCATCAAATCCTCTAAACCATAGATAGAGAGTCCCTCGCCCGCACGGCTGTTCAGTTTTCAAGGACCTCTGCTGCTCTTGTTCTCGAGCAGCGCCGATGCCTATCTTATCACGGTCAGAATGTTTTGTCAAGGCTTTTCCGTTTTTATTGAATTTCGTCTGAACCTGTTTCTTGGTGCACCACTAATATACCACTGCTGTCGCTTTATACACAAGTCCGATGAAATCCCAGAATTCCAGCATAATCGTGTGCATACTGGCATCAGGAAAACCTATTTTTTGACCAGAGAAGTACATTTTTAAATTTTGCGAGAAAATCCGGCTATTTCAGAGCCGTTCCCTTAGAAAAATCAAGATACATCTCTGGGACCTCGCCAACGATCACAGTATCGGTAACAGGGATTTCTGTAGCAACTTTAACCTCTGAAGCAAGCATTGGAACAACAACCTTGACGATGCTTTCCACCCCGAGATACAAGCGGTGCCTGGTCTGATTGATGCCGGCCTCTTCAAAGCGCCCGAAAATCTTTGTTTTTACCGTGCCTACAGGGTAGATCGAAACCTTAATCCTGGGACCGTAGTTGGCCAACAGTTTGCTTCCCAGAACCTGGCCGAGAGGGATCGAAAAATCGTCATCAGCAAGCTTTTTCAGCGAATCCTGGATGGCAAGGGTAGCCTCAGAAGCCAAGACGTTCACCCGGACAATATCTGGCTGGATCAGAACGATCCTTCCCTGCAAATCCTTTTGGACAATGATCAGGTCACTAGACCCAGATGAGCGAAGAAATTCCTGTTTTACGGCCTGATGAACAGCCTCTGTTGCCGCCCAGCGTGCTTTTGCCTCGGCAATTTCCTGAATCGTAGGTTTCAAACTGGATTCAAAGAAGAAAAAAATTAAAAAAAGCAAAGAGGCTGCAAAGGCCAAAACCAGACAAGGCCTTTTACGGTTCACCCCCTCACCCCCAAGCCACCAATGAAACCGCAAGCTCTGACGGTTTCTCCGAGAATCACACTCCATACTATGATTTAGAGAATGATTTAGTGTTATTTGTATTGGAAACCTGGGTGCCTCCCCCCTTGTGTCAGAGCACAATGGCTTGAAAAACTACTCCTGGAGATAAATTCGGGCAAACCTCCTTTTTCCTGCCCTGACCACCATTCCGTTTCTTACCTGGACGTTTTCTTCAGAAGCCTCCACCTTCTGCCCATCTATCTTCACTGCACCCTGCTTGATCAGGCGTTTTCCTTCAGAAGTGCTGTTTGCAAGACCTGCTTTCACCAAAAGCCTAGGTAGCCAAATACTGCCATCAGGATTAACTTCTCCAGGATGCAGGGATATCTCGGGAATCTCTGCAGGCAGTTCTCCTCTCTGGAAAACAGCAACAAATTCTGCCTCGGCCTGCTGGGCAGCTTCTTCTCCGTAAAACATTGCCACAAGTTCTCGTGCTAGCCTCATTTTGGCATCCCGGGGGTGAAGGGAGCCACTGGCAAGACCGTCTTTTATTCTCTTGATCTCGTCGAGGTCGACAGGTGTCACCAATTCGAAGTAACGAAGGATCATTTCATCGGGCAGCGACATCGTCTTACCATAAATCTCTTTTGGGGGTTCGGTGATCCCGATGTAGTTCCCCAAGCTTTTGCTCATCTTCTGGACTCCGTCAAGTCCTTCGAGGATCGGCATGAGCACAGCAACCTGAGGTTCCTGCCCGTATTCCCGCTGAATGTCCCTTCCTACCATTAGGTTGAACTTCTGGTCAGTTCCACCTATCTCCACATCTGCTCTGACAACCACCGAATCATAGGCTTGAATAAGTGGGTAGAGAAACTCGTGAATACCGATCGGTAATCCTTCTCTGTAGCGTCGGCCAAAGTCATCCCTCTCTAGCATTCTGGCGACGGTATACTTGGCTGCCAGTTCAACAACCTCGACAAAGGTGAGTGGTGCCAACCAGGTGCTGTTGAAAACAACCTCGGCTTTCTTGAGGTCGATAATCTTACCGATCTGCTCTTTGTAGGTAGCCACATTAGCCAGAACTTCTTCCTCGCTCAATTGCCGCCTCGTTTCCGACCGCCCCGAGGGGTCACCGATCCTGGCAGTGAAGTCTCCGAGAATGAGCACAACATGGTGTCCCAACTCCTGAAACTGACGCAACTTATGAAGAACAACTGTGTGGCCAAGGTGAATGTCAGGAGCAGTAGGGTCGAGCCCAAGCTTTACTCTAAGTGGCCTGTTGAGAGCAATCGCCCGCTTCAATTTTTGGGCCAGTTCCTCTTCTGGAGTGATCTCAGCAACCCCTCTTTTGATGGTCTCCCACTGCTTCTGAAAATCCCTGACAAGTTCTGCCATTGACGCTACCTCCCCACTTTTTTGTAAAAAAAATCGCCCCAGATCTAGGGGCGAGAGCGATTCCCGCGGTACCACCCTAATAGCCTCACTGAAGAGGTAAGGCCTCTTTCGAGTCTTTAACAGGACAAACTGTCTCTTCCTACTCAACAGTCTCCCTCAGAGCCGCCTCGGATACTAACTGCACCTTCCTCCTTAGGCTTAAAAGCCGGGACTTGCGGCGCGGGAAGAATAGGTGGCTGTTTTTCGGAAGAGCGGCTCCCAGGTGTATTTCCCGGTCCTCCGGACTGGTTCCCACCAACCCCCAGCTCTCTGTGACCGGTTGGAGACCGGTACTCCTCCCGTTCCTCGCCTTTTACCTTCTGTTGAACTTTTCAAAAGATTATAGCATTTTCTCGTGCCACTCTCAACAATGTGTTTTTTTACCTTTGTGGTTGCGAAACAGTGCTACAGGTTAGCCTTGAGAATCTCCAAAAGGTCATCCTTTCTGGCAGCACGAGGGTTTGCCGCCAAGGAACCTGAAGGAAGAGCAGCCTCGGCAATAGAGGAAAGGTCTCCGGCACGCAGACCGACTTCACTCAATTTCTCCGGGATCCCCAGGCGCTTTTTCAGACTTTTGACAAAATGGATCAGCCGCCTGGCAGCCTCACCTGAAGAGCTTCCAGGCTGCACCAGTCCGAGTTCAAGAGCAATCCGGGCATATTTTTCCTCCACAATTGTCAGGTTGTATTCCATCACATAGGGTAGTAAAATCCCGCAAACGAGTCCGTGGGGTAAGTGATAGCGGAGACCAATCGGGTGGGCCAGCCCGTGAACAGCACCCAGACGGGCGTTGTTCAAAGCAATTCCTGCCATCAAGCTGGCCAGAGACATTTTTTCCCTTGCTTCCCGGTTGCTGCCCTTTTGATAAGCAGAGTAAAGATTTCTGGAAATTAGGATTGCGGCCTCCAGGGCAAGGGAACTTGTCAGAGGATGAGACCACCTCGAGGTATAGGCTTCGATGGCATGAGTCAAAGCATCCATCCCAGTAATCGCAGTGAGACGGGGTGGCATGCTCATCGTTAAGACCGGGTCAACGACAGCCACCCTCGCCATCCACCAGTCGCACCGAATGCTCTGCTTGCGCTCGGAAACAGGGTCAATCAAGACAGAGTTCCTGGTAGCTTCAGCCCCACTCCCTGCTGTTGTGGGAACAGCAATCCAGGGCAGCCCGACTTTTTCGATCGGCCTCCCCTCGAAATACTCCCTCACAGTTCCCTCTTCATAAAAAAGTCCAGCAATTGCCTTGCCAACATCGAGGACACTTCCTCCTCCGGCGGCAACGACCAGATCCACAGATTGCTCGCGGGCGGCTTCCCTCCCTTTTTCCACCACCTCAAGGGAAGGCTCGGGATCAACTTGATCGAACATCAAAACATCCAATTTTGCAGCCTCCAATGGTGCCAAAACCCTGTCCAGCATCCCACTCAGGCGAAGAGACCGTTTCCCCGTAACCAGCAGAACTCTTCTGCCAAATCTGCAAGCCTCTTCTCCCAAGCGCCCACTGCTTCCAGGACCAAAAATAATCCTTGCAGGAACCAGAAAATCAAAAAGCACCTCGTCTCACCACACCTGCCTTATTATTTTTCAAAGATACTTGCTCAAAATCAAGCAATAGCTTAAAATGTTTGCGGAGGAGGGATCCAAAAAATGAAGCGAGATCAAAGGCAAATTCTGCGCAGTCTCCTGAGCAGACCAAAGACCTTCTGGCAACTGATCCGTGATCAAGACAGCCACCTCGCCCGTTTTACCACAACTCTTGCTTCATTGAAAGAAGAAGGTTTTATCAGCGAAAGGGACCACCTTCTGGAACTAACTGAAAAAGGCAGGGAAATTGCTCACTCTGCTGGCCTTGTTCCTCTCATTAACACCACCTGCTCCCACTGCTCGGGACGGGGAGTCACCTTTGAAGGGATCTTTCAAAAAGTTCTTGACGAATTCAAGGAAATTGCAGTTTCCAGACCCCAGGCAATTCCAGAATTCGATCAGGGGTTCATCGAACCGGAAATCACTGTAGCCCGCGTCGTCCTCATGTACGCCCGTGGTGACCTCGAAGGTCAAAAATTGCTTTTTGTGGGTGATGATGACCTCACAAGCATCGCTGCAGCACTGACTGGGATGGCCGAAGAAATCACCGTCCTGGAAATAGACCAACGGTTACTGGAATTCATCAATGAAGTGGCTGCAGAACGGAAAATTAAAAACCTGCAAACCATCAGCTTCGATGTACGCAAGCCCCTGCCCCCAGAATTCGCTCAAAAATACGACGTTTTCTTCACCGACCCTGTAGAAACCATTCCCGGGATCAAGCTCTTCCTCTCCCGGTGCGTCCAGGGACTCAAAGGACCTGAATGTTCGGGTTACCTAGGCCTGACACACCTGGAAGCATCACGCCAGAAATGGTATACCATCCAGAAAATGTTCCTGGAAATGGGGTTCGTGATTACTGACCTGATCCACGACTTCCACAGTTACGAACTTGAAAGATCGACATTCATCGAACGCAACTATCCCCTCGTTCGTCAATCCTCCTCTTTCCACCTTGGGGTTCCTGACCTTAATTGGTACACATCCAGCCTGATCAGGCTGGAAGCAGTTCAGGAACCAAAACCTCTGGTGAGTGATGATGTGGAATTGGGAAGGGAACTCTACTTCGATGACGAAGCCTATGCTACGCTCCCTGACCCCTCTAGCTAAATGTGCTCATCGATCGCCCGATTCGCCAGGGAGTCAGCTCTGCGGTTCTGACACCTGGGAATGTGAACCACTTGGCACTTCGTAAATTGCTGAGAAAGGGTGCGCGCCCGCTTGAGAAACTCCTTAAGACGCGGGTTGCGCACCTTATATTCCCCACTCCACTGCTTGGCGAGGAGTTCGCTGTCAGTGTAAACCTCAATTTCTCCAGCTTTCATAGCAAGAGCTTCTTCGAGGGCAAGCAGAAAAGCGCGATACTCGGCTACATTGTTTGTCGTTTCCCCCAGAAAAGCTTTCTTTTCGGCAATCACCTTTCCTGTGGAATCACAGATAACCACACCTGCGCCTGCTTTACCCGGATTTCCTCGCGAAGCCCCATCAATATAAAGAACAAGCTTTTTTCTCGAGTTGGTCATATCTCCTGCACCTTTCTCAGCTTCTAGAATTTTTCAAAAAACCGCTTTGCTTCAGAGCAAGGATTCATTTCTAGAGGTAGAGGAAAGGGTCGGTGTTGACACTGGAAACGAAAACACCAAGTTTTTGACCTGCATCTTGAGACCTCTTTTCCAGGTACTCGGCAATGACTGGTACAATCAGGCGCTCAGTGGCGTGGTGCCCGGCATCGATCAGGGAAATGCCGAGGGCCTTAGCTTCCAAGGCCTCGTGGTGTCTAACATCACCTGTGAGGTAAACGTCTGCTCCCAGCTCGACGGCTCGCATGAGCAACCTCATGCCACTACCGCCACAGAGGGCTACTTTAGAAACCGGCCTTTGGAGATCACCGGTAACCCTCACAGCTTTCAATCCCAACAGTTCTTTGACACCTTCGGCGAAAACTCCAAGCGGCCTGGCTTCTTTCAGCCTGCCCACTCTCCCCAAACCGATGGAACCGCTCTTCGTCCAGAGAGGATACACATCATAGGCTACCTCTTCATAAGGATGGGCGCTCACCATCGCCTCGAGGACCTGAGACAGCTTATTACCTGAAACAACCATTTCCAACCTGAACTCCTGCGCTTTTTCCAGTTTCCCGACTTCACCGGAAAAGGGTTGAGCACCTGGAAGTGGTTTAAACGTCCCCGTGCCCTCAGTCTGGAAGGAACATTCAACGTAATTGCCAATCCTGCCAGCCCCTGCCTCGGACATCGCCTGGCGGACCCGGTCCTCGTAGCCCTGAGGAACAAAAACGACCACTTTGTAGGACTTTTCCTGGTAGGTGGGATAGAGAACCTCGAGGTCCTGAAGACCGAGGCGGCGTGCCAGCACATCGTTTACCCCACCGGGAGCAGCATCAAGGTTGGTATGGGCAGCATAAGCATTGATCCCTTTTTGTATCAGCCTGCCGATAATATTTCCGGGGTACATGTCGAAACGCAAGTAAGATAAAGGTTCACGGAAAAGCGGGTGATGAGAAACAATGAGCTGCACACCAAGGCCAACCGCCTCTTCAACCACCTCTGCAGTAATTTCCAGAGTCACGAGAACGTTTTCCACATCTGAAGAAGGGTCTCCTAACAAAAGGCCGATCCGATCACCTTCCATTGCCAGTGACTTCGGTGCCCACTCTTCGAGCCACTTGATGATCCTTTTACACTTAATCGCCACTTTCGTCACCACCTGATCAAAATGTCAGAATCTTAGAATCCTAAATCTCTGAGAAGCTTCAATCCCCTCTGGTACTCAGAGAGGCTGCTTTTTGATGCCACCTCGGCAACCCTGAGGACATCCTCACGGAGATAGCGAGAGATCGCCGCGAAATCGATCTCACCCACTCCTGGTGCCAGGTGATCCTCACGGCCGCGGGCATCGTGGAGATGGATTCCAATAAGACTTTCCCGGTAAGTACTCAAAAAATCTTCCTGTGTAGCCCAACCCATCACTTCCCAGTTATGGGCATGACCTGTATCATGCCAGTAGCCTATCGGAGCTCCCTGAAACTTCTCCAGGATCACTCCCACATCCTCCAGTGAGGGGATCTCGTGGTAGTGGTAACGGTTTTCCACACCGATCCGAAGACCCAACTTCTCGGCTGCACCAAGGATCCGGTCAAGAGCGAGAAAGACGCGGTCTAGGTAACGGGGTACCTCCTTTTCTCTTGTTTTCTTTAATTCCTGCCATGCCTCAATTCCAGAGTCTTCGCTAAGAGTTCCTTTTTCATACATCTCATAGAGCCGATCAACCTGGGGACGCAAAGGCACGCAACCCAGGTGCACGACAACCACCTGAGCACCCAAATCAGCAGCATGCTCGAGGGTCTTCAAAGTGTACTTCACAGCAAAGTCTCGTTCCCAGTTATCGTCAGAAGTGAACAGAAAAAGGTCACCACTCGGTTTTTCTGCCTCTTCGGGGCAGGGAAAGAAGTTGTGGACACTGGTAACCTCAAGACCTGAACGGCGGAGCAACCCTGGAAGGTCCCGAAACACCTCTGACCTAATTCTGTAGTCTAGTTCGACGGCGGTAACCTCTAGAGCAAGCATCTTTCCGATAAGTGCTTTCGCGTCCTTTATGTTTCCAGAAGCCCAACATGTAGAAGCAGCGATCATTCTACTCATCTCCTCATTCCTCAGTTGTTCCAGACTCTCCAACTCGATAGAGGTTACTTGCTACTCCGAAATGCGGGTGTTTCTAAATAGTTCTTCGTCACTTCTGACAACTTTTCCTTGTGCACAACAGGGAAATCAGTTGTATTGTGCGAGCAAAGCTGCTCACTATCATTTGCTGGGATAAAAAAAAGCGCGGTTTGTTCCGCGCTGCTCGAGGTTTGGAATTTACCCGCGAACATCAACATGACAGCAATCTTTACCTAGTCAATGGAGAAAGAGCTGCAGGAGGCAAGGAAAAGCCGTGCTGCCTAAGGTCTTTTTTTTTTCAGCGCAGGATCTTTTGAATCACGCTGATGAGTTGCCCGGGAGTAAACGGCTTGACGATCCAGCCGGTGGCTCCTGCCTTCTTGCCTTCCATCTTCTTCTCAGCCTGGGACTCGGTCGTGAGCATGAGGATCGGGGTAAAGCGGTAGCCCGGCAACAAACGCACTGTCTTGATCAGCTCGATCCCGTTCATCTTCGGCATGTTCAGGTCGGTGATTATGAGGTGGAACTTTTCTCTCGATTCTTGCACCCTGAACAGAGCTTCTTCCCCGTCCGCAGCTAAAACCGGTTCGTAGCCCGCTTTCTGCAAGACGAGCTTGAGGCTTGACCTCACTGTGGCTGAGTCGTCAACTGCCAGCACTCGCCTGCTCACGAAACCACCTCCTTCCCTTAAAAAAGCTCGACATTCTCTCCAAGTTCGGAAATAACCTGACCTACCCGCTTTTCGTCAACACATTCTTGACCTGTCGCATCCTCGTGGTGCCTCCGCTCACTCTGGGTGGTGTAGAGCTTCTGAATCCGACCAAGGAGTTCTTCCCGCACGTTTGCAAATTCGCTTCTGGAAAGCGAAGCTAGCGCTTCATCGAGCACTTCGCTCAACTCCCTAACAACCCCCTGCATGTTCCCCAGCTTCTGAGATACTATGTCCTGATACTGGAACACTTCAACAACTGCTCCCAGGTTTCCAGCAACCTCGTCCAGTTTTCCACCAACCCCAGAAAGAGCAGAAGCAATGCTATCCACCCTCTGGTCGAGCTCAGCAAGACTGTCCTCCAGCACCCTCTCACCTTGCTCGATCGCCTTGACCGAATCCTGAGCAGTCACCTCAAGGGTCTCGGAAAACTCCTGCAGCCGTGACTCCAACGACTCCACCAAATCCTCAATGGCATCAAGGGACTCATCAACCATTTTGTTTAATTTTTGAATCTCCCTAGCAATGACCCCCAAGCCGCGCCCTGCTGCTCCCAACCGCGCAGCCTCAATGCCAGCATTCAAAGCGAGGATGTTCGACTGCCGAAGAACCTTCTCTACCTGCAGTTTGAAGTCCCGGAAACGGCTCTCGCGGAGCTCCTGGATTATCCCCAGAAACTGGTCACTGCACTCTGTAAACCTGCTGACAGCAGCCCTGCTGGTGTCTACAATTTGGGTAGCGGACTTTCGGCTCTTATCTAGGAGATCGTCGGTCTCTTCCTCCTCACGGGAAACAATTGCTGTAATCGTTGTCTTCAGTTGGGCGATTCCCCCTTGAGTGCCTTCTACCATTTGCTCCACTGCTTCTATCCACTTCTCAGTACTTCCTCTTATCTCCACAAGCGTTTCTTCCAGCACTTTTTCCACAATCTCAGCTACATTCCTTACCGTCAGGAAGAATTCTTCCAGTGCTTTCACATCCTCTTGCTTCCTTGCCGATTCCTCAACCTCGGGAATCGGAGTCGGTGGAGGGGGTTCTTGCAAAGGTTTCTTTTTCCGGGAAACAAGCGAAACTGCTGCAGTTCCGAGGACCAATCCTGAAATGAAGCACGCCAGATAACCCAACACCTAACACACCCCGAGAAACCTCAAAATGTTGCTCAATCTGGTATCGGAAGGAGGAACAAAACCGGCCAGCCTGACCTCCCGAACAAAAGCCAAAAGAAGCTGGGCAATGCTGAAGTCGAAGCGCTCGAGCCCACTCAGATCGAGGCACGGCTCCGTTGCCCCCTTCAGCTCCTGCAGCTTCTGTTTTACTTCCCCAGCATCCTCCACAGTGAGGCTGCCAGTAAAAACTAAAGTGTCTCCGCTTCTAACAACAGGCATGAAAACTAGTTCCCCCCTGCCAGCAATTCTTCAGGATTGAGCACAAGCAGAATGCTGCCGTCGGGAAGCAGAGAACCCCCCGCATAAAGCTTCACACCACCAAGCTCCCCCGGAAGCGGCTTCAAAAGTACGTCAAGCTCGCTTTCAAAATCGTCGACCACAACACCTACCCCAACTTTTAAGACCACAACATAGCTGAATTCCCCAGAAGAATCTCCCGACAGCCCTAACAGCTCCCTCAGCCGAACCACAGGAACCGTCCTGCCCCGAAGGTAAACCGCTTCTCTTCCACCAAGAAGCTGAAACTGATCAGCCTGAACCCGGAGAACTTCTTCAACACCTTCAAGGGGAAGCCCATAAATTCCACCATCAGCCCTAACAACCAAAACCTTAGTCGTCGCCAAAGTGAGAGGAAAAGTCAAACGCACTGTCAGCCCAGAACCAGGAAAGTTGCTGAGTTGCACACTCCCCCCTAACTGCTCAGCTGTGTCTTTGACAACATCCATCCCGACTCCGCGGCCAGAAAGCTCATTCGCTTCTTCTGCAGTCGAAAAACCAGGGTGAAAGATGAACTGGACAACCTCGTCATCGGAAAGCTGACTTGCTGCCTGCTCGCTGAGCAACCCCTTTTCTACAGCAGCCTCTCTAATACGCCCCGGGTCGATTCCCCTTCCGTCATCTGACACTTCAATGAACACAAAGTGTCCCTCCCGACCAGCCCGCAGCACAAGCCTCCCTTCCGCTTCCTTCCCAAGACGGACCCTCTCCTCCGGAGGCTCAAAACCATGATCCAAAGAGTTGCGCACAAGGTGAACCAAAGGCTCGTAGATCTTCTCCAGCACCGTCTTGTCAACCTGCGTCTCTTCCCCCTCGATAACCAGCCGCACCCGCTTGCCCAAGGTCCTGCTGACATCACGCACAAACCGCGGAAACCGCTGAAATATCTGCGATACAGGAAGAAGCCGGAATTCCATCGCTAAATCCTGCAGCTCACGGCTGATCTGCTCAAATACCTGATACCTTTCTTTCAGTTCCCTAGCAGCTTCGGGAATCCCCCAGTGAAGCTCAAGCTTGCGCACCAGATACGGCAGACTGTTCTTGGCAACCACCAACTCCCCCGCCAGTTCGAAAAGCTTCTCAACTCGACTTTCCTCAATCCGAAGGTACTTCTTGGTCCGCTCCTTAGGTTGATAAGTTTGAACCGAGGCCTGAACCCCAACACTCGGAGAACTACCGGGTTCAGCAACTGCCTCAACCTCACCTTCTTCTTCACCACCTACCAGGGATTCCAGTTGGTTCAACACCTCCAGGCACGCATCCCACTCAAGGTCCGAAAAAAGCTGAACACGCTCCGCTATATCCCTACAACCAAGAGCTAAAGCGACACAGGAAATCACCCGGAACAATGAAGGACCAAAGAGCTCTTTGTTGCTCCGGTTCAATGCAAGGTAAAGCTTCTGCTGACGCAGGATCTCCCGCAAAACCTTCTTTCTCTCTTCCGGCAACCCACCTTCCAGCTCGGCTCCGCCAGAACCTCTCTCACCCTCGGACCGCTCCCCAAGAAGAAGATCCAGACTCCGACACAGGTCCTTCAAGGTCTCCTCCAGGTTCTTTTCCGACTCGCTGTCCAGACCAGAGCTGACACAACCCGACAGCATCCAGGCAAAAACACACAGGGCAAATACTACGCACCGAAGCCCCTCATGACCGTGCGTCTCCAACGCAGTCTTGAGACACTCTTC
>LDZS01000081.1_pt1 | contig 11645 bp, 8 predicted proteins | sample 615471 | NCBI WGS metagenome assembly LDZS01 (sample SAMN03408295, study PRJNA278302) | terrestrial metagenome | isolation source: oil reservoir sample K3 | place: USA: Alaska, North Slope, Kuparuk formation | collected 2013
ATAAATGTCTTTCTAACCCCTGCCACACCCTCCGCGACAGCCAGTTCGACGCCCCTCACGAGCATAGCGTCGGTGATCCGGCGAACCCGGTGAAAGTACACCTGGACGCGCATATGGTAACGGGCGAGAAGAAGCTGCTCAACCGCGTGGACACCATCCTCTTTAATGCCCAGTTGTTCCCTGCCGGTGGCAATTGGTACCCGTTCCAAGCTTTCCAAAACCTTTTCAAGGTCAAACACGCCGTACTTCACGCCGGTGAAAAGGCTGTCACGCAAAAGATAGTCCATCTTGTCTGCGTCCAGCGGACCGCTGATAATGCTTCTCGGTATAGTATGAGTATCCTTTTGAAAAATGGAAATCAGGGGCTCGGATAAACCATTGGGAATGAAACCCTTCAAGCGCTGCCGGATGACTGCGGCCGTGATCGCCTCGTGGAACTGACCAAACCGATCGAGTTCCAGGGCCGTCCGCGCTGCGGGACAAGCGACGCGCTCCAGGATCTCCTCGCTGACGTGCGAAAACGGGCCATGGCCAACGTCGTGCAGCAAACCCGCCAGCCTCACTAACTGTTCCTCCTCCGAAGAAAGGCCGAGGCACTTTGCAATGCGTCCGGCAAGGTGCATAACGCCCAGGGAGTGCTCAAACCTGGTATGCACCGCCCCCGGATAAACCAGGGAACACAGCGCAAGCTGCTTAATACCCCGCAGGCGCTGTACAACCTGGTGGTCAAGAAGCTTTTCTTCCAGGCTGTCGTAATTTATCAGCCCGTAAACGCTGTCGCGCACTTCCATTGTTCCCGGAATCCCCCGGAAACTTTGTAAAGGTATACTTTGCCGCCGCACAAGACAACTGGCGTTAGTCCTTGATTTCTTTACCCCCCACGGATGACCCCTCTCGCGGGCCGTGCCCGACCGGACCGCCCGGTGGAACTCAAGTGGTTTTCCGACTCCCGCACCAGGCTCCGTATCTCTGCAGATAAGCGGCCAACGTTAACGTTCCAGGCCAGCTGACCCCGCTTTAGCGTGTCCACCATTACCCTGGGGTCGTCCGTAAGGACGAACAGGCCCTTTCCGTCGCTTATGAAAACAAGCTCGGACAGCGGCGCGGCCACTTCGGGGAGGTTTTGTCGCAAATAGCCGAGACTTTTCCTGATTTTCTGCAGACTCACACCCGTTTCTTTTAGCTGCCGGGCGACTTTGAGGCAGACCAGGTCACGAAAACTGTACAGCCGCTCGGACCCTTTCCCCTTAGCCGGGCCAAGGCTCGGAGAAACAACCCCGCTTCTATCCCAGTAGTCGAGCTGACGGTATGTTATACCTACCAACCGGACCACGTCCTGCGACTTGAACCCACCCTGCAATTCGCTGTCGCCTCCCCGGAATGGCACCGCTATAATTACACTGGTTGTAATTCGCCAGCAGAACCAAACTCTCCTTCTTTCTGGGAAAAAGATTGCCTTTCCTCCCGTCCACCACATTTTCGCTGGGTCTGCCCCGAATCCGCCCCAACGCACACGTAACCTTTACGCGCTTCGCCGGCCAGAGCCCCGCCAGTGCCGGCGGGAACAACACACCAGGGTAAGGACATAAATGATGACCCCGGGCTCACCATCGGCCGGGGAAAGACCGCCTAAAAACCAGTGGTGCAGGTAATCGCACAGGCATGCGCCTGCAAAGACGCCGGTATAGAGTCATAAGCACGCCTGCCGCGCTCGTAAGGCCGATCCCGAGAAGGTCAAGGACGCGCACTTGTCGTTCCGTTCTACCGTAAGGAACAAGCGCGCTCCTTTTTAAGGCCGCCTACCTTGTAGCGTACCGCATCACCTTCTCCGCCGCCGTGCGGATGGCCTAAATGCGCTTCTGCTGCTTGAGCCAGGAAACTCGCGCAAAGTTCAACGATTCTTCGACCACATAAGGATAGCATGCTCCGTGTCTCCCACCTCTCCACCATACCACAGCCGCCCGGGTGGAACAAGAAATTTCCAGGTCATAGGCCATTTCTTGCTCCGCCGAACCGGAGAATGGTAAAATACAGGTGGTTCGTGAATAAGGGTGTGATAAAAATGTTCTCGTTGAATCTGGAAAAAGCGAGAAGGGCTTACACCAGGAAACTGGCCGCGTCTCTGGCACACGCGGTAGCCCGGCTGCGAGAGATGCCGCAGGTGGAGCGCGTGAGCGTGTTCGGCTCCTACGCCCGTGGCCGTCGTGACCTGTTCACCGATCTAGACATCCTGGTCGTGATGCGTACAGAAGAACCCTTTCCGGCGCGCACCGCGCGTATCTACCAGGTTCTGGCGCTGCCGGTGGATTGTGACATTCTCTGCTATACACCAGAGGAGATGGACAGCCTGCGTCGTAAAGGGTTTTTTAAAAGAATTGCCCGGGAGGAAATTATACTTTATGAGAAAAACCAACCTTGAAGAAGGCTTGCGGTGGCTCGAACAGGCCGAAGAAGACTTGCGATGGACGCGCCATCTGGCCGAGCAAGGAGCATACCACCTGGCCTGCTTCCTCGCCCAGCAGGTAACGGAAAAAGCCCTCAAAGCCTTCCTTTACAGCCGGGGAATGGAGATCGTTGTCGGCCACTCGATTACCCGGTTGTGCAGCGAGGCCGCAGAGTTCGACAAGGATTTTGGCCACCGGGCGCAAAAATGGTCCGTTCTGGACGCGCATTACATCCCCACCCGTTACCCCAACGGCCTACCCGATAGCATCCCCGCACGCGTATACACGGCAGATGCGGCGTCCGAAGCGGTGCGCCTCGCCGCCGAAGCGGTAGCCCTTGTCCGCGGGAAGCTAAAACCGGAACCCCCTGTAGAGGAAAAGACGCCCTCGCCGGGCCATGACCGGGATAAAGATGCCCCAAACCCGGAAGAGGTTACGCTACGCTCCAGGAGGGCAAACCTCAAAACGAGGTGCAGAAGGGAAAGGCGGAAATAGCTGTTTGGTGATTTCCTCTGCCATTAGGCTCACCCGCCTTCACCACCCCTATCGTAGCTTCCTTTGACCTATAAGACAATGTTTATTAACTCAACGCTTTTGTTACTTCGGCCACAGCGGTTCCGGTCTCGTAGGCCCAAGAATGGGCCGTACTCCTCGTGTCGCGGCCACCACCAATCATCCTCAAGCATTTCACCATCCCTTCTCATTTGGCTAGAACCGGATATCATAGTAACAAACGAGCAAGCGCTTCAGGGTCTCTAAACGGAAATATGGAAATGGGTGTTAAACCATGACGACAATCCGTCTCAAGAAGCGTCAGGCTGTCGGGCGGCATTTTGCGAAGTTCTCCGTGGAAGAGCGCCTGAAGATGGTCCAAAAAATGAGAGAGATAACCGGAAAGCTGCGCGAAGGAGTCAGGGCCCGTGCCCGGTGACCCCATAATCTCGAGTGCCGATCTTCTGGAGTCCATGAACACCCCGTACTGCCTTGTTGGCGGGTACGCGGTATCCGCTTATGGAGTCCCCCGGGAAACGGGGGATAAAGCAGCCGGCCCTCTTGACCTGAGCGATGCCGAATACATCCTTCAATCGAGCCCGGCGAAGATAGACCTGGAACTACTTGTGAACAAAGCAAGACAACTCAGCATAGCCTGTTCAACCTTTCTATTCCCCCACACCTTACTTGCCTCTTCCGGCCTCCCGGCGGCGAGCGCCTCACGGCAGCGGCAGGTCCCTACGCCCGAAGCTGAGGTGAGGAATTAGTAACCCAAGCCCCCATAGACTAATGCCCAAGTCCGTAAGCCTTCTGGATTTCCACGAAGTAGGAAGGCATTTCTAATTTATTCTCCCTGCCAGGCACCTGCTCCCAGTTCCGCCGGTCTGCTATATATCCGCGAATGAAATCAATTGCGGGGACTGCTGAGCCCACGGCTTCGTCTGGAGGGAGCATCGTCCAGGCCCTGGCATGAGCCAGGATCCCTGCATAAAGAGCTTTCCTTTTCTGCTCCTCCGCTCCTGGAGTCTCAAACCAGGTTCCTTCTACCGCCTGCAGCCTGCGGCAGAGGCCCTTGAGAAACCGCACCGACCGTTGCCTCGTTCCCCACCTCCTTGCCAAGGCGTTCCCCACAGCAAGGTCCAAAGCTGTAAAAGGTAACAGCGATACATCATGCTCGACAGGATCCCGGTAGGCTTTCCAAATCAGGGCAAGCCACTTCCTGAGCAACACTCGGTTTAAAGCGCGCAGCAATTCCACGCTTACTTCTTCCAGCACCACCTGCGCGCCGTAAAAGAAATACATGAGGCCTACGGCAGAACGGTCCGGCTCCCAGCTAGTAAGCTCCTGCTCAAGAGCGGCTTCTGAGAAGTAAAGAGAAATGCTCTTACCAACGTACTTCCCCAGAAAGTAGAGCAAGAACCGGTCGCCAGGGTTAAGATAAACGGCTGAAACAGTATCAAAGACATAGCCAAGCAACCCCGGCTTTTTTGTTGCCAGAAGGAGAATAAGCACCCTCCCTAGGTAGACGGCAATCAACCTCCGAAAGGCCCGCTCCAGGGCAGCCTCTTTTTTCTCGGCTGGCTCTAGCATCACTCCGCGACAGGCGCGTAGCAAATCAATCAAATGATGGAAGACCTCGACCCTCGCCCACAGTCGGCCATGCTCGGCAATCTTCCAGAGTAACTCCAGGTCAAAGGCGTATTCTGGATCTTTACAGATCAGGTTGATGAAGGCAGGTGTCGCCGCTTCAGCCACGAGCCGAGCAAAAAGATCTCGATCACAGTAATAAACGAGGGCTAAAATCACGGCGTACGGCCCGTGCAGATAATCCGTGCGCTGGTGCCGCAAGGCTTTCATCAGGCAAGAAACCTTGGAGAGGTCCTCTCCTCTCAGTCCTTCTTCGTATTCATGTAAAGCCCGCTCCTCGAAGGTTCCCCTGCCTTCTTGCCTTAGGGAAAGCTTATAGCTAAAGGGAAGCCCACCACTCAAACACTCTGTGAGGGAGCCCTGCACCAACTCCAGCAGCCGCGGCTGTGCCTGCAAAATGACTTGGAGCGCGACGTAGGGAAGCTCAAGAAGACAGAATACAGCAGCAAGTTCCACCAGAGCTTCCCGGGTCCTAAGGCACGCGAATTGAAAAAGCCCTCCGCGGACCAACCCCAACTTCCAGGGGCCTTCCTTCCTGGGTTGGTCTCCATCGCTGGAACTCAGCCCAACTGGGTCAGCCGTCACGCCGTTGAGCATCCTTACAAGCGCATTCCTTCTTTCACCAGCAAAGCCCAGGTATTCCTTGCGGTACTGCTCGTGGGTGCCGCCCTCTCTCAGCAAAAGAGCCATATCTCCCCGGAGTTTCTCAATCACCCTCGCGCGCCAAATGTTCTGGGCAAGCTTCCGCTCTAAATAAATCTCTTCTAGGGCCACACGATGCATTGCGCAAGCGCCTCCCAAAGGTTTTCAAAGGCATCCAGCACAGGCCGGGGGTGAGCAACCTTCATCAGAATGCTGTGCGAAAGACCGAGCGCGTTCACCGAACAACCTAACGACCAGACTTTAGGTTCACGGCCCGGGAAGAGCAAAAACCTGTCGTGAAACTCCCACCCATGCTGGCCGTGCTGGCAGCGGACTTCCAGGTTCACCTTCCTCTGCTTCAGGCCCTCCGCAAGCTCGTTCTTTAGCAGTGCCACCCATTCTTGATAGTCGTCAACTCTAACACCGCCAGCAACAGCCACATTCCTGACCTGTTTGCTATATGAAGTTATAACCCTTAAGGGGGCACCGCTGAATTCGCAAGCAAAAAGAGTCGCAAGAATATCATTGGCGGTAGCATAAGGGTCCCAAAGATAAACCCCGTTCTCCCCGTGCCAGGTAATCAGCTGCCTGAGATCGTTGAGCGCCCTTGCCCACTCGTTCCTGCCGCCCACCCCGTACTGCACGAATTCCAGGCGCCTCTCCAACGCTCTTTTGGAAGCAAGATTCATCCTCTTGCTAACCCATGTCCGCCAATCAGAAAAGGCTCCTGCCCTCACGACCTCCCCGGAAACGGGCTGCACAGTATAGGAAAACCCTGGACGGCGCTTCCCGTACGGCGGCACGTTAATCGTGATCTTCTCGGGATGCACAAGGCGCACAGACATCGCGACACGGTTAACTAAGTGAAAAGATTTTTCATACAAAGTGATTTCGCCGCTTTTTGTAGAAATCCGGACGGTTATTTTGCCGGCAGTTGAGCCAACGTGCAACCTCGCAAGAGGTTCCGCTGTTGTCAGGGCAGTGCTCCCGAGAATCGTTTCATCGAAAGTAACCCAACTCTCAATCCTCACCTCTTGCCGGGAGCTCTCTAGCTCAGGATGCCAGCGGGTGGCAACCCAGATGTGCTTGCCATCTCTGTCTCCCCACACGTCAACCTTCAGCAGATTAACGGGAAGCTGAAAAACAACATTTTCCCAGCGGTCCCCAATAAACTCCAGATCGATGGGAATAACATCTTGAACTGCCGAGTAAACCTTTCTCTCGAGAAGCGTTACATCACCGCGGAAATAGTTGGGATTTAATTCCTGGTAAAGCTCCTTCTGCTCACTGAAAAACTCGAAAAGGTAGCTCGCATAGCGGTGGGGGTTTTTCAGGACACTGTGAATGGGAACACCAGGAGTGCAGGGCACAAAAACCGGCTCCAGTGGTGTCAATTTCGCAACTTGAAGTTCAGGGCAACAGGGTTGCTGCCACCTCCCGTACCTGGCCAACTGCTCGTAGAGGATCACGGCATCATCAACAGTTACCCTCTGGGAAACAACACCTAGGCTCAAATCTTTAGAGATCCTGACCGGGCGTTCCGTGTGATACCGCAGGCGGTAATTCCGGAAGGGTAGCTCCTCGAAAACAGCGATAGTAAAAACATTCCTATGAAGCCCGTCTTTTCTCGAAGTAAGAACAACGCTCGTGAGCGAACAGGAATTATACAGCCCGACTTTCCCGGACGTGGCGAAACGCCTGAACTTTTCTATCAACTCCCCCATTCACTCGCCCCACATTTCAAAATTGACTTCTAGGCCTTCCATCGCCCCTAGAATCTATGTTTCTCCATACTTTAGTCGCCTGAAGTTCTGGAGTCGCCACAAAGTCCTTGCTCTTCTCCGACAAGCCAGCCCTGGCAAAAAGCAAAAACTATCAGAAAGTAACCAATCTGAAAATCTTTCCTGATGCGGCAGCAAGGGATCTACATGCCTGCCTGACCTACTGCTTGCCGAATTTATCCCCTTTGGCCATCCCGACCTCTACTGCGATCGGCAATAAACCTCCCGCTTTTTTACAGCCTGATCTGAGACCCCCCACCTAAAGCAAAGTGCTCCACAAATCGACCAGTGGGTCCGGCTGAAATCGACCACCTGATCCGGGTCGCCAGGGCCAGGTCAGGTAGCAGGCGGGACACCCGGTAGTAACGTGCGGCGAAACCCCTGGCGGCAGGCCGCATTGGCTCATTGGCACAGGCGATAAAGGTCTGGCCCACCCCGGTAGGCGCATCCGGCGCAGCTTTTCCATGGTCGGCTGCGTTAGCACCGCTCACACCCCTCCCTTTTGCCGCGGAAGTAGGCCAGGCCGCGCAGGTTGGTATGGTCTGGCTCCGGGTTGGGCAGGGACCCTTTCTCAAGCGGCAACCGGTCGAGTCCCTGGCTTGTCACGGGGTTTTCTGGGGCGGGCCGGGATTACAACCGCGCCGTAATGGGCAGCCATCTCCTGGTAGGTGGGGTTGATGTCCGGTTCGTAGTACATTCGGTCTTATAAAAGGTTTATATATAATAAGGTTGATATCTGGTATATAGGGAATACGGCAGCATACCCCCTGGTCAATCTGTGCTATAGGCCCCATGTTTTCTCCCGCAACTTGCCTCGTACCCTCCCGGACGCCATCGGTGCCACTCTCATGTTGTGCGGACAATTCTTTTCAGGTCCCCGTAGCGCGGCCCGCAGGAAAGGTTGTCGGGCACCGTAGTTCAACTTAAGAACTGTCGCGGCTTTCTCCCTTAATCGGTTCTGTTCAGTATTGATTTCAGAGTATCCGCAAACTTCTTCCTATTCTCTGGAGAAGCCCGCAAACCAGGAATAACTGCTCGTTCGTCAATGACAGGTCCCTTATCTAAACTCCAGTCAATGAAGTTCAGTATCCGTAATTCCCTGCCTTCGGGCGGAATCAGGAAGTCCAGGAGACGATTGGTAAGGTCCTCGTGGTGACTGACAATAAAGACCTGCCGGCGGGCTAACGGTTCCTCGGTTACATAAGCGATCTGCCTGATAAGGGCCGCCGTCCGCGGCAGTTGGGCCATATCAAAGGCAGTGGTTACGTCGTCCAAGGCGATAACACTGTGGCAGATATAGCGGTGCAAAGCGTAATTGAGGCCTAATAAGGTTGATAAGCCCAACTGGGCTTTTTGCCCGGTCGACAAAGCGTTGAGCGGACGACGGTCTGCTGTATAAATGCGTAGTGATTGGCCCCCCTTGCCGCCTTTTACCCGTTTGGTTTCAAACCTAACAGGACAGATACCATTTACAAGCCGGAAACGGTCCAATATCTCGTTTACAATATGTTCAAGGTCCTTGATAATCTCGTCCGGCGGCAGAAGCGCAGCCTTCAATACCGAGTTTCTACCGGCTTCCTGCTCAAGGGCTTTGCCGATTGAATCTATTAACTCCCCGGACTTCTCGTAACCTGCTTTTTGTTGCAGGGCAGCTTTTCTCTGTTCATCCAGTTCTTCTATCTGTATCCATTTCGCTATTGCCTCCTGCACACGTTCGATTGCCATTGTTAGATTATCCGATGGTCTTATTTGCCCAAGAAATATTTTTAACTGTGATACGGGGGCCAACGACGGAAAAGATGCCCATACGTCTCCCAAGTCACGCTGCAGTTGCAAGTCACGCGATAATTCATAAATCTTCCTGGATTTCTCAAGCAGGGTTTTCTTACTTTGAATCAATTTCTGCAACTCCAAAAAACGCTTTCTAACCTCGAGGCGCTCATTGGTAATCCGGTCTTGCCAATCCTCAAGCTGACCGGTAAGTGCAGGCAGGTCGTGTGCGACTACCTCCTGCAACCACTCAAAGACCTGGGAAGGAGGGCCCAGATCCGGTCCGGTTTCGGGCAGATCAAGCCACAGCCTGCCTTGGTCGCGCAACGCCGCCAAAACTTCCAGGAGGTTTGGCCCGCCGGGGTTATCGAAGTGGCGTTCTAACTTTTCGAGGAGGAATAGTTGCTCCTGTAGTCTATTAGCTTCCTCGGATGCAGTAGCAATCTCTTGTTCTTCACCGGCCCAGGTCTCCGGCGCCAGCAATACGGTATCATCAGGAAGATCACGGATGTGGTATCCTATCTTTTCCTTCGCGTTTTCCGCCCGGTTAGTTACAGTATCGCGGAGCGCACTCATTGCCTCCCCCATAAGGCGTAAAGAAACAGATGGATTTTCATCAACGGACGGTTGCCCGCGGTCTGGCAGAAGCAGGGATAGGCAGTCGGCAGCCAGGTTCCGGAGTTCACGTTCCCAACCGGCTCGCAAGTTGTCGGACTTGAGAAGAAGCAGCCAACCCTCGGACCTTTGGGGAAGGTTTAAGCCCTCTGCTTCAGCTATTCTTACCAGGTCATACCAGCAAGTTCTGAAAGCACTTGCCGCCCGCTTTCTGTCTTCATTTATCGCATCCTCGCTCGGGAAACCTTCCACAGAAGCCAGCCTGCTTAGCTCGCCGGATATTTGTTCTTTCCATTGAGTTCGCGCCTTCTTGACGGCCTCCTCGACAACGGTAACAGACCGTGGCAATGGCGTAAGAAATTCGAGTAAGCGTCCGGCTTGTGCATCCTCTTCTTCGAACAGTTTGCTTAAGAGGTCCTGGTAAAAGAAGCTGGAACGCGCGGCCAGTTCGGGAGGAATCCGGTCGGGGAAGCCCACGCGGGGCGAGATTTCCGGATCACCTCTCTGGCCATCCCTAATGGTGAAATCGATTCTTTTTTCCTCCGAACCTTCATATTCGACCACAACTTGGATTTTGGCAGAGTCTGAGCAATTAGCGTCAGGCGGCTTGGTACAAGACGTGAGCGGACGCCTTTCCGGGTAACAGTGACCGGTCAGGAGTAGGCATAGTGCATCGATCAAGCTAGTCTTGCCGAAGCCGTTCGGGCCTGTCAATAAGATTACATCGGCATTGGTATCGAGAGTTATGGGTTCGCAATTTACGAACCCCCGGAACCGGCAGAGGCTCAGTTCCTTAACACGCAGCACCGGTTTTTCAAGCATGATCTTCTCTCCCCGTCATAAGTTGGCGTACGTCATAGAGCCGGTCGTTCAGCCACTTCTCGATCGCGTTTCCTGTGCCCTCGCGCAACGCCACGTTTATCGCGTCTAAAAGGCTTTCATAGTCTGCCGATACCCGCCGCGCCCGCCGCTCGCTTTCAAAGGCGCTCAGGATAGCATCCAAGTCCCGGGGCCGGAGTTCCACCGGCGGCCATGCTGTTGAAACGCTCCCGAGCATTTTTCGGATTAAGGTTTCGGGGGACTCGTCTCCGTCTACTGCCATAATGGAGAAGTCCCCCCTGTGCCAGTCCTGATCGGATGCCCATTGCTTCACAAGACTTTCGTCTACCGCTTTACCATCCTTACTAACATCGAGTACGCCCAACACAGGAACTGTAAAGCCGACCTCCTCCGCTATCCCTGCAAGGAAGCGGAGGAGCCGCCCCAGTCCCTGCCTATCACTGTCGGATAGCGAGCCTTCTCCTTTGCAGGAAATGTGCGCGGCAAGGGCGGCGTCCGAGACATAGATTCCTTGGACATCGAAGCAGGTACCCTTGCAGTCCGTATAATCCATCAGCGCCTTCAAGTCAACCTCAACCGCCCACTCGGGTAGGGCAGAAACCTTATTTTCCATCCTTATCCCTCCGGGGAGAAAGTGGTCTTGACCGATCACGGACCCTCGGTCGTGCAGCATCTACCAGTAAAAAGGTCCTATAAAGCACATCGTGAAATGCCGCCTTCGCTTCCGGAATACTGCGAGCATTCTTGAAGAGGCTGAGAAGGGAAATCTGGCGGACGGTCAGCCGCTTCACGCGACTATCGCCGTCGGTAATTAACCGGATCTTCTTCGTTCTATCCCGCCAAGGGCCAAGGACGATTTGGGTAATCACGCCGGTACAAGCGTCCGTTTGCAGTCTCATCTTTTCGGCCAGATCTTTTGCCTTCTCCGGGCGTACAATATATACAGCGCCCGCTGCACCGCCGAAAAGACAATGGGCATCTACCAAAAGCCCGAAGGCGCCGTCATCTACGCTAATTCCTGCTTTCAACGCCTCCCACTTGATTTCACGCCAGTATAAACCGATTAGTAAATAGATCAATAAAAGAATTGCCGGGATAAGTACCGGTCGGTCGGCCAGGGGATCATACCGGCCGGGCCCGCGTGCGGGTTCCGCTCTCCGCACGCGATGGACCCACTGTACCAAAGGGATTACTTTTCCGTCGTCCTCAGAGAGTTCAAGCATTTCTGGGAAGCGCCCGAAATTGTAATCGGGCTTGTCCTTGGGGTCAAGCCAATCAAGCATTTCTGTAAGCAGGGCGTGCGCGCATGGCAGTACCGGCGAGAGAAAGGACACGACGGCACTCTCGCGCCCGCAGGCATTGCGGAGGAGCTTCCAGAACGCGGCCTGAAAAACGCGTTTCCAGAAAAGATCCG
>LDZS01000082.1_pt1 | contig 11606 bp, 11 predicted proteins | sample 615471 | NCBI WGS metagenome assembly LDZS01 (sample SAMN03408295, study PRJNA278302) | terrestrial metagenome | isolation source: oil reservoir sample K3 | place: USA: Alaska, North Slope, Kuparuk formation | collected 2013
GAGGGGGAGGATGGCCTGGAAGCGCCGGTCGCGCCCCTGCTTGGCCGAACCCCCGGCGCTGTCTCCCTCCACGATGTACAGCTCGCAGTAGCGGGGGTCGCGCTCCGAGCAGTCCGCCAGCTTTCCGGGAAGGGTGGTATTTTCAAGGAGGCTCTTGCGCCTTGTCAGTTCGCGGGCCCGCCTGGCGGCCTCCCGCGCCTTTGCGGCCAGCACGGCGCGCTCCACGATCCGCTTCGCGACCTGGGGGTGCTCCTCGAGGTAGGCGCTCAGGTGCTGTGTCACGACCCAGTCGACCGCGCCGCGGACCTCGGTATTGCCGAGTTTGGTCTTGGTCTGCCCCTCGAACTGAGGTTCCCGCACCTTGACGCTGATGACCGCCGTCAGACCCTCGCGGATGTCCTCGCCGCCCAGGGGGCCGTTCTTAAACAGGTTGTACTTTTTGGCGTAATCGTTGACGACGCGGGTGAGCGCCGCCCGGAAACCGGCCTCGTGCGTGCCGCCGTCGACGGTGCGGATGGTGTTGGCGTAGGAAAGGATCTGCTCGCGTTCCGCATCCGTGTACTGCAGGGCGATTTCGACCAGGATGCCCTCTCTTTCGGCGCCGAAGTAGACCGGTTCGGGTGGCAGGGCTTCCTTGTGGCGGTTCAGGTAGGTGACGAAGTCCTTGATGCCGCCCTCGTTGCAAAAGGTGGCCGTTTTCCCGTTACGCTCGTCCCTGAGGACGATCGTCACGCCGCGGTTGAGAAAGGCCAGCTCGCGCAGCCGCTGCGCCAGGGTGTCGTAGTCAAAGGCGATCTCCTTAAAAATCCTCGGATCCGGGCGGAAGGTGACCTCGGTGCCCGTCCCCTCGGCGGGACCACGCTCCTCGAGTTCCGTCACCGGCTCCCCCCTGGCGAAGCGCTGCGTGTACAACCGGTTGTGCCGCCGCACGCGCACCTCGAGCCACTCGGCCAGGGCATTGACTACCGAAACGCCCACGCCGTGCAGCCCGCCGGATACCTTGTACCCCCGGCCGCCGAATTTCCCCCCGGCATGCAGGCGGGTAAGAACCACTTCCAGCGCCGGCCGGCCGACCTGGGGGTGAATGTCGACCGGGATGCCGCGGCCGTTATCGGTAACCGTAACGGAGTTGTCCGGATGCACGGTTACCTCAATGCGGTCGCAGTACCCGGCCAGCGCCTCATCAATGCTGTTGTCCACCACCTCGTAGACCAGGTGGTGCAGACCCCGCGGCCCCGTCGATCCGATGTACATGCCGGGCCGCTTGCGCACCGCCTCAAGGCCTTCAAGGACCTGGATGTCTTTGGCGCCGTATCTTAGCTCGTCTTGCTGCAAGAAGGAGCCCCTCCTTGTAAAGTCACTCTAACCAAATAGTTTACCACAAAAAGAGGCTCCCATAAAAGAAGAAGATTTTCAGTCCGCTCCGGCGCGGTTCTTGAGGGTACTGCACGAAATGGGCGAAAGGTAAACCTTGTCCGGGGTGATGATAAAGGAGCGCTCCTTTCCCGGCTCCCCGATAACCTCCAGCAGCCCGTCGCCGCGGATTATCCGCAGGTATTCGCGGGTAATCCCGGCAAGGCGGGTCTGGATGTCGAGGATGGCCACAATGTCCTTCTTCGGAATCATGACATCGGCACCCAGGTGTAAAAACATGTGTCATACCTCCTTTATCAGTCGGCCCCCGGCCACCCGGTACACGGCCGCGGCGGTTTCCCGGCACGCGGGTTGCGTGGCGGTGACGAACATCTGCAGGCCGGCATCGAGGGGCGCCAGGAGCCGGGCGCGCCGCGTCCCGTCAAGCTCCGAAAAAACGTCGTCGAGCAGCATAACCGGTGACTCGCCCGTTTGCTTCTGCCAGAGACGAACCTGCGCCAGTTTCAGCGCCAGGACAAGCGATCGCTGCTGACCCTGGGACGCCGCCGTGCCCGCCGGCCTGCCGCCGACTTCCAGCGCCAGGTCGTCACGGTGTGGGCCGGCCAGGGTCTGGCCCAACTCGAGTTCGCGGGCGGCGTTTTTGGCCAAGACCGCCCGCAGCGCCTCGGCGAGGGACGCCGGGTCGCTGCCCCCCAGGGGCGTGATGCTGCGGTAACGCACGTTTAACTCCGCCCCGTCCCACCGCGCGAAAAGCTCACGGGCAACCGGCACCAGACAGGCCAGGAACTTCAGGCGTGCCGAGAGTACGCGCGCCCCGTAGGCGACGAGCTTCTCGGTCCAGACTTCCGCCGCCGACCGGTCGGCGGCACGCAGGGCGGCATTGCGCTGGGCCAGTGCCCGCCGGTAGCGTGCAAGGTCGTCTCCGTAGGCGGGCACGAAAGCGGCCACCTCGCGGTCGAGGTAGCGCCGCCGTTCGCGGGCACTCCCCTTCACAAGCCACAGATCATCCGGCGTGAACGTAACCACCCCGGCGAGCTCTACCAGTTCGCGCCTCCGGGCCGGGACGCCGCCGGCGGTGATCCTTTTCCCGTCCGGCCCTATCGCCACCACAATGCCTCGCGCGCCGCCCGCCGCCCGGATAAAACCCTCGGCCCGGGCTGCCGTCTCCCCCCAGAGGATAAGGTCCCGGTCGGCCACCGGGCGCAAAGGTACGGCCCTGAGTAGCCAGTAGATCGCTTCCAGGAGATTCGTTTTCCCCTGGGCGTTGTCCCCGGTGATGACGTTCAGGCCGGGGGCGAAGGCGACCGCCAGCTCCGCATAATTGCGGAAGTTGCGCAACGCGAGTCTCTCGAGAAACAACCCGCTCCCCCGTTCTTACGTCAGGCGTACCGGGAGCACAAGGGCGAGACAATCGTCCCCGCCGGCGGGCCCCATGACGGCGGGGCCCAGCGGGCCGTTCAACTCCAGGTCCACCTCCGGTGTCAGGCTGGCCCGCAGCGCCTCCATGAGGTAGCCGGCGTTAAAGGCCACCGCCACGGGCTCGCCCTCGGACGCCACGGGCAGCGTCTCCTCCAGCGACCCCACCTGCGACTGCGCCGATACGCGCATGGTATCCCCTTCCACCTCGCACAGGATTACCGGCACTTCCTCCTGCGCAAAGACCGCCGCCCGCTCGATGGTGCGCAGGAGTGCCGCCCCGTCCAGCGCGCTCAGGCGGGTAAGGTACGACTTCGGAATCACCTGGCGGTAGTCCGGATAGCGCCCGTCGATCAGGCGCGAGACCAGCCGCAGGGGCCCGGACTTGAAGACCACGTGGTTTTCGCCGACCTGTACGGTCACGTCGCCCTCCAGCGCCCCCAACGCGCGGTAAAGCTCGTTGATCGCCTTGGCCGGGATCACAATGTTCGTCAGTTGCAACTCGTTATCCGGTAACTCGTGTCGCTTGAGCGCCAGGCGGTGCGTATCCGTGGCCACCAGGTAAAGTGCCCCTTCGACAATTTCCAGCAGCACGCCGGTAAAGATGGGTCGCAGCTCGTCCTGCCCGGCGGCATAGATAACCTGGCGGACCACGTCGCGGCAGGTTTCCACGGGGAGGGAAAACTCCGCCCGGGGCACAACGTCCGGCAGCTCCGGGTAGTCCTCCGCGGAAAAGCCGCTCAGCCGCGCCTGTGCGTTGCCGTAGCGCAGGACGGCCCCGGCCCCATCCGGCGCGGCCTCGATCTGCACCGGCCCCTCCGGCAGGCGGCGCACGATGTCTGCCAGGTACCGTGCGGGGAGCAGTAACTCGCCCGGGGTGGTTACCTCGGCCGGTATCCAGGTGGTGATCGCCAGCTCCAGGTCGCTGCCTGTAAGGGTCAGCCCTTCACCACTCGCCCGCAGCAGTATGCCGCTGAGGGCCGGCAGCGGGGTACGGGACGGAATCGCGCGCTGAACCAGCCCTACGGCGCCGGCCAGGTTGTCGCGGGTGGTCGTAAGGTACATGCGTTTTGCCCCCCGGTGATTTATCGACACGCGTTGATGCGCGCGTACGCATGATCGACATGTTTCTCAAGATAATTATCAGTAGTAACCGTCATAGTAGGTGGTGATGAAACTGTGCAAAGGTGCGTTCGGTGCCCGCGCCGTACGTACCGCGGGGTGTGGGTAACATGTGACTATGTCTTCTTGAGCCGGTTTATAAGCTCGTTAACCAGTTGCTGCAGGGAAGGGTTCTGCTGCAGTTCCTGGGAAATCTTCTCGTAGGCGTGGATAACGGTTGTGTGGTCGCGGCCGCCGAACTCCTCGCCGATCTTCGGCAGGGACAGATCCGTAAGCTCCCGCGTCAGGTACATGGCCAGCTGGCGCGGGAAGGCCACGCTGCGGGTGCGTTTCTTGGCTTTCAGGTCTTCCGGTTTCAGCTGGAAATAGTCGCTGACCGCTTCCTGAATGAGCTGGCAGGTTATGGGACGCGGCGCTCTTGGCGGAACGATATCCTTTAGCACCTCCGCGGCCATTTCGGCGGTGATGGGGCTTTGCGTAAGGGAGGCAAAGGCGACGACGCGGATAAAGGCTCCCTCCAGTTCGCGGATGTTCGACTGGATGCAGTCGGCTATGTAATGAAGGGTTTCGTTGGGCACCTCCACGTTGTCGAGCTGCGCCTTTTTACGGAGGATGGCCACCCGGGTTTCGAAGTCCGGGGGCTGGATGTCGGCGATCAGGCCCCACTCGAACCGCGACCGCAGGCGGTCTTCGAGCGTAGGGATATCCTTTGGCGGCCGGTCGCTGGAGATCACGATTTGCTTGGCCGCCTCGTATAGCGTGTTGAAAGTGTGGAAAAACTCTTCCTGGGTGCGTTCCTTGCCGGCCAGGAACTGTATATCGTCGATCAGCAGGATATCGATGTTGCGGTAGCGCCGCCGGAAGCCCGGCATGTCATCGTCGCGGATGGCGTTGATGAGCTCGTTCGTGAAATGCTCCGACGTGACGTAGGCTACGTTCAGGTAAGGAGCCCGGCCGAGGATGTGGTGGCCTATGGCGTGCATCAGGTGGGTTTTCCCCAACCCCACCCCGCCGTAGACGAAAAGCGGGTTGTAGGCACGGGCCGGGCCTTCGGCGACGGCCAGGGCGGCGGCATGCGCGAAACGGTTGGAGTTACCCACAACAAAGGTATCGAATGTGTATTTCGGGTTGAGGTAGGTGAAGCGCTCCTGGGGCCGCGTTTTTAAGCGCGTCAGCGCGTGAAGAACCTGCGGCACTTCGGCCGTGAGAAGGAATTGGACGGCCACATCATGTCCGAGGGTGCGTTCGAAAGCCTGCTTAAAAATGCCTGCGTAGCGGTCCAGCAACCAGTCGCGGGAAAAGTGGTTGGGGACTTCAATGAAAACCGTGTTGCCGTAGATGGTAACCGGTTTCAACGGCTTGATCCAGTGATCGAACGACTGGGTATTAATCTTTTTCTGTAAACGTTGCAGGACTTGCTCCCACGCCGCATGGAGTTCAGCCGCAAGCATGTTGTCCCCCTGCGGAAATTTTCATTCATCAACATATTTATGCACAGGGTTATGCACACGCTGTGCAAAACTACCCGTCTCACTGTATTTTTCATCGTAACAGATTTGGCAGCGGTTATCAACAGGGAGTTAGGGGCGGCCGCGGGCGGGGGATGCGCTTCTTCTTGACGGTGCGCGGGCTTTTTCAGTATAATGTGAGGGGTATGTGGGGGTTTTTGGCCAATGTGGAAATTGGCCGATCCCGGATGAGTCGCAGGCGGAGGTTTACAAAGCGATGAAACGTACCTACCAGCCGAAGAAAAGAAGGCGGAAGAAGGTGCACGGGTTTCGCGCGCGGATGAGGACGCCGGGCGGCCGGAGGGTCATCAAGAGGCGGCGGCTCAAGGGGCGGAAGCGGTTGACGGCTTGATAAGGAGCGAGAAGGCGTCCGGCAGATTGCCCACGCTCAAAAAACGGGCGGAATTTGCGAGGGTTTATGCCCGGGGAAAGTACAAGGCCGGGCGTCTTTTGGTGTTATACGGGTTGCCGAACGGGCGGGCCGTAGCGCGGTTTGGCCTGGTGGTGGGACGCGGGGTCGGTTCGGCGGTGGTGCGGAACCGCGTCCGGCGGCGGTTGCGTGAGATCTTTCGGCGCCACCGCAATGCCTTCAAGGAAGGATACGACTACGTGGTGGTTGCGCGCCAGGCGGCCGCCGGCGAGGGTTCTCGTAGCCTGGAACAGGAACTGCTGCGGGCGGCGAAAATTATCGGGGTGATTAAAGATGCGCAGGGTGATCGTCACCTGCATTAGATTTTACCAGGTGTGCGTGTCACCCTTTTTGCCGCGGTCGTGCCGCTTTTATCCCACCTGCTCGGAGTACGCGGTGCAGGCCGTAACCAAGTACGGCGTGATAAAGGGATTGTTGCTCGCGGCGTACCGCATACTGCGGTGCAACCCCTTTTCGCCCGGTGGCTACGATCCCGTGAAATAGGGTAGTTGAGGAGGGCGTGGCATTGTTTGGCGAACTGGTGGAGGGTATGAAGTGGCTTATCAACTGGCTGTACGGCGGGACGGTTGCCCTGGGCGTGCCGAGCTACGCGCTGGCGATTGTCTTTCTCACGGTCCTGGTGAAGGTGGTGCTGTACCCGCTTACGCACCTGCAGATGAAGTCGATGGTCGGCATGCAGAAGCTGCAGCCGGAGATCAAGAAGATCCAGCAAAAGTACGCTAAGAAAGACCCGCAGAAGATGCAGCAGGCCATTATGGAGCTGTACCGGGAGCACAAGGTCAACCCGATGGCCGGTTGCCTTTTGCTGCTGGTGCAGTTGCCGATCCTGATCGCGCTCTACCGGGCGCTGTATACGATGGAATACGCGGACATGGCCCACGCCGGATTTTTCTGGATTCGTACTCTCGGCGACCCCGACCCGTATTACATCCTACCGATACTGGCGGGCGTCACCACCTACATTCAGTCGAAGATGACCATGCCCGGGGGCACCGCACAGGAGCCCACGACGCGGTTTATGACCCTGTTCATGCCGATTTTCATCGCCTGGATCGCGTCGACTATCGCCGCGGGGCTTTCCTTGTACTGGGTCGTTTTCAACGTGCTGAGTACAGCGCAGCAGTATATCGTCAACCGCCAGATCGTGCCCGTTAAGGAGGGAGTGCCACAAGGTGAGGGCGGTCGAAAAGAGCGCTAGGACGGTAGAAGAGGCGGTGGCGTTAGCCGTTGAGGAATTGGGTGTCGACCGGGAGCGCGTACGGGTAGAGGTGCTGGAAGAAGGAGCGAGAGGGTTTCTGGGGATCATCGGCGGCCGGGCGGCGCGCGTCCGGGTTAGCGTGGAAGAGAGCGTCTGCGAAAAGGCGGTGCGGCTTGTTAGGGACGTAGTGGACGCGATGGAGCTCGGAGCGGAGATCGCGACGCGCGAGGAAGGCGATACCGTCTATATCAGCCTGGAAGGGAAAAACCTGGGTGTGCTTATCGGCCGACGCGGCGAGACCCTGAATGCACTGCAATACCTGGTGAACGTGGCGGTTAACAGGAACTGCGCCGACAGGAAGCGGGTGGTTCTGGACATCGAGGGGTATCGAAAGAAAAGAGAAGAGACTCTGCAGCGCCTGGCCCTGCGCCTGGCCGAGAAGGCGCGGCGGCGCGGGCGGAGCGTGGTCCTGGAGCCTATGAACCCGCAGGAGCGGCGGATCATCCATATGACGCTGCGGGGAAGGAACGATATCTACACCTTCAGCGAGGGGGAGGAGCCGTTCCGGAAGATCGTCATTGCACCGAAGAAGTAAGGTGAAGAACCGTGTTCGATACGATTGCGGCCATTGCGACGCCCCCCGGTGAGGGGGGCATCGGCATTATTAGGGTGAGTGGACCGGAGGCCCTGGAGGTCGCCGGCCGGGTTTTCCGGGCCGCGCGGGCCGGGGATTGGGCGGAAAAGCCGGGTTACCGCATGTATTACGGGCACGTTGTCGATGCGGCCTCCGGGGAGGTCATCGACGAGGTGCTCTTGTCCGTCATGCGTGCCCCGCACAGCTACACGCGGGAGGACGTCGTGGAAATCAACTGCCACGGCGGCTGGATGGCGGTTTCGCGGGTGCTGCAGGCGGTGCTCAAGGCGGGGGCCCGCTTGGCCGAGCCGGGGGAGTTTACCAGGCGCGCATTTGTGAACGGGCGCATCGATCTCACCCAGGCCGAGGCCGTCCTGGACATCATCCGCAGCAAGACGCGGGAAAGTATGGACGTGGCGGTTTCCCAATTGCGCGGTGTCCTGGGGGCCGGGGTGGAAAAGCTCCGCGAGGAACTTGTGGCAGTGCAGGCGGAGATCGAGGCCAGCATCGACTTCCCGGAGGACGTCGGTGCGCCGGCGGCAGACGAACTGCGCGCCCGGCTGCAGCGCATCGGGGACGACATCGAAAAGCTGGTAGCGACCAGTGAGACCGGGCGCGTCTACCGGGAAGGGCTGGCGGTGGTTATTGTGGGGAAGCCGAACGTGGGCAAGTCGTCGCTTTTAAACGCGCTGCTCGGGGAGGAGCGCGCGCTGGTGACGGCAGTGCCGGGGACGACGCGGGACGTCATCGAGGAGATGGCGCGGATCGGGGGGATCCCGGTGCGCCTTGCGGACACGGCCGGCGTGCGGGAGACGGGCGATATTGTGGAGAGAATGGGTATCGAGCTGGCGCGGAGGAAGATCGGGGAGGCCGACGTGGTCCTGCTGGTCCTGGACGCGGTGCAGGGGATAGACGCGGGAGACCGGGAGGCGGCGGCCTTGACCGAAGGAAAGCGGCGGATCGTGGTGGTGAACAAAATCGACCTGGCTCCGGAAGGCATTCCGGGGGAGGCGGTCAGGGAGCTGGCGGGGGATGTGCCGGTGGTGAGGGCCTCGGCTAAGGACGGAACCGGTATCGCCGACGTGGGCGAGGCGATCGGGAACGTCATCGGCAGGCTGCCGGCGGGTGGGGAGACGCCGGTGGTAACGAACGTCCGGCACCGGGCGGCGCTGGAGCGGGCGGCGGAGTGCATCCGGGACGCCGTGGGCGGGGTGGAAAAGGGTCTGCCGCTGGACATCGTGGCCGTCGACCTTTACGGCGCGCTGCACGCTCTGGGCGAAATTACCGGGGTGACGGCAGACGAGGAAATAATCGACCGGATTTTCGCGGAGTTTTGTGTGGGGAAGTAATAATGGCCGACGGTTGCAGGTGGCCGAGGGGATTTGGCTTACGCGCTCCGGTGTTCGGTGATTTGGCTCCCGGTGTGAATTACAGACCCTCGTGCCGGAACGGCCCTTCGCCGCGGCTCCTGGTGCTCCGCGCCGACGGCACCGGCCGCTCGCTCGGGACGCTGCGGGCCCTCCTGCGGATTGCCATCGGTGGTTATGCCTTACTAAGCATTTGCCACCTTCTATGAGGTACTCGTATCAAACCTACGGAGTGTTTCCCGGCGTCCTCGTCGGGCCGCAGCGTCGACCTCGCTTGCGCGGGGTGCCGTTACGGCGCTGCGCAAAGTCGCCTTCGTGCGAAGGCCGGTCCGCCCTCTTCCTTTGAACTTCAGGCATGTCCGATGTTAGAATTAAGCCAAAGCGTGGTGAGGTTATGGAGTACACGGCGGGCGTTTACGACGTGATCGTGGTCGGGGCGGGGCACGCGGGGTGCGAGGCGGCGCTGGCGGCCGCGCGCATGGGATGCCGCACCCTGGTGGTGACCATGAACCTGGACTACGTGGCGCTGATGCCGTGCAACCCTTCGGTCGGGGGGCCGGCCAAGGGTCACCTGGTACGGGAAATCGACGCCCTCGGTGGCGAGATGGGGAGAAACGCCGACCGGGCCGCGATCCAGGTGCGGTTGCTGAACACGGGGAAGGGGCCGGCGGTGCGGGCGCTGCGGGTGCAGACGGACAAGCGGCGTTACCAGTATTGGATGCGGCGCGTGCTGGAAACGCAGGAACGGCTCGACATCAGACAGGGCGTCGTCGAGCGGCTGCTGGAGGCGGGCGGCCGCATTACCGGAGTGGTGCTGCAGGGCGGCGCCAAATACCTTGCCCGGGCGGTGGTGGTGACCACGGGGACTTACCTGAAGGGGCGGATCGTGGTCGGCGAAGTAAGCTACCCGGGGGCGCCCAACGGCCAGATGCCGGCGGTGGGGCTGGCGGACAGCCTCGGCGCTCTCGGCCTGAGCCTGGGGCGCTTCAAGACGGGGACGCCGCCCCGGGTGGACGGGCGCAGCATCAACTACGCGCGCATGCAAATCCAGGAGGGAGACGCGGAGTCCAGGTGGTTTTCCTTTGATCCGCCGGAGGTCGAACGCCCCGCGCTGCCGTGCTGGCTTACCTACACCACGCCGGAAACCCACGCCATCATCCGCGATAACATCCACCGGTCTCCCCTTTTCAGCGGGGTCATCGAGGGAATAGGGCCGCGGTACTGCCCGTCCATCGAGGACAAGGTGGTGCGCTTTGCCCACCGGGAGCGCCACCAGATTTTTGTGGAGCCGGAGGGCGTGGACACGGCGGAGATGTACATCCAGGGGCTGAACACCAGTCTTCCGGAGGACGTGCAACTGGCCGTCTTGCGCAGCATACCGGGGCTGGAAAGGGCGGTGATGGTGCGGGCCGGATACGCCATCGAGTACGACTACGTGCTGCCGACGCAGCTCAAGCGGTCGCTGGAGACGAAGGGTGTGGCCGGGCTTTTCCTGGCGGGGCAGATCAACGGGACGTCCGGGTACGAGGAGGCGGCGGCCCAGGGGATCGTGGCCGGGATCAACGCCGCCCTGTACGTGCGCGGCGAGGAGCCGCTGATCGTGTCCCGCAGCGAGGGGTACATCGGCGTACTGATCGACGACCTGGTTACCAAGGGGACGAAGGAGCCGTACCGGATGCTGACGTCCCGCGCGGAGTACCGCCTGCTCCTGCGGCAGGACAATGCCGACCTGCGCCTGACCGAAAAGGGGCGGGCGGTAGGCCTGGTCGACGACGGCCGCTACCGGCGTTACCTGGAGCGCTCCTCACGGATCGAGGATGAAAGCGCGCGGCTCGGCCGGGTGACGATTACGCCGTCGGCCGATGTCCAGAGGTGGCTCAGGCAGCGCGGTTCCGCACCGCTCGCGCACCCGGTGTCGCTGGCGGAACTCTTGCGGCGGCCGGAACTGTCTTACCGGGACCTGGAGCCGCTCGATCCGGAGCGCCCGGAACTGCCGGCCGACGTTATCGACGAGGTGGAGTGCCGCATCAAGTACGAGGGGTACATCCGGAAGGAGGAGCGCGAGGTAGCGCGGCTTGCGAGGGCGGAGGGCAAGAAGATTCCGCCGGATTTCGACTATCACGCGGTCAAGGGCCTGTCGCGCGAGGCGCGGGAAAAGTTGAGCGCCGTCCGGCCGGAGTCCGTGGGCCAGGCGCTGCGCATCCCCGGGATATCGGCGGCGGACGTCGGGGTGATCCTCATCCACCTGCGGCAGGCGGCGCAGCGGGAGGAAGCGCATGGGGGAGTTAGAACGGGCACTGCTTGAGGCGGCAGAACCCCTGGGGATAGAGATCGGCCCGGAGGCCCTGGCGCGGTTTCGCCGCTATTACGAGATGCTGGCGGCCGGGGCGGCTAAGCGCGGCCTGACGGCGGCCAGGGGCGAGCGGGAGGTGGCGGTGCGGCACCTGGCCGATTCCCTGGCGGGGCTTTTGGTATTGCGGCGGGAAAAGCTGCGGCTGCTGGACATCGGGGCGGGGGCCGGTTTCCCGGGGCTGGTGCTGAAGATTATGCGGCCGGC
>LDZS01000083.1_pt1 | contig 11601 bp, 14 predicted proteins | sample 615471 | NCBI WGS metagenome assembly LDZS01 (sample SAMN03408295, study PRJNA278302) | terrestrial metagenome | isolation source: oil reservoir sample K3 | place: USA: Alaska, North Slope, Kuparuk formation | collected 2013
GAGAAGGGCTACAGGGTTAGCGTTGAGGAGTGCATAGGGCTCTGCGCAAAATATGAATGCGGCAACATAAACGTCATAGCGGGAGAGAAGGAGATATCCGTCGGGAGCTTTGAGGAGTTCGTGAAGGCCCTGGAGGGGTGAAAAATGGTGAAGGTTCTGGTTGTAATCTCAAGCGACGACGAGAGGGCCTTACCGGGCTTCATGTGGGCGGTCAATGCCATCAAGCACGGCTGGGTCGAGGACGTTGAGGTTATCCTCTTCGGCCCGATAGAGAGGGCGATAGCCAATGGAGACGAGCGATTCCTTCCGTGGATTGAGAAGCTGAAAGAGCTCGGAAAACTCCCGATAGCATGCAAGAGAATCGCGGAGCTTGAGGGGTTTGAGGTTTCCCTGCAGAGGTACGCCAGGACAGAGTACGTCGGAAAAATCATAGCGGAACACCTGGAGAAAGGCTACGTTCCGATGACATTTTGATGAAAAACGCTTCAAGAAAAGTCTTTTTAAGCCCGGGAGAAAGGCAGTTTAGGTGAACAGGGTGAGGAGAGCGCTCCCAATAGTCATATTTTTCCTGCTCTTTGCGGGCTCCGTGGTGGCTGGCGAGGTCTCCTATGGGGGGCTAAAGTTCCACGACGTTTCGAGCGAGGAAGAGCTCAATTCCCTGATATCCGCCCACGAGGGGGAGTACTTCTTCATCTTCTACCACTCCGAGAGCTGTCCCGCGTGTAGCTACATGAAGACCAGCGTTTTTTCAACGGAGAAGGCCAAAGAGGCACTCAAAGGCCTGAACCTGGTGGCGGTTGACGTTTACAGGGGGAGAGAGATAACGACGCTTCGCTACCGCGTGGAGGGTAAGGTTATCGTGCTTCAGCCGGGCAACTCCGGCTACTACACGCCCAAAAAGCCCGGCGAGGAGGTCAGTGTGGGCGTGCCCGGAACGCCAACGATGGTGATATTCAAGGTCGTTAACGGGACGAAGGTTCTTAAGGGAGTGGCCGTTGGGGCGCTGAACCCAGATGGCCTCGAATTCTTCGTAAAGACCGCTATAGGAGACGATCTGCAAAGCCCCGCCGAGAGTACAGGGGCTCAAAGCGAGAGTGAAGAAAAGGAAGCCTCGAAGGAGAACACCAACACAAATCTGAGCCTCGCCGTTCTCCTCCCGATATTCTCCGCGGGAATCGTGAGCGTGTTCTCTCCCTGCGTTCTACCCATAATCGTGGGCACGCTCTCGCTCACCTTTGCAAAAAGGAGCGTAGAAGCTATAGTGGCGGGCATGATAGCGTCGTTTGCACTCCTCGGTGCCCTCGTTGGGAGTCTCGGGGAGTATGCTTCGAGCATACAGGGCGCGCTGTACCTAATCGGGGGAGCGGGCTTCATAATCGTCGGCCTCAGCTTCATCAGCGAGGACGTCAGGACGAGGCTTGAGCGCGTCTTGAGCTTCTCACCCTCGGACAGGGTTTCCAAAAAGAGCGGCCTTATCTATGACTTCGCCCTCGGCTCTGCCCTTGGGGCAACGTGGCTCGGATGTATAGCGCCCTACGTGGGCTTCGCCGTCATTACCGCGGCCCTGAGTGGGGACACCCTAAGCGGAATCATCGTTATGGGCACTTACGGCCTCGGGATGGGGCTCACGGTTTATCTCCTTACATCCTCGAAAGACCTCGCCGAGTGGGTCAACAGGAAGTTCCTCTCAAACCGGCTTTCACTGGGGGCTTCAAAGAGGGCAAAGTGGGAGATAGCCCTCGGTGTTGTCCTCATAACCCTTGGGATTCTCATGCTGACCGAGGTTACGCCGCTGAAGCTGTGGAGTGCGCTCTTCGAATCGCTCTCAAAACTTTGAGGGGGTGGTAGAATGTTCAGGTACAGGAGAAAGGTTGAAATGTCCCTGAAGGAGGCCGAGGAGAAGCTTAAGGCAAAGCTTGAGGAGAAGGGCTACAAGGTCGTGCTCGAGTTCACGCCGAGCGACGTGGTTAAGGCGAAGCTCGGCGTTGAGATGGAGCCCTACAGGATTCTATACGTCTGCAACCCGAAGAAGTTCTACGAGATGACCAAGGTCGAGTACGAAATCGGCTCCTTCGCCCCCTGCCCGGTGCTCCTCTACGAGAAAGAAGGAAGTGTGTACATCGCCATAAACACCGCCGACGACATAGTAGAGATCATCAAAGAGCCGCTTGAGGACGTTAAAGCCGCTATTGAATCGCTTTGAGTTTCTCTGCTTTTCCGCCTTTTCCACAATTTTAATAAGGTTGAGACGCAAATTTTAATAGGGTGATTCTCATGCAGAGGGCTCTCGTTACTCTGACACCTTCAGAGAGCAAACGTTTGATAGCTAAAGCTGTGGCGGCCATGCCCGAGGTTCAGGAGGCACTCAAGAACGGCTTTGTTTACATCGCCACCGGGACGACTGCAGCCTACATAGCGGAGGAGCTTCTCGGCGAGAAGATCGAGAAGGAGAAGTGGACAGTGGGAACGATAAGCAAGGGGAGGACGTGCGTTACTCCGAAGGCGACCTGGCCGAAGCACCTCGTTCTCTACAAGGGAAAGCCCTTCGAAGGGGAGCCCCTTGAGGCCCTGAAGGAGATGGGGCCGGAAGACGTTTTCATCAAAGGCGGCAACGCCATAGACATAAACTGGAACGTCGCTGTTTTCGCAGCGGCTCCCGATGGGGGAACGATAGGGAAGACCTTCGGCTGGACGATAACCAAGGGAGTCTTCACGATAACGCCCATAAGCCTTGAGAAGTTCGTGCCCACTCCTGTCGAGGAGAGCGCAAAGCTGACCGGGATTTACTCATTCGACTGGGGAACCGGGCTCTACGCTGCACTCGTCCCGATACCTCACGCGCACCCGGTTACGGAGGTAGAAGCTTACAGGATTCTCGCAGGCGTTGAAGCGATACCGATAGCCGCTGGAGGGGCTGGAGGGGCCGAGGGAAGCGTAACCCTCGTCCTTGAGGGGAACGACGAGAACATGGAGAAGGCCAAGGAAATAACGAAAGCAGTCAAAGGCGAGCCGCCGCTGGAGCCGTACACGGAAGACTGCTCCATCTGTCCGTTTGCGAAGATCTGTGGCATTGGAAGCGGAAGTTTCTGAGTTTTCCGGCCTTTTTAATACTTTGTCACGTTCTCCAGCTTTCTGCCCAGTATGAAGGTGTCCTCTTTCTTTACTGCTCCTTCTGGGATCATCAGCGGGGCATGAACCATAGCCAGCACCATGTTCTCCTTGGCCTCCATCGCCCTGTGCGGAACCACTATAGTCGTTATCGGGTCTTCTTCGATGAGAAGTCCCACACCGTGGGTGTAACCAGTTATGTAGTACTCCTCAAGCCCCTTGGATGAGTAGAGCTTCTGGATTTCCCGCTCCACCTGTGCAAACCTCACGCCGAGCCTCGTTTTCTCGACGGAGATGGTATAGGCTTCCTCCATCGCTTCCATAGCGTTTTTCGCCCTCTCGCTCACCTGGCCTATCGGGAAGTACCTCGTCATGTTGGCGTAGTAGTGGTTCCAGTCGGCGCCTATGACAACGGATACAACGCTTCCCTCCCTGATCTCCACGTCTCTGAAGGGCTCTGCGTGGGCCCTCGGCGTTGCGGAGACGTAAACTTTTGGCTCCTCGCTCCCGTTGAGCATGAGCTCCCTAACCACCTCAGCAGCGACCTCAAGCTCCGTCTTTCCGGGCCTTATCTCCTCCTCCGCGACCTTCATGCCCTTCACGGCTATTTTTCCCGCCTTCCTTATGTTCTCAAGCTCCCAGTCGTCTTTGATCATCCTCAGCTCCATGGAAAGCCCGCGGACGTCTGCCACCTCAACCCCCGGGTTCAGCCTCTTGAACATCTCGTAGAAGAGAATGTAAGCGTCCCTCTCTACGCTGAACTCCATACCGATCCTGTTGTAGCCGTTCTTCCTCACCCACGTGGTCACCGTCGCCATGAGGTCTTCGGTCTTTTGAAACTCCACGACGTTCTCAATCCAGCTCCTCTGTTTGAAGAGCTCGGCTTCCCCCTTGGCAACGATTGCGGTTGGCTCGCCATCCTGCGGGATCAAAAGGGCCGGCCTGAGCCACTTCGTCCCTGTGAAGTAGACGAAGGTCGAGAGCGTCCTTATGACGGCACCGTCGATGTCTTCCCTCTTCAAAAGCTCCTGGAACCGGTTTATTCTTTTCTCAAATATTTTTCTCTCCACCGTGAACACCTCCTAAAAATCTAAGGCCCTGAAAAATAAAAAGCCTAGCCGAGCTTGACGACGAGGAATCTGAGCGGCAAGCTGCCAGCGTTCTCCACAGCGTGCGGAACATCCCTTGGAAGGAAGACGAGGGTGTCCTTCTTAACCTCCGCGCTCTCCTCCCCGACCTCCACGAGGGCCTTTCCCTTCAGGATGTAGATAAAAGCATCAACAGATGTTGTGTGCCTTTCTAAAGCCTCTCCGGGGTTTAAAGTGACGAGCATTACCTTTGCATTTTCCCTCTTGAGCAGGGCCCTGACGTCAGCACCATGAGGATTGTCAATACGCTCGGCCTCTTCAGCCCTAACCACAAGCATATCAGTCCCTCCAGTCCAAAAGCCTCTTCTCCCCTTCTATCGCCTTGTAAGGCGCAATGTCCATCGTCATCTCAAGCGTTCCTATGTACTCGCCTTTCTCGTTGAACAGAGGAACATACTTGATGTAAACGTACTTTTCTCTTAGCCTGAGCCAGAAGGTTGCCTCTTTCTTCCTTCCCTCCTTAAAGGCCTTGAGGATTTTGTTGACGACGTAAACGCTCTTCGGCGGGTGGCAGAGCTGGACCGGCCTTCCGAGCACCGAAGGCGTCCTCGTGAAAATCCTCTCTCCGGGCGAGAAGAACCTTACGCGGTCGTCTCTGTCTATGAAGGTCACGTCAACCGGGAGCGCCTCGAAGATTGCCTTCAGCTCCTCTATGTTGAGATAGCCTGTTCCGAGGTCCATGTCTCCCTCACGCTTTAGCCCGCTCTTATCAAACTCCAGCGGCTGACCTCTAAGGGCCTGCTGGACTTCCTTCGGGAGGGTAAGGAGTTGTTCAACGCTCAGCTCGGGATTGATTTCCCAGGGGTGGAGTGGTTTAACGTCTTCGCCAGGGTCCCACTCCGGCGGCTTTACCTTGTAGTAACCGATCTCATTTTCCTGCATCTTTATTGCCTTCCACTCGCCCTCGCTTAAGAGAGCCTTGAGCGTTGGGTAGAAGATGTTGTTCTCCCTGAAAACCATGTCACTCAAAGCGAAGGCAGCCTCGCCGGCCTTGTTCTTAAAGCGCTCGACGAACTCCTCCCAGGGCATCTCCTCCCTCTTTCTCAAAAGCTCTGCAAGTTGCTTTATCATGGCCCTTATCTCGTCGTGCTTCGTCCAGAGGACTGTGGCTATGGCCGTAAGTCCGCGGCGTTCTATGTACGGGAATATCAGCATCTCCTCGCGGTTGTAGTGGGTAAAGCCGACCATCCTCAGATTACCCACTATCTCCTCCAGAACGCCGAGGATTTCATTGCGCATGCGCTCGTCCTTGGTAGTTGCCAGCGTTCTCGCGTAGAGGTTGAGCATTTCGGCATCCTTCATTATCTCCTTGTTCTCAAGGTAGAGGGTCTTGAGCGGATGACCATCGGGTAAATCCCTCTCTTCAAGCTCCTCCGTGCCCTTAACTGCCTCACGGAACAGCTCGACGTGGAGGTCGCACATCTTGGCTATATCTCTGGCGGAAATTCCCTCCTTCACGAGCTCCTGCTCGATGAGGGGTATCTCAAGCGGAGAGATGTTGCTCAAAACTGCTCTAAACTCTTCCTTGAGCTTCTCAACACTCTCTCCTTCGTGTATCCTTAGGAGGAGCTTCTTGAGCTGTTCCTTCTTGTACTCGCGGGTGTTCAAAAGTTCGGTCATTTCACTCACCCCTAACCTTTTTCGCCAGGAGGTCGGCCAAGCTGTGGAGGGCTTTGTAGTCCTCTTCCTTCGGCCTCGCGTGGACATCTATCGTCCCGAGCAGTTCAAGGCTTGCACCTTTCAGAATCTCCAGTATTGCGTCTATGCTCCTCCCGTGCCACCCGTGGGAGCCTATTAAGACGGCATATTTCGCTGGGGGCCTCAGGGCCTTCACGAGGTAGGCGGCATAAACGGCGAGCGGATGGGCGCTCCCGAGCACTGTAGGAGCCGCCAGAACTATGGCCCTTGAGTCAACGAGGTCCTTTGCAAGCTCCCCGATGTCGGCGCTCACGAGGTCGTGAACTTTAACGTCAATCCCTTTGGCCACAAGTAAATCAGCCAGCTCCTTCGCCATCTCTCTGTTGGAGCCCCACATGCTCACATAAACTACAAGCACCTTCTCCCTAGTCTCTCCATTTACCCAGCTTTCGTAGGCTTTTAGAATCCTTTCAGGGTTTCTGTAGATGGGACCGTGGCTTGGGGATATCATTTTGATCTCCAGCCCTTTGAGCTTTTCCATGACCCTTTTGGCCATGCCTGCGAAGGGCATCATTATCTCACCGAAGTACCTCTGGGCGTACTCGATTATGGAGGGAACCTCGTCATCGTAAAGGCCGTGGGCAGTGTGAGCACCGAAGAAGTCACATGGGAACAGCACTTTGTCCTCAACGAGATAGGTAAACATCGTCTCCGGCCAGTGAAGCCATGGAGCCTCTATAAAGCGGAGCGTTTTGCCACCGAGGTCTACCTCATCCCCCTCCTTCACGACCATTATCCTCTCATCGGGAACATTGTAGTATGCCTTCGCGAGCTCTTTTCCCTTTTCCGTTGTGATGAGTAGAGCCTTTTTGTTGCGCTCCATTATGTATGGTATTGCACCCGCGTGGTCAGGCTCAGCATGGTTCATGACCACATAGTCTATCTCCTTAAGGGGAACTATCTCACTGACCTTTTCCTCAAGTTCTCTCTCGAAACCTGGGTTTACCGTGTCTATGAGGGCGCTCTTTTCGTTGCCAACCACGAGGTAGGCGTTGTAAGAGGTACCTTCCGGGAGGGGGATGAGGGAGTCAAATATTCTCCTGCTCCAGTCCTTAACACCAACCCAGTAGACTCCATCCAAGAGTTTCACACTTTTCATATTACCACCTTCATGACGTATGTCATATCAAATGCTTTTAAGCCTTTCTGGACAGAATTGCCCAGCAAAGTTTATATGCCAAATGTCATAAATGGGGGCGGTGATGGAAAATGATGCTGGATGTGAGGGGTTTGAAACCTCCACAGCCTGCCCTCATGATACTGGAAAACCTTGAGAGGCTCAAAACCGGGGAGACCCTTGAGGTACTTGGCGACAAACCCTTTGTAGATATAATACCCAAGCTTGAGGAAGCGGGCTATCAAGTGGAGCTGAACAAAGTGGGAGAGTTCTTCGTGCTGAAGGTCACAAAGACAGAGGGGTCAAAAGAGCTGAAAATGGAGGTTGAAGAGTGCGATGAGGAGCTGAAGGAGATAACGGAAGACACCAACGTGGCGAAACTCCTCAAAGCTTACCCTGAATCCCTCGATATACTCGTCAAGTACGGCTTTTCACCGCTCCAGAACCCTGTGCTCAGAAAAACCCTCGCAAGGACGGTAACGCTGAGACAGGCCAAGAAGCTCATCGGCATGAGCGATGAGAAGTTCAAAGAGATGATGGAAGAACTGAAAAGGCTGTAAGAAGGTAGATAGTTCAGTTCAAAACATTTCCATTGAGGTTTGTTTTTAGTAATCTCAACCTACGAGGGATTTATTTTTGTTAATCATTAAAGCCACCGAACTTTGGCGGGGGCCATCACCCGCTCAATATAGTTCAGCCCCTGTTTGAGCTTTAAAGTATTCCTCGGCCCTCTTGATTAAGAATTCGTTTTTAATTTTCTTTCCAATACGCTTGAAGATCAACGTGGTTATGTCTCCGCTGAGCCATGTTTTGTCTTCAATTAGCTCTCGGTAGCTCTCTTCATCAGTTAAATCGCTTTCTCTTACTGAAACAAGTATTTTATAACTATCCAATCTCTTGATTAGGACATAATCTTCCTCCTCCCGTCCGGGTCTTTCAATCAGCTCGTAGAGACCGTCCTCCAAGTCTAAGAGTTCTTTCTTCACTATGGTAACGCCCGAAGGAACGATTTCAAGCTTTTTCCTTTTCACAGTCTCAACTAACCATTCGTAGAAAAGAAACTGGTTGTTTTCTTCAAAGCCTGCATCTCTGAGGTCGTGATCGTCCGTGTAACCACAGATGAGGACCGCCCCAACCCCCATCAGCTTTCCGAGGAACTTCATAAGTTCGGGACTCAGGACGAACAGCCACCTGCCGGTGGAGACTCCAATCTGGAGGAGCGTCATGTTCTCCTTTGAGTACGTTTCAACCTCAAGCCAGTCAAAGGAATCTTCCTCGGTGGTTTTCAGCTCGTAGTGCAGTTCTCCCACTGCAACCAGCCTAAATCCCCTCATATCAAAGATGAACTTCAGGTGCTCTTCTCGTCTTTCCCGCTGGTACGCGAGTTCGCGAGTGTACTTGAACTCGCGCGAGAGCTTCTCAAGCACTTCTCCCCAAGGCTTATCAAACACGGCGACAACATAATACGTGGTTCCCATACCACTCCCCCCCAGGATTCATTACATAATTGAGAAATAAAGAAACATGTTCAGTCGAATTCTGAAGCTAGGTAACGCACTTCAACGTCCACACCAAACCTGGACTTTATCTCCTTTGGCAGGTACTGGGTGTAGTAATAGTAGCCCCTTATGTTCTCAATGCCTCCAGCATAGTACACCTCAATCTTTCTGATTCCCTTATTGATGGCGTACTCAGCGTACTTTGCAAGCTGTTCCTCGCTTATTTTATGTGCGTTTCTCTTGCACTCTATCACCACTCTCTCAGAACCTTTCCTGGCAATTGTGCCAATTTCTGTTTTCATCCCGTGTTTGATGGCAATGGTCAGGGTATCCGCAGGCACCTCACCCCTGAGAGCCTCCTCAAAGCCAAAGAAGATAAAGGAGAAGGACATGAGCTCACCTCCCAGATAGCTTTACCCTTTTAAGTTCCTTTTCTGCATCTTTGATGGCCTCATCGATGGCCCTCAGGAGAGCGTTCTTTGGGACTTTGACTGCCATACCGGAATACAGGACGAATGCCAGCAAAAATTCTCCCTTTCCAGAGTCTGCCGCATAGAGAACTTCAAAGGGGTCATAGGTTGAAAGGGTAAAGCGAACGAAAGGAGGAGCCGCTCCTGCTGAGAGCTTTTTAAGGCCCGCCAGTTCGCGGAGAAGGCCCCTATCCTCCGGCTTTTTTACCCCTTTGGAAGACAGCCTCTTGATTTCACCATCAACGTTCCACTTTACCCGCCACTCCTCCGCAGGCAGTTTGCCATCCGCCACAAACGCCCTGAGAAGTTTAAGCTCCTCAACGTACCCCTCGAGATTAACAAACGCCTCCAGTACGTACGTGCTCCCGTAAACTTGAACTTCGTACTCGTCCATGATATCCTCAGGTTCACTGAACATCTCAAGAACTTCATGCGAAGGCGGCTTTAGTTTGAACCTGAGCCACTCCATCCGCACGGGTTTATTATTGAGAACCGCTTTCAGGTTCTGGATGGAAGTTCGGATTGCCTCGATGAAGTTGTCACGGGTGAGCTGTACTTCCCCACCATCCCAAAGGGTCAGGTGAACCCATCCACCCTCAGCCATTATCTTCAAGTCCCAGAGCTTTTTCGGGAGAGCATCCATCGAGTGGAGTGCCTTTAGGGAGCTTATGAATTCATCCAGCGTCACTGGGTCTTCACTGATGAAAACTGGCCCCTCTTCGAGCACCAGCACTGGAAATCCCCTATCTCCATCTCGAGGGGAAAATGAAAAGGCAAAGATTGAAATCACCTCCCTGTCAATATCTCCTTGAAGATGGTGGGAATGCCGTAACTATCCGGTACATCCCCCATTTGATTCTCTCAATCACTACCACCACTTTCTTTCCCAGCTTTGGGGAATATTTAACAAGTACTATTCTCTGTTTTCCATTGACAATGTCTCCGCATTCAATTTTGTCTGGGTTTTCTATAACCTTGCCCATTTCGTTTAAAAGATCCACGGCGGAAATGTGAGTGAACTGATCTTTTCCAGGCTTTTTCATGAGGTGGTTAAAAATAATATGTTTTGCCCCTTTTGCATCAATGATAACATCTCCTCCTTCGAATACTCCACAATCAAGGTTTGCCCCATTGAAGTGTGCCCTGAAACCCCTGTACCCCTCGTCAAAATCCTCTGCAAGCTTTTTAGCATCGTTGGCATCCCAGCCGTTTAAGTACGCTTGCCTCTTACCAGACTAAGACTAAACTTTCTGAAAGTGTTAAGAACTTCAATGTATTCCGCCAATGGCTCTTTCCACGCTCCCGGAGGTAGCAGTTCACCTAGTTCAACTAGACTCTTTAAAGTCTCTTCTCCCATTTTCAGGAAAGCTCTCGACAATGAGCCAGCATCACCCTCTATCACTACCCTTTTGGGGTTAAGGATGTTGCCTTTATCCGCAAAGTAAAGTTCCGAGCATATAAACACTTTTTCTCCTTTGAGTTTAAACACCACCGGGCTCAAAATCTTTCCGAATGTAACGTCAAAAACGTATCCTTTAACATCTGGACACTCTAACAAGTATTCTCGTCTTAGTTCTTCTATAGGAACCTCTCTTAGCCGTGGATCTGGAATTCTTCTGATTTCAGGAGGATAAACGTATTTTCGTAAAAATTCAACAAACCAGGTCTTTGTAGCAATCTCTTGGTTAAACTTCTCTAAAGCTCCCCGGAGATAGATGCTCACAAGAAACGCATCCTGGGGAACGCTGGGGAAGTATATCGCTTCACCGGAATCATCTGCAAGCACTTCTTTTCCCAATATTTTTAATGAGTACCTCCCTGCGGGCAAACGAAACAACTTCAATATTGTTGAAAGCTGCATGGGAGTTTTACCTTGAGTTGTTATCTCCTCAATTTCCAGATTTTTTCTCAAATACTCAACATCAAAGTACCAAGTTATCAAGTTCATCACCCCTGATAAACTAAAGAAAAATTAAAATTAACTCTCTGGGAATGCCGTCCATACTTTCCATTTTCCTTTTATCTTCTTTATCACGACCCTATACCATATCCCACCCTTATTTTTCTTAAGTACTGCCGTTTTTCCATTATCATAACAACGTGATGCGCTTTTGTCAAACGATTCAATTACTTCTTTTATAATGTTAGCAACGTCTTCACCGGAGTTAACCTGCCACTGACTATTTTCCAATTTCTTCCAGTTAGCTGCTTCCATTGTTATGTGGGCCTCGATAATGTGTTCTCTCCGCTCTGGATCCATCGTAACATCTCCCGCTTTACACATGTTGAGTCCTTTAAATTCTGCATGGAAATTCTGAGTCGCTTTTCTAAATTCTCGGGCTATTGTATAAGCATCCTTTGCGTTCCATCCGTTTAAGTATGCTTTTGCAAGTACTCTCCCAAGGTCTTTAGGGCTAAATAGATCCTCCACAGCTTTAACTTCGTCCCTGTTTATCTTTATTACGGACTTTACAATCACTGCTTCCTTTTTAAGTCCGCCCCATTCCTTTTTGACATAACCATAACCAATCTCTACCTCCGTCCCCCAGAAGTTCGTCTTA
>LDZS01001933.1_pt1 | contig 11575 bp, 11 predicted proteins | sample 615471 | NCBI WGS metagenome assembly LDZS01 (sample SAMN03408295, study PRJNA278302) | terrestrial metagenome | isolation source: oil reservoir sample K3 | place: USA: Alaska, North Slope, Kuparuk formation | collected 2013
GTCAGGGTCCCTCATTTTCTCAAGGTACTCCCTCCTTATTAATCTCATGTCCATATGGAGGTTGTACCTTATCCTCTTCAGATTCCTTATAGCGTCTTCAACCTCCCTCAGAATCCTGAGGGCCTCCTCCTCAGATGAGGGGTCTATTTCAATGCCCTCAATCCCAAGTTCCTCAACCTGTTCCTTGTAAAACCTTGGATCAATAACCACTTCATCCCCCTCTATTCATTAAGTATGTTAAATTATTTAAGGATGGTGCTTAAAATATGAAAAGAGTTTGATGGTAGGCCGCAATAATTTTTCAATTGGGGAATGATAAACGCTGAATATTAACTGCATTATTATTCATAATAACTAGTTTTTTACGTCAATATTAATATAGGTGCATTTAAATTTATATGTAGGTTTAACTTCACCGGGAGGTATCTAGTTGACAGATGTGGATATCAAAATAGAAAATATTGTTGCTTCAGCAACCCTTGGAAAATCCATTGATCTTCAGACAGTTGCAGAAGCCCTTGAGAATGTTGATTTTAACAGGGAACAGTTCCCGGGGCTTGTGTACAAATTAAAGGAGCCAAAGACGGCTGCACTGATCTTTGGATCAGGCAAACTCGTATGTACCGGAGCCAAATCAATAGAGGACTCCAAGAGGGCCATAAAACTGACGGTTGACATGATGAGGACCATGGATCCTGACATACCAGAGGAATTTGAAATAAAGATCCAGAACATTGTGGCCTCGGCGAACCTTGGAAAACCACTCAACCTTGAGGCTGTTGCCCTTGGACTTGAAAATACAGAGTACGAACCTGAACAGTTCCCTGGACTCGTTTACAGACTGGATGATCCCAAGGTGGTGCTCCTGTTATTCGGTTCAGGTAAGGTTGTATGTACAGGAGCCAAGAGTGCAGAGGACGCTAAACTTGGAGTTGAAAAGACTAAGGCAAGGCTTGCCGAGTTAGATCTGATTTAATGGTGATATTTTTGATTAAACTTGTAGTTTTCGATCTTGACAATGTCATTATTGATGGTGAAGCCATAGACGAGATAGGAAAAATCGCTGGCGTTGAAAAGGAAGTAATGGAGATCACCGAGAAGGCCATGCAGGGTGATGTTGACTTTGAATCCTCAATAAGGGAGAGGGTTAAACTCCTCAAGGGAACAGCGGTGGAAGACATAAAGAAGGTTGCAGGTGAACTGCCCCTAATGGAGGGAGCCGAGGAGACCGTGAAGACCCTCAAGGAGAAGGGGTACCTGGTTGCAGTTATAAGTGGAAGCTTTGACCTTGTGGCTGAACCCATAAAGGAGAAACTCGGCATAGATTACCTCTTCTGCAACAGGCTCCATGAGGAAGATGGCATACTTACCGGTGAAGTGAGCGGACCCCTTGTGGAAAAATCAAAGTATGATGTCCTCTGCGGTATCCTTGAGAAGGAGGATATAAGTCCCAGGGAGTGCGTTGCAGTTGGTGACGGGGCCAACGATATATCCATGATAGAGGCCGCACGTCTGGGCATAGCCTTCAATGCCAAGCCAGCCCTCAGGAAGAAGGCCGATGCAGTTGTTGAAGATAAGGATCTGCGCAAGATACTCCCCATCATTGAAAAAGTTGCAGAGGCTGATGATAAATTGAACAAGATGAGTTACGACGAAGTTATGGAACTCAAAAATGAATACGAAGACAAACTCTCAGCAATAGCCTCTGAAAGGGATGAACTGAACAAAAAAGCACGTGAAATGAAGGAACTGAGGGACAATCTCAACAGTGAACTTCGTGAAACACTCAACAGGGCTGTTGAACTGAGAGATAAACGTAATGAAATAAACTCCCAGGTCGAGGAGAACAAGAAGCTCAGGGACCAGATAAACAAGGAGATACGCAAACTCGAATGGTCCTCAGGAGGAAGGGACCGTATAAAGATTGAAAATGAGATCAAGCGAATAGACAAGATCATTGAAACAAGGGTCCTTGACATTAACAAGGAGAATGAACTTGTCAAGACAGCGAACGAGCTTCGAAAGAAACTCATGAAGATTCAGGAGGACGATGAAACCCGTGAAAAGGCCCTTGAACTCAGGAAAAAGTCAGAGGAGTACCATGAGAAGGTTGTGGCCCTCTCTGAGGAGGCCCAGGGTTACCATGAGAAGATGCTGGAGTACTTCAGAAAAACAGATGAGATACGCAAGAAGGCTGACGAGGCCCATGAGAAGTTCCTCGAATTCAGGAGGATGGCCTCAGAGAAGCATGAGGAATTCAAATCAACCCTCGGTGAGATACGCCAGATAAACGAGAGAATAAACGCCCTGAGATCAGAGAACAGAAGTGCCAGGAGAAGAGAAAGCAGGGAAAAAGATATTGAAGAAAAGGAAAGGGCCCGTGAAATATATGAGAAGTTCAAAGAGGGCAAAAAACTTACAAAGGATGAGATTCTTCTTCTCCAGAAGCACAGGATAGTTTAGGGGATCCTATGGGTGGAGAAAAATCCTCAGACAGAGAGAATATGGAACCAGAAAATGGGAATCCATGCGGTGTTGGCACATCAGACAGCGAAACGGTTTACAGCAGAGATAATCCCGGCAGTGAAGAAACTTCAGATGATGAGAAGATAGAAGAGTGCTTCATATGCCATAAGAAGTTCAACATAAACGCCGATGATTCAAGCCATTATCATTACGGTAAGTACCCCATGTGCAGTTACTGCAGTGACTTCTACGGATTCTACAGGTGAGATCCCTGAGTGGTAAGATGCATGAAGTTATAATCTGTGAGAAGCCCAAATCATCTGAAAAGATTGCCGGGGCCCTCTTTCCAGACGCCATGAAGAAAAAACATGGAAAGGTGTCATACTGGGAACATGTGGAGGGTGATAAGAGGGTCACCATAGTATCAGCGGTGGGACACCTCTACTCACTCCGCCCCAGGCAGTCCAACGAAGAACACTTTTTTGACCTTGAATGGGCACCCATACACGAGATCGATAAGAAGAAGGGTTACGTTAAGGATTACCTCAACGTTATAAGGAAATTTGCAGCCGGCGCTGACCGCTACATCCATGCCTGCGATTATGACATTGAGGGGACCCTCATTGGTTTCAACGCCCTCAAATACGGTTGCGGTGAGGAGGCCCTCAGGAAGACCTCCAGGATGAAGTTCTCAACCCTCACCAGGGAGGAAATACAGAGGGCCTACCAGAACCCCATTGAAGTCGACTATGGGCAGGTCGACAGCGGCGCTGCAAGGCACATACTTGATTTTATTTTCGGAGTAAACATATCCCGCTCCCTCATGAAGTCTGTTAAGGCGGCCACAAATCGTTTCATAAAATTATCCGCCGGGAGGGTTCAGACCCCTACCCTCGCGATACTGGTTGAACGGGAGAAGGAGATAAGGGACTTTAAACCCGTCCCCTACTGGATAATACGCGCTGAACTCGGGGAAGGGATCATCGCCGAGAGCAAGAGGGGCAAGATCTTCAAGCGGGAGCTGGTCGACAGCATCCTCAAGAAGTGCCAGGGAAGTGACGCTGAGGTTAAGGATGTTAGGGTAAGGGACACCATCAGAAAGCCCCCGGTACCCTTCGACCTGGGGACCCTCCAGTCAGAGGCCTACCGTGTATTCGGATTCAGCCCCAAGAAGACACAGACAATTGCACAGAACCTCTACACCGAGGGTTACACCTCATATCCCAGGACATCATCCCAGAAGCTCCCGGAAAGTATAGGGTACGAAAAGATCCTCAAAAACCTTGCAAAGAACCCCCGCTTCGGAGTCCACATTGAAAGGCTCAGAGGCCCCCTCAAACCCCATGAGGGAAAAAAGGAGGATGATGCCCACCCGGCCATACATCCCACAGGTCTTCTTCCATCGGAACTCTCAAAGGATGAGAAAAAGGTTTATGACCTCATAGTCCACCGGTTCATAAGTGTATTCGGTGAGGATGCCATCCTCCAGACCATGAAGGTAGAACTTGAAATTGGAGAAGAGGAGTTCAGCTTCTCCAGGAAGAGGGTCAGTAAGGGGGGCTGGATGGAGAGCTACCCCTACACGAAGATGGAGGATGAAGAATTCCCTGAGATATCCGGCGGAGACTCTCTGGCTGTCAGGAGTGTAAGCGCAGATGAAAGGGAGACAAAACCTCCGGCAAGATACAACGAGGCTTCCCTCATCAGGGAACTCGAGAGGAGGGGTCTTGGAACCAAGTCAACACGTGCAGATATAATAGCCAAACTCTATGACAGGAAGTACATTGAGGGGAAAAAGATAAGGGTCAGTCCCCTGGGTGAGAACATAATTGACACCCTCACAAGGTACTGTGAGAAGATCACCAGCGAGGAACTCACAAGGCAGTTCGAGAGGGAACTAGAGGATATCATGAGGGGGAAGATAAGCAAGGACCAGGTTATAGATGAGGCCATCACAGAGGTAAGATCCATACTCAGTGACATAGAGGAGAACCTCAGGGACATCGGGAAGGAACTCTACAGGGCCTACCAGGACAGCAGGGTTGTGGGTGAATGCCCCGCCTGTGGTGGGAAACTCGTCATAAAATACTCTCCCAGAAACAGGAGCACCTTTGTGGGGTGTTCAAGCTACCCTGACTGCAGGACCGTTTACTCACTTCCAAAGGGCGCCAGTGTGCTTAAAAGTCTCTGTGAAAAGTGCGGTCTCCCCATGATATCCTATGGAAGGCCGCGGCAGAGGGCCTGTCTTGACCCAAAATGTGGTAAAAAGAAATCAGAGGTTGAAGAGGTTGTCGGTAAATGCCCTGAATGTGGTTCAGACCTCATAAAGCGCTCCGGACGTTACGGGGAATTCGTCGGTTGTAAGGGATTCCCGAAGTGCCGCTTCACATGTTCCGTTGATGAGGTCCCCGAGGGCTGAACTGAATGTCAGTGATGCAGGAAATTGCTGGTAATATTTCTTCAAGTATGAAAGTCTGAGGGTTGAACCGAATGTCAGTGATGCCTTTTGAGTTGTTCTGACCCTCATGAAACCCATAACCCCCAGAATTCAGAGGAACCAGAAAGACCCGCGAAAATATGAAAACTTATAAGTCACCGGATCAAAAACCTTATTAACATCATTAAGGTCCTGAATTTATTACCAGATGAAAGAGGCGGTGAAATGGATATCCAAGGTTTGCTTGAAAGATTGAAGCCATTCCTAATCATTGTCCTGCTCTTCTCGGTTGTCTTTTACATAAGAGCAGAGGCCAGTAACATTGGCGGAGTCCCTGCCGATGCCAAGAAATTCTATGAAGATGCAGATGGACTCCCCTATTTCAGCGAAATGGACTCCTACTATAACTACAGGTTAACAATGAACTACCTGACGAAAGGTATAATGGGTGATACCCTGGTGGATGGTAAACCCTATGACCTCCACTCATACTATCCCCCTGGCAGACCCGTTGACTACCCGCCCCTGATCGTATACGTTACCTCGGCTGCCTACAGGGTACTGAACTTCTTCGGGGACTTCAGCCTCAAGGAGGTCGCATTCTGGATGGGGGCCTTCATAGGTTCCCTCTGCGTGATCCCCGCCTACCTCTTCGTGAGGAGGATAACAAATGATTACGGGGGTTTTGCAGCTGCCCTCATAGTGGGGCTTGTCCCAACCTACGTCGCCCACACCTATGCAGGTTTCTTTGACACGGACATGTTCAACTTCGTCCTCCCGCTCTTCGTGTTCTGGTTCTTCACAGAGGGGATGCTGGCTTCCAGCATGAGGGGCAAGGTTGGATATGCCCTTGCAGCGGCAGTTTCAATACTTGTATTTTCAGCTGCATGGGTGGGTTACATATTCTACCTGGCGGTTCTCATCGTATTCGTTGCAGCGTACCTTGTCATTTCAAGGTACATCCTGGGAGAAAAACCGGAAGGCGAATTCGAGGGCAAACTTGACTGGCTGATTCATCAGAGAGAACTTTTCCCCCTCCTGATCCTCCTCATAGCTGGGGGAGTCCTCATAGGAGTGTTTGGAGGATTTTCAAGCCTTGCGGGTGCTGTAGGCGGACTCATAGGTGCCACCCAGATACAGGCAACCGCCCAGACCACGGCCTACCCCAACGTCTATGTCTCAGTCTCAGAACTACAGGTGCCTGAATTCATAACAACCGGTGCCGGGAACATCTTCCTCCCGGGTCAGAACACAATCGTTGGTGGGGTGGGCGGCCTGCTGGTATTCATAATTGGTGTTCTGGGTGTCGGAGCCCTGGTGTGGAAATACCGCCAGCCAGAGGTTGTCGTTGAGGAGTCAGAGAACAGGCCGCGGGCCGGTAAGAAAAGCAAGTTCATGAGGAAGAAGAGGGCGGCTGTTGCCAGTGAGGAGATGAGACACCGCTACCTGCTCTACGCTGTCCTCATGGCTGTATGGCTCATAATGAGTGGATATGCTGTTACCAAGGGTTCAAGGTTCATACCCACATTTGCAATGCCCCTGGGACTCTCAGCAGGGATATTCACAGGATTCCTTGTTGAGTACCTGAGGGTGAGGTTCACGACAACATCATCACTGGCACTGATCGTATTCGTGGCGGCGGTTGCCATGGTAATGCCCTTCGGGGTCTCAGTTGCGGTTAAGCTCCTTGCAGGGGTGCTTGCGGCTGGATTCATATACTCCGTGAAGAAGCCTGAGATAAGGGCGCCATTCATGATGGTTCTGGTGGTCCTTGCAGCTGTGGCCCCCTCTGTGAGTGGAGCCCACTCAATCACAACGTCGGTAGCCCCCGGTACAGATGATGGTATGTGGAACTCCATGCAGTGGGTAAAGAAGAACACCAGCAGGGACACGGTGGTCATGTCATGGTGGGACTTCGGACACCTCTTTGCGGTTGCAGCAGACAGGCCAGTCACCTTTGACGGTGGTAGCCAGAACACCCCGAGGGCCTACTGGATAGGTAAGGCCCTCACAACGAGTAACGAGACACTTTCAAGGGGTATACTCACCATGCTCTCAACCAGCGGTGATCTCGCCTATGAGACCCTTGACAACTACACAGATGACAGCGGAAAGACCGCCGAGATACTGACCGCGACCCTCGGACTTCCAAGAGAGGAAGCCAGGGCCGTCATGACCGGGCGCTACGGTCTCAGTGATACGGAGGCTGACAGTGTACTCAGGTACTCCCACCCGGCAAAGCCAAAGCCCTTTGTACTTGTCCTGAGCTCAGATATGCTCGGTAAGGCGCCATGGTGGACGTACTTTGGAACATGGGATTTCAAGAAGAAGACAGGGTCAAGGTATGGTTACTATCCATCCCTGGCAAGCTCAAAGCCCCAGGTGGTTAACAACACAACCGTTATCCAGACCGTGAACACCATGGTGGACCAGAATAACGTCCTGGGCACCATAATAGAGAAGAAGGCAAACACCACCAATGCAACGATAGCAGTGGGCAACAACATGACGGTTCAGAAGATAAACCCCCACAAGCTCACCATAATCGAGGGCGACCTCCTTGTTAAGAATGAGGTTGTTGACAGTGACGCCCAGCTGAGCCTCATAGTCATTGGAAGCGGGAACCAGTACACGACAATAATAATGAACAGGGAACTGGAGGACTCGGTCTTCACAAAGCTCTTCCTCCTGGGAGGATTCAACCAGACATCCTTCAAGTTCCTCCACCAGGAACCCGGTGTGCTGCTGTGGACAGCAGCATAACCCATATTTTTCATTTTACACGGCCATGATCTCTCTAAGAGATTAAGCCACTCAAAAACTCTTAATGAAAAAATAAATTTCAGTACCTCATTATAAAAACAGGCAATAAAAGAAGTTTCTGGCAGAACTTCAGTATCGCTTGGCCATCTTGGCCCTCAATATATCAGTGGCGCTTATCACGCCTATGATCTCATCGTCCTTCTCGACAAGGAGGCGCCAGACAACGTTCTTCACCATCTTCTCTGCTGCTTCCTTGATGGTTGCCCTGGGAGATATGGTAACAAGATCCCGCTCCATCACCTCCCATACCTTGACCTCTGCAAGATCATCCCCCTCTGCAATGGCCTCAAGCACATCCCATGTGGTTACAATTCCGACCCTGACACCTTCCTTCACAACCACCGAGCTTCCCTTGGCGTTCTCAACATAGTTCCTTAGAACATCCTCGAGGCTGGCAGTTATGTCGATGGTGTCAACATCCGTAACCATAACATCCTCAACCCTCATAAAATCACCTGCATATAATATGAAGGTTATGGGATATAAAATATAAGGGAAAATATTTAATAATGGATAATAGAGAACACTGAATGATTACACTGATTTTTCCCGGCTTCAACAATGTTCATGTGAGTGGTATGGATATCGAAGAGAAGATCAGAAAGATAGAAGAGGAGATTCAGAAGACACCATACAACAAGGCCACAGCCCACCATATAGGTAAACTGAAGGCAAAGATATCCCGCCTCAAGGAGGAGGCCCTCCAGAGGAAGACCTCATCTGGAAAGGGGAGAGGATTCCATATCAAAAAGTCTGGAGACTCCACCGTGGTCCTCATCGGTTTTCCATCTGTTGGGAAATCAACACTCCTCAACGAGTTAACCAGTGCAGAGTCAAAGGTGGGTGACTATCAGTTCACAACCCTTGAAATCGTCCCGGGCGTCATGGAGTACCGGGGGGCCCAGATACAGATATTTGACATACCCGGGATAATAACCGGGGCCTCCCGTGGGAGGGGCCGTGGAAGGGAGATACTCTCAGTTGCCAGGAGCGCCGACCTCATAGTGATAGTCCTTGATGTCTTCAACACAGACCACATGGACATAATCCTCAGGGAGCTGAGGGATGTTGGTATAAGACCCAACGAGACGCCCCCTGATGTGATTGTTAAGAGGAGAAAACTGGGTGGTGTGAAGCTCTCAGCAACGGTCGAACTCACACACCTTGATGAGAAGATCATAAGGTCAGTCCTCAATGAGTACGGAATCCACAATGCCGACGTCCTCATAAGGGATGACATAACCGTTGACCAGTTCATAGACGTCATGGAGGCCAACCGCGCCTACATACCGGCCATCACCGTTATAAACAAGATAGACCTTGTGGATGAATCCTATCTTGAGGGTCTCAGGGAGAAATTCCCGGAAGCCCTCTTCATCTCCGCAGACAGGGACATCAACATCGATGAGCTCAGAGAGGAAATATTTAACAGACTGGGCCTCATAAGGATATACCTGAAGCCCCAGGGTAAAAAGGCTGATTACGACGAACCCCTCATCATCAGGGAAGGGTCAACCGTTGGCGATGTGTGCCAGAAGCTCCACAGGGACTTTGTGCGTAAATTCAGACATGCAAGGGTCTGGGGGAGCTCTGTTAAATTCGACGGCCAGAAGGTGGGCCTTGAACATGTCCTCAATGATGAGGACGTCCTGAGGATCATAATAAAGAAGTGACCGCTTCTTATGGAAATACATGCAGGTGTGAAGATGAAGCTTGATGATATAAAAATTTCAAGAGCAATTGTTGAAGGATACATGGAGGATCTCCTGGACTACATGGAGATGGATGTTGCTATCGGCGGAGGGGGCCCCTCCGGTCTAACAGCAGGCTACTACCTTGCAAGGGCTGGTCTGAAGGTCGCGCTCTTTGAGCGCAAGCTCTCCATTGGTGGTGGAATGTGGGGCGGCGGTATGATGTTCAACAAGATCGTCGTCCAGGATGAGGGCCGTGAGATCCTCGATGAATTCGGAATAAGGTCAGAACCCTATGATGAGGGATACCATGTGGCTGATTCGGTGGAGGCGACCTCCACCCTGTGTTCCAGGGCCTGCCAGGCCGGACTGAAGATATTCAACCTCATGAGCATAGAGGACGTTATGATCCGCGACGAGGGGATAACCGGTCTTGTGCTCAACTGGAGCTCAGTTGAAATGGCGGGCCTCCACGTTGATCCCCTCACAGTCAGGGCCAGAGCAGTCATCGATGCAACGGGTCATGACTGTGAGATAGTGAAGGTGGTGGAGAGGAAGATCGGACCGGAACTCAACACCCCCGATGGCAGGATACAGGGCGAGAGGTCCATGTGGGCCGACGTGGGGGAGGCTGCCCTCATTGAAAACACGAGGGAGGTCTACCCCAACCTCTATGTGGCTGGAATGGCGAGCAACGCCGTATACGGCGCCCCCAGGATGGGGCCCATATTTGGTGGTATGCTGGTCTCAGGTCGACGTGTTGCAGAGATGATAATCGAGAAGCTGAAATGAATGTCTGCGTAACTTACCGCCCCAGAAACAGCCACCAAAGAACAGAGAGGCGATGAAAAAGGAGAAATGGGCCACGGTTCCAGTCAGCAAGGCGAGACTGTGAAATTATGATCTGCATAACCGGAACACCCGGCGTCGGGAAGACAACCGTGGCGGGTATATTGAGGGAGAGGGGACTGGAGGTCATATCCCTTGGGGAACTCATAAGGCAGAAGGGATTCGTCCTTGGACGCGACCCCATCAGGGGATACCTTGAAGCCGACATTGAGGCCGCATGCAGCCACCTCCAGGAAATGGAGGGTCTGGATGTGGTGGAGGGTCACCTCTCCCACCTCTGCAGATCCTGCAGCATGGTGATCGTCCTCAGACTCCACCCGGAGGTACTCAGGGGCAGGCTTGAGGGGAGGGGCTACCCTGAAGGTAAGGTGCTTGAAAACCTCGAGGCCGAAGCGCTGGATGTGTGCACCGTTGAGGCCTTCGAAATACATGGGGAGCGTGTTCATGAGGTCGATACAACAGGAAGATCCCCTCATGAGGTTGCCGATATCATCACCGATATCATGAATGGTTCAAGGGTATGTCCCCCGGGGGGAGTGGATTTCTCAGGATGGCTTCTTGGATGATGGAAAAGCTTTTTAAATATGGAAACACAAAGCACTTATAATATTCTTCTTGTGCAGTCAGTACACCATCTCAATGTGCAAGATGTGGATGTTCTATTCCGTTATGAGAGGTTAAACCTTGAGGAGAGGAAAGAGACCACGATGGATGTTAAAAATTGCTGAAGAGAGAATAGACATCCTTTTCAGAATGGCTGACCGTGAATTTTCAGCTAATCCCCATAGATCGCACAGGTACACCGAACTTGCAAGAAACATCGCAATGAAGTACAGGGTTAGAATCCCCAGGGAATGGAGGAGGAGGTTCTGCAGGAAATGTTACAGTTTCCTTAAACCCGGGGCAAACTGCACCGTCAGGATAGCTGATGGGAAGGTTAATTTTAGGTGCCACGAGTGCGGTCACATCATGAGATTCCCTTATATCAGGGAAAAAAAGGATAGAAGGAGAAATAAGATTGAGTCTCACACCACCAAAGAAGGAACTGATGAAAAGGTCACTGTCGGCGCTCACAATAAATGTGGGGAAAGCCGGAGTGACAGATAGCCTCATTGAAGAGGTGAAGAGGCAGCTCAAGGCAAATGAACTGATAAAGATAAGATTTGCCAGGACGATGGCCTCTGAAAAAGAAAGTTATATTACAGAGATAGTTGAAAAAACAAATTCTAAGCTCATAGATTTAAGAGGAAATGTGGCAATAATTTTCAAAAAAAGATCTTAGGAGGATAAATATGACTACAGTTTATGA
>LDZS01001726.1_pt1 | contig 11572 bp, 9 predicted proteins | sample 615471 | NCBI WGS metagenome assembly LDZS01 (sample SAMN03408295, study PRJNA278302) | terrestrial metagenome | isolation source: oil reservoir sample K3 | place: USA: Alaska, North Slope, Kuparuk formation | collected 2013
ACCTCCTAAAGTATTTTTTACTTTTTATAAGTATTAGATAACAACTTTTTATAAAAAAGTCAATGGCTGAAATCAGTTAGTTTTATATCAAAAATTTATAAAAAAAACAAATTTTTATAAATTTTTGAATAATAGCAAAAAAATTTGCCTATCTTTTGAAGGTTTTCAGAATTTTGGTATATTAATTTTTTAATAAAAAACAAGGAGGGAAAGATGAAAGTAGGTATTATCATGGGAAGTGACTCTGACCTTGAAGTTATGAAAGATGCTGCAGAAACCTTGGAAAAGTTTGGGGTACCCTTTGAGATCACCGTAGCCTCTGCCCACAGGACTCCTGAAAGGGTACATCAGTGGGTAACCACCGCAGAACAAAGAGGAATAGAGGTAATCATCGCAGGGGCTGGGATGGCAGCCCATCTTCCTGGGGTAGTGGCCTCTCTTACCACCCTTCCGGTGATAGGAGTTCCTATAAAAGGTAAAGCCTTAGAAGGACTTGATGCCCTTTTTTCTATTGTCCAGATGCCACCTGGAATCCCTGTAGCAACCGTTGCCATAAACAGTGCCAAAAACGCCGCCCTTTTAGCCTTACAAATCCTTGGGATAAAATATCCTGAGGTCAAAGAAAAACTTAAGGCCTATAAAGAAAAGATGAAAGAAGAGGTACTTAAAAAGGCTGCAAAACTTGAGGCTATAGGTTATAAAAAATACTTAGAAGATTAACCGCTTAGGTTTCTAAATACTTAAAATAGCGTTGCCCGATGTCTTTACGGTAATGGGCGCCGTCAAAGTGGATTAAAGATACCGCCTGATAGGCCCGTTTTATGGCTGAGGGGATGTCGTTATCAAGGGCGGTAACACCTAAAACCCTTCCGCCTGAGGTATAAAAGGCATCCCCTTCTTTTTTAGTGCCTGCGTGAAAAACGATTACGTCTTCAAGCTGTTTCACCTTATCTAAACCTTCTATCTTTTTCCCTTTTTCATAGCTTCCTGGATAGCCTTTGCTTGCCATCACCACACATACGCAGGCCTTATCGGTTTCAACAAGGTCTACCTTATCAAGCCTGCCGTTAAGGGTTGCGTCTAAAAGCTCGATAAAGTCATTTTCTACTCGGGGAAGAATTACCTGGGTCTCAGGGTCTCCTAAACGACAGTTAAACTCAAGCACATACGGGATGTGGTTTACGATCATTAGCCCTGCATACAAAAACCCAAGATAAGGATGGCCTTCCTTGGCCAAGGTCTTTAAAACAGGAGAGATAACCTTTTCTTCTATCTCCTTTCTTAGGTCTTTAGTAATCAAAGGGGTAGGAGAATAGGCTCCCATCCCTCCGGTATTTGGACCCTGGTCTCCGTCTAAGAGTCTTTTGTGGTCTTGAGAGGTGGGTAAAGCTTTAAAATGTTCTCCGTCGGTGATTACGATATAAGAGGCCTCTTCTCCTACAAGTTTTTCCTCGATCACCACCCTTTGACCAGCCTCTCCAAAAATCCTTTGTTCCATCAACTTTTCTACGGCTTGAAAGGCCTCCTCCTTGGTATCACAAACAAACACCCCTTTTCCGGCACAAAGTCCATCTGCTTTAACCACCAAAGGTGCCCCAACTTTTTCTATGTATTGCCTTGCTTTATCTGGGTCCTCAAACACCTCAAACCTTGCGGTAGGAACCCCTGCTTTAACCATTATCTCCTTGGCAAAAATTTTGCTTCCTTCAAGGTTTGCGGTATAACGATCAGGCCCAAAAACTTTAATCCCTTTTTCTTCAAGAACATCTCTTATCCCTTTTACCAAAGGCTCTTCAGGCCCTGGCAAAACAAGTTCTATCCCTTCTTTTTTACAAAACTCTACAAGGGCAGAAAAATCGCCAGCTTGAATATCTTTGGGAACCTCGGCTATCTCTTCGATCCCTCCGTTGCCAGGAACACAATAAAGTTTCTCCAGATGTTTTGATTTTTTAAGCACATAGCAGATGGCATGCTCCCTCCCACCACCACCAACAACTAATATCTTCATATCTCTACCTCTCAGCCCCGTTTCTTACTCAATTAAGTTATTATAAATCTGAAAAATTTCAACCAAAATTGGATAAAAATGGCTGTTTAGATAGGGTTGTTTTTTTGTCAATTTATTTTATATTTTAGAAGTCTCTAAGAATATTTTTATATCAGCAAGGGAGGAAAAGATGGCTAGGATTTGTGAGATTTGTGGGAAAAAGCCTCATGCTGGAAACCAGGTAAGCCACTCTGGGAAAAGGTCCACAAGATGGTGGTATCCTAACATTCAGAGTGTTAGGGTAAAACTGGAAAACGGTCAGGTAAAAAGGATGAAGGTGTGCACCCGTTGTCTAAAGGCTGGAAAAGTCAAAAAAGCAGTAAGTTAAACTAACTTTCTTTCTACTGAAAGAACACCGTTTATTTTAAAAAGATTAGAAATAATCTTGTCTAAGTGTTCTTTATTGTTAACCTCGATATAAAAGTCAAAAAAGGCTTTTTGGTCAGAGGTGGTCCTCACCTCTGCCTTTAATACGTTACTTTCTGAGGCAGCTATCACAGAAGAAATGTTAGCCAGTAATCCTTTACGGTCTGAACAAACTATAGAAATATGTACAGGATAAGAACGATTTTCTACCTTACCCCATCTAACCTCGATCAGCCTTTCGGTGTCTAAATCTTTTAAGTTTGGACAATCAAACCTATGAACCGAGATTCCCTTGCCCCTTGTAATATAACCTATAATTTCATCTCCTGGAATGGGTCTACAGCACTTGGCTAAATGAAAAAGAACGTTGTCAGTTCCGTTAACCACAACTACATCTTTTAGATTCTGGGTTAAAAACCTTTCTACCAATCCTTCTTTTATTCCTAACTTCTCGACCTGTTCTTCTATCGGAAGCTCTTCTTGAGTTTCCTCTACCTTTTTGATTTCTAGATAGTTTTTTAATATCTGCTTAGGGGTAATCTTTCCAGAACCAATAAGGAAATAAAGGTCTTCTGTATTTTTTATCCTAAACTCTTGAGAAAATTTGATAAGATCCTCTTCTTTTATAGAGGTAGCACTTAATCCTTGTTTCTTTATTTCCTTGTTAAGAAGTTCCTTTCCTAACTCTATCATTTTTTGTCTTTCTTCTCGATTTAACCACTGCTTTATCCTGCTTTTGGCCCTACCTGTTACTACGATTTTTAACCAGTCTCTGCTGGGGGTTTGGTTAGGAGAGGTTTCGATTTTAACGATATCGCCTGTTTGGAGCTTATAGTCTAAAGGCACAAGCTTATCGTTCACATAGGCCCTTACACACCTGTGACCAACCTCGGTATGAACCGCATACGCAAAATCAAGGGGAGTGGCTCCTACAGGAAGGGTAATAATATCTCCTTTAGGGGTAAACACATAGATTTCGTCAGGGAAAAAGTCAAGCTTTAATGACTCAAGAAATTCCCGTGGGTTTTTTAGCTCTTTTTGAAGTTCTATCAGCTTGCTTAACCATTCTAAATACTTGTACTGTCCATACTTTGAGGTAAAGACACCTTCCTTGTATAAAAAATGAGCGGCTATTCCCTCGTTAGCCACCTTATCCATGTACTCAGTTCTGATCTGTATTTCTATCTTTTTGCTATCAGGTCCTAACACCGTGGTGTGTAAACTTTGATACATGTTAGGTTTGGGAAGGCTTATAAAATCTTTAAACCTACCAGGGATGGGAGGCCAAAGGGCATGCACCAACCCTAAGGTTTTATAACACTCCTCTACGGTGTTTACGATAACCCTAAAACCTATGATGTCGTAAATCTGGTCCAGATCTTCTATGGTCAAGTTGTATTTAAGAAGCTTCCTGTAGATACTATAAAGATGTTTAACTCTTCCTAAAACTCTTCCGCTAATTCCGTTTTTCTCTAGAAGGTTTTTTAAAAGGGACTTAACTTTTTCTATATACTCTTGAGAGGCCTCTACCCTCTTTTTTACCTCTTGTTCTAACCTACGAAACTCTTCAGGGTATAGATACTTAAAACACAAGTCTTCTAACTCGCTTTTTACCCAGTCTATTCCTAACCTACCAGCAAGAGGAGCGTATATTTCAAGAGTCTCTCTGGCGATCTTTACCCTTTTATGTTCTGGTTGATATTCTAAAGTGCGCATATTATGCAGTCTGTCTGCTAACTTTACCAGGATCACCCTCAGGTCTTTTGACATTGCAAGGATGATCTTTCTTATGTTTTCTGCCTGTTTGGTAAGCTTATCTTGAGAAGCTGCTCTTTCAGCAGGATTGGGCAGTTTTTTAAGCTTAGTTACCCCATCTACGATAAAAGCTACCTCTTCTCCGAACTCTTTTTTTATTTCCTCTAAACTTATCGCACTGTCCTCTACCGCATCATGGAGCAATCCAGCGGCTATAGTAGGAAGGTCAAGCTTCATTTGAGCAAGGATATAGGCTACCTCCATAGGATGCGAAAGATAGGGATCTCCTGACTTTCTAACCTGACCGTCATGCAGTTTGGCAGCCCAAACGTAAGCCTTCTCTACCAAACGAGTGTTACACCCAGGTAAATAACTCTGTATCTGGTCTAAAATTTTACTTAACGTAACCATATAAATAATTATTAAACAATTATCAATTTTTACAAGGTTGATAAAAATATCGATTTGATATTTTTTAACCCAAAAACTCTTTGATTTTTAAAAGAATACCCTCGGTGTTGAGATGATATTTAGCATGTAAAGTTTTGAGGTCTCCATGTTCTATGAATTTATCTGGAAGACCTAACCTTTTAACCTCGATGCCTTTGATCCCTTTATCTGTCAAAAGTTCAAGCACCGCCGAACCAAAACCACCTATCAAGGTGTTTTCCTCAACCAAAAGCACTCTTTTGGTCTTTTGTGCAGAGCTTAAAATTAAGTCTTCATCAAGGGGCTTAACAAACCTTGCGTTGATTACCTCTACGGAAAGGCCAAACTTTTCTGCTTCCAAAGCTGCTTTTAAGGCTGGATAAACCATAGATCCTACGGCAAGAATGGTTAGGTCTTTACCTGACTTTAAAACCTCTCCCTTTCCAAAAGGTATTTCTTTAAACTCCCAATCTAAGCTTACCCCAACTCCAGCACCTCTTGGATATCGTATAGCTACAGGGTTAGGATATTTTAAAGCACTGTATAGCATGTGCTGAAGTTCGTTTTCATCTTTAGGCACCATTATCACTAAGTTAGGAATAAGTCTAAGGTAAGAAAGGTCAAAAGCCCCGTGATGAGTTGGACCATCCTCTCCTACCAACCCTGCCCGGTCTAAAGCAAAGATTACTTTGGCCTGGTTTAAGGCTACATCATGAATTATCTGGTCAAAAGCCCTTTGTAAAAAGGTAGAATAGATAGCACACACAGGGATAAAACCTTCTAAGGCTAAGCCAGCGGCAAAGGTAACGGCATGTTGTTCACAAATACCTACGTCAAAAAACCTCTCAGGATATCTCTCAGAAAATTCCTTAAGCCCTGTGCCTGAACGCATCGCGGCAGTAATAGCTACCAACTTGGGTTCAATCTCAGCAAGCCTGAGCATGGTCCTACCAAAAATTTCTGTATAGGAAGGCGGGGAGTTAGGAGACTTTAAAGGCTTGCCTGTTTTAACATCAAAAGGCCCTATTCCATGAAACGTCTCCGGGTCTGCCTCAGCATAAGGATAACCTTTCCCTTTTTTGGTAATCACATGCAATAAAACAGGACCTTTTAAAGATTTTAGGTTATTAAGCACCTTTATCAATTCTTCTAAGTTATGCCCATCAACCGGCCCTACATATTCAAAGTTTAAAGCTGTAAAGAGAGCACCAGGGGTTATAGCAACCTTTAACAACTCTTCTCCTTTTTTAAGTATACTCAGTAAATTTTCTCCCCCTGGAACTTTATGACTGATAGACTCTATTTCTCTTTTGATAAACCTTACCAGGTTTCCGGTAAGCCTTTTTGAGATAAAAGAAGAAAGGGCACCTACGTTAGGAGCGATAGACATTTCGTTATCGTTTAAGACCACCAAAAGGTCCTCTTTAGAAAAACCTGCGTTGTTTAACCCTTCAAAAGCTAACCCTGCGGTAATAGACCCATCACCTATAACAGCTATTACTTTTCCCTTTTCTTTTTTAAGACGCAAAGCTGTTGCCATCCCAAGCCCTGCAGAAATAGAGGTGCTGCTATGACCTGTGTCAAGGATGTCATGAGGGCTTTCGGCTCTTTTAAGAAAACCTGCTATACCTTCATACTGCCTTAAAGTGTGAAACTGGTCTCTTCTTCCTGTAATAAGCTTATGGGTATAGCATTGATGGCCTACGTCCCAGATGATTTTATCCTTAGGGGAGTCAAAAACATAATGTAAGGCTAAAGTTAGCTCTACTACCCCTAAATTAGGGGCAACATGACCTCCGTTTTTAGAGGTTACCTCTACGATATAGTCTCTTATCTCCTGAGCTAAAGCCTTCAGATGAGAAATCTTAAGTTTTTTTAAATCCTGAGGGGAGTTAATGTTTTTTAAAAACTTCATCAATATACCCTTTTTAAAACAAACTCAGCCATCGCTCTTAAAGGTATAGCTTTTTCTCCAAAAGGTTCTAAAGCAGAAATAGCCTTTTGGGTGTGTATTTCCGCAAGCTCTCTGGTTTTCTCAAGCCCTACCACAGAAGGATAGGTAAGTTTTTGTTTTTTTAAATCAGAAAGGTTTTTTTTCCCTAACTTTTTTTCGTCCCCTATCACGTCTAAAAGGTCGTCTACGATTTGAAAAGCCATCCCCAGATGTTTAGCATAAGATTTTAAAGCTTGCAACTCCTTTTTTTTAGCCTTGGCAAGTAAAGCCCCTGCCAAAACCGAGGCCTCGATGAGTTTTACGGTTTTGTGAAGATGGATCCATTTTAGTATTTTTAGCCCTGCCTTTTTTCCTTCCATCAAAAGGTCAGCCATCTGACCTCCTACCATTCCCTCAAAGCCTACGGCTTGAGAAATCAGATGAATGGCCTTTAAAAGCGCGCTTTTGCTTACCCTTTTTACCTGTTCAGGGTGGGTAAAAAACCAAAAAGCCAAACTTTGCAACCCATCTCCAGCTAAAATAGCTGTTGCTTCGTCATAGGCTTTATGACAAGAGGGTTTACCTCGTCTAAAATCATCGTCATCCATAGCAGGAAGGTCATCGTGTATCAACGAATAGGTATGAATACATTCGATGCCAGCAGCAAAAAAGAGGACATCTTCATCCCTTCCACCTACAACCTCACAGCTTGCTAAACATAAAACCGGTCTTATCCTTTTCCCTCCGGCAGAAAGGCTATAACTGGCAGCCTCAACCACACGGCCACCATATCCCTTGGGTTGTGGGAAAAACTCGGTTAAAACCTTTTCTACCTTCTCAGCCTTTCTCTTTAGGTAAGCAAAAAAATCAAAATTTTTAGTTTCCATCTTTTAAGATCTCTGAAGCCCTCTCTAAGGTTTCCAATTTAAAACCTTTCTCATCTTTAAGGATAACCTCTACCTTAGCCTTGGCTTTTTTAAGCTTCTCCTCACAAAAATGTATCAAAAACAACCCTCTTTCATAAAGTTCTATAGCTCGTTCTAACTCAAGGTTTTTATTTTCTAACTGCCTTAAAATTTGTTCTATTTCAGCTAAAGCCTCTTCAAAGCTTAGCTCTTTCTCCATCCCCTGCTCCTTACTCTTCGGTTTTTAAAACCTTAACCAATAAACTTCCTCTGCTAAGCTTTACTTCTAAAACCTCCTCAATTTGCACCTCTTCTATCGACCTAACTATCTTTTTGGTTTCTAACTTTCTTACTATACTATATCCTCTTTCTAAAATATTTAAAGGCGAAAGCGAGGTTAGAAGACTTTTTAAGCCGGTCAGTCTGTTTTCGCAGAGCTGAAAATAATTCTCAAAACTCAACTCAAGGCGCCTTCTATAGTTCTGTAAACGGTCCTCCTCCCTCTGTAGAGTTTCGGCTGGATGATATCTTCTTAAAGAAATTTTCTGGTTAAGAACCTTTTTTTCTTTATAAGCTATCACCTCGTTTAAGAGTACGTTTAACCTGTAAAACTTTTGTTTTAGGTCCTTTTCTAAACTATACAGAAGGTTAAAGGGGCTTCTTTCTGTTAAGGTTAATTTTACTTGATAAAGCCTGTTTTGCTTCTTAGAAAGGATGATGTCTAAAAACTGTTTATACTTCTTTTTATAAAGCTCGAGTTTTTCAAGCCATTTATGTTTATCAGGGATAACCTCTTGAGCGGCGGCAGAGGGGGTAGGACATCTTTTATCAGCTATCATGTCGCATAGAGTATAATCTATCTCATGGCCTACAGCAGAAACTACCGGTATTTTTGACTTACTTATCCCCAAGATGATCTCTTCTGTGTTAAAAGGAGCAAGGTCTTCAGCAGAACCACCGCCTCTGGTAATAAAGATTACATCTACATCGTAAAAATGAAGGTTTATATCTTTGATAGCCTGAACGATTTCTTTTTCTGCCCCTTCTCCTTGTACCCTCGAGGGATATACCAAAACCTCTATCTCCCATCTTTCTGAAACAATCTTTAAAAAGTCTTGCAGGGCAGCACTAAAAATAGAGGTTATCACCGCTATTTTCTTTGGAAAAAGAGGTATAGACCTTTTTTTGTTTGGATCAAACAAGTATTGATATTTTTTTATCAGCTGTTGTTTTTTTAACTCAAGATATCCACTTCCCAGAAGTTCTATCCTTCTCACGATAAGATAGACTTCACCTGTCTTAGGATAAAAGTTCAGCTTACCCCAACATAAAACCTTAAGCCCATTTTGAAGATAAGAAACTATTTCTTTTTCTTTCTGGGCGTTAAAGATTATGGCTTTAATGGAGGCTTCTTCTTCAGTAAGATTAAAATAAAGATTTCCGTTTTGAGCATGTCTAAGGTTACTAATCTCTCCCTCTACCCATAAAAGAGAAAAACCCTCTTCTACAAGTTTTTTAACCCTTTGAGTAAGCTCTTTTACCGTAAAGTAGGATCTTTCTAAACCTTCTATCGGTTGGTTAAGCTGGTATTCAAATTGTTGCCCCATACTTTAGTAAATTAACATAATTTTTAAGTTTTACATCAGGACAGATCTAAAATCAAAAAAACATTTTTAACGGAGGCAAAAAATTAACCAATTACCTATAGGTAGGGCAAAAAACTTTAGGTTGCAAAATCTGGCTTAAGTTTTAAAATTTATTATCTCTTAAAAAATTTTAAAAGGGGTTAACCTATGGGAAAAAAGCCAATGACCTTAGCAGAGAAAATTTTAGCCCAAAAGGTTGGAAAAGAGTATGTAGAGCCAGGAGAGCTGGTAGAGGTGCCGGTAGACCTAACCTTAGCTAACGACATCACCGGGCCTTTGGCCATCAAGGTTTTCGAATCTACAGGGATAAACCAGGTTTTTGACCCAGAAAAAATCGCCTTGGTTATGGACCATTTTACCCCTAACAAAGACATTAAAAGTGCAGAACAAGTAAGGATATGTCGGGAGTTTGCAAGAAAACATAAAATCACCCATTATTATGAAGGTGGATCCTGTGGTATAGAGCACGCCCTTTTACCTGAGTTAGGGTTGGTTGTGCCTGGAGATGTAGTGATAGGTGCTGACAGCCATACCTGTACCTATGGAGCTTTGGGTGCCTTTGCTACAGGGGTTGGGTCTACAGACCTTGCTGGAGCTTGGTTAACTGGAAAAACCTGGTTTAAAGTCCCTGAAACCATAAAGTTTGTCTATTATGGAACTCTTAAACCCTGGGTTACAGGAAAAGACTTAATCCTTTATACCATAGGAGATATCGGAGTAGACGGAGCCCTTTATAAGGCAATGGAGTTTACCGGTGAGGTTATAGAAAAATTATCTATGAGTGACAGGTTTACGATGTGTAACATGGCCATAGAGGCTGGGGGGAAGGTAGGATTGATTGCACCAGATAAAAAAACTTTAGCCTTTGTAAAGAAACATTCTACCAGAAAGCCTTTAGTCCTAAAGCCTGATAAAAAAGCAAACTATGTAGAAATAAGGGAGTATGATGTATCTAAGATAGACCCAGTGGTTGCCTTACCTCATCTTCCTTCTAACGTAAAACCAGTAAAAGACTTACCTAAGATTTACATCGACCAGGTAGTAATCGGGTCCTGCACCAACGGAAGATTAGAAGACCTTATCATAGCGGCTAAAATCCTTAAAGGAAAAAAAATAAACCCCAACGTAAGGTGTATCATCATCCCTGCTACTCCTAAAATCTACAAGGAAGCCTTGAAAAAAGGGTTGATAGAAATTTTTATAGAAAGTGGGGCCATCATTTCTCCTCCTACCTGTGGGCCTTGTTTAGGAGGACATATGGGTATTCTTGCTAAGGGTGAAAAGGCGGTAGCTACCACCAACAGAAACTTTGTAGGAAGGATGGGACATCCTGAAAGTGAGGTGTATTTAGCCAGTCCGGCTGTGGCAGCTGCAAGTGCAGTGGTTGGCTATATTGCTACACCAGAAGAATTAGGCTTATAAACTCAAAGGGAGGGTTAAATCATGAATACCATAAAAGGTAAAGCCTGGAAGTTTGGAGACAACATAGATACAGACGTTATCATACCTGCAAGATATCTTAACACCACCGATCCACAGGAACTTGCCAAGCATTGTATGGAAGATGCTGACCCAGAGTTTTCTAAAAAAGTAAATCCTGGAGACATAATTGTAGCAGGTAAAAACTTTGGATGTGGCTCATCCAGAGAGCATGCCCCTATAGCGATAAAAGCCTGTGGTATCTCTTGCGTGATAGCTGAAAGTTTTGCCAGGATTTTTTACCGCAACGCATTTAACACTGGGCTTCTTATCCTTGAATGTCCCGAAGCTTCAAAGGATATAGAAACAGGAGATGAGCTTGAGGTCTATCCAGAAGAGGGAAAAATCCTCAATCTAACCAAAAATAAAACCTATACCACCAAACCCTTACCACAGTTTATGAAAGAAATTTTAGAAGACGGAGGGTTAATACCTCATATCATGAAAAGATTAAAACAGGGTTAAAAATGAAGGTGACCAAAGAAGAAGCCAGTTTTGAAACCTTAAGAGAAATAGTTAAAATCTTAAGAGGAGAAAATGGATGTCCCTGGGATAGGGAGCAAACTCCTCAGACTTTGAAAAAATACCTTATAGAAGAAACTTATGAATTGATAGAAGCTATAGAAAAGGAAAAAGATGAAGAGATAAGGGAAGAGTTAGGGGATCTTCTTTTTTTGTTGATCTTTATCCTGTATCTTTATGAGGAAAAAAACGTCTTTTCTTATAAAGACGTTTTTTATTATACTGCCCAGAAAATGATAAAAAGACACCCCCATGTATTTGGCGATGAGGTTGCTAAAACAGCAGAAGAGGTGCTCAAAAACTGGCAAAGGATCAAAAAAGAAGAAGGAAAAAGTTCTTCTGTTTTAGGGAACATCCCTAAAAGTTTACCAGCCCTGCAAAGGGCCTTTCGTTTAGGAGAAAGGGCAGCAAGAGTAGGGTTTGACTGGGAAAAACCTGAAGAGGTTTTAAATAAACTTAGCGAAGAAGCTGCAGAGTTAAAAGAAGCTAT
>LDZS01002394.1_pt1 | contig 11567 bp, 9 predicted proteins | sample 615471 | NCBI WGS metagenome assembly LDZS01 (sample SAMN03408295, study PRJNA278302) | terrestrial metagenome | isolation source: oil reservoir sample K3 | place: USA: Alaska, North Slope, Kuparuk formation | collected 2013
AGCCGCTTCATTCACCTCAAAAAGTCCCAGATCTGGGCCACCCGTAATATTGAGAAGAACTCCTCTTGCCCCTTCAATAGATGTCTCCAGCAGGGGGCTGGAAATGGCAATACGTGCAGCTTCTACCGCTCTGTTTTCACCGCGTGCACTCCCGATCCCCATCAAAGCGGAGCCCGTCTCCGCCATAATCGTCTTAACGTCGGCAAAATCCAGGTTGATCAGCCCTGGTACGGCAATCAGATCGGAAATGCCCTGTACGCCCTGCCGCAAAACATCATCGGCTATGCGAAAGGCCTCATTAATAGAGGTAGTCTTATCAACTACCTGGAGAAGCCGGTCATTGGGAATTGTAATCAAAGTGTCGACCTTCGTTCTCAACTCCTGGATGCCGCGCTCTGCCTGAATAGCCCTCTTTTTCCCCTCGAAGACAAAAGGACGGGTAACCACACCTACCGTCAAAGCGCCGACTTCCCGGGCAACTTCGGCGACGACGGGAGCGCCACCGGTTCCCGTACCTCCGCCCATACCAGCAGTGACAAAAACCATATCGGCTCCTCGCAAGGCCTGCACTAACTCTTCACGGCTTTCCTCGGCAGCTTTTTTCCCGATTTCAGGATCGGCACCTGCCCCCAGACCTTTGGTAAGCTTGGCGCCAATTTGAATCTTGTGTTCTGCCAGAGAAAGGTTTAATGCCTGGGCATCGGTGTTCACAGTAATAAAATGCACACCCTTTAAGTCCGACTGGATCATTCTGTTGACGGCGTTGCTCCCACCGCCGCCAACACCAATCACCTTGATATCGGCAAATTGATTTGTATCAACTTCCAATTCCAACATCTCCCTGTCGATCCCTCACTTTAAAAAAGATCTTGAATCCATTTTCTAACCTTTCCCACCACACCCTTTAAAGACAACCCCTCATCATGATCACTTACATCTTGGGAACGCTTTGCTCCGTATAACAGCAATCCTACCCCCGTCGCATAGACCGGGCTGTGGATCACATCGGCAAGGCCGCCCACCCCTTCCGGGTAGCCGATTCTCACTGGCTTTTGCAAAATTTTCGCCGCCAGTTCGGCTATACCTTCTGTTAAAGCTGTTCCTCCGGTCAGAACAACTCCCCCCGGAAGCACCCCCTGATAACCGGAGCTATCCAATTTATTCTTGATAAGGCCGAGGATTTCCTGCACGCGTGGCTCAATAATACTGGCGATCATTTTCCTGGAAACCCTGAAGGTGTCCCTTCCGCCTACACTAGGAACCTCTACCATCTCACTGTCTGAAGTGTTTTCAGGTAGGGTTCCTCCGAACTCCTTCTTAATGATTTCCGCTTGAGTCAAAGGAGTTCTCAAGCCGACGGCCAGATCGCTGGTGATATAATCACCACCTACAGGCAGAACAGAAGTATGCCACAGAGTTCCCTGTTCGAATATTGCGATATCGGTCGTGCCCCCCCCGATATCGACAACCACCACGCCCAGCTCCTTTTCGGCCGGAAAGAGAACCGCTTCTCCTGATGCATAAGCGTTCAAAACCAGCTCTTGAGGATGGAAACCCGCCTTCTCACAGCACTTTAACAAATTCACCACCGCAGCATTGGTGATTGTGACAATATGGGTTTCCACTTCCAGCCTTGAGCCCATCATTCCGACCGGATCCAGGATGCTGTCATTTCCATCCACAACATACTGTCGGGGTATAACATGAATGATCCTCCGATCATGAGGAAGGGCTATCACCCGTGCAGCTTGAAGTACCCTCTCCACATCCTCAGGCACGATCTCCTGCTCAGGGTTGGCAACGGCTACAACCCCTCTATTGTTGAGAGATGAAATACTCGTCCCGGTAATACTTACATAGCCGCCATCGATAGGTCGTCCACTCATCTGTTCCGCCTTTTCGACGGCTGCTTCAATCGCCCGGACCGTGTTTTCGATATCAACCACACTACCCTTCCTGATACCTGCTGAATACACGGAACCGAAACCTACAACCTGAATTTGTCCATCCAAGCCCATTTCGCCGACAATAACAGCTACTTTGGAACTTCCTACATCAAGCCCGACCAGTGTATTTCCCCGGGCCAACCGCTGCACCCCCACCCGGTTACTTTCATAGTAAAAATTCAACACAGTTCAATGTTTTCCTTTTTATTTAAGAGACGGAAAAGATTTTTTCACCATCCTTAAATTCCGAATCATGGTATTTAACTGCCGGAGCTTCGACCGCCCTGATATCAATATAATCAATTTTCTCTGCCTCCCCCATCGTTTTGATAAAGGATACGCTTAACCTCAGTTTATCCGGCAACCTCTCCGCCGTTCCCAGCAAAATAGGAACCCCACCCCGGCTGTACGCTATTAGGTTGTCTTCAGAATTCATATTTATCTCCGAAAGATAATACTGTACCTCACCATCGAGAGCAGCCAAAACCGCTTGTAGCAGTTGTTTTCTGCTGACACGCTGCCCCGGAGTAAGTGAATCCGGCACCAGGCCGGTGATCACCGGGAGGCCGCGCGTTCCCGACAACCTCTCCAGGCAGTAACCCTTTCTATCGATAACCCAAAAGCCCCCATTGACGCAGAGAAGGGCATGGGGTTCCCGCTCTTTGATATCAATGATCACCGCGTTGGGAAAACTCTTTCGCACTTCCACCTGCTCAATCAGCGGAAGAGAACGCAGGCGCTCTTCCGCCTGCTGAATATCAAGACGAAAGTAATTCATACCGAGGGTCAATCCGCTTACACGAACAACCTCATCCCTGTTTTGTTTTGCCAGTCCCCTGACATCGATCCTCTTCAGGGCAAAGAACTGAGACTGGCTGAAATAATAAAGAGAGAGCACACAGAGGGATAAAACCGATACATTCTTAACCAGGCGAAAGAACTTCCGCCGGGCAAATCTTTTCCCCGCTTTTCTTCTGGGCTCTACCCCATCGACCACAACCTGTCCACCCCTAACGAAAAAATAAAGAAATAAATGAATAAATGCTAATCCGAAGTTCGGCAAATCTTCGCTCCCAACATCTGAAGCCTTGTTTCCAGATTTTCATACCCCCGGTCGATATGGTGCACTCCCTCAATAATGGTGGTGTTTTCGGCCGCCAGCCCTCCGAGAACCAGAGCCGCACCGGCCCGGAGATCCGTCGCCTGGACAACTGCCCCGGTCAACCGCGGCACACCCCTGATCACCGCGCTTCTTCCCTCTACCTGGATCTGAGCGCCCATGCGCCGGAATTCCCCAACATGCTGAAAGCGGTTCTCAAAAATATTTTCGGTAATAATGCTTGTTCCTTGAGCTAGGCTGAGGAAGATCATCATTTGGGGCTGCATATCGGTAGGAAACCCAGGAAAAGGAAGGGTTCTGATGTCAAGGGCATTCCAGCTGGGCTGCCCGGAAACAATAATGCGGTCCTCCTCCTCTCTAATCTTAATGCCTGCCTCCCGCAGTTTCGCGGTAACAGCCTCCACATGCTCGGGAATGGTGTTTTTAATGAGCACCTCCCCCTGAGTCAGAGCAGCAGCCACCATGAAGGTGCCGGTCTCGATCCGGTCGGGGATTACCCGATAAGAAATCTCCCTTCCGAGCCTCCGGGCTCCGTCAATGCGGATCGTGTCCAGACCTGCCCCTCTGATTCTCGCCCCTAACTTATTGAGGAAGTTTTGAAGGTCGATAATCTCCGGTTCCCGTGCCGCATTTCTGATGATAGTGGTCCCCTCAGCAAGGGATGCAGCCATCATGATGTTTTCGGTCGCCCCAACGCTGGGAAAATCCAGGTGGATTTCAGTTCCCCGGAGCTTAACCGCTTCCGCCTCGATAAAGCCGTGGTCTTCGGCGATCCTCGCACCAAGGGCAATAAAACCCTTCAGGTGCAGATCCATGGGGCGAGAACCAATGGTGCACCCCCCGGGGTAAGAGGCCTTCACTCTCCCAAAGCGGCTCAATAGGGGCCCCATCACCAAGTTGGAAGCCCGCATCTTGCGCATCAAATCGGGAGGCACTTCCACAGAAGTGATGGACGAGGGGTCTACTTCCATCACACTCCCCGTCCATTTGACCTTAGCTCCAAGGGACTCCAGGACCTCTTTCATCGTTCTGACATCATTTAAACAGGGTACTCCCTCGAGAACAACGCGGTTTTCACTTAGCAGACAGGCTGCAAGAAGCGGTAAAATGGCGTTTTTCGCCCCGCTCACCGTTATCGACCCCTTGAGACGGACGCCCCCGGTAACAACCAGCCTCTCCATCCCAATTCACCCTTCCTCCCCGACAATCATTACTTCAGGAACCAGAAAAATCCCCCACTCCTGAAAGACGCGCTGTTGAATTAATTCTATTAAGGCTCGAATATCCCGCCCTGTGGCATTGCCGCGGTTGATAATGAAATTGGCGTGTTTCATGGATACCTGTGCATCCCCCACGCAGTACCCTTTGAGCCCCACAGCTTCAATAAGCTTTCCGGCATGATGACCGGGGGGATTGCGAAACACGCTGCCCGCCGTAGGGAGTTCCAGGGGTTGGGTCATCCTCCTAGAGGTAATATTACTTTCCATCCTGGCGTTGATCTCCTCTTTAGGAGCTGGTACCAACTGCAGTTTTGCCTTGAGCACAACCAACTCCCGACCTTGCAGGTTGGATGAGCGGTAACCGAAGGACAGTTCTTCACGACGCCATTTAATCTCGGTCCCGTCAATCCGGATGGCCTCTATCTCCCGGACAAGAGATCCGATGTCCTCACCGAAAGCGCCGGCATTCATAACTACAGCGCCTCCCAGCGTAGCAGGTATCCCTACGGCAAATTCCATGCCGCTTAAACCTGCCTTGGCCGCCTGCCTGGCCAGAGCCGGCAGCAGTGCTCCCGCTTCTGCCATCAGATAATCCCCTTTAATCCAGAGAGAATTGAGACCATTGCCGATCTTTAATGCCAGACCGCGGATACCGCCGTCGAGTACCAAAAGATTCGAACCGTTGCCGATGACGGTTACAGGCAGGCAGTGATTCCGAGCAAAGCCTAAGGCTTCCCGGACATCACTCTTACTGCGTGGGATGACGAGCAGATCTGCAGGCCCCCCCACGCGCCATGTCGTATAATTCTTCATCGGGGCCTGCGCCAGAACGCGGCCTTCAATCCTCGACTCCAGTTTTTGTGCCAGTCCTTGCCAGTTCATAATGACACCCAAGGCGCTATTTTTCTGCGGACCGCCGCGTCAAGTTGAGGGCCAGATTTCTTCCCACCGTCCAGACATTGCCTGCACCAACCGTCAGGATCAGGTCTCCGGACCGCAGCTCCCGCAAAAGGTACTTCACCACACCGTCGAGATCCTTGATGAAGATGACATCCTGACCGTTCTTCCTTAGTTCCCTAACGATCAGCTCCGACGAAACTCCATTTAAAGGTGGTTCTCCGGCCGAATAGATATCTGTTACAATGACCAAATCGCTACCGCGGAAGGACCTTCCAAAACCCTCTTTGAGGAGCTTCGTTCTGGTGTACCGGTGCGGCTGGAAAACGACGATCATTCTACCCCGCTTGATCCCCAGACCTGTCTTTACCAGTTCCCTGATCTCCGAAGGATGATGGGCATAGTCATCAACGATCCAGACCCCGTCATACTGAGCAACCAGCTGGAAACGACGTTCTACTCCCCGAAAACAAGACAATGCCCTTGCAATACTTGAAAAATCAAGCCCTAAGCGCATCCCCACGGCGATTGCCGCCAGAGCGTTTTGCACGTTATGGAGGCCTGGTACAGAGAGGCTCAGTTTCCCCAGCAAACGACCGTTCTGGAAAACTTCCGACTCTGAGGAGAATCCTTTACACACGATATTCTTTGCCTGAAAATTGGGACTTCCGTTCAAGCCGTAGGTAACAGCCTCCACTGAAGATGTATCCAGCTTTCGCACATTTTCATTGTCAGTGCAAAGAACGGCAAACCCGGTCCTCTGGATGCGGGCCAGAAAATCCTGAAAAGCCTGCAAAATTCCGTCAAGACTTTTGTAATAATCCAGGTGATCATCGTCTATATTTGTAATAACAGCGGCATACGGTTCCTGTTTGAGGAAAGACCCGTCGCTCTCATCGGATTCGGCAACGAGGTATTCCCCTCTCCCTGAACCGGCGTTGCCTCCCAGTTCGCTAACCTGGCCGCCGATCAGATAGGTTGGATCCAAACCATTCTTCTTGAGGACGAGGGCAATCATAGCGCTCGTCGTTGTCTTGCCGTGGGCTCCTGTAACCGCAATGCTTTTATAATCATCCATTACCCGAGCCAGTAAGCCGCCGCGGGTGATAACCGGTATGCCTTTTTGCCTGGCTGTGCTGAGCTCAATGTTAGAGGGATGAACGGCAGAGGAAACAACAACTTCATCAATACCCTCAACTATGTTTTCTGCTGTGTGTCCAATGGCTACATGAGCACCCAGCTGCCGCAGTTTATCTATTATGGGTGAAGCGGCCAGATCAGAGCCGCTAACCTTCATTCCTCTGTCAAGCAGAACCCGGGCGAGGCCGCTCATGCCCACACCGCCGATACCGATAAAGTGATACCATCGAACATCCACCTTGAACCTTCTCCTCTCTTCACAAAAGCCTCCCCAGCGTGTACGTGTTACAACAACAGTGTATGTAATATTTTTCAGGGAGGTTACTTGCTTGTTATCTTCTCTATTATGGTGCGTACGATAACTTCTCCCGCCTCCGGCCGCCCCAGCCTGAGGGATTGTTCCGCCATTTTCTTGCGCAACTGACGGTCGCCGACAATCCTGCCGATCTCTCGAAGCAACCTTTCGGCTGTGAGGTCCTCTTCCCGAATCAAAACAGCGGCACCCGTTTCTTCCAAATAACGGGCATTGTGATATTGATGATCCCCTGTTGCATAGGGGTACGGCACCAAGACCGCCGGCAGACCGCGCGCCGTTAATTCGGCAAGGGTCGCCGCCCCAGCCCGACTGACCACCAGATCTGCAGCGGCCAGAGCGTATTCCATTTTATCCAGATAAGGTCTAATAACTAGTTTACCTATTTTGGCACCACATATTCCCTTGGTTGACAGCATACGGCAATATGCCGGATACTCATCCCTGCCGGTGAGATGAATCACCTGCAGACCGGGAAGGGATGTTTCTCCGGCGCAAATCTTCAGATATACTTCTTGCATCACAATGTTAATGCGCCGCGCTCCTCGACTGCCCCCGGTCACCAGCAGGGTAAAGCAATCGTCGTCAAACCCGAAATAGCGCAGCCCGTCCCGACGCTCCGTCCTGAGAATCTCTTTGCGGACAGGCAGTCCTGAATGGATTGAATTCGCTTTCTGCGGAAAGGTTTCCTTCCGCAATGGGAAGGTGGTAAATGTTACCGTCGCCCAGCGTGCCAGCAGTCGGTTGGCCATACCGGGAACTGCGTTCTGTTCATGAAGGAACAGGGGAACCCCCCTTCTGACCGCCGCCAGCCCAACAGGTACAGAAACATAGCCACCTGTAGCAAAAACGGCATCAGGACGGAACTCTTTGATGATTTTTATTCCCTGCAGGTAGCCCTTACCCAATCCCCAAAAAACACCGGGCACCTTGAAGGAAAGCCTGCGCGGCCACTTGACAGCGGCTATCCGCCTAAAGGAATAGCCTGCAGCGGGCACCACCGTGCTTTCCAGCCCCTCACCTGTGCCTACAAAAAGAATCTCAACAGAAGGAACATATTCTTCCAACAGTCCGGCAACGGCAAGGGCTGGGTAAAGATGTCCACCTGTTCCCCCTCCGGTAATGAGCACACGCATCTTCTGAAAACCCCTAATCTTCCACATAGTGTGAAATATTTAAGAGAATACCAATTCCCAATAGATTCAATGTCAGGGAGGAACCCCCATAACTGATGAAGGGAAGGGTAATCCCAGTCACCGGGAGGCAGCCTGTAACCACTCCGATATTGAGAACGGCCTGGATGACAACCATAATGGTAATCCCGGCTGCCAACAGGGAACCGAAGAGATCAGGCGCATTCATGGCTATCTTCATGCCCCTCCACATAAACGCAAAGAAGAGAAGGAGCACGAAAGTCGTCCCGATGAATCCCAGCTCTTCGGCCAAAACGGCGAAGATAAAATCGGTGTGCTGCTCGGGGAGATAGAAGAACTTCTGCCTTCCCTCACCGAGACCAAGCCCGAAAATCCCTCCCGAACCGACTGCGTAGAGAGCCTGGATCGTTTGAAAGCCATCTCCTAAGGGATCCGCCCAGGGATCCAAAAAGGCCAGAAAACGCGACATCCTGTAGGGCTCCAGGCGAATGGCCAGGGCAACTAAACCCAGACCGACCAGCGCTAATCCTGCCAGATGGCTTCCACGCGCCCCTGCCGCCGCTAAAATCAGGTAAATTGTGCCGGCAATGGTGACTGCGGTTCCCAAGTCCGGCTGCAGGAGAATCAGACCGCAGACCACCCCTGCCACCAGGAGGGAGGGGAGCAAACCCTTCACAAAGCTTTTTATTTGGTTCTGTTTTGCGGCCAGGCTTTTGGCCAAAAAAACAACCATAGCCAGCTTGGCAAGCTCCGACGGCTGAAAGGTGAGAAACCCAAGACCTATCCAGCGAGTAGCGCCTTTAATTGTAACTCCCACACCCGGGACCAAAACCAAAATCAACAGAACCAGAGCAATGCCAAAAAAGAGGTTCGCCCACTTTTTAAAGAGATGGTAATCGATCTTCATAACCACGGTCATCCCGGTGATCCCCAGCAGTGCCCAGACAAGCTGGTGTTTGAGAAAGTAAGCGCCATCGGCATAGGTTGCCTGGGCAAACACATAACTGGAGCTGAAGACCATGATTATTCCCACCGTCAAGAGCAAAAGGACGACGATAAAAAGAAAGAAATCAGGGGCACTGCGCCCTTTCATCCGGCCTCCCCCCTATAATTGGTTGACCAGCTTTTTGAAACACTCCCCCCGCTCCTCGTAATCCCGAAACATGTCCCAGCTGGCGCAGGCGGGAGAAAGCAATACCACATCACCCGGCTCGGCGAGGCGGGAGGCAATCTGCACCCCCTCCGCTAAGGAAGCGGCATCATAGATATTCTGAAAACCGGTGCTGGAAACGGCCTGGCGTATAATACCGGCGGCCTCACCGATTAAAACAAGGGCCTTCGCCTTTTCTTTGACTTTCCGGGCCAGTTCCCGAAAATCGCTCCCCTTATGCCTGCCCCCGGCGATGAGGATCACCGGATTCGTGAAGGAGTCAAGAGCCCGGGAAACGGATTCCGGGTTGGTCCCTTTGGAATCATTAATATACTTTACCCCTCTCAGCACCCGCACCTCCTCCAGGCGATGCGGAACGCCGGGGAAAGTGGCCAGAGCACCGGCTATGATCTCTTTATCCACACCTGCCAGGAGCGCTGCTGCCGCCGCCGCCAGGGAGTTCTCCAGGTTGTGGGGTCCAGGCATTCTGACGGTAGCAACTGCGCACAGCTTCTCCCTTTTCCCTTTTAGGTGATAGCAGATCACCCCATCCTGCACTCCGATTCCCTCCTCAGGCAGCCTTTGACGAGAAAAACCACAGACCCGACTGGCAACTGCCGGCATATTTGACGCCAGCCAGGAGTCATCCAGGTTAACCACAGCCCAGTCATCCGCCCCTTGATTGGCAAAAATTCTGGACTTTATTTTGCCGTAGCTCTCCAGGTCACCATGCCTGTCGATATGGTCGGGGGTAAGGTTGAGAAAAACGGCAATATGAGGGCGAAATCTGTCAATACGCTCCAGCTGAAAGGAACTGACCTCGACTATCCAGTAGTTGACTTTTCTCCCCCCGTGTAAAACCCGATCTACTTCCCGGATCAGCGGTATTCCGATATTACCCGCCACTGCTGCCGGTATCCCCGCTTTTTCGAAAATATACCCCAGGAGTGCCGTGGTTGTGGTTTTTCCATTGGTACCGGTAACGGCGATGATCGGCTCTCTGATCAAACGGCTCGCCAGTTCCAGTTCGCTCCAAATGGGAATCCCGTACCTCTCCGCCTCCCGAATTGGCGGAATGGATTGGGGAACACCGGGGCTGACTACGATCAGATCCCAATCCTCAGGTCTTACCCTCGGGTAGCCGCCGGTAACGAAAGTGGCCGAGATTTCTAACAATTTCTGGAATTCGGGCCCCAATTCACTTTCCTTTTTCTGATCGGCACCAGTAACCTGGGCGCCTTGTTCCCACAGAAAGCGGACCGCCGCCTGTCCGCTGCGGGCTAAACCAATTACGAGCACCTTTTTCCCTCTCAAGTCAGACAATGCCCACATCTCCTATCCCATTCCCCTCAGCGACAGAATCCCCAATACCGCCAGACAGCAGCCGATAAACCAGAAGAAAGAGACAACACGGACTTCCGGCCATCCGGACAATTCAAAATGATGGTGCAGGGGGCTCATCCGGAAGACGCGCTTCCCGGTCATCTGGAAAGATATCACTTGAATCACCACAGATATCACCTCTAGAACAAAAACCCCTCCCAAGATGACCAGGGTCAGTTCCGAAGCGGTTAAAACCGCAAGCCCCGCCAGTGCACCCCCCAGAGCGAGAGAACCGGTGTCACCCATAAATACACTTGCCGGATAATGATTAAACTTAAGAAAACCGAGGCAACTCCCGGCAACAGCAGCGGCAAAGACCGCAGCAGCCTCATGCCCTGTCAGCAGGGAAATCACCACATAAGCGATCCCGACGATTGCAGTCAGCCCGCCGGCGAGACCGTCGAGCCCATCCGTCAGGTTAACGGCATTCGCCGTAGCTATCAGAACCAGCACCACAAATAAATAATAAAACAAGCCCACCTGAATCTTCAATTCTGTAAAGGGAATGGCAATTAAGGTGCCCCGCTGGAGAATAAAGGCACTCCAGGCCAGAAAGGCCCCGACGATAAGCAAGCCTAGCATCTTCGCCCGCGCCCGCAGGCCTAGAGGGCGCCTGAAGACTATTTTGAGGTAATCATCTGCAAACCCCAGCAGGCCGCAGCCCAGCATGACGGCAAACAGGAACAGGTTTTCCGGAGAGGCGCCGTTCACAAGAAAGCTGGCCAAAGCGGTTCCTGCCAGAATCATGATCCCACCCATCGTTGCCGTCCCCCGCTTCTTGAGGTGGGCGCGCGGGCCGTCATCTCTGATTTCCTGCCCGAACTTCAACCTGTACAGCAGGGGTATAACCAGCGGGCCCAGCAGGAGCACGGTTGCCAAACCTATTCCCCCTGCCAGGATCGACATTTTAACTGCGCTCAACGGACATCACTCCTCTTTGTGAGGAACTCCGTGATCTCCTCCATCCTCATCCCCCGGGAACCCTTGATGAGCACAATATCCCCTTCCGACAGAAAGGACTGCAAAAATGCTGCTGCTTCCTCCTTCTTCTGAAAAACATGGATGCGCTCCGGCGGCAATCCCGCCTGGGCTGCTCCCGCGGCGGTTTCTCGCGCCAGTTCACCGACGGCGCACAGACAATCAACATGAAGAAGAGCCGCCTTTTCTCCCACCTCCCGGTGGCCGGATAAGCTTTCCGCCCCCAGTTCGTACATGTCACCCAAAACGGCTATCTTTCTTCTGCC
>LDZS01001663.1_pt1 | contig 11499 bp, 10 predicted proteins | sample 615471 | NCBI WGS metagenome assembly LDZS01 (sample SAMN03408295, study PRJNA278302) | terrestrial metagenome | isolation source: oil reservoir sample K3 | place: USA: Alaska, North Slope, Kuparuk formation | collected 2013
AACGAAGCTGGCACGTGAGTGGATTAATGGGGTGTGGCTAAGCCACACCCCTTAATGCGCTATTTTGCCGGCTTTTGTAAAAAGCCGACATCCCCCTTAATGCGCTGTTTTGCTGGCTTTTGTAAAAAGCCAAGTGGACGGCAGCCATCAGAAATACCCCTTGCTGTACACCCTCGATGCCACATCCTGCTCAAAGAAGTCCTGCTCACTCCTTATACGCAGTGTGTAGAGCACCCGCCTCCATATATAGCGGGGATACAGCTTGAGAATGGCCTTGAGCGACCACAGAGGATAGTTTCTCACAACTCTCGTGTGCAGCAGCCAGCGCACATCGTAATACTTGGCGAACATCTTCCATGTCTCATACTGGAGCTGCTTGTCCGAGAGATGCCTCGTCCTGATGTTGGCCGTTAGTCCATCGTACTTCGAGAAGTCGTCCACGTTGGTGATGAGCCCCTCGGCGAGCATCTCCTCCCTCAGCCTTGTGGCTGGATAGGGCGTGGAGATGTAGAATATGGGAAGGTCAACACCCATGGACTTCGCGAGAGTGTAGTTGGTCCACAGGTCCTCTTTCGTGTCGTCTGGTGTTCCGAGCACGAGCCCCCCAGATACCGCTATGCCGTTGTCACGAAGGTACCTCACCGCCCGCATGGCATCGTCTGAGGTGCCACCCTTCTGATAGAACTCGAGGTTGCGCTTTAGCACGTTCTCTATTCCCAAGAACACGAACTTGAACCCTGCCTCCGCCATTTTTTCGGCGACCTCTGGCTTCCATGCAATGCCCTTGACGCTCGCCTGTGTGTAAAAGTGGATGTGGCTCAAGCTTTCCTCTATCAGAAGGTCGCACAGCCTCATCAGCCGATGGGGGTCGAGTGTGATGTTGTCGTCCGAAAACACTATGGAGCGTGCCCCGTGGTCAACCGCGTCGTGCACGTCTGCAACCACCCGCTCGAGCGCAAAGCGCCTGAACGAGCGTCCGTACATCCCCTGTATGCTGCAGAACTTGCATCCCTGCGTGCACCCGCGCGAGGTCTCCACCGCATCGATGGGCTTGTTGAACGCATAGAACCCCTTTCTGATGAGCCTTGCATCCCTGTTGGGAAGCTCAATTTTGGAGAGGTCGAGAAGGGGTCTTGGCGGGTTGTGCACGAACTCGCCATCCTGCCTGAAGGACAGCCCCAGCACCCCTTCAAGGCTCTCGTTTCGCTCCAGCCTCTGCACCAGCTCCCGCATCGTCGCCTCACCCTCCCCCCTGATGATGAGGTCTATGTGCTCTGAGGCAGGGGACGAGGCTATCTCGCTGTACATCAGCGTTGGATGATACCCACCCACAAGGGTGATACACCCATGCTCCTTTGCCATCTCACACGCCTCGAGGGCATCTTTGAACTGAAACGACATGGCGCTTATGCCCACGATGTCTGGGGAGAGCCTCGAGAGCGTGCGCGAGAGGAATGCTCTCCAGTCTCCAGCTGCCTGCAGGTCGGCAATGTGGACGTCACACAGGTCATCTATGTTGCCCGCTATCGAGGCTATGCCGAGGTTGGGTATCCTCGCTATGAAGTCAAAGTCAGGAAGTATCGTGGGTGAGTTGAGTAGCAGTACTCTCATGTGCACTCCAATGGCTCACAACCTTTAAATCAATCCACTATATATGGTTTTTTAATGGAAAGAGAAGAGCGGGCCAAAAGAGACAGAGGCGTCATACGCGTGCTGCTGCTCACGCTTTTTCTTAACCTGCTTGTGGCACTTCTCAAAGGTGTGTACGGGTTTCTCACGGGCTCGCTCAGCATGCTCGCCGATGGGTTTCACTCCCTTCTGGATGCCTCCTCAAACGTGGTGGGGCTCGTTGGTGTGTACATAGCCTCAAGGCCTCCAGACAGAAACCACAGCTATGGGCACAGCAAGTTCGAGACACTTGCAGCCCTGACGATTGCCGTGCTGCTGGTGGTGGCAAGCATCGAGATAGTGCAGATGGCACTGGGAAGATTCGTCCATCCAGTGCAGGTGCGCATAACGGTGTGGAGCTTTGCCATCATGCTGCTCACCATGGGGATAAACATCGGCGTGAGCACATACGAGGCTGCTGCCTCAAAGAGGCTGAAGAGTGACCTGCTGCACGCCGACTCGAGGCACACGCTCAGCGATGTTTTTGTATCCCTCAGTGTGTTAGTGGGCCTTGCCGCCACCAAGATGGGCTATCCAATAATGGACACGGTGTTCGCGCTCGGCATTGCAGCATTCATCACATACACCGCCATCAGAATCGTTATGGTGTGCTCCGACACGCTGTGCGATGCCGAGAGGCTCGAGAGCGAGGAGGTGCGCACCACCACGCTCTCTGTGGATGGAGTGATGGGGTGTCACAACATACGCTCCCGGGGAAGGGAGGACGAGGTGTACCTCGACCTCCATATCACCGTTGACGAGTGCATGTCGGTGGGAGATGCCCACGACATCGCCGACTGTGTGGAGGAGCGATTAAAGGAACGCTTTCCCAGCCTCACCGATGTGGTGGTGCACGTGGAGCCAGAGGGAATACTCGAAAGACTAAAAAAGGACCGATGAGAAAGGTAGATGGGAGCCAATGATGAGGATGGCGGCTGATGCATGATGAGCCTTATGAGTTCTGAGGTTCCTGCATGACTACTAAATGGAAAGGGCATCGCACATATCACACATCACCCTGTAATCCTCCAGTACTTATCCCTCTCGCATAGGGGACACGTGGCATCTATGCCCACCTTGGTGGTGGTGCCGTCCTCATCGCACGTGGGGTCCAGTGAGCTTCCCCTCACGTGCGTTATGATGAACACGTCCCTGTCCGCCCTCACCCGAGTGGCGATGGCATACTCCACGTCAGTGGGGTCAAAGATGTCGATATCCTCGTCCACGACCACCACGTGCTTTAGGGAGCCATGGGCAGCCAGCGCCGCGAGCGCCGCATTCTTTCCATCCCCCTCCGTCTGCTTATCTATCTGCACGACCGCATGAAGATAGCAGCACCCCCCCTCGCTCATAACCACGTTCTTCACCTTGGCAACCTCACTCACTGCCCTAAAGAGCTTGGGCTCGTATGGGATTCCCATGAGCAGCCTGTGCTCTTTTCCAGCTGGCATGATGGCATGGTATATCGCATCCTCTCTGCAGTACATGCGCTCGAACCTCACCACGGGCTGCGGACGAACGATGTCGTATGTGCCCGTCACATCCACAAACGGCCCCTCGTCCACCACCTCATCCTTCGAGATGTAGCCCGTGAGCACCATCTCACAGTGGGGAACCTTAACGCCATTTTCGCACTCAAAGACCTCCACTGGCTCGCCTGCCAGCGCGCTGGCATACCTCAGCTCCTCACCCATGCCAACACGGGTGCACGCAGCCACCATCACATGGGGGTCAACCCCTATGCACACCGCAATGGGCAAATCATCACCGTTCTCTGCCGCCCTTCTGTGAAGCAGGTATGTGTGCCTTGGGGCAACCAGCCTGATGGCACCGCGCACATCATCGAGCACTTGGATGCGGTGGATGGAGGCGTTGCTCATCCCATCGTACTCACTGAACACCACCCCTCCAGTGATGTATCTCCCACCATCGTTCTTGAAATGCTGGAGAATGGGAAGCTCATCGAGCTGTACTCTCTCCTCCACTTCAAGGGTGGGCGAGTGCTCCACACACACCAAGCGTCCATGGGCGGGTCTCGAGAGCAGGCTCACAAAGCCCTCCTTCGTGCATCCGAGGGCAGTGCACAGTATATCCCTCGTGGATAGCACGTTGGATACCACCCTGTGCCCGTCGCAGTCCTCAAGCAGGCACGGTCCATCTATACTCCTTATAAAGCGGGCAGCCTCGAGATGGGAGGATATGGGCCGAGAGAGAACCTCGAGCATGCCCCTCCCAGCCAGAAGCTCGAGCAGCCCCCTGAAGTCCATCTCTACATCTCCTGATCGTGCACGATGGTGGTGAGCTTGAGGTGCTTTACGCCCTTTAGTGCCATCAGACGCTCCGCAATCTGCCTCACATCCTTTGCCTCGCCCTGAAGCACCACTATCTCGAGACAGTTGTCCTCATCGAGATGGATGTGCAGTGAGGAGTGAATGGTGCCCACGGCATGGTGCTGAATCTCGTTCAGGGCGTTGGTGAGCCCTCGCTGATGATGGTCGTACACCATCGTGATGACGCCCAGCCTCCTTCCCTCTATGGCGCCCATCCACTCGTAGTGGTTGATGTACATCCTGATGGCATCCCGTATGCCCTCAGAGCGCGAGGAATACCCCCTCCGCTCTATCACCTCATCAAACCTCGAAAGCAGGTTGTCTGGAATCGATACACCAATCCTCATAAGTTCATTAGTCACCGTCCCACCTTCTCCCTCACCCACATCGCCCCATGAGTATAAAAAATATTTGTCGAAATTAGCACTTTGGGATGCGCCGAAGGTGAGAAATCGTGCAATCCCAACCGCCTATCGATGTGTCAACTTTCTTATAGAGATGGCACACAGCTGTGGGAGGATGTGGCTCTCCATCGCAATCCTCCTCATCACATACGTGCTCATCGTGGTGCAGCGCCTGCCCATGGTAACTGTGGACAGGGCGGCTGGGGCGCTCATCGGAGCATCTGCGATGCTCGCCTTTGGTGTGCTCACCTTCGATGAAGCCATCCAAGCGATAGACTTCCCCATCCTCGCCCTGCTGCTGGGCATGATGATTGTGGTCGCATATGTGAATATCTCGGGAATCATGGACGTTCTCTCATGCAGTGTGCTGAAGATAGCAAAGACACCCCTTCAGCTACTAATCCTGCTGACGTTTGTCAGTGGGCTGCTATCCGCCTTCTTTGTGAACGACGCCGTGTGTATAGCGCTCACTCCAATCGTGATAAGGACGCTGAGGAAGCATCTCAACCCAGTGCCATATCTGATAACTCTTGCCACCTCGTCCAACATAGGCAGCGTGATGACCATCGTGGGCAATCCCCAGAACATGGTGATAGGGTTGAGCTCGGGGGCATCGTTCTTCCACTTCTTCATGAAGTTTCTGCCCATTGGGCTGGCTGGGCTCCTCCTCAATATCGTGGTCGTCTATGCCCTATACCGCGACGAGATGAGGGACAAAATAGACCTCGTGAATGAAAAGCTCCCAAGCCTGAGGCTCACAAGAACTCAGCTCACAATATACGCCCTCACCCTGCTGGGGGTGGTGGCGGGCTTTCTGCTGGGAGATGAGATGGCTGTGGTCGCCCTCACTGGAGCTGCCATACTGCTGCTAACGGGAGACGTCCAGCACAAAAAAGTGTTCAAGATGGTAAGGTGGGAGCTTCTCCTGTTCTTTGCAGGGCTTTTCGTGGTGGTGGGGGGCGTGGAGAAGCAGGGCTTTATGGAGCTCATCCTGAGCTATATGGACCCCCTGCTATCTGGCACCGCCGTGTCCTCTGCCCTGTGGCTCTCAGTCCTCTCAGTGGTGATGTCAAACGTGGTGGGCAATGTTCCCCTCGTGATAATGCTCTCTCCCATAGTGCCACACCTCCCAGACCCCATGACGAGCTGGTATGTGCTGGCAATGGCAAGCACATTCGGCGGAAACCTCACATTCATGGGCTCTGTTGCCAGCCTCATAGTGGTGGAGCTTTCAAGGGCGTACGGTGTGCGCATGGGCTTTTTCGAGTTTGCCAGAGTGGGAGTGCCCCTCTGCCTTCTGACCATTGCGATGGGCATCGCCCTCCTGCTGTTGTGAGCATCTGGCTTTATAGGGGAAAACGAGAGAGAAAGGTGAGAGAAAGAAATGATGGACACACAGATGAGAAGAGCATGTGAGTGGATATGCTCCCAACTGAAAGCACACACCACGAGAGAGGATGTGCTCCGTCTAAAGAGGGAGGCTGCCGTTCGCTTCAAGCTCAAAAGGCTCCCAAAGAACTCGGAGGTTCTCGAGGTTGCTGGCAACGACCGCTCCGTGGTGGAACTCTTGCAGAGAAAACCCACACGCACGCTCTCCGGAGTGGCGGTGGTCGCAATCATGACCTCACCCCATCCGTGCCCGCATGGCGTGTGCGTCCCATGCCCGGGAGGCCCCCATACACCGTATGCATCGCCCCAGAGCTATGTGGGAAAGGAGCCGGCAGCCCGAAGAGCCGCCCAGTGGGGGTTCGACCCCTACATGCAGACGAGTGCAAGGCTGCACCAGCTCTCCTCGATAGGGCATGGTGTGAGCAAGGTGGAGCTCATCGTGATGGGGGGCACGTTCACTGCCCGCCCTGCCGCATACCAGCGCTGGTTCGTGATGAGGGCTCTGCAGGCAATGAACGAGTATCCCGACAACGTGCAATGCCAGCACGTGTGTCCCGAAGGGGCTGCAAGCCCTGAGGAGCTCGCCCACGCCCAGAGGATGAATGAGGTGGCATCAGTAAGGTGTGTGGGGCTCACGCTCGAGACCCGCCCTGACTGGGCAAGAGAGGAGCACATCGACATTGCCCTCGAGCTCGGTGCCACCAAGGTGGAGCTTGGCGTGCAGAGCGTGTTCGATGACGTGCTCGCAGCAATCGAGAGGGGGCATACGGTGCAGGATGTGGCGAGGGCAAACCAGCTTTTGAGGGACAGTGGGCTCAAGCTGGGGTTTCACATCATGCCCGCCCTTCCATGCTCCTCATTCGAGCGGGACATCGAGATGTTCAGGCTGCTGTTCAGCGATGAGAGGTTCATGCCAGACTACCTCAAGATATACCCCACGCTGGTGATAAGGGGAACGAGGCTGTATGAGCTGATGGAGCAGGGCGAATACACCCCGATGGACACAAAAAGAGCGGTGGAGCTTCTGGCAACTGTCAAGCCCATGCTTCCGCCATGGGTCAGGGTATCCCGCATCCAGAGGGACATACCCTGCCAGCTCGTGGATGCCGGTGTGCAGAAGAGCAACCTTCGGGAGCTGGTGCACCGTGAGATGAAAAGACGGGGCACGCGCTGCAGGTGCATTCGGTGCCGAGAGGTGGGAAGAGGGGAGGGGGCAGAGCCAAGGCTGATGTGTGAGAGCTATGGTGCGTGCGGTGGAACAGAGCACTTCATATCGATGGAGGACCCAAAGAGGGATGTGCTGTTCGGGTTCATCAGGCTTAGATACCCCAACGAGCCCCACCGAGCCGAGCTTTTCGAGTGCGCGCTCATCAGGGAGCTTCACGTGTATGGGAAGATGGTGGACATCGGTGAGCGCCCCTCCGGGACAAAATGGCAGCACAGGGGGCTTGGAGAGCTGCTTCTTCGGGCAGCAGAGCGAAGGGCTGCAGAGGACGGTTTTTCGAGTATCGCCGTTTTGAGCGGGGTTGGGGCAAGAGAATACTACCTCCAGAGGGGCTATGAGCGTAAAGGGCCATATATGGTAAAACAAATTGGGCATGAAGAGTGACCCTCATCCGAAGGCGAAAACATCAAAAGAATAAAATCCAAGGAGCACCCTCTCCTCAGCAATGGCAAATCTTCAGGTCGCCCTCGATGTGCTCGAGCTGGAAAGAGCGGTACAGATTGCAAAGGAAGCCGTGGAGGGCGGTGCGGACTGGATAGAGGCTGGCACCCCCCTCATAAAGAGTGAGGGAATGAACGCCATACGCGCCCTCAGAACAGCGTTCTCCCAGAGAGTGATAGTGGCGGACATGAAGATAGCGGATGCCGGCGCCATCGAGGTGGAGATGGCTGCCAAGGCTGGAGCCAGCGTGGTCACGCTGCTCGCCTCGTGCGATGATGCCACCATAGAGGATGCGCTGCGCTCTGCCCACCGCTATGGTGTGAGGCTCATGGCCGACCTTCTGGGAGTGGAGAACCCCGCTGAGAGGGCAAGCAGGCTGGAGGAGATGGGCGTGCCCATCGTGGTGGTGCACGTGGGGATAGACCAGCAGATGGTGGGAAAAGAGCCCCTCTCAGTGCTCAAGGAGGTCAGAGAGGCGGTGGAGTGCGATGTGGCAGTGGCGGGCGGGCTGGACGAGGCGGGGGCGGCGATGGCCGTATCGCTGGGAGCCGACATTATAATCGTGGGAAGCCACATCATCCGCTCTCCAGAGCCACGCCTTTCGGCTCAAAGTGTAAAGCAGGCGATGGAGGGACAGATGGAGGGACAGATGGAGGGACAGCCCCTCAGAAGGGCAGCGAGGAAGGATAACATCGTGGACATGCTGCTCTCGGTGAGTACTCCCAACCTCTCCGATGCCCTCCACAGGGCACCCTGTCTCCATGTGAGACCTCTCTTTCCCTGCAAGACGGCGGGCAGGGTGCTCACCGTGCAGACATGGGGAGGGGACTGGGCAAAGGCGGTGGAGGCAATCGACATGGCAGAAAAGGGCGATGTGCTCGTAATCAAGGGGGAGGATGACGTTGCGGTATGGGGAGAGCTTGCCACGCTGAGCGCTATGAACAGGGGGCTTGCGGGCGTGGTGGTGTATGGCGCCATCAGGGACGTGGAGGAGATACGCAGGCTGGGCTTTCCAGTATTTGCCAAGAAGTTCGTTGCCAGTGCTGGGGAGCCCAAGGGATTCGGGGAGGTGGGTGTGGAGCTCAACCTTGCTGGACAGCGCGTGCGAACAGGAGACTTTGTGCTCGCAGATGAGAACGGAGCAGTGATTGTGCCAAGGGAGCGTGCCTACGAGGCTGCAAGACGTGCATTGGAGGTGAAAAAGCTGGAATCGAGGCTTAAGGAGGAAATCGAGCGGGGTTCTACCCTATCACAGGTCGCACAGCTTCTGCGCTGGGAAAAGAGACGGTAGCTCTCAGGCGTTTTTGTATGCCCTCACCACCTCAGAGCCCTCCACGAAGGGTATCCCCTTCAGACGTGCATATCGCTTCGCCGCATCCTTCGAGAGGGCGTTCCCGCTCTCATCATCGAGCATCTCGCATATCGCCATCGCAGGGGTGATGTGTGCCATCATGGCGAGCGCCACCGAGAGTTCTGTCTGCCCCCTTCTGCTCTCCAGCAGCCCCTCAGACGCTCGAAGAATCGCCACGTGTCCGGGTGTCCTGAAGTGCTCGTGGAACACATAGTGCTCTCCCCGCATTACTCTCTCCACGGCGTTTCCTATCTCCCTTATTGTGAGCGCCCTGTCCCTGTCTGGAATCCCCGTGAACACGCTCCTGTGGTTCACCCAGAGGGAAAACGACGACCTCGAATCATACCTGAGGTCACCCCTTCTCTCCACGAGCGAGGCGATGTCCCCTCCACACCTCAGGAGCACATCGGAGATGAGGGGCAGGGAGAGCCTGCTCGCAGCCTCTGGGTGTATCGCCACACATATCAGCCCTCCCCCTTCCTTCCGCATGAGCCTGATGTCTGCCGGGGTGATGTGGGTGGCAGGAAACACGAAGTCAGTCTCCCCCTCCCTATCCTCGAAGTCAAACAGCAGCACTGGTCTGCCCCTTCTGAGCTGCTCTATCGCCTCTTGAAGCATTCCTCCCACCTGTCCTTCGGAAGTATTCTCACCCTTGCAGGGCTGCCATCTGCAAGCCCAAGCTCCTCTCTCAGGCACACGGGGGAGATTACCTCCACGATGTCCTCTCCATAGTGTGTTCTGCTGGGCTCCACCACAGCACAAGGTATGTCCTCCATCAGCGCTGGATAGCATCTTCCGGAGCCAAACGTCCTGTTCTGGTCGGTGAACCCCTCTATGGGAATCCCCTCCAGCATCCTCATCCTTCTTCTTCCAGCCATGCTCTCCTCATCCAGCCTGATGTTGAGGGTGCCGGGGTATGGGTCGATGCCCAGCTTTTCGATGAACTGTGTTCTGTAGCCATCTACCACCGTGTAGTACTGTCCCTCGCCCATCCCCCTCACCACCACGCCGCTCAGCACGAACTCGTCATCTCCCTGGCTGGTGAATATTGCCCTGTAGTCCTCATACTCCTCCCTCAGCCTCTTGGCTCCAAGAGGGGTGATGCGCACAGCCGTCCTTCCCCCAGACCTCACCCTCTCGATATATCCTGCCCTCTCGAGCTGCTCGAGCCTGCGAGCAGCGGTCTGGGGGCTCTTGCCTATGAGGGTGCCAAACCTCACCACACCCATCTCCACGTTCTCGTGCAGAGCTCCCAGCATGGCAAGGTGCTTAAGACAGCTCACAGCATCTGAGTTTCCATTTTTGGTAATCATTCCATATATGAGCTATAGCTTCTCCTACTTAAGGATGCTCATGTGGACATGCACACCCTGTAGAGCTCATTCGTCCTTTCGATGGTGCACTCCACATCCACAAAATGCTGCACTGTCCACACATTCGTTCTCGTGTGCTCTGTGATTTCTCTCACCACAAACTCGCCCCCGCCAGAGAGAGCCATGTATGGTATGAGCTGGTCCGCAAGATGCACATCCACAGAGGCGCCCGACTTTATCTCCTTCAGGAGCTGTGAGGCTGCCATCCTTCCCACCCTCTCGGCTGGAAGCCCGCGCCTCCCAAGGGCACACGCCCCCAACAGACCACTCCAGAGAGTGATGCCACATCCCACAGAGCGGGCCCGCGTGTGCTCCAGCGCTATGTGGGCGGGGTGTCCATGCTGCATCAGGAATGTGGCTGCAGCATCCCTAATCCGCTCCGGAACATGGCTGGGTAGGGCGAAGCTGTGCACATTTCCCGCTATGGGCGCATCCGAGCGCTCAAACTCTCTGGGGGATATGTGAATGTGAGAGGGAGACACCTTCATGCTCACCACCCCTCCTCCCTCTGGATAGTACCCTCTCATCAGCAGCCCTGCCTCAACACTTGCACCCATCTGCCCCAGCGCTGCAAGGGTGATGTGCTCGAAGTAGTCCCAGCTCGGCGACCACTCCACATCAGTGCCCCCCCTGACGGTAAAGCTGGAGCTCTTTGGAGCATGCAGAAGAATCGGAAGGATACACTGCAGCAGCAGGGTTATGCTTCCAGCCGTTCCGATGTCAACCTCTCCATTGAGCGGATGGATGCACGTAGGATGAAAGAAAAGCTCGGTGGAGTGCAGCTTTAGCCCATCCACCCTTGCGTCGGTTATGTGGGCAGCGGTCTGTACTGCCTTCAGGTGCTGGGGTGCGAGCCCCTCGCTCCTTCTGCCCTTTCGGATGTTGTACAGCCTGAGAGGTTGCCCAGTAATGGCAGAGAGGGCAATGGCAGTCCGCAGAATCTGCCCCCCGCCCTCTCCATAAGAGCCATCGAGCTCGAGCATCACCGAGAAAGGGGGCTCACCCAAATAGGGCACCGAGCCCCTCGATGCCGCTCTCCTCGGCTTCTTCCTCTTCCTCCTCGGCTTTCTCTTCCTCTGCGGGCTGCTCCTCTCACGGGGTCAACCTCGATTCCCGATGCCTTCATCACCTCAGAAATTGCCTCCTCGGTGATTTCCTTCTTGGCACTGTGAAGCAACAGTGCTGCGTAAATATACTCCATGCGCCTTACACCTCTCATGAGTTATTATCCAAATAGGGCACCGAGCCCCTCGATGCCGCTCTCCTCGGCTTCTTCCTCTTCCTCCTCGGCTTTCTCTTCCTCTGCGGGCTGCTCCTC
>LDZS01000084.1_pt1 | contig 11498 bp, 11 predicted proteins | sample 615471 | NCBI WGS metagenome assembly LDZS01 (sample SAMN03408295, study PRJNA278302) | terrestrial metagenome | isolation source: oil reservoir sample K3 | place: USA: Alaska, North Slope, Kuparuk formation | collected 2013
CGATCTTATCCTTATATCATAGACCCGGGGGTGGAGTGGGATGCAGGACGAAAAGGAACAGCACCTGCTTAAGATCTTGCGGGCGGTGGCGCCGGGGACGCCTTTAAGGGAAGGGCTGGAACAGATCCTGCGCTCGGAAAGCGGGGCCCTGATCGTGGTGGACGACCGGCCCGAGGTGATGGAGATCGCCGAAGGGGGGTTCACGGTCAACGCCGAGTTTTCTCCCGCCCGCCTGTACGAGCTGGCCAAGATGGACGGTGCCATCATCCTGAGCCAGGACACAAAGCGGATTATCGCCGCCAATACGCAACTGGTGCCCGACCTGAGCATTCCCTCCACGGAGACCGGTATCCGCCACCGCACGGCGGAACGCGTCGCCCGGCAGACCGACGCCATGGTTATTTCTATCTCGCAGCGGCGCGGCATCATCACGGTGTACAAAGGGGCGATAAAGTATCTTTTGCGCGACCTGGAGGTGATCTTTACCAAGGCTAACCAGGCCCTGCAGACGCTCGAGAAATACCGCGCCGTGCTGGACAGAATCCTGGTGAACCTCGGCATTCTGGAATTCGAGGACAGCGTGACCCTTTACGAAGTCTGCAAGGCCATCCAGCGCATGGAGATGACCATGCGCGTGGGCAAGGAGATCGAAAAGTACATTGCGGAGCTCGGGACCGAGGGGCGCCTGATAACGATGCAACTCGAAGAACTGGTTTCCAACCTCGAGCCCGAGGCGCTCCTGATCATTCAGGACTACGCGCAGCTGCCGCCCGAAAAGACCCCGAAACACGTGCTGAACGTTCTTAGTTCCTGGCCCAGCGAAGACCTCCTGGACTTGGTCCTGATCGCGCGCGCCCTGGGCTACGCCGGCGGCGGGAGTATACTGGAGCAGTCGATCTCGCCGCGGGGGTACCGGGTCCTGAACAAGATTCCCCGCCTGCCCCTGCCGGTCATCGACAACCTGGTGCAAACCTTCGGCAGCCTCCGGAGCATTCTCGACGCGTCCATCGACGAGCTGGACAGCGTCGAGGGCATCGGCGAGACGCGGGCCAGGGCGATCAAGGAGGGGCTCAAGCGGTACTGGGATCAGCTACTGCAGGAACGCTACAGGTAATAATTAACAGGGCCTGCCCAGCCGCGCAATTTTGACAAGAATAGTTATTTTGTGGTATAATTGATGGAGTTAGAGGCACAGGGGCTTTGGGGAGGTGGCGCGTTGTTCAAGATCGGCGACAAGGTTGTTTACCCGATGCACGGGGCCGGTGTCATCGAAGCCATCGAAGAGAAAGAAATTCTGGGTAAGCGGCAGCAGTATTATGTTCTACGCTTACCCATTGGGAATATGAAGGTAATGGTTCCCATTGCGAACGGCGAAGAGATCGGTCTCCGTGAGGTCATACCGCGCGAGGATGTGCCGAAGGTCTTCGGCGTCCTGCGCGGGAAGGGCACCCAGATGCCGGGCAACTGGAACCGGCGGTACCGGGCCAACCTGGAGAAGATGAAAAGCGGCAACATCTTCGAGGTGGCCGAGGTGGTGCGAAATCTTGCCCGGCGCGAGCGCGAGAGGGGGCTTTCCTCCGGCGAAAAGAGGATGCTCGAGAGCGCAAGGCAGATCTTAATTAGCGAGTTGGTATTGGCAACGGAACTTGAAGAAGATAAAGCACGCTCCTTAATCGAAGAAGCTTTCGCTTAAAGACTGGCGGAAAAATTCGCCAGTTTTTTTTATTGAACAAGCCGGTGTTCGATCTTATAATAGGGATAAGTATAACCAGGAAAAACTGTATTAAACTAGATTGTAAAAGGAGGTGAAGAAGTTTGGTGCGGAAGGTGGCTTTTGTTTTTTTGGTGCTCCTTTTCACCGTAGCCGGTGGCCTGGGAGGCTATCTTATCTGGCAGCAAGCCTTTTTTGTGCCGGCCGCTAACATAGGGCTCGCCGTTCTGCCGGCCTTTTTCGGGTTTTTTATCGGTCTTGTGCTGGCGCCGCGCCTGATTGATTTTACCGTTTGGGCGGCCACCCGTGTCGAGCAGTACCTGCAGAAGGTGCCGGTCGCCGACCTTGTTTCGGGTACCGTTGGCCTAATACTCGGACTCATAATTGCCAATCTTTTCGGCTCTGTTCTGGCCTCCTTCGGCTGGGTTGGCAGGGGCGTCTGGATCGTCGTCACCGCCTTTCTCGGTTACCTCGGGCTCAGCATCGGTGTGAAGAAGCGCGAGGAGGTGGTGTCGCTTTTCACCGGCATCAAGTTCGGTAAGGAAAAGGCGGCACGCGGGGAAGCAAAAGTCCTGGATACTTCGGCGATCATCGACGGCCGGATCGCCGATCTGTGCGCCAGCGGTTTCCTGGAGGGCACGCTGGTGGTGCCGGCGTTCGTCCTGGAAGAACTGCAGCGGATCGCCGACTCCAACGACATACTCAAGCGCAACCGCGGGCGGCGGGGGCTGGATGTTCTCAACGAGATCCGCCGCCGGGCCGAAATTAAGGTTCAGATTTATGAGAGTTCCAAGGGATTGGAAGAGGCTGCGGACGTGGACGCCAAACTGGTACGCCTCGCAAAGAAGCTCGGCGGCAAGATCATCACCACCGACTTCAACCTGAACAAGGTGGCCGAGCTCCAGGGCGTTAAAGTATTGAATATCAACGAACTTGCCAATGCCTTGAAGCCCGTCGTCCTGCCGGGCGAGGAAATGGTGGTCACGGTTATCAAGGACGGGAAAGAGGCCGGACAGGGCGTCGGATACCTCGACGACGGCACCATGATCGTTATCGACGGCGGCAAGAAGCACATCGGGCAGACCATCAGGGTGCTGGTGACAAGCGTTCTCCAGACCACCGCAGGCCGGATGATCTTTGCCAAGCCCAAGGTGGTCAAGCGCGATGGCGCATCGCGGCTCAACGGGGTGAACGTGGTTGGCTGAGGTGCACGCGCTGGTGGTTGCGGCCGGCCGCGGCAGCCGGATGGGGGACGACGGCCCCCCTAAGCAGTACCGGCTCCTGGCCGGCCTTCCGGTTTTAATACGGTCCTTGCAGGTCTTTGAGGCCGCCGCTTTTGTTACAGGCATCACCGTGGTGGTGCCGCCGGGGGACGAGGAACGCTGCCGGGAGATGCTCGACCGTCACGGGGTACGGAAGGTGGCGGCGCTGGTGCCCGGCGGCGCCGAGCGGCAGGACTCGGTCCGGGCGGGCCTGGAAAAAGTCGCGCCGTGTGAACTGGTTGCCATTCATGATGCGGCGCGTCCTTTTTTGCGGCCCGAGCACCTGGAGGCCGTGGTAAAGGCCGCCGCCGCAAGCGGAGCGGCGGCGCTCGCGGTGAGGCCGCGGGACACGGTTAAGGTGGCGGGCGGCAACGGCCTCCAAATGACGCCGCCGCGCGAGGCGGTATGGCTGTTGCAGACGCCGCAGGTGTTCCGGTACGAAATCATCACTGCGGCGCACCGGTGCGCCGTGGCCGAGGGCTGGCGGGCGACCGACGACACCACGCTCGTGGAAATGATGGGGCACCGGGTCGAGATGGTGGAGGGCGACCACATGAACTTTAAAATTACGGCTCCGGGGGACATGCTCCTGGCGGCGCGGCTGGCGGAAGCATGTCTCGTGCGTGTCGGGATGGGATACGACGTGCACCCTTTGGTTTTTGGCCGGAAGCTTGTCCTCGGCGGGGTGCACATACCGTACGAACTGGGCCTGAGCGGCCATTCCGACGCCGACGTCCTCGTGCACGCCGTTATGGACGCCCTTCTCGGCGCCGCGGGCCTCGGGGACATCGGGCGGCACTTCCCGGACACGGATGCCCGCTACCGGGACGCTTCGAGTATCGCGCTCCTGGCGCGGGTGGCCGACCTTCTGCGGGAGCACGGCTACCGGGCCGCGCACATCGACGCCGTCCTGGTCGCCGAGCGGCCGAGGCTGGCGCCTTATACCGAAAGCATGCGCGCGAACATCGGGCGGGCCGCGGGCCTTGCGCCGGCGGCGGTGAATATTAAGGCCACAACTACGGAGGGATTGGGTTTCACGGGGAAGGGCGAAGGGATTGCCGCCTATGCCGTTGCCGGGTTGACTGTGCTATAATGTAAAACGATTTTGGTATCACCGACGGGTATCGGAGGGTAAGCGGTTTATGGTAGCAGATATTGCTGCGCAGGTAACGAACCGGACGGGCATCAAAGTCTTTCCCCGGGACGTGCTAAGGGTGGTTGGAGCGCTCGGGGCGACGGATAATTTCTGGCGGGTGGCTTCTCTCGTACGCCTCCCCTTCAATGCCGTCGCCGAGATCCTGAACTCGTTGACCGAGGCGGGCGTGGTGGTTGTCGAAGACGGGTCGCTGCGCGTCTCGCCTGCGGGTCAGGCGTGGGTAGAGGCGGCGCGGACGGAGGCGCCGTTTGTGGCCAGATGCCGGACCTGCGGGGGCCGCGGGTTGGATCTCGGTCTTTTCCAAGAACTGCTGGCGTGGTTGCGCGAAATCGGCAGGTCGCGGCCGGCGCCGATTAAGGAGTTCGACCAGGGGTATGTAACCCCGGAATCGACCGTCGCGCGGGTGGCCTTGCTGGCCGCCCGGGGCGACCTGGCGGACAAAGAGCTGCTTGTCCTGGGCGACGACGATCTGGTAAGTCTGGCGGCCGCTTTTACCCGGCGGCCGCAGCGCGTGGTCGTCCTGGAGGTGGACCCGCGCCTGACCCGCTTCATCGAGGAGGCGGCGCGGGCTTATGACCTGGTGGTTGAGGTTCTGGAACAGGATATACGCGCCAGGTGGCCGGAGCATCTGCTGCACCGGTTTGACACGTTCCTGACCGACCCGCCGGAAACCCTGGAAGGACTCGATCTTTTCCTGGGGCGGGGTCTGGCCAGCCTGAAAGGACCACGCTGCGCCGGGTATTTTGGCCTCACGTTCACCGAGTGCTCCTTGGAAAAGTGGCAGTTGTTGCAACGTCGGTTAACCGGCAAGTTTGGGGTGGTCATTACCGATATCATCGCCAACTTCAACGAATACGTGAACTGGGATTACCTTTTGGACAGCGTAAGGAAGGATCTTGGTTTCGTGCAGGTGCCGCCGGCAGGCAACTGGTACCGGTCGGCGATGTACCGGGTGGAAGTGGTGGAGAGCGTTACCGGGCACACCGACAGCGCAAGTAACGCAGAATTGTACGTCGACCGGGAGGCCCTGGCTTACACGGGCCGCACTTAGTTGTGGCCCGCGACGCGAAAATGATATAATTGAGGGATCAGGTGGAAGAGGAGGGGGATCAACGTGCTGCGCACCATCCGCAAGGATATTCAGGCGGTGTTCGAGCGTGACCCGGCGGCCAAGAATATCCTGGAGGTCCTCCTCTGTTATCCGGGCCTGCATGCGCTTATGCTGCACCGGGTTGCCCACCGGCTTTACGGGTGGCGTCTTTACACCCTTGCCCGTCTCATTTCCCATATCTCCCGGTTTCTCACCGGCATCGAGATCCATCCCGGGGCCAAAATCGGCGAAGGCGTCTTTATCGACCACGGCACCGGCGTGGTGATCGGCGAGACGGCGGAAGTGGGGAACAACGTCACCATGTACCAGGGGGTGACCCTCGGCGGCACCGGCAAGGAGAAAGGGAAGCGACACCCGACGATCGGGAATAACGTGGTGATCAGCGCGGGGGCCAAGGTCCTGGGATCCATCACCGTGGGCGATAACTCCAAGATCGGTGCGGGTTCGGTGGTGCTGAAGCCCGTGCCGCCCAACTGCACGGTGGTCGGCGTCCCGGGGCGCATCGTGCGGCGGGACGGGAAACGAGTCCAGGACACCATCGACCTGCGGCACGACCAGTTGCCCGATCCGGTGGCCGATGCGCTCCAGGTGATGATGGACAGGATCGGCATTCTGGAAAGCAAACTCGCCGCGCTGCAAAAAGACCTGGAGGCAAAAGGCGGGCATGGAACTGTTCAACACGCTGACCGGGCGCAAAGAGAAGTTTCAACCCCGTGATCCCGGCAAGGTGGCCATTTACGTCTGCGGCCCCACAACCTACAACTACATTCACCTGGGGAACGCGCGCGCGATGGTGGTGTTCGACACCATCCGGCGCTATTTCATCTATAAAGGGTACAGGGTCACCTACGTCCAGAACTTCACCGACATCGACGACAAGATCATCAACCGGGCGCGGGAAGAGGGAGAAGACCCGGCAGCCCTCGCCGCGAAGTACGTCCGGGCTTATTTCGCCGACGCCGACGCCCTGCACATCCGGCGTGCGGACGTGCACCCGAAGGTTTCCGAGCACATTCCGGAGATCATCGCGCTGATCGAGCGGCTCATCGACCGGGGATACGCGTACGTGGCGGACGGCGACGTCTACTTTGCGGTACGGAAGTTTCCCGGTTACGGCAAGCTTTCGAAGCGATCCCTGGACGACATGCTGGCCGGGGCGCGGGTGGAAGTGGACCCGAAGAAGCGCGACCCCCTGGATTTTGCCCTCTGGAAGGCGTCCAGGGCCGGCGAGCCTTACTGGGAGAGTCCCTGGGGGCGCGGCCGGCCGGGCTGGCACATTGAGTGCTCGGCCATGTCCCTGAAGTACCTGGGCACGGGTTTCGACATCCACGGCGGGGGGGCCGACCTGATCTTCCCGCACCACGAGAACGAAATCGCCCAGTCGGAGGCCGCCACCGGCGAGCCCTTCGTCCGTTACTGGCTGCACAACGGTTTCATTACCATCCGGGAAGAGAAGATGTCCAAGTCGCTGGGCAACATCACCCTGGTGCGGGACCTTTTGCGCCGGTATCCGGCTTCGGCCCTGCGGCTGTTTCTCCTTTCCACCCACTACCGCAGCCCCCTGGATTTCGATACGGAAAAGATGGAAGCGGCCCAACGGGGCCTGGCGCGGCTGAAGAACTGCCTGGTGCTTTTGGACGAGGCCGGGTCGCGGGCCGTGGACGAGAGCGGCCCGGAAGAAGAGGCTTTCCTGGGCCGCGTGGAGGAGTTGCGGGCCGCCTTCGAGGCGGCCATGGACGACGACTTTAACACCGCGCTGGCCCTGGCGGCGGTTTACGACCTGGTGTCGGAGACGAACAACTACCTTCACAACCGCGCGCGGCCGGCGCGCGCGGTGGTTATGCGTGCCAGGGAGCAGCTTGACGCCTGGAACGCGGTCCTGGGTATCTTTCCCGAGGACGGTGAGGGCCGCATCGTGCTCGAGGAGAAACAACTCGGTGACGAACTTGCGGCGGAGTTGCTGGACCTCTTGCTCACGGTGCGCCAGGAGGCGCGCCGGCGGAAGGATTTCGCCGTCGCCGACCGCATCCGCGACGGTCTGAAAGAACTGGGCATCCTGATCGAAGACACGCCGCAGGGCGTGCGCTGGAAGAGGATCGTGAGCGGCCGTGGGAGCTAAAACACTGCAGGTGGCCCTGATCGCCCACACCCCGTTTCCGGAAGAGCTCATCACGCTTGCGGGGCGCCGCTGCTACTCGTCGCTGGACAACGCGGCACTACGGGAACGTGTGGCGCGGGAGAACCCGGGCAACTTCATCGAGAAACTCATCGGCATGGGCCACGTCACGCCCATCGAACACGCCAGCTTTACCTTCGCGGTGGAGGGTGTGTCGCGGAGTCTCTTGGCCCAGATTACCAGGCACAGGATAGCCAGCTTCTCCGTCCAATCCCAGCGCTACGTGGGGGAGACGGCCGCCAGGAACGAGGACGGGGTGTTCGGCTACGTCGTCCCGCCGCGGATCAGGGAACTGGGTCCGGGCGCGGTAGAAGAGTTCGGGCGGCAGATGCGCGAGATCCAGAGGTGGTACGACCGGTGGGTCGAGGCGCTCGGCGGCGGCCGTGACGCCTACGAGGACGCGAGGTTCGTTTTGCCTAACGCCGCGGAAACCAAGTTCGTTTTCACCATGAACGCCAGGGAACTCTGGCATTTCTTTACCCTCCGCCTCTGCTTCCGTGCGCAGTGGGAGATACGCGCCCTGGCGGAGGAGATGTTGCACCTGGTCCGTCAGGTGGCGCCCACGGTATTTGCCAGGGCCGGCCCCGCCTGCGTCCGCGGCCCCTGCCCGGAGGGGGAAATGAACTGCGGGCGGATGCAGGAAGCGAGGGAGAAGTACCGGTAACGGCAGTGAAGGAAGACGTGATCTGCGGGCGCAACCCGGTGCGCGAGGCGCTGCGCGCCGGGCGCCCCGTGCACAAAATCATCGTGGCCGGGAAAGGCAACGGGGCGCTGCGGGAGATCGCTACCCTGGCCAGGGCCCGGGGGGTGCCGGTACAGTTCGCCGACCGGGCCGCGCTGGACCGGTTGACCGGCGGGGTGCGGCACCAGGGCGTGGTGGCGCTGGCCGCGCCGGTCGGGTATGCCGACCCGGACGGACTGGTGGCCGGGAAGGAAAGGCCCTTGCTGGTCGCCCTGGCCGGTGTGCAGGACCCGCGCAACCTGGGCGCGGTGGTCCGCACGGCCGAGGCCGCGGGGGCCGACGGGGTGGTCATACCCGCCCGCCGGGCGGCGGGGATCACGCCCGCCGCGGAAAAGGCGGCGGCCGGTGCGCTGGCCCACCTGCCCGTTGCGCGCGTCACCAACCTGGCGCGGTTCCTGGAGCAGATGAAGGAGAAAGGACTCTGGGTTGTGGGCGCCGACCCGGAGGCGGAACAGGTGTACTGGGACGCGGACCTGCGGGGGCCGCTGGTACTGGTCGTCGGCGGCGAAGAGGCGGGCCTGGGCCGCGTGGTGCGCGCGGCCTGCGACCTTCTGGTGCGGGTGCCCATGACCGGGAGGGTCGGTTCCCTTAACGCGTCGGTGGCCGCGGCGCTGCTCATCTATGAAGTCCTCCGCCAGAGGAGACAAGATGGATAAAGAGTACCTGCTCGTCGACGGCTACAACCTTATTTTCCAGGCCCCCGAACTGAAATCGCTGGGGGATCTCGAGCACGCCCGGGCGCGGCTGGTAGACTTGCTGATCAACTACGCCGCCCTTTCCGGGCAGAAAGTGACGGTGGTCTTCGACGCGCACCACGTGCCCGGCGGCACCAGAAGGGAACTGGAGGAAAGCGGTGTTACGGTGATCTATACCGCGGAAGGAGAGACCGCCGACGGCGTCATCGAGCGGAAGGCCGGTGAACTGGCCAAGGAAGGGCTGGTTTACGTCGTTACCGCCGACTACGCCGAGCAGCGGGTGGTTCTCGGCCAGGGGGCCTACCGCATGCCTCCGGCCGAATTCTGGCAACGGGTGAAGTCTCTGTCGCTCAACGCGCCCCGGTCCTGCGAAAAGCAGGCGGAACGCTATCTGGAAGAGCGCCTGGCGCAGGATATAAAGGAAGAACTCGATGCCTGGCGCCGTGGGAAAAGTATGTGAATAATCGGACTAATTTTGCCTTGACGCCTGTCCTGGGCGCCGATATAATACAAATGTACATTGCCCCGCACCCCCAACCCCAGACATAACCGGAGGGGAGACAGGTTGAGCCTCAATCCGCAGTACACCGCGGCGCGCAGTTTCCAGGGGATGGATGACGAAGATATCGTCGGATTTGCGCGGGAAGGCGACGACCAGGCTTTAGAGTACCTCATCAACAAGTATAAACACTTTGTGCGGGCCAAGGCCAGGTCTTATTTCCTTGTCGGGGCAGACCGGGAAGACATCATCCAGGAGGGCATGATCGGGCTTTACAAGGCCATCCGCGACTTTCGCCTGGACAAGCTTTCCTCCTTCCGGGCCTTTGCCGAGCTCTGCATCACCCGGCAGATTATAACGGCCATCAAAACGGCCACGCGGCAAAAGCACATTCCGCTCAATTCTTATGTTTCCCTTAACAAGCCCCTCTACGACGACGATTCCGACCGCACGCTCCTCGACGTTATCTCCGGCACCAGAATAACCGACCCCGAGGAAGTGGTCATCAGCCGGGAGGAGTGTGACAACATCGGGGATAAGATCTGCGAACTCTTGAGTTCGCTGGAATGGAAGGTCCTTACGGCCTACCTCGAAGGGAAATCCTACCAGGAGATTGCCGACGAACTCCACCGCCACGTAAAGTCCATCGACAACGCCCTGCAACGCGTCAAGCGCAAATTGGAAAAGTATTTGGAGCGCAGGGATGCTAGCTGATCGGTTAACCCGGGAAAGACCCCGTGTTTTTGTTTAAGTCCGTCCGGGCCGGCGGCCCCCAGGAGCGGGTGATCCTCGAACCCTTGAAGACCTACCTTGAAAAACGGATCCGCGCCGCAGGGCTCGATGTGGCCGTCACCGTAGCTTGGTCCGCCGCGATCCTTTTGACTATCTTTAGGATGATGGGTGTCATATACACTCTATCGGCGGGGTTATCTGTTATAGGCAGATCACGGCCCTTTTACGGCGAGACCCCTGAAGCAGGTCCTAAGGAGGTGTTAACTTGCATAAGCGCTTGATAATTCTAACAGTAGCCCTATCGTTAACCCTGGCCTTTTGCGGCCTGGCCCAGGCGGCCGAGGTGACGGAGGATAGCCTCTTTGGCCTTTTGCGGGCCGGACTGACGGCTGACGGTGTCCTGACTCGTGGTGATTTTGCGGTCCTGTTGAACGCCGCGGCGGAACTCACCCCGGCTCCGGAGGGCACGGTGCTTCCGGCTGATGTCGCGCCCGGTTCCCCCGAAGCGGACGCTGTCAAGAACCTGCTGGCGGCGGGTGTCATCAGGGGTTTCCCCGACGGCAGCGTTGGGCTCAACCAGCCGGTCACCAGGGCCCAGGCGGCCGTGTTCGTTTCTCGAACCCTCGGCCTGCCCGTGGCTGTCGATCCCGGGGCGGTGGCCGGCCTCGAGGGCCTTAAGGGCCACTGGGCCTACCGGCCCTATGCCTGGATGGTCCGTGAGGGACTGATGGACGCAGGTGCGCCCGACGAGCCGGTGACCGTTGCCGACGGCGTGGCCCTGCTGGCCAAGGTTTTCGGGCCGGTGGATAAGGCGCGGCAGATCAACGAGCAGTCGCGGGTAGCGCAAAAGGACATCAAGACGATGCGGGTGCAGGGGCAAATGGAGATCGCCATGAACATGCGGGCGCTTCCGGCCGACGGCATGCCTCAGAACCTGCGCACGACGGCGGACATCTTGCTTGAGATGAACCTGGAGCAGGGGATGTACGAGAGAATAACCATGGAGATCCCCGTTCCGGAGAAGCCTGTTGAGATGACCCTCGAGTATTACTTCACCGACGAGGGTGCGTTTTTCAAAGTAACGGATCCGGCCACCGGCAAGTCCGAGTGGCGCAGGATGCCCGAGGACCTGATGCCGAACTTCACCGAAATGATGAAACAGAGCCTGGCCCAGACCACCAACCCGGTACCGGCCGAGCTGGAAAAGATGTTTTACTACCGCTATCTGGACGAGGAGCAGGTAAACGGGCGCACGGCCTACAAGTTATCCTGCTACGCCCAGGTCAACGACTTCAGCCGGTTCATGGACCTCTTCGCCGGCCAACTGGGCGGCCAGTTGAATGACCAGTTCAATGAAATGCTGAAAATGGCCGAGGCCCTTATCGAGTCCATGAACATCTCGGGTGTGACCTAT
>LDZS01002395.1_pt1 | contig 11493 bp, 10 predicted proteins | sample 615471 | NCBI WGS metagenome assembly LDZS01 (sample SAMN03408295, study PRJNA278302) | terrestrial metagenome | isolation source: oil reservoir sample K3 | place: USA: Alaska, North Slope, Kuparuk formation | collected 2013
ATGATGTGAATATCTCGCTTCACAATCAGCCGGTCTCCCCTGAACTCTCCGTAAATAATGCACCCCAGGTTCACCGGAAACTCGTAAATGGCCTCCATCACCAGTGCGTAGCCGGTAGTACCCAGTCTATGGAAGTCTCGGGGCTCCCCGAACTTCAGGTCGAGGATCATCGGCTCATAAAAGATAAAGGCGTCCGTGCTTAAGTTGCCGCTCAAGCCGAGAAAAGCTCCATTAAGCTTCTGTTCCACCACGACTGGAATCGTGAGATTCGCAAGGGAATCCTCACCAATGTAAGGGTAGCGGGTGAGCACCTCTTGAAGGCGGGAGAGCACCCGCGCCTTCTCAAAGCTGCACAGGATCTCAACTTTTCTGGACAGATCGGCCGCCTCTGAATCGGTAAGGCCTGCAAAATGAGACGTTTTCTCCGGAATGTACTTTTCGAGTTCCTCACAGATTGCCCGATACTTCTCCGTTCCGTGGAGGTAAATCGCCCGTTTCGCAGTTACGAGAAGGTCGGCCAGGACTTCATGGAGAACCATCCCCTGAATCATTGCAGAGTTGGGTTCTCCCTTGATTCCTTGTACCCGGCGCAGAAAGACATCCCTGCCGGATGGGCAGTACTTGCCGGCCACCTCGTACAAAGCGAGAACCGAACCATAAACGGGCTCCAGCGGAGGCTGGTGCCAGTTCCAACCCCGCAGCTCATCGACCACCCCGAGCTCCCGCGCTTTTGGAAGGTAGTAGCGCAGAAGCTGCTTTCTCTCGTCATCAGACAGAAAATACATCATCCCACATCCCCGCAGTAGTTCTTGTACTCGCAGTCGGCACACCGTCCCCTGCTCCGGGATACGGCAGGAAAATGCTCCCGCCTGATCAGGCTGCGGATTGCCCCCATAAGCCGCTTGGTATAAAGCCGAGCCTCTGGAGTGGCCTCTATGTAAACTGTGTGCCTCGAAGGAATCAAATAGATAAAACCGCCCCGTACAGGCTGCCTGAGATAGTCTTCCAGCAGGAGGGTGTAGGCTAAAAGTTGATACTTGTGATTGACCGCAGGTCGGTAAGTATTCTTAAAATCAACGGGAAAAGAACCACGTGAAACGGCAACATACATGTCCAGTACTCCCTCAAGTCCCAGGCGAGATGAGAAAAGGTAGACATTAAAGAATCGCTTACCCTCCTCAAAGCCGTAGGAACGCAGCCGGCGCCGCCCCTCAAGCCTCGCCGTTTTCAGGTGCTCTTCTTTGCCGATCTCCATCTTGGGAGTTGCCCTTTTCTCCACAGGTAAAACGTAAGTAAAGTAAATTATCCGGGGACAGTAAAGATACTGCTTGATGTCGCTCACCTTTAGGATCGGTTCCACGTCATAATCCCTCACAAGCCTGACCAAAAGCGCCTAAATCCGTTAAATAACTAACGGCCCCTTCTGCAACCCCGCCAATTTTCGTGAGAGAGAATCGGTTTCCGGAACCGCGACCTCGAGAATCAGCGACAGGTCCTTATCACAAATAGGGCAGATGAGAATCTTCCCCTCTTTACCTCCAAGGACCCGATACAGGCGCTGCTGAAGTTCCTGACGACGGTTGTGGTTCAACTCTCCAAAGAAAGCCGAATACTGGATGTGCACGAGACCGTAATCTTTGCAAGTCTCGAAGGTCTTGGTCCGGACCCGGTCATCGGGAATATCGTAAACAACGAGAGTTTTCAAGTTACCACCTCCAGTGTGTCCATCCAGCCGCTACCATCCGGCAATAAAGGGCTTGTACTTCCCCTCCCCCCTCAGGTAGGCAGCAACCCGCCTTGCCTGGCGCTGAACAATCGATCTCATCTTGTACTTTTTCCCTTCGTAATTCTCCTCGCCGTCCAGGCGCTCCAGTATCCTCCTGGCAAGCTCGCGCCTGGTCTCTTCAGTAAGGCTTCCCTCATTCTGGTTAATCGCGGTCCCTCTGAGGATCATACCGATCACCGTACGGTCGACGATGCAGGCGCGGAACTCCTCGGTCAGGTCGAGTACAAGGCTGGGCTTGCCAGGTCGGTCGGTGTGAAGAAAACCGGCAAAAGGCTCCAGTCCTGCCAGCATCACCGCTCCCCAGACCTGGGAGTAGAGGATGCCGTAGCCGTAGTTCAGCGCTGAATTCACGGGATCCTCAGCGCCCCGGCGCTCCCGGCCGGCGAACTCGATTCTTTGCCCGAGCAGGAGCCCTACACCTTCCCAGTAAGCCTGGGCAGCACGGCCTTCGATGGAGAAGATATTACCCCTTGCTTCATCTACCGTTCCATCAGATATGCCCTCCAACTCCTTTTTGATTTCCTCTATTGCGGCGATCCGGGTGACCAACTCCTGGTAAAGAGCGGGGTCGGAGGCCCGTCGGTACTTCCCGAAATATTTCAAAACGTTTACCTGGTTCCGGAGCTTTCCGTCGATAAAGGCCAACGCCAGGGCAAGCCCGCGGCCGTCTTTATAGGCGAGGATCTGCTCCCTGCGGGTGAGCACCGTTCCGCTCAGTTGAGGGGAGGTTATCTTGGCGTAGGGCTTACCCGAAGGCGTCAGGAAGTTGATCTGGATTCCATGTTGAATGCACTCGAGCACCACGTCGGAGGAAAGGGAAACTCCCCGCGAAGCAATAGTAAGGCACGTGACATCCTGGAAAGGTATCTCACCTATCACCTTACCCTGTTCTTTGATGACCAGGCGCTCGCTTTTCTTCCCCAGAGTCGTCCCAAAAGTGACGATGAAGATTTCGGACAGTTCACCTCACCTCCGACGACCCCACATTGCCACCGCTAAACCCTAAAGATTCTACAGGCTATCTTGATGCCCCGGCCAACCAACCTATTACTCTGAGCAAGATAAGTAAATCAATCTGAATAGACAAAAGCTATCAGACCAGCGTGTCCTTCGCCCCTTCCCAGCTCTCAGACCACCATCCCCGCCCGGCCTGGACAAGAGCTGAAGTATTCTCGGCAATGCGGAAGAGAACGATAATAGTCTCCATCCAAACCCGGCCGCCGATCACCCAGAGGAAAAAGAAGACCACCGCCCAGATCAGGCTGAAAAGGAAATTTCCAAGCCACCAGCCGAACTGCATCGTTCTCATCCCGCCCGTTGCGAGCATGCCCAGCGCCCCGATGACCCCGATGGCAATCCACAGGCAGTAGAGAATCGGAATGATTTTCAGTGTGACGAAGGATGAAAAGGAAAAATCGAAGAGCCGGGGCCAGAAAGATTTTTCGGTCATTGGAGATACCTCCTGGTTCGCTCACAATATCCTCTCTTGTCTCAGGAGCTCAAAGTAGAAATCAGGTACACAGAGACCACTACCGTCGGAAAAGGCAAATTCCATATAACCAGCTTTTTTTCGGGTGGTTCCACGCAAGATGATATACCGCAAAGTAGTAGCCAATACCTCAAAAGACTCAAAGTTTTGCCAATAATGGCTATGATTAGCATGCAACTCCAACCAGCCTGTGATGCATTTCCCGCATTTTACTGTTCCCTCAACTACCTCGGAAAGACCTACTATCTGGAACATCGTCCGTTTTTTGCCCAGCAGGAAGGTCTGGCCTTCGGCAAAACTCTCCAACAATTCAGGTTTAGCTGAAAGGCCATAAGTTACCAATCGCTGGTCGGGCTTGATTGCCTGAATGGTGCCGTAGGTCGGGACATAGTAAGGGCGATCTTTTGCCTCCAGGCTGCCCTTTTTGAACATATAGCTGCGGCCGGTGCTGGGGTAGAATTCGTGCACGACGTTGAAGGCCGTAGTATCTAGAAAGGCATCGGGAAGGCGATGGCTTCCCTCTGCCATGAAGATACCCGGTAAGAACCAAACAGGCATAGCCGCCACGTCATAGGCTTGAGTGAAGGCGTCCGGGTCGTTTCTCAAGTCTATCAGGCGCGGCCGCCAGGTAGCACCCCGTGTTAGGCTGGCGTAGAGGGCCTCGCTGGTCACGTGGGTATGGGTTCGGTAATCCGACCCGAAGTCAGATGCTACCACGGTGAAGCGCCCGCAGTTCCTGAGAGTAATAGCCCTAGCGTAGAGCACAGTGCATCACCTCTTACCCTAGAGCCGCGAAGTACTCTTCAAAGGCCTCCGTAAGCTTGCCCGCCAGGGCTTCAATTTCCTTCCCAAAGAGAGATACGCTGCCGTTTAAGTCATCAAATTGCACCTTCCCCTCTTCAAACCGGCTATCCAGCGTACCTTCATCGGCCCATTTCAGCATATCCAGTACCGAGAAGCGGGGATAGCCTGTGGCCACCACCAGGAACTCGGTATCGAACTTGCCGTGGTTGGCCGAGTACTTGCCGTAGCCGTGTTCGTCAGCCCGGCGCACGGTGTGCAGGTAGCCGGCTACGTCAAGCAGGGTAGGGCTTTCGATAATGGTGATGAAGGGGAAGCGGGTGCCGGCCTTGACGTACTCGTATAGGTGGTAGGTTTCGGCGCCACGGCCCTTGTTCACGTCCTCATAGACCTGGTTGCCAATTCCCATCCCTTCCTCGCTGCCCTCCATGGCTATGCAATCTACAGCATCTTCAACCGAGTAGGTGTCAAAATAGCGGATGCGGGAGAATGTAGCCCCTTTACCGGCTTCCAGCCCGCCAAACAGGGAGCAGTTCCAGCAGGCGATACATAAGCTATCTGGGATGGTGCATTCTTTGTCAAACTTGGCAGTAAAGTAGTCTTGCCAGCTGCTATTGGTTTTCTGCTCTACCAGTTCCCGAAAAAGACTCATATGAGCGCGGCGCTCGATCCCTTTAAGCTTGCGACTGATAAATTCGGCTCGCGTCTTGCCTAAGAGTTCCAGTTTATCCACATAGGACTCGTTACCGTAGCCTTCGTGGGAGACCGGCAGAAAACGGGTCTTTACAGTCTTCACGCCGACAATTGTAACCACCCGGCGGGTGTAAATGGGCTGAGCCACACGCCGTTTGTTGACCACCCTGGGAACCAGAACGCTAACACTGGCCATTTGGTCAACGAAGAGCTCAATCTGGCTCATGGTGCTTCCCTCCTCGTTTTTGAGATTTTATAAGACAAAAGCCTTACTTCACAAATCAGTTTCCGGCCGCCTCTTCCGGTGTCTCCATGGCCTCCATCTCCCGCAGTTTCCAGCGATAGCGCTGGCGGTTGGCAAGGAGAAACTCCTCGGCTTCGGTAACGATGGTCTGAAGCCGCTCACCTTCACCGTAAACCTGGGCCAGTTTGGCGATGTGCGGCTGAACTACTCTGCGGAAGTTGGCCCGGATGGCATCTTCCTCCAGAGCATCTGGATTTCCCCGGTTGGCCTCGGCGTAGGCCCCGGTGAGCAGCCTCCGGGGGTAAAGGTACTCATAGGCCCGAGCGTAGAGGCTGCGCTTGAGATGGTTCAAGTTGTCCTTGCGCCCCTCAAAAAGGCCCCGATGGTCCAGGAGCCACTTCTTAAGGGCCAGGAGTTCAGGGAATTCCTGTTCCCGCCGGTAGTCGCTGGCATCCCGCAGCACCTTACTCTTCCACTCCTCAAAGCCGGCCTCCACGTTGTCGTAGTAGCGGATGCAGCCCAGTAATAAGCGCGGGTATTTTTCGTAAGCGGTAGGCCGCTCGCTCAAAAAGAGGGGCAAAAGGTCACCACCTAGCCGGTCAAGGGTGCGAAAGAGAAGCTGACAAAATTCGTCCATTTCCGTTGTGTTCACCTGTCTTGGCATCATTTCACCTCCTCGATTTGCTGAGGCCACAAATGGCTGGGGTCATAATTGTTTGAGTTGCTCTATCAGTTTCAGATACTCTGTCCCGTCAACCACCCCCATTCCTTTCGCGAACTCATTGGAAAGACGCCTGTATCGGGCTTCGCGCAAGTCGTCGCCGACTCGCAAGGGCGAATCCCGCAGGACCTCCGAGAAAGTGCCTAGAGGATCTTCTTCAAGCCGTTCGGCCAGGAGAATCCAATCGGCCAGAAGCGAATGGCCTTCCCGCCACTTGACTACTCGTCGGGCGAAGTTAACGATGGCGCTGAAATGCCGGATGACATCGTCGGCGTTTTCGGCCTTACCCTGGACGTAGAAGGTGTTGGTGTCGAACCCGCCGGGAGCTAGAGTTGGTACCGATTGGAAGTAATAAGGCCCATCGCAGCCGCACAGCTTGCGTAAGAGGGCTAGCAGGGTGAAAGCAGCGAGACGGCTCTTGGAAAAACGCCGCTGAACAAAGTCTAGGGCTTCCTCCCGGCCTGGTTGGAGCTGAGGCAAGATGAAGGCCAAGAGGCGGTAGTCGCCCACTCCCAGTGGCAGGACTTGGGCCTTCACATCGGTGCGCATCTGGCCCAGGGTCTCTAGACCGGGGGCCACGGTGTCGTCAGCAATTAGCGCAGCGAAGGCTTCCTCGGCGCTGGGGATCTCCCCTGCCGAGCAGGGATCCATGTCTTGGCGCTCCCTTTCCCACCGGATCAATTCCTCCCGCATATATTCTACCGAGAACGGTCTCTTATCCTCGCGGGCTCTTTGTTGGAAAGTGCCGATTCGCTCAAATAAATAATCAATCACGGCCGCAAGCCGCCGGGCATCTGCCTCACCGTGACGTCCGTAGTGGAAGATGATGTTAAACTGCTTCGGTACCGGAAAGTCTTTCGCCTTGGGTTGTGGTCTGGCGATGTGCATACCCAATAGTTTAATCACTAAATAGCTACTGATCCCACATCGAACACACAGGGCCTCTTCGAAGGGTCGCAGCTTCGGCGACTGATTATAAAAGCGGCCAGCCCCAAACCCACCGGTGATGTTTTTTTCCGCGATGATGGCGGCATCAGCACTGCAAAAGCGACATGGCATCTTTCTCTCTGCGGCTGCCTTGCATCCAATTTCCCATATTGGCAGAAAACCAAGCTGCACCCCCTGAACCAGAACACTGGCAGCCTGGGCAAGGCTCAAGGCCGGCATCTTTCTTGCCAAATTGGCTGCTACTGTTTCAGCTGCCCCGTTGTCTATTTGCTGCTGCACATTGCTCAGAAATCCGTCAATTGCAATCTTAAGTTGAGCCCGGTCAATCACTTGGGCATTCTTTCGTTCAGTGAAAACAGTCTTATCAAAAATATCTCCTGGCCCCAAGGCGAAGGCGCCTCGCACTGGTGCTGTCGGGAGCAAGCCTTCGTTCATAGCCCGGCAAAGAAAGGCGTAGAAGCTCTGCATTTCTGTACCGTCCTTGGCGTAGAAGAAACTTAGAATAGCCAGGATGATGTTGATATTCGTTTCTTCCTCCTCTACAAGTTCTCGTAACCTCCGATTGATCTTAGCAAGTAATCCAGGCAAAAGGTCACGTGGGACAGCAAAGGCTGGAAAGGGTTCGATGTTGCTCTTATAGAAAGTCAACATCCGCCCAATATCGCCGTAAATGCCACGAGCTTGATCCTCATCGCCGAAGTAAAGGTCAGGTAGGCTATCGAGGATCTCTTGCCGGAAGCATTCAGCTATCTGGTCCAGAACCACCTCTCCGTGGTAGAGATAGTAATGGCTCTCCAGGTCGTTGGCCAAAAGCCTAATGCGGCCCAGACCGTTCCGCTCTACCGCCCGAATCAATGCCTTGCTCAAAAAATCGTTAAGTAGCACGTTGCCGAGGAAAACCTCCTCCCGCCGCACCACAGGGGAATAGAGGCGGATCACGGCCAGATGAGAACCGTCTGAGAGGGTCTGCTCCCAATAGGCAGCACCATCGGCCACCAGAGACGCCACTGTATGGCTGCCGACAGCGTTGCCCAAACTCCAACTATTCAAGGTTTCCTCTGCCGCTTGAACAACGAATGTAAAAGGGTTTCCGTTCATCGAAGTCCTCCCCCTATCAGTTTCAGGGTTTCCTTTAGCCCGTAATTTCTGGGGTCATAGCGTTTGAGCCCCGCTTCGATCTCGTCGGCGTTCTCGGTAAGGTAGGCGAACACCTCCCCAAGGCTAGATGCCTGGTTAAAAAAAGGCCGGTAGTCCTGCCCCTGCTCGTGGCAATATGAAGCTACAAGATCGCCAATCATCACGAGACCGCCCAGAGGATGATAGGTAAAGAGCAGGTCCACCAGTGTGATGCGCCGCTCCTCGTTAGGATAGAAGGAAGTCCATTGGCGGCGAATGAGAGGACGAAGGGTGCCGGCCTTTTCTCGCTCATAGGAAAGATGAAAGAACCCGTGGTGGGTCACCGCAAAGGCCCAGATGTGATCCATAGCCGTTCCTTCCAGGTTCGCCAGGTCAAGATCATAACCACAAGCTCCCCGCAGTTCCTGCCGGATGGCTTCTTTGCTCTCTTCTACCATACGGGGATGGTCATAGTCAAAGGTGCTGGCCTCGTGCTTAACCCTCTTACCGGGCAAGGATTGGGCACTGGCGGCTGCATTCAACATGGCCTGGAAATCCGGGTCGAGTTTTCCCACATCGTGTACAAAGGTTGCAAAGATTAGCCGGTCCAGCCGGGGCCCCGGTGCCTCACCGGCCAGCCGGGCCACCCGTAGGGCCACCTCCACGCAGGACAAAGAGTGATCGTAAAGGGTTTGCCGGCCTGTTGACTTGCCTAAGGTAGCCTTATACTTGTCTATTAGCATACTCCACCAGCCTCCGATAGACATAAAAACATGCCCCCGCCACCCGTTCGAGAAGCACAGGCCCAAAGCTTCCTGGCACCACCAAGCTTTCCCAATTGTAAATGATCTCTTCCAAATTAAGGGCCGAGGCTCTTTTTAGTAACTCCTCCGCTTCCTCCCTGGTATAGCCGAACATAATTAACCAGGTTTGGTCGGGCAGCACTAGCGGGTTGCCAAGTTGGTCCTCCACCGGCTCGGCGATACCATCCGCATCCACCCGCAGAAGATGCACATCACCCTGGCCCAGGACGAGGCGAGAGTAAGACTCAAAGAACAAGGGCAATGCCTCTCCTATCTGAACCAGAAGCTGAGGAAGTGGCTTGGACGCCTCAGGGCGTATCTTCGAGAGAAATTCTTCCAAATCATGCCGAATTTGCTCCTCCAATGCCTTTAAGAGAACTCCAACGGGTTGCCCTTTGCTGACCGGCTCGCTGATAAATAACCTCACGTAATCCGCGGCAACACCATAACCAGCCCGCACGTGCCACTGTCCGCCTTGCCACCAGAAGAGTACCTGACTGGCCTCCAGCGTGGCTTTAGTGTCTACAGCAATAGCCTTCCATACCGATTTCTTCCATAGAAACTCCAAGTACCACATCTCAGCCCGGGCCATTTCAAAAGGCGAATCGCCGGGCAAAAGCCGCTCGTTGGACACTTTGCGCAGAATATAGAAGGGGTCCCCCCCTACGCCCCCCTGGAGAACGACTTCTGGAAGCGTCCCCCTCAAACCATAAGCGAAAGGCAGATTTGCTTCCCGCAACTTCCGGCCTAAAGTACCCACTTCGTTGCCAAACATGGTCCGATTGAGCCATTCACCAATCTCGCCCAATTGGGCGTTGACCATCCAGTGGGTAGCGTCTAAGAAGGCCGAGCCTTCGGCGTAAAGCCGGGCCGGAAAAAGACCATTTGCAGGATCGGCAATAAGGGCAGAGAACTCATCCCTGCTCACCGGGGTCCAAAGGCGCTGAAACAAGTTCACATAAGTCTCGCCATCCCTTATCAAAACGAATATTTTGCCCTGGATACCCGGACGGCGCCCCACCCGTCCGAAGCGCTGCAAGAAACTGTTGCCGTCGCATTGCTCGGTAATAAGGACATCAGCAGCAAAATCCACTCCGACTTCAACGGCTGGCGTGGATATCAGCACTGCTCTGTGAAGCTTACTAAAGGCATCTAACAGTCCCTCGCGTTCTGTGCGGGACATTTTACCGGTATAGATTACTACAGGTACATCCGTGTCGCCCCACATAGCAATGTGGCGCGCCTCAACATCCAGTTCCTTAGCTGCCAAAGCCTGATGTATACGCTCAATCAATGCCTGCTTCCGAGAGGGATCCACGACCAGCCAGTCCAGCCAAGAAAGGGCGACACGCCGTTCGGCCAACTCCCCGGGGGACATCCTGAGCCCCGCTGCACTTTGCTCCGGAAGATTCACGGTGTATTTCAGATGGTTGGTAATCGCTTCGGACAATTCGGGACTTGCGCCTGCCTTTTGGAGAGACTCTGTAATCTCTCTGAAAGCCGGAGCGGTTACCCATAGTGAGTCCTCCGTCCAAAGGCGTTCCAGTCCGGACTGAATAATCCTTATGTATTCGTTCAGTGCCTCAATGACAGCGTTGATATCCGGTTCCTGATTTAACATCGGCTTAACCTCATTCCATAGTAACCGGGATAACTTCCCCTTTCCTCTTAATTGCCGGTTCATGGCTTCAATCAGGTGCTGCTCTCCACCCCGGTTCAGAGAGTAGAGGAGACGTTTAAGACTGTAGGTATGGCATTCCAGCAACCGTGCTACCCTGGCGGCCAATATCTCAATGGATAGATCAACGCGAGTTCCTTCATCCAGGTCCTTCAGGTAAAAAGGCCCTTCTCGCTTTAGCCACCCCTCTATCTCCTCCACGGTTTCCATCACCATCCCTTCCTGCTCCAGCCAGCCCTTGAATTTGCCCCAGGGGATGCGTCCAAACCGCATCTGCAGGTCGGGTGATAAGTCAGGTAGGGATCTGCCTTTGATGCCTTCAAAGACCCTGTGAGCCAGATCAGCGGAGTTGAAAACCAGGAGAATCTTCTGTGCCCCGTCGGCCAAGACAGATTCAACAGCGCCAATCAGTCTGTCACGGCGCTCTTCGTAGCCCCTCTCCGGTTCAAGAAATGTCACTTCTACATCGCCGCACTTGGACCGACCTCGCACCTCCACCCCGTTCGTAAGACGACGCAATTCTGGCGTAGGCGTAGCGGTGAGGACGTGCCAGCGCGGACGCTTGTCCAGCCTCTCACCAAGCAGACATATTCTTTGCTTGAGATGCGTCAGATTTCGCAGCATCAGACCATTGAACAGGTGTGCTTCGTCTAAAATGAACTCGTCTACCAATGCCAGGCCATAGATGAGCAGACCGCTATATTTGGCGTTCTTACGGAAAAACCAGTAGACCTCGTCAGGAGTAGCCAGGATAACCGGCTTATTTAGCGCCGCCATCAGTTGCGTGCGTGACATCTCGCCATGCAACTGGCCTATCTGTAAGCCAGTAATTTCGGCCAGAGTATCCATCACCCGGCGCTGGTCTTCCATTAAGGCTATCGTAGGATACATCAGCAAAACCTTGCGAATACGTCCTTCCCGCAACTTATGGAACAGCGGTACGGCGATGGCCAGAGTCTTTCCCGCAGCCGTACCCGCCACCAGGAATACCTCCTGATCTGACAATACCCGACGAAAGACTTCAGCTTGATGTCGGAAAGGAATCAGCATTTCTCCATACTTTACCCGAGTATAGGACTGAAAAAGATCCTTCACAGATTCAGGAACATTTTCATCTGTTTCGGGTGGCTGGTTAGTAACCAATACGGACAAAGGCATTCGAATGCCCTCCTCTACTCCACAAAAGGTGCTGATAGCCGGGCTCAAAAACGCCT
>LDZS01000085.1_pt1 | contig 11473 bp, 5 predicted proteins | sample 615471 | NCBI WGS metagenome assembly LDZS01 (sample SAMN03408295, study PRJNA278302) | terrestrial metagenome | isolation source: oil reservoir sample K3 | place: USA: Alaska, North Slope, Kuparuk formation | collected 2013
AAAAAATGCAACTGCGCTGCGGGTTGGCCCTGATCGTGATGCTGGCGATGGCGGTGGGCCGGATCCGGGCAAAGCAGGGAGTCAAGCTAAGGAGCCTGGTGAAGGCGGCCTGAGCCGGGGCTGAACCAGAAGAAAATTCGGCCCAGCCAAGAGGGCAGGGGTAAAGGATAGCTGTGCCCATTTTCAGGCGGGTATATGGATAGATGATCCAGCCAGTCCACATATTACCTTGCAAGGCCTGGCTTCGGGCCGAAAAGATGCTCAGGCCTGCTACGGATCTCATCTTTCCCAAGCGGAAAATGCTTGCAGCGGAAATGGCTTTACACCGAAATAGGTTGACACCCATTCCCTCTCAATGATAATATTCCCATAAATAATAAGCGCTTAAGAGCCGCCTCAGTTGGCAGGAGACGACCTTGCGTTGCCGCCGACGCCGTCACGGGTATTGCTGAACTTCGTTTAGGATCGAAAAGTTCCGCGCATCTCGAGGGCTTATGAAAGATACTGACGATAATTTCTTTCTTGTATCTTCAGTTCACTGGGAAGGGCCCTTCAAGCGCCTCACCTTAGACCCCGGCAGACGTTCACTCTATGTACCACGATCAGCCTGTGTTACTAGTGGCGATCAAGTCCGTTTAACAAACAACACTGCCTGGGTGATCTGCCAGAACGGGGAGGCACAGATTGCTCCTCCCTATGTTGCCCATACAATGCTTAACATAGGTGGGCTTCAGATTGAAGTTGTTATCAAGGAAATTACTGAACAAGAAGAACACGAAGCCTGTCAATCGCTGGCAGAGTTTCACTACCGAAGTCGATCGCTTCACGGTCGAACAGCGCGCCTTATTGCCCGCGCTTTTCACCCTACCTTTCCAAAAGTACTTGGATACCTAGAACTTGCAACTCCCTTCTATATGAACAAGGCACGGGCCCGGGTTCTTAATGCCCCTTTTAGTATGAATGGCATCGCCTGGGATAGTTGGAACAGCCAAACGATGCGAAAGTACATCCACCTTATCGTTAGAATCGCCAGGTGTGTCATCTATCCCGAGGTTCGCGGGCTAGGCTTGGGGCAAATCTTGGTAAAACATGCCGCTGAGTTTAGCAGGAAGCGCTGGCAGGTAGCTGGCCTTCTGCCTTATTTCCTTGAAATCTCAGCTGATATGTTAAAGTATGTACCTTTTGCCGAAAAGGCCGGCATGCTGTTTATTGGTGAAACGGAGGGTAATTTGGCGCGAGTCTGTAAAGACCTTGAATACCTGATCCGTAATGTCAAGCGTATAAAGGCAGGAGAAATTGTCTCCGAATCGTCCTGCGGAATCGTGGATCAGCAGGTAGCGCGCTTGGATCGGGCTCTGAACCTAATGGAGCGTCAAGGGTTGAGCCGAGAACAATTACTCGAACGCCTTCAGCATCTCTCGAGGAAAAAGGTCTTGCGTGATTTCACACTTTTCCACGACATCTTGAGCTTGCCCAAGCCTACCTATCTTAAAGGCCTAAATCCAGAGGCGTCTGCTTTCCTAGAGCGCCGCGTGGCTGAGATCGCTCCACGCAACAGGTACACTACACCTCCGCTGCAACTGGAGCCCCTGAACGGCGCAATTGTGTTCCGAAATGTGTCCATCTCCTTCATTTCCCGCGTCCGTCGTACGCAGAGGACGCACATCGTTCAGCAGGCATTTGGTATTTCCCCTGAGGCGATTGAGTGTCCAGTTACTCGCCGCCTCTCTCTTGAAATCTCTCCCGGTGAGATTGTACTTATCACCGGCCCCTCAGGTTCGGGAAAGACTACACTGCTTCGCCTCCTGGCAGCCGGTCCACGAGGCCAACTCGGCTTACAGACGAGAGGAAAAATAGACTGGCCAGAGAACTACCGACCTGGCGTCTTTCAAAGAACGCGCTCCAAGAAACCCCTAATTGAGCTACTAGGTGAAGGGAGCGTCGAGTCAGCGCTTTATCTGATGGGGTTGGTGGGATTGTCGGATGCATTCGTCTACCTGAAACGATTTGATGAGCTGAGCAAGGGTCAGCAATACCGCGCCATGCTCGCTCAGCTAATCACCGCCCGTTGCAACGTATGGATTGTGGATGAGTTCTGTGCGAACCTTGATCCGGTAACAGCTAATGTCGTCGCCGATAGATTGCAGCGCACAGCTCGTTCCTTAAGAGCAACGGTAATTGTTGCGGCTCCTCACTGTGAGGCGTTTATTAGATCACTCCGGCCAGACAAAGTCATACAACTTACCACGGCTTGGGAGCATAATGTGATAGATGGAGAAGCATTCATGAATGCTCTGACACGTCACGCCATTGTAGCGAAAGTACCTCGCCTTCGTCTATTACCGGATTATCTTAATGCCATTCTTCGGGGCGAAAAACGATCAACGATTCGCAAAGGCTATAAGTGGTATAAACCAGGACTGCTGCTGCTTGAGTCGGAGAGCAACTGTTTAGCAGTCGAGGTCACCAGCGTGGTCCACAAACGCTTCCGAGACCTTGACGAGGATGACGCTCGCAAAGAAGGGGTAGCTTCTGTTGAGACGCTCAAAGAAACCCTGCGTACACTATATCCTCGCATTCACGGCAATAGCGTGGTCACCGTAATATCCTTCAAGCTTCCCTGTGGAGAGATCTCAACATGAAGGTGCCGGGGCAAGAGAAGGAATTAAAAAAGGAGTATGCACAAGAGGATTTCTGGAACTGGGTTACGAGCTGCTTTGCTAACCTTCCGTGCAGTAACAACCAGGCCTTCTTGCAGTTGTGGCGGAAAAGGCGCCTTCACTTTTCGGGCGCTACGGAGTCGGCCGACGCAATAGATGAGTGGAGTGCACGCCTCATTTGCGCAACGCTCCATCAGCGTGAACGTCTCCTAATCGTACTTCCAGACCACAGTTTACGACGACCACCTCTCCTCTTTGCGACAGGCTTGATTATGTACACGTTGGAGTGTATGAACAAAAGCAGACCTGGGGGTCAGGTAGTATACTTTGGCTCCACTGTCGGCATTCGTAGCTATCTAAGCAAGACAAGGGTTGGGAACCTTGTGTTGGATTCCGTATTCCCGCATGGATATACTTTAGCTCGTGGGGGCAGCCACACTGAACTTAAGTACCCAAAACAACCCATGACAAAGCACCTACCCCGTGTGCTATGTGTCTATTCGCCGGTAGATCCTGTAACAGTGTTGGAGCAACATCCGGCAGACTGGCTTGCGATAGACTGTGGAGAAGAAGTTAGGCTTCCGTGGCTCCCACCCTTACTAGAGTACGCCTCGGAGCGCCAATTTCCGACAGTGGCTTGGACGCAAAATCAAATGTCCGAGAGCATAAGAGACTTCGCTCGGTCTGGCGGGAAGGTTTTTCGTTGGCCGCAGGTGCCCACGCGGGCACAAAGTCAAGCATTTCTCACTAACCAGCAGATTGGTGAAGTTTTGAGACACAAGGTTGTAACAGAGGTCACACCAGTGCTGGTTGACGGACCCGGAATAGAGGCGTTCACGGGGCCACTTCAAGAGGCTTACCACGTTCTGGCGCAAGCGTCCGCCCGGGCTCTGGGGCGAATGGGCTACGATGCTCTCCGACTTGGCTGGAAGTACCTACGGGCTTTGGAGAGCCTACCGGTACCGCTCGATCTGTACGAAGTGGAGGTCCAGCACGTTTGGGGGTTGAAGCCGATCTCCCAATTGCGCGAAGGCTTTAGACGGTTCATCAATGTGATCCAATCATCTGATCCATTCTTGGCCTCAGAACTTGAAAAAATCGAAGGGCATTTATCAGGTGTAATGGAGCACTTGCAAACTGAAGAGCCGCCACTCTGGCTGGCCTTAGCTAAACTATGCGTATCAGACGTTCCCCAGGGCATGCTACGGTTATTGGTTTTCCCTAGCGCAGCTCGTAAGCAGTTGTTTAGCTTTGCGCTACTCGCTCGGTACAACATCACGGAAGATGATCTGCTTGATCTAGGGATCGGGATGACAAGCCTGGCGGATCTCCGTCGCGAACTCGGCCGGCAAAGAGCCGGCGCTGGCAAATCGGCCGGGAACTTTGTCAGGTGTTTATCAGCTGATCTGTTGTTGCGACCACTGCTGGTTGGACTGCCCAACCCGCTACTTTCGGCACACTTGGAGCCGGTGTTGCTCCAGGAGTACGTGGATGTTTTGATATATCCTTACCAGGGACCGGCCTTGGCCCGCCGCGTGGAGCAATGGAATGCTGCTTTGACGGCCGACTCGGAAGAGAATGTGGCAACTCTCTCGCAACTCTCTAACTGTGACCCACCCACTTCAGTTCCGAGGTCGCCAGCGCGAGTTAAGCTCGCTGCTGCAACGTCAGTGATAGTTACCCTCAAGAAGGTGACAACAACCAAGGATGAGAAACCGCTCTGGCAGCCCAGCGCCCCTGTAGAAGAAGTTGCGCGACTTTTCGAGACAGAGAGCGATGGCGATTATGAGAATGGTGTACTGGTTACGCAGCCTAGGTACGACTCCGACGGAAGTCAACACGAGGAAGAACTATGGGTTGAGCAAGCCATCGAGGTGCAGTTCGATGGTGGTTGGAAAGCTCTATTTCCTCCAGACGAACGTATCAACGTGATTGTTCATGGCGCTGGTGGTGACCATGTCGACGAACGATATATTCGTTCGTTGCAGGTTAACGACCGTGTACTCTTTATTCACGGCCAGCAACGGCAAAGCCTTTACGAGTTAATTATTTCTCGTGTTCACCGCCATCCATCCATTGAGCTGCACCTAGCCCTCATTCGGCGTTGGCAGGAGGATTTTGCAACAGCATATCAAAGATGGCGGCAATACGGTGTGCGAAACCTAGAGGAGTTGTTGCGGCAAATGCGAGTTCGGGGTAGTACCTTGACCTCCCCTCTCACGTTGCGTCAGTGGTTGCGGGGGCAAACATTATGTCCAGATGACGAGCAGGACCTGCGACGTCTAGCTGAGATACTCGATCTCAGTTTTGTCCGTCAGTACTACCGCCGTATCTATCAGGCTGCAAACCGCTTACGCGGCTTGCACCGAGGACTCGCCAATCGGCTCAACCGCTGGCTTAAGCAACAAGCAGTAGGCTTAGCAACTGCTAGTGACGATGAGATCATTGATGCCGAGTTAGGATTGACCTTTGGTGACTTTCGCAGTTCATTGTTAATCCTGCGCGTGGCAGGTATGCAGTATGTCCTTGGCCCCTTCATGCGCAGTACACTTGGAAAACTGGAGAGGGAAATCTATGATGAGTGAACCACAGTGGACCGAGCAGGAAGAGTGGCAGCTGGCAGAATTCTTGATCAGGGAAGTCTGTGACCGTGCAGCCGGACGCAGAGGCGATGAATGTTTGCGCAACTACCCTCGAGATGTCTACTTTATCGGCAGTCTCCGGCCTAAACCGTCTGAAGAAGACCTGGGCCAAGCCGAGCTACTTAACAAACTTGCCCCGGTGGCCTTTGGCGCAGAGTTTCGCCTGCAGCCACAGGCAAAAGAGATGGAGGTCACCATTAAGCTGAATTGGGCCTGCTACTATCGTGTGTTTCCTACTCTTGACCAACAGCGCCAGCATCAACAACTGCAGGTTGCTCAGGTATCCGATGTAACCGTGACTGAGGAGGCTGCGCAGGAATTCAATGCCGAACAGTATACGGAGGAGTTGGCCGACACACTTGGAGAGTTAGAACCGATCGAAGATGATGCGGAAATCAGTGCCATTGAGGAGGAGCAGGAGATGCGGCAAGCCGAGGGTGAATCGCCCGAAGTGGTTGAGTCCGCAAGCGACCGCCGCCGAGCCCGCACCCCTAAAGACTCTCTCTTCATCCGCTTTCGCAAAGTGCAGTGCCAGGCTCAGGGGCGTGTTGCTCTGCGTCTTAACACGCCTGGGGTCTGGGAGACAGACGTCTCGGAACTCCAAGCCGCCCTGGACCACGAGGTGGCGTTGGCACAGGAGGTGGCGATGCGGGATCCCGAGCGTATACGAACAGACGGCTCGCCGCATACTCAGGTGCGCATTCCCGAGACAGACTTGGCATCCGAGGCCGCTTACAATGCCTTCCTAACATCTCTCAAGACAGATGTAGTGCCAGAGTGGAAGTGGAAAGTCAATGCTAAGGTGTGGCCAGACGAGAACCCTGAAGCGTGCGTTGTGCTGCTGGAATTTGTCAATGTTTCTCCCATGCCCGAGCGGTCTCCGAATACTGAGGCGTTCCTGTTCGATACCCACGCCACCTTCGTCTTTTCCGGAAGCAAAGTACTGCCCTTTGAGCTAGAGGTGGCGCCGCGAGGCTTCAGATATGACCGATACATCTGGGGACGGGGGTTCAACTGTGCTGTGGAGCGCATAGCCGATGCACCACAGATGTTCACAACCACCCACACTCCAATCTACCGGCAAATGCGCTACCAAACGCGCACTACACCAGCTGCAACTTTCAAGGATTTGGCTCAAAATCCTATTCCAATCCTAGAAGACATTCTCAGCGCTATGGAAGCCTATCGTCAGGAGTGGATTCGGGCAAGGCAGCACTACATCGCCGCCGACCCAACTTGGGAAGCAAAGTTCGGCCCGGAGTTCGATCGCGACCAGCAACAATTTGAGCAGGAGATCGAGCGGTTTCGTAGAGGTTATCAGTTAGTCCGCGACAATGATGACGTCCGGCTAGCTTTCCAACTGACCAATGAGACCTTCCTCCGCGGTGACCCTCGTAAGACAGGCTGGCGTCTCTTTCAAATCGTCTTCCTGGTTAGCCAGATCCCTGGAATATTTGCTCTGGCTGGCCGGGATGGCGTTGACATATCTGAGCGGGAATTCGTAGATATTATCTATTTCCCAACCGGTGGGGGCAAGACAGAGGCATACTTGGCCGTAATGGTCTTCCATTGCTTCTTTGACCGGTTACGTGGCAAGAGGGCAGGGGTGACGGCCTGGACACGCTTCCCGTTACGTTTGCTAACGCTCCAGCAGACACAGCGTGTAGCAGATGTCATTGGGATAGCCGAACTGGTACGGCGCCAGCAGTCCGATCCTCGTCTGAATGGACCCGATGTGGACGGTTTTGCAGTAGGTTATTTTGTGGGCGCAGAGGCCACCCCCAATGAGATTACACCACCGCGTCCAGGGGAGCCGCCTGACCCAATCTGGAGCCAAGCCAATGACCCAGATGCTCGTCAACGTTGGAAACGGGTTATGCGCTGTCCCGCATGTCGAACAACCACGGTCCAGGTAGACTTTGATCCGGCTACAGTGCGCGTTATCCACAGATGCACACAACCTTCGTGTTCCTTTCCCGATGGGGTGATTCCTGTTTATGTAGTGGATAACGAGATCTACCGCTATCTGCCTTCCATCATCGTAGGCACCATCGACAAACTGGCGGGATTAGGCAACCAGCGCAAGCTGGCTCAGGTCTTTGGCCAAGTGGACGGCCGGTGCACCCAGCACGGCTACTACAAGGGCCGCTGCTGCCAAAAGGAATGTAGGGACACCACCCGACTCCGGCGCTGTGCCATACCAGGACTTTCCGGCCCAACCCTCTTCGTGCAGGATGAACTTCACCTACTAAAGGAAGGGTTAGGCACCTTCGACGCCCATTATGAGACCTTCACACAGCGGCTCCTACAAGAGTTCGGGCATACTGAGCCTTTGAAAATAATAGCATCCTCAGCAACCATCGAAGCCTTCGAAAGGCAAGTTGAACACCTCTATGGACGAAGCCCGAGAGAGGCTCGCATTTTCCCGAGTCCTGGCCCCACATTAGGTAAGTCGTTCTATGCAGAGACACTGAATTACCCTCAGCGGCTTTTCGTCGGCATAATTCCCCATAATAAGACCATCTTTAACACCATACTAGAGCTCATTGATATCTATCACCGAGAGCTTCAACGGCTCCAGAGCCTACCGTTGGGCGCCCCAAATCCTTATAGTGGTACTCTTGTACCGGGCACGGCAGAATGGCAAACGTTGCTCGACTTCTACGCAACTTCGCTGACATACTTTCTAACGAACCGCGAACTCAACTCCATACGTACCGATATAGAAGGTGAGGTCAATCCCAACCTGCTCCGTGACCGGCTGCTTCCGTTAGAGACGCCTGAACTGACCGGTAGCACCAGCACGGATGAGGTGACACGCATCTTGGAGCGGCTGGAAAGGCCTCTTCCACCCGGCAAGCCACCTAATGCTGTGTTGGCAACGAGCATGGTCAGCCACGGCGTAGACGTGGACCGCTTCAACGTCATGATTTTCTATGGGATGCCGCGCCAAAATGCCGAGTATATTCAGGCGTCCAGCCGGGTCGGCCGTGCCCACGTTGGCATCGTGTTTACCTGTCTGCATCCGGTGCGCGAGCGCGACCAGAGCCACTACGCATACTTTTTAAAATATCACGAGTTCCTTGGGCAACTGGTGGAACCGGTGGCGATCAACCGCTGGTCAAAGTTTAGTATCAATCGTACCCTCCCAGGCCTATTCATGGGGGTGCTACTACAATTGATCGCTAACCGCTCCGGTGAAAGCAACCCCAACCGTTACTACGTGCTTGACTTCGTGAAAAAGAAGATTAGTGAGGGCAGTCTGCGAACTGACGACTTCATCCCTTTCCTGGAAGAGGCATACCGCGTTCAGGCAGCCCGCACCGCCAGCGAGGCAGCATTTAGAGACGAGCTTGGCCTAAGGGTCGGGCAGTTCATTGACCAGATCCTTGGAGCTGGCTCAGGGAGAACTTTTGTCTCGGATGCCCTGATACCTGGACCCATGCGTAGTTTACGCGATGTGGACGAGGCAATTGAGATCGAACTGGATAACTTAGGGTCACAGTGGGCGTCGCGGACGATTCGATAAGGGGGAAATCGAATGGGGCGTAGGATGCGCCGAGGGAAGCAACAAGTACTCTTAGAATTACTGCCAGGCAAAACCTTCGATTTCGAACGAGTGGCCACCATCGCCCGCGTGAAGGGCATCAGGGGTGTGCAGCGCACTGACCTTAGCTTGGCGGTGGTACTTCAAAAAGTAGGTGAAGAGGCACAAGCCTGGGAGGAAAGGTTTCGTCCAGCTCTACGGGATGACGTGTTGCGTGATCCTTCTCGCTTTGTGTTGCTGGAACCGAAAGGCGTGCAGGCAGAGATATTTCCTAAGGTCTTCTGGTGTCAGAATCGTGGCTGCGGACAGGTGATTGACTATAGCAACCGTGACACGCTTCCTCCAGTAACGTGTCCAAGATGTAAGAGCGGTAAGCTAGTCCAACTTCGCTTTGTCAAGGTGCACCGCTGCGGCGCATTGGACCCGCTGCTCCCGCCGACGTGTCCGCGATGTGGGAAAGCGACCCATGTAGCCCTCGACACACGTGGCAGCGAGCGCATCGCGAATTTCCGGTGGATTTGTCGCTCCTGTAATACCACAATGGCTTTATTTGGAGGTCGCTGCCACCAGTGCGATTGGCCTAGCACTGACGGACGTCTGAAGAACATGGATATTGAGGTCCACCGCGCTGGCCGCACCTTCTACGCCCACACCGTGGTTCTACTCAATGTCCCTGAACGGCGCTTAGAGGCATTCTTTAACAACCTGCCGGAATGGCCAGCCATCGCTGCCGCCAAGTTCCTGGATTTGCCAGAGATCTCCAGCCGGTCACTCAGCGATTTTACGCCAAGCGTTGGAGGCTTGAAAACGGCATTGGATGGTGGCCTCTCCGCAGAAGAACTAGACGACCTGCTCCGCCGTCGAGACAGGGGTGAGTTGACAGCAGAACAATTGGTGGCAGAGATGGAAATTCTTCGCCAAAGACGACAGAAAGAACGGGAATCATCCTCACCCAGCGGAATTGTGCAAGCGCTGGAGCAACGTACTGGCGTGTTGTGGTCTACTTGGAAACAGGCCGCCCAAGAAATGCTAGAAGCAGTCATGCTCTTAGAAAACGGAAGTCCAAACGAGCTGTTTGATCAAGCCTCCTCATCGCCTGCGGTGCAAGCCGCTCAACGCCTTGGTCTGTCCCGCCTAGCTCTAGTCAGTGATTTCCCTATGGTTATGGCAACCTACGGCTACAGCCGTGCTGAATACGCACCCAACCAATGCCGCTTGAACCCTTTCCCACCGGAACGCGACCATGGTGGTAAGTTTCCTATTTACGTGGACTTGGTTCAGGCCGATGCTCTGTTACTACGGTTAAATCCAGAACGGGTATGTGTCTGGCTGGAGCGTAATGGCTTCCCGCCGACAATGCCTCCAGGTAGTGATACCGACCTGAGTAGACAGGCCTACTTCGTGCAGCTATTCGAGGATGTGCCGCTGCGCAAGACCATACGGGCTGATAAGCCACAGGCACGGTTAGTGTTCGGTCTGCTTCATACCTTCAGCCACCTTAGTGTCCGCCAGGCTGCGCTGCTATGCGGCCTCGATCGCACCAGCCTGTCGGAGTATATACTCCCGCGAACCCTCACCTTCGCCCTTTATTGTAACCACCGCTTTGGTGCAACCATAGGGGCGTTGACATCTCTTTTCGAGCAATCCCTAACCGAGTGGCTGAGTCAGATCACCAACAGCCGCCGTTGTGTATACGACCCCGTTTGCGGTGACCGCAGTGGAAGTTGTCACGCCTGTACGCATCTAGCGGAAACGAGCTGTCGGTTCTTCAACCTTAACCTTAGTCGCGCCTTTCTGTTCGGAGGACGAGATCCCAAACTGGGCTTTATTAAGGGATATTTCGATCCATCTCTTTAGCGGAGTCCATGATGGAAGATAGGTATTGCCCTTTGCTCCCAACCGTTGAGTTCGTCATTACCGCTCCTGAACCTTACGGCGCCGAGCTTGCTGTAAGGACGCGGGCTCGCATGACTCTTGGTGTCCTTACGCAGTTGGTCGCTCAAGCCGACCACTACCTTGTCATTGCAGCGCCATTTATCCAGCGAGGAGCGCAACTTTACCGCGACCCGTTATGGATTGCCTTGAAAGGTGCGTTGCAGCGTGGAGTAAATGTGGACGTGGTCACTACGGCAAGTGGTTTACAGGCACTGGACGTAGCCTCACTGTGTGGTATTGCCCGAGGTTGTATGCGCTTTTTTCAGCCCAAGGCCAACGTCTTAGACGAACGAGAACTTGGCTTCCACGCGAAGTTTTGTTTGTCCGACGGCCTACACGCCTATATAGGTAGTGCCAACTTAACTGGTGGCGGTCTCTACGGGAATTTAGAGATGGGCTTGTTGGTTCACGGGGAATTAGCGCAACAGGTAGAGCAATTTTGGAGATATCTGCTCGAAATCGGTTTTTTTGTTCAAATTCAACCATGGTGTCAATACTAGTACAAGGTGCAATTCTAGCACGAGTGAGTCAAGAGGTTCCGGGTGTTTTTCCTTCCCAGAAGTGGGGTTGAATGGCAACTACTTCGAACAAAGCGGACGTATCTTTCACCCTCCGTTCGTATTGGATTTTAGCTTGATAGAGAACACCCCCTATCTGTAGCGTTAGATAACAAGCGACGGAATGCGGCT
>LDZS01001824.1_pt1 | contig 11469 bp, 9 predicted proteins | sample 615471 | NCBI WGS metagenome assembly LDZS01 (sample SAMN03408295, study PRJNA278302) | terrestrial metagenome | isolation source: oil reservoir sample K3 | place: USA: Alaska, North Slope, Kuparuk formation | collected 2013
TTGCACTGGTAAGGGCAACCGGGAACAACGGGTATCTCCGGAAGTAAAGCCGCGAGGGCACGAACTGCTGTCGATTTGGCCGTGCCCTTTTCGCCACGAATGAGGACTCCACCTAAACGGGGGTTTACGGCATTGAGAAGCAGGGCCTTCTTCATCTTCTCCTGGCCCAAAAGCGCAGTGAAGGGGAAAACAAAGCGCCCGGATTTGTTTTCTTGCAACTCCTCATCCTCTCCCAACACTTTCAGGATCTCCTTTCCCACCACCAAACTAAAATGAAACTTGCGCTTCATTAAGACTGTTGCAAAGAGAAAAAGGGCCACAAAAACCCTCCTACCATCCCCTGGCAGGAAAGGACCTTCGTGGCCCTGCTTTTCCTAAGCCTTATTCCTGTGTTCAACGACGCCTATCTCACGATTGTTCCGTCTAGGTTTAGAGCGTCCAACCGGAATGCCGGCTTCGGCCGGCTGTTAATAATTCTTCACTTTTTTTTACTTCGCCAGTTTCTCAAAAATTCCTTCTTTTTTCTGCACAACAGATTTAGAGAGAATTATCTTAGCACGGGGGATACGCCCATTTACCTTTAAAAGGAATATTCAACCACTTTTCAAAATACTCTTTAAGCACTTGATCAGGTTCAATATCTCCAAAGAGCTCGGGATAAAACCACTTCGCCAAATAGAATGATCCTAAGTAAGTTTTATCTCCACCAAGCAACTTAGTGTTGAGAAAATAGATGCGCTCCTTTTTTCCTGCCCCTGTTTTTCTTAAAATTTCATTTTTCAAAGCAGTGTCCATCAATTTTTCTGCTTCACTGTAATCTGTAGCGGCGTACCCCAACCCCTTGTCACTAAGAACACCAAACACCGCAACATCGGGATCTTTTTCTAATATCCATTCTGGACTTACCTTCGGATACCCCTCTAATTCGCGGGCAATATTTAGGCCACCAGCTAATTCAATACCTTGATGAAGTGCCGTCCCCTGGGCATACGGCTTCCATTCTCCCTTCTCCAGGGAAGAAAACCAGGTACCGTACACTTTTAGTTTTTCCTCCGGTTTTAAATTCTCGACTCGGTCTCTGATAACCGCCGTTTTCTCAGACTTCCATTCGAGGAACTTTTCGGCTCTTTCTTCTTTTCCAAAGATTTTTGCTAAAGCCATAAGGTCGCGATCATAGGTTTCGGGCTTATAAAAGTCAAGTCTAACCACTTTTATTCCAACAGGTTCTAGCTTTTCCTCAAGCTTCGTGTCTGGCCACTTACCGTAGGTAAAAACGGCCTGGGGCCTAAGCTCGACTATTTTTTCCAAATTTGGCTCAAAACATTTTCCAACAGAAGGTTTGTCTTGCAGACCGAGATAGGGATGCTCCTGAACGGTAACACTTACGCCTACTATTACATCTTCAGGAACACCTAGAATCCGCAGGGCCTCAGCAACATCTGAGTTAAGAAGCACGACCCTGTTTAATCCAGTGGAAACGGTAATCTCCTTTCCCGTAGCATCTTGAATAGTGACATCGGTCTTTTCTGCTTGAACTGACGCCTGTTGCTGCTCGCTTTTCCCGCATCCTGCTAACAAAAACATGAGAATTATAAGAAGCCCACAAATACCCATTAAAAATAAGCTCTTCTTCATGCTCATTCCCTCCCTTGCACTTTGATTTTAAACATCATTCCCTCTTGAGTTCATCTTGATTGCTCGAAGTCCATCAGTTACCCATCCCCCCTCATTTTGTTCTAGAAATCGCCCATCAACCAGATAACCAGCAAACTCAGGTGTCTAACCTACTCAAACGGAACCACCCCAAGAGAAAGAAGAGCAGAGTCCATCCCCCCACCATTGCTGCCAGTTCGCCAGGAAAACCTGTGCCGGCTAGAGTTGTTCGCAGAAGCTGGGCAACAGGAGTGAGGGGAAAAAGCCAAACAATCGGCTGGAGCAACCCCGGCAGTCGTTCCACAGGGATCAATGTTCCACTGAGAAAAGTCATCGGCACAAGAAAGAATTCAGTGGCGAGGGCATGGTCATCAAAAGAACGGAGCAACAAGCCAATCAGGACACCAAAACTGCCGAAACAAAAGGATGTCAGCGCCATACTCCCGATAAAAAGCCAGTTAAGCCGAATGGGTACCAGGAAGATGACCATCCCCAGCACCACCAGGCCGGCCAGCAATCCCCGCAGCATCCCGGACAAGGCGTAGCCGAGCCAGAGTGAAAGGGTGCTCACAGGAGCTAAACGATAAGCCTCAAAACTATAAAAATGAAGTCTATGATAAAACATGCGCACTATTACCGAGGTCACCCCATTGTTGAAAAGTGCCAGAGCAACAACACCGGGAACAAGAAACTCCAGGTAACTGACACCACTAGGCATGATCAGTCTAACCCTCTGTCCTACCCCAAACCCGAAGGATAACAGAAAAATTAGGGGAGATAGCATATATGTAGCCAAATAAAGCCAGAATTTACTCCGCCAGTAAACCAACTCCTCCCAGATAATGGGATACCACGGCGGCAGCCATAAAAACTGCCTGATAGTTTGAGAATTTCCACCGAGATTCATGGTCAGTCCTCCCGTCTGAGGGTCAACAAAAAGTAAGCAACAAGGTAAAGAACCCCAAGCCAGCCCAAACTCTGGCCAAACCAGCATAGATTGTTGACCCCGGTTAAAGCGAGACCACGCAAGTTATAGGTAGCCGCGGTGAGAGGTAAAAACCAACTCCCGATCTTCAAGAGACCCGGAAGCCTTTCCACTGGAAAAAAAGTACCGCAGAAAAACGTCATCGGGAAAACGATCAAGTTGGTGAACATTAAAGCATCTTTGTCTCCCCCAGCGATCATCGCCACAGCAACGGCAACACAGGCAAAAGTCAGACAGATAATGAACAACTGGAGAAAAAACAATGGTTTGAAATAAAACCCCTGTGTAAAAAAGTGGGCGGTCACAAAGACTGCCACAGCAATCAAAAATCCTTTGATTGCTGCCCCAAAATATGCCCGATCAGGAGAGAGGTATTGGATATCGGTGCTAGCAAATATTCATCCAGGACACGATAATAGGTCCTCCGCAAAGTAAACCAGTTGACCAAGTCGGCATAGCTTGCCGATACGGCAGCCATGACCACAAGGCCGGGCACTAGAAAGCCCAGGTAAGAACCGGAAGCAGATGCTGCGGGATTGCCCAAGTTCCAATAAAAAATGGCAAGAAAGATCAGCGGCCTATTGAGCCCTCCGATGAGAAAACGCCACCAGCGCCGCTGCCAGACGATCCCCATCGCCAGCACAATAGGCAGCCAGTCTGGCTGCCTTATCTTAACTCGCATCAGATTCACGGACTTCACGCCCTGTTAATTCTACAAAAACATCCTCGAGGTTGGTCCGCCGGACCACTGTATCGCAATCTTTCCTCTGTGCATATTCCTGTGCCTCGCTCCGTGTTGCAAAAAAGTGGCGTTCGGTTCCCCGTTCATTTAAAAACTCCACACAGTAGTTACCCAAACGCTCTTTTAATTCTGACGGAGTACCCAGCGCAATCAGCCGCCCGTAATCGATAATGCCCACCCGGTGGCACAAGCTTTCGGCCTCTTCAATATAGTGGGTGGTTAGGAGAACAGTAACCCCGTCCCGGTTCATTATCTGAATCAGGTCCCAAATCTTGCGCCGCGTCTGGGGGTCAAGGCCAATGGTGGGTTCATCCAGAAATAAGATCGATGGGCGGTGCACGAGAGCGCGGGCGATAAGCAAGCGCCTAGCCATTCCCCCTGAGTAGTTCTGCACCCGATCATCTGCCCGATCCTGCAATCCCACGTATTCCAACAACTCATTGATTCTCTGGTTCCGCTCAGCCCGGTCTACCTTGTGCAAAAGGGCATGTAACAGCAAGTTCTGGCGACCGGTCAATTCCCGCTCAAGGTTATTTTGCTGAGGAACGACTCCGATGCGTTTCTTAACTTCAACCTGATGCTTTCTAACTGAATAACCCGCAACAAAAAGTTCGCCGGCTGTGGGTCTGGTCAAGGTGGTAAGCATGCGAATCAGTGTTGTCTTCCCTGCTCCATTGGGGCCAAGCAACCCGAAGATTTCCCCCTCCTCAACGCTGAAGCTCACCCCGTTAACCGCAGTGATGTTCCCGTAGCGCTTGGCCACGTTTTCTATTCTTATCACAGTAGATGGTCCCGCAGAGACCCCATAACCATGCAACCCGAAACCAACCTTTCCATGCCGTTTTTATTGGTGATATAATATATGGCTTCCTAAAACTCCCAGTAAAAATTTAAGTGAGTTCCGGATATATAAACACTCCTTTTGCATCTTCATATTTCACACCTAAGTATTTCTCCAGGTACTCTTTCAAATATTTTTGAGGATCAAGTTCTTTGAACAATTCTGGATAAAATACCTTGGCAAGATAGCACGCTCCAATGTTTTTAAAAGCCCCTCCAAAAACATCATTGGAGATAACGTATACCCTGCCTTCTTTCACAGCTTCGATCATGCGGAAGCCTTCTCGCTCCATTATCTCCTCCCTGGCTTCTTTAAGTGGTACCTGATCAGTGTTACCAAAGCCGCCCTCCCTAGAAATTTTAACTATAACCTGCGGATTTTCTTTGATGATATATTCTGCACTCAACTCTGCAATCGACCCACCAACATAGCCGTGAGCAATGTTTACAGCACCCACCATTTTTGCTAATTGGCCGTAGCTTGAATCCTCAGTACTTGCATGATAAGGGCCGCCCCTCCAATCCTCGAGATAAAGGCGAACCTTCTCATTGTCTCCTAAATGCTGGATCTTTTTTTGAATTGCCATTAACTCGCTTGACCAAAACTTAGCGAATTCCTCGGCCTGCTGCTCCCTGCCGAACATCTTCCCTAATATCTTTACATTGCTCTCCATTGTTTCAGGTTCATGAAAATCAAGCCGCACCACCTTTATCCCCATGCCCTCAAGTTTGTCTTCAACTTCAGGCTTTGTGGTTTTCACATCAACGATTACAACCTGAGGCTTCAGTTCGATGATCTTTTCAAAGTTCAATTCCCACCATCGACGAGCAGTAACGATGGGTTTATTGAACAACTCTGGGAATAGGATCTTTTCCTCACTTATCATTTGAGGGATACCCACTATTTTATCAGGATTTACACCAATAGCCTTCATTGCTACATGAGCACCAGGACCAATTGCAATAACTCTGTTCAAAGGAGAAGGAATTTCCACAACCCTCCCTGCCGCATCCGTAATCGTGATAATTTTCGAAGAAGCTTCTTTCTCCTCTCCCTGAGCGCAAGAAAAACTTAATGAGGCCAGCAAGATAAATATCAACGCCAACATTATAAGGGGTACTATTTTTTGGCCTTTCATTGATCTCTACTCCTCCTCGCTGATGAAACTAAAATTAAAAAATGCCATGAGAAAGCTTCTACCTGTTTCTACAGGTAAAATGCCTTCATGGCATTGTTTCTCTGCCTTTAAATGTTTTAATTTTTCAGGTCGATTTTTGAGTTACGCTTCGCTTTTCTGCGAAGATTAGACCAATGTGCGACTGTTCTTCAGCTCTGAGGTGCTTCTTGCACCTTTATTCTACATATTCTCCATGACTGACTTAAATTCCTTCTACTCCAGAAAATCTTCCTTAAAATCTTCCGGGCAGACTGAGCTTTCCCTGGCCATCCCGGCAATCCTAGCTAAATCGCGCTCTTGACCCAGAAGAACACTGGAACTGAAATAACTCCCACCACGGCACGTCCCTCAATGAGATTTATGGTATTCATCAATTATTCTCTTAACATCGCTCATCCTAAAACCATATTTCTTTTGCAACCACCCCAGTTGTTGTTCACTGGGAGCGCCTTGGGGAATGCCAAGACTTTCCTTCAGATATTCAACCGGAACACCATATTCCTCGGCTACTCCAAGGAGCGTCATATAACCTCTGACTTCAACGGAAGCCTCAGGGTAACCATTTGCTTCAATTTCCTCCACATAACCGCGTCTTGCTTCATCACGCCCTTCTCCACGCCCAATTTCACGCGCCGCGGGGTTCACGACAAAGGGAAAGATTACCAAAAATGCACAAATGATCGCAAACAAGGCAGCAACCAATACTCTCATTTTTCGACTTCCTATTAACCTGCGATACAAACCCAATATCGCTTTCCAGTGAAGGACTATGTGGAAGACCAATAATCCGAGAAAAATCAATCCTATAACGAAGTGAACAGTTCCCCATCCATGCCTATCCATCCCTAGCAAATAAAGATCTACATTTCCGCCGTATGTTGCCCACCTTTCTTTGCCAGTTACCAAAACGTATTTGATGAGAAGTCCTATCCCAACTATTGCCATCAACAAAAGAAACATCAAAGCATCCACTATGAACGTGAGTTTTGACTTATCCACTATAACAGCTCCTCCTCCCTGCACTCATTGCCTCAAACAGACACTCTTCTCCCTACACATACAAACCTGATTCGGCACTAATCGCCGAATTCCTTCCTGGACAAGAGAAAAAACCGCGTGTTCTCAAAAACAAAGCGCAGGCTTCCTCCAACACCTGCACCTTCAGTTCCGCCCCTCCAACCGCATACCTGCTGCTATACGCAGCGGTTAGAGTCGAAGCATTTCCAATTACATATATCGTTTGCACAGATCATTCCTGAGATTACGACAGCTTCAATTCCACCACCTGGAAAAGTGGATGCGCTTGCTAAATACAAACCTTTTAGTGGGGTTTTAAAGCACGGTCTTTTGGTATCAATTGATTGATCAAAAGCATAGATTGCTCCTTCCGGCATAGAGGTATATCTTTCAAAGGTTTTAGGTGTTGCTGCATCCTGAACGATTATACGCTTGCTCAAATCCGGAATGACCTTTTCAATCTTCTTGATCAACATTTCGGCAAATTCCTTCTTCTTCTGCAAATACTCTTCTGTCCCCCTCTCTGGAAAATCATGGTAATCGGCGAGTGCTGTAACGCTCGCTTTACCATCTGGCGCTAAGCTCGAGTCAGCATTCGAGTTTATCACAACATAATATCCATCATCCAAATCTACGACGATCGTTGGATATTCGGTTAGGTCTGCATCAACCCCTAAGAACACCGCAAAGCAGGAAGGAGACATCTTCAAGCTTTTTACGTATTCAACGAATCCCGCGTCCAAATGCTTCTCTCCAACGAGTTCTAAGAAAGTGGTTTTTGCGTTTGCATTTGCCACAACAATCGGAGCTCTAAAAACCTTGTCCCCAACCTTTACACCATCAACCTTTCCGTTCCCGATCAGTATCTTATCTGCCTTATGCCTGAGCAGGACTTCACCACCGTGGCTCTCAATAACCTCCTTCAAGCTGTTTGCAAACCTCTGTGCTCCTCCTCTTGGAAAGTATCCCCCATGGATGTAGTATGAAACTACAGCAGTAAGCGCATTGCTTGCAGGGGTTTTATCTGCTTCTGTTCCTATATGGCCCAACAAAGAACAGAGTAAGGACTTTAACTCCTCGTTTTTGAAGTATTCATCGAGCTTTTGCCTGAATGTTTTGTTCATCCAGTCGTAAAAGTGTGGATGTTCCTTCGGGTAATCAAGGAGCTTTTTGGCTCCGAAAACCTTGACGATTAGTTCAGCTGGCAAGGGAATGCCATAAGTTTCAGCGTCTTTGTAGCACTCCTCATAGGCTTCTTTAGCTTCATCGAAGAAGGCGTAGATATTCTCTTTTTCTTCTGGAAACATGTCTGAAAGCTTTCTCGTGAATTCCTCCAGGTTTTGTGCTTCAACTTCCTCGCCCTTGAAAATGTACCTTATTGTATTTCTCACAAACAAATCTTCCTTTTTAAGCCCAAGCTCTCTGAGAAGATAGGCGACAGGACCTTTCTCCCATAAACCGCTTATATTTGAGACACCAGCATTAAAAACAAAACCCTCCCTTTTAAAGGATGAGCAGTAACCTCCAACCTGATAATGTTGCTCCAAAACTAAAACCCTGTATCCCCTCTTTGAGAGTAAAGCACCGCAGGTTAGCCCAGCAATGCCGGAACCAACGATGATAACATCGTATTCATTCTTCCCTTTTGGTTTTTGAGGATTTGCTTCAACACTCCAATCATATTTTTTGAATTCCTTTGAAACGAAATAAGCGGGTGCTTTCAAGGGGAAAACGAACGAAAATGCTATACCAAGAGCAATTAAAGTGTTTGAGAGAATTACGGTAAAAGGCATATCGAGAAGTAAAAATATGGTCGCGTTTGCTATGAAGATTGCTGCCCAGACCCCGGTAATTGTGTTGTTGATAGCCAGAAATGATTTATCCTTCCAGTAGATTTCTGGATAATCTCTCTTTGCAACCTGAAGGGTGTAAGGTTGTTTGATGATTAGAGAATATAATGCCATTAGAAATAAAACGAAATAACCGATGAAACCATTATTTTCGACAAATATATTCAGGCTGAAGATAAATGTGCCAATAGCAGCTATGCTGAAATAGAGAAGAGAGGTAACGTCCATCAGATTGAAATCTCTTTTTCGAATTTGAGGGACTACGAGAATTAAAGAAATTGCAAGAGGGATAACAATGCCCAGCACGTTTCCCAGGCTGCACAATATCCAGTAAACAATCCACGGAATAAAGGAAACAAGTATGTAAAGCATGCCGGGTATTTTTCTTTTATTATTATTTTCCATATTTCTTTCCATCATATTTCTTTCCATCCTACTATCCTACTTCAAACTTCTTGAACGCCATAATCGAATTGCGTACAACCTAGCAACCCCGAATTATTGGCCGCAAATTCCATCTTCGGTGTTGCTAATGCCCTGTTAGACGCTGGCGCCAAAACCGATACAGCAACCCCTGACATTTATATTCAGGCCTTAAACTTCATATCCATTCCTCTTCATGAAACAATTGCTTTCCTATACTCAAAGCAAAGCAAATAACATTATCGGAAACTGAAGAATAAATGCCATTATAGGCTTAAATCCATATAAAACTCCTTTCTTTTTAAAGGCAGGCTTGGGCATCTCACTTAACGTTCTGGGGATACGTGAAGTTTGCGAACGAAGTGAGCAAATTTGGGCGTAGCCGAAGGCGAAGCCACATATCCGCCTGTTGTCTGAGTGCAATAGCGCCGAAGCGAGTGACAGTGAGCAGAAAGTCGTCCACATTCCGATCATGGATATTCCGACAAATATGGAATAAATTGCTGCTATTTTTCTAATCTTCGTTTAGTCCACCACCTATTATATTTTTCTGCACTGCACACTCATTTGTTTCCCACGTTTTACTACTTAACACTTATATGGTCTCCTTCTGAGCATTGAAACATCTCTCGCAGAGAACCGTGGCGGCGATTTAATAGCCAGACCACAATCCAGCCGAATAAGAAGTTTGAGGATGATACTTCTACAAAGTGAGCCATCCGTATTGTATCGGGCATATAGGGGTTCGGCAACAAAAGAAGGGATCCCATCAGAACTGAGAACAGCAGGGCTACTGCCAGTCCAGCCTCCCACCAACGACCCTTCATCATTCGGATTACTGGTAGTGCCAGTGCCGTCCATATCATCGCTCTCACCATCTGAAATAGAAGGATCCAGCCGGGTAACTGGAGGCCAGCGTAGTACTCTTGGAATGCTTCGCCTGCGAGCGGCCTAAAGACGAACATGCCAAACGAGAAGTAAATGGCCACATAGATAACCGCAATCAATATCAGTTTCCAGACCCATTCCGTCCAGGGCATGACTAGGCGCTGGTTGGCTTCCTGCAATTCCTCAGCACTTTTTATTCTTCCGTGGATCAGAACGGCCAATGGCGAAAACAGCGCTGCAATGATCGTCCCTTGCAGGAACAGCTTGGGAATCATCTCCGTCGGCACAATGTCCACTAAATATTTGAGAAACACAACAGTCTCGATCTGAGACAAGAATGTCATCACTCCATAGAACACAAAGAAGATCGCTAAGATCAGTCTCCAGCCGATCCATCTGGAACGGACAATTGGATAGCTTAGGACAATGGTCTGAAGAGCGCACACGATCAGCAAAGTCACCATCGCACCCATTCGATCAGCGGTTTGTGCGGAATCCGTCAAACCAACCGACATTGAGGCTATCAAATAACAAACGAATAAAAGAGAAGTCAGGATGATTACCTTCAATCCAAGTATGATTGTTGTTTTCGCGTTCATTGAATTCCTCCTTACCTTAGGTCATTTCGGCTAACTCGTTCATATACGCATTGCGTATATCACCCAAGTCTGAATGTACGAATTTCTGCAAATCAATTCCCATATTTCCCACCATTATATCCACAAACTCCAACCCTTGGGGAATTAACGACAGGCAGAAGCATCTCCTCGCCACATTCGTGCTCTTTAGCACATTCATCGCATAGCCACCCTTCTCCTTTATAGATGCATCTAGTGCAAACCCATGTAGCATTCTTACCGCAGCCGCATGCTATAAGGGGTGGCTCATTTCTTGCAAGGATTCGAACTCCTTCTTCCCCTATTTCCCCTCTCCTTTCAGATACAACACTAAGCCTGAGTTCTGTAGGAGAACCAAAATCATATTAGGAGGAAGAATAGCCTAGGTTGGCAAAATTAAGTAACAGCGTTTCGTACCGGGAAAAGGCTTCACCTCCTGGCAGTTCGACTGCCTACGAAAGACTTGCCTTTCCCGGTTTAACTCGCAGGCATAAGGGTTGATAGAGGGGTCGCGCTTCGAGCGCCACGAAAGATTTGTGCTCGCCGTTTGCCTGCCAGTCTTGTTCCTTTGAGGAGGCGTCTGTCATGGTCTTTGTTGGCATCGACTTGGGCTGACAAAGATCACGAAGTCTGCACATTTTTTAATCAGGGTTGTAAGGGAATTTGACGGCGATGTTTAGTTCTACCTAATTTGCTACTAATCGCCAAATTCCTTCCTGGGCAAGAGAGAAAACGGCGTCAGTCGGATCATCTCTTCGACAGATAGGGGTTCTAAAAACAAAGCGCAGGCTTCCTCCAACGCCTGCACTTTCAACCCCGCCTCTGCAAAAGACCTGCAAACCCGCTGCAAACAATTGCAAACGGACTGTTATAACGCACCAAAGCACGCCGGACAAAGGACTTTGTCGCCAACGCGGTGAGCGTTTACGCTCAAAAATTCTTCACCACAGTTGTCACAGCAGGTGAAGCGGAAGGCAAACCCGCGGGGCGTTGGATCCAGCTTGGCTTTCTGAATGTTGAATAACTCTTCAGCAGGGGCATTGAGAATATACTGCATAAGACTCTCCTGCTGATCGTAAAACTGCTCTCTTTCTTCAGCAGAAGCCTCGCCATTGGCTACCTTCTCCATCAGATCCAGGAAGGCCTCTCCAGAACGCGATAATATTCCGGGTCTAAGCACCACACGGACAGCCCTACCTGTAGAGGGCGAACCCAAAGTAAAGGCGAACTTACCGGTTTCTTTCACTTTTAAACACCGCTTTCCGAAAGTGCAACC
>LDZS01000086.1_pt1 | contig 11444 bp, 8 predicted proteins | sample 615471 | NCBI WGS metagenome assembly LDZS01 (sample SAMN03408295, study PRJNA278302) | terrestrial metagenome | isolation source: oil reservoir sample K3 | place: USA: Alaska, North Slope, Kuparuk formation | collected 2013
TTCCTGCTCTCTCTACTTCCAGATCCCGATCTTCTGATACTTGACGAACCGATGAGCGGACTTGACCCAATATCGAGGATAAACATGAGAGAAACGATAAAAGAGCTCAAAAGAGCGGGAAAGGGTGTCCTCATAACTTCGCATGACCTTGCTGAGGTGGAAAAACTCGCTGACAGGTTTGTTCTAATAAAAGACGGTAAGATTCTGGCTGATGATCTGATATGGGATGTCTTGTCGAAATACCAAACCCTCGAGCAACTTTTTATCGATATGGTTGAGGAGGGAAAATCATGAAAAAAGAACTTGGATATTTCTTTGAGATGAACTTTAAAAAACCTCCTTTCTACTTTGTGATGATTTTTATAGTGGCTCTTTTCTCTTTCACGGCGTTTCAACTGTTTACAGACGAATCGATAAAACAGATCCTTGCGAATCAGAATGTTGCGAGGATATATGTTGCAGAGACGGTATATGTAATGGGCTTAAGTATCATCATAATGGGAATCTTTGCAACTCTTCAGCAGATTCTCATTCCTGAAAAAGAAAGCGGAAGAATTGAATTTCTACTGTCGAATGGTTTCAGGATAAAAAGTTATTTGAAAAGCGCTTCACTCACTATGTGGCTTTCAGGGGAGATTTACCTTGTTGTTTTCTTGATAGTCTTTTTCATTCTGGAACAGCCTTACCTTCCCAAAACACCTATCATAGATACAGTAAAAATTTTCATCTACATAACTTTTGTGAATCTCGGTGCATCGGTTTTTATAAGCAGTGCTGTGTTAAGAATAAGGAAAGTTGCCATTATGAGATTTCTCACAATGGCCAGTGTGTTTGCAATCGGTTATGGGGGAAACTTTTTGATAAACGCAACTGTGAAAAATTTTCAAGGTGATATCTTTTCTCTTTTGCTAGCTTTCTCGCTTATCATGGGTGGAATATTCTTCGCACTGGGAATTTTTCTGGGAAAGGGTGTGGATGAGGAGACAGTCATTCTTACGATTCCAGAATAAGCTGAACGCACTCGCTGGTCTTGATCATAGAGTTAAGGAGAGGAATTTATTGCAGTACAAATCCTAACTGCGATTGCTGGGACCTGAATTGTTATGGATGTTTCGATGATATGTGCGCTGGTTGTCTGGTTTGTCCTCCAAACGCAAACTGCACCGGCTGTGTAGCGAAAAGCTAAGAGGTGATCTTCCATGTTCAAACCCTCATGGTTCTCTGAAAGGTGAACCCTACCCTTACGGGAATTTCAAGGGACTTTACGTAACGTGCGGTTCTGCAGTACTGGTGTACGATCCGGAAAATGTTGAAGATCAGAATTAATTCATGAACATTAAGGAGAAAACAAAAAATTTCCGTTGATAATCTCCAATATTTTTTATTAAAACAGAATAATGCCAGTTGAAGGTCTATAACTGGGTATGAAACACTTTGGTAATTATAGGGAGAAGTGTTATCATATCACATGATATGAAACCGGTTTCACATCAGGAGGTATGGAGATTTGAAGCTGACAATCGCACAAATTGCCAAGTTAGCCAATGTTTCAAAAGCAACAGTTTCAAGAGCTCTTAATGGAAGTGGTTATGTTTCAGAGGAAACAAGAAAAAAGATCCTGGAAATAGTAAAGAAATACGATTACGTACCGGATTCAAAAGCTGTCAGTCTAAGTAAAAAGAAAACGAACACAATAGGAATTATTCTTCCAAGCGTTTCCGGACCTTTTTACGGAGAAGTACTGAAAGGTGCTGAGGAAGTTCTCATCCATGAAGGATATTTCACATTGCTTGTAGTTCTTGACTCCAACAACAATATAAAAAAGGCAAGAGAGAGATACCTAAAAGTTATCAGAGAAAAACGCGTAGATGGTGCTATTATATTTGATCCAATGCTTGATCAAAAAACTGCTATTAGGATTGTCGAGTATGGTGTTCCGGTCATTTTTCTCGTAAAAGTATTCAAAGAGGCTGATAGCGTTACAATAGATAACTTTTCTGCCAGTGTAGCCATGATGGAACATCTTATAAAGGATCATGGCTACAAGAATATCGCTTTTGTAAGAGGACCAGAAACCAGCATAGATAGTGAAGAAAGATACAAAGGATATATGTTTTCCGTTCAAAAATATGGACTGGAAACATATGTTTTCAATTCTGATTTGACATACGAAGGTGGAAGAAAAGTATTCGAGAAAATAAAGCCGTTTCTTAAGAATCTGGATGCGATATTTTGTGCCAATGATGAAATGGCTCTGGGTATCGTTAAAGAGTTGAAAAATGAAGGCATACATCCTGGAGAGGACATAGCCGTAGTGGGTTTTGACGACGCAGTCTGGACTCCACACATAGAACCCCCTCTTACAACAGTCCATCAGCCTATGTATGAATATGGAAAGGTTGCCGCGAGTAGGTTACTGGATAGAATTCGATACCCTGATACATTCCAAAAACCTTTAACTATAAAGCTCAACTGGGAAATTGTTATAAGAAAATCCTGTGGGTGTTAGCGGTAAAATTGGGAGATTCACTTACTCTATTATTTTCTAAAATATGAAACCGGTTTCATAAGGAGGGATCACATTGATGTATTTCAAAACAAAATACGGATATTTCAACGAAGAAGGAGATTATATCATAACGAACGTACTCACCCCTGCTCCCTGGGTGAACATCCTAACGAATGGCAGATATGGAGCTGTTTATTCTCAAGCAGGCAGTGGTTATTCGTTTTACATTGATGCTTCAGAAAGTATGCTTACAAGGTGGGTACAAGACCTTGTCAAAGATGACTACGGGAAGTACTTTTACATAAAAAATAAGGAAACAAACGAGATTTTTTCCGTTACTTACCAGCCCATGAAAAGGGATCCTTCCTATTACTCTGTGATTTTCTCTCCAGGAAGAGTACAATATATAGCTTCGTTTGAAGAATTTGATACAAATATGATCGTTTTTGTTCCTCAAGATCTTGACGTTGAAGTCATAAGAATAACCCTAAAAAATAAAACGAAGAAGCCCCTAAAATTGTCGCTATTTTCCTACTTTGAACTCAACATGGGAACCGTATCAGACGTTCACAGAGAATTCCATAAGTTGTTTTTTGAAACTCATTTTTCCAACAATTTCCTGATAAATAGAAAATACATGTGGACCGCTGGCACTCGCCCGTGGAACGACTCTTATCCCTACATTCTCTTTCACGGAGCAAGCCATAAGGTGGTTTCATTCGAAAGCGATAAGAGAAAGTTCCTGGGACTTTACGGAGATTTAAAATCTCCTCAAGCCGTTCTGGAAGGCACCTGCAAGAACAGCGAAGGGAGAAACATAGACGCCATTAACTCCTTGCATGTTGATATTGAATTGGTGGACGAAGAAACTATTTACTTCTTCATAGGCGTTGCCAAAAGTGAAGAGGATTTGACAAGAACTTTTGAATTGCTCAGGGATGATAGTTTTGTTGAAACTTCCTACAGAAACACGTTAAATTACTGGAAAAACTTGCTGGAGAACTTTAAAGTGAACGTCCCTGATAAGGATATCGAATTTCTTCTGAATAAATGGCTTCCATATCAGGCAATTGCCGGCAGATTGATGGCCCGAACCGCTTATTACCAGATAGGAGGAGCGTATGGCTTTAGGGATCAGCTTCAGGATAGCTTGGCAGCTCTTTGGCTCGATCCCTCTATCACAAAAAGACAGATTCTGTTTCACGCATCTCATCAGTACAAAGATGGGAAAGTACAGCACTGGTGGACACCTCTCAGCAATCGTGTTCCTAGTGAAAGATGGTCGGATGACCTGCTTTGGTTACCGTTCGTAGTGTGTGAATACATAGAACACACCGGTGACAGGGAAATTCTAAAGGAAGAAGTACCATTTCTTGAAGATGAGAAAGCCACTTTGAAAGAACACTGCTTAAGGTCTATAGAATCTGTTCTCTCAACACGTTCAGAAAGGGGAATTCCTCTCATTCTGCATGGGGACTGGAACGATGGTTTGAATGGAGTTGGAGCAAAAGGAAAAGGAGAAAGTTTTTGGCTGGCGGAATTCCTTTACTTCATTATAAACAGAGTTCTAGATCTTTTCGAATTGAGTGAAGAAGAACGAACATGGTTGATAAAGTCTCGCGATGAGCTGAAAAAGGCCTTCAATGAATTCGCATGGAACGGTAAATGGTTCAACAGAGCCACAAAAGACGACAGAAGTGTTCTAGGAGGTCTAGAGGACAGCCGAATATTCCTGAATCCGCAGAACTGGGCGGTTATATCAGATATTTCTGATAAGGAGAAATGCGAAAGAGCCATTGAAAATGTCAAAGAAAAACTCATCACAGACTACGGTCCATTACTTCTCTTCCCGCCTTTCCTAGAGGTGGACCCTGATATCGGCTACATAACAAGATACGCGCCTGGAACGAGAGAAAACGGAGGAGTTTATACTCATGCAGCTACATGGACTCTCTGGACAGCTTGGAAACTGAAAGACCACATACTCGCCGAAAAAGTCTATCAGACTATATCACCTGTTTTGAGAAGTTTCAAAGATCCGGATGTCTACAGTGCGGAACCTTACGTCACCCCTGGAAACAGCAACGGTCCTTTCTCTAAAGAAGAAGGTAAAGCGGGATGGACATGGTACACGGGATCGGCAGCATGGCTGTACAGATTGTTGATCGAAAGGTATCTGGGTATAAAGCCTACTACAAAGGGAATACTGTTTTCACCCGTCAGTGAAAAACGATGGAAAGAGGCTACCTTCAAATTAAGGGTACGAGGGGGTGAGTACGAAATCAAGATCGTTAATCCTGAAAGTAAGCCTCTCTGGAATTTCACAAAGATTATATTCAATGGTCAGGAACTTAAGGACAACTTGATTCCTTATCTTTCTGGAACGAATTACGTCGAGGTGATTTATTGAACATAAGGGAGGTGTTGTTATGAGAGTATGGTTGATGGTCTTTGTTCTTCTTGTCTCAGGGCTGATGTTCTCCACTATGGTAAACAATCTTGATAGCACCAAGCTGTTGAACAACGACAATACCGGAGCAATATTCGAACCCTCTGAAGAGTTCGCCGTTGAAGGAAAGTTTTCTGTTAAGGTAATTCCATCTGGAACCAGTGATGAAACAAAGATGGCTTTTCCTATTGAAGGAGAAATACTCTCCAGCTGGATGGAAGCAGATTTTCTTGAACTCTGGGTTTTCATACCTGAAGATGCCACCACTTTCCCGGAAAAGTTCTTCCTAGGAATGGCAGATGTAACAGATGGTTGGAGCTGGATGGATGGTGTTTTCTCCGAATCAACAGTTGAAAAAGGATGGAACAGAGTGGTATTCAAGCTCTCCCCGAAAATGAAGGATGTAAGATTAGATGGCAGGTATATGCTCTATTTTGCCTTCATAGACTTCGAAGATGGAAAAAAGATTCCCATAAAAGACGCTTTCTATGTTGATTCAATAGAGATCTACCCGGCAGCTGAAGAAAAGGTCTTCCAGCCCATTTTCCCCATGGAAACACAAGAAGAAATAAGCAGATACACAAACGACAACACAGGTGCTGTTTTTGAATTGAGTAAGATCTTTGTTTCTCAAGGTTTGAGATCCCTGAAAGTCATACCAAACGGTGAAGCTATCGAAACCAAAATTGCGCTTCCACTCGAAGGAGGGAATCTGGAGAAGTGGATAGGATCTAGAAGAGTCGTTATGAGGGTTTATTTACCACGGAATATGAAAGTGATACCGGAGATGTACTTCCTGGGAATGGCGGATGTGACAACAGAGTGGAAATGGATTGGAGGAGTCTTCGCCAACGTACAGGTAGAAAGAGGATGGAACACTATTACTTTTGAGATACCGGGACCAATGAGTGATCTGGATCCAGACGGTAAATACATGGTCTATCTTGCTTTCGCTGGTTTCGACTCCAATAAACAAAAGATTCCTCTCGTGGATCCTTTCTATGTAGATGGAATCTCAGCGGAAAAAACAAGAACTCAGGTTGCTACTTTGGAAGATCTTCTTGCATCAGCGGATCCCGCTATTAAGGAAGAGGTCCAGAAAATGCTGAACTTGAACGATGAAGAACTTCTTGATTATATACAGCACAAAACTTTCCTGTACTTCTGGAACGAGGTAAATCCCGAAAGCGGTTTGGTTAGAGACCGCTCAAGAGAAGATGCTCCATGTAGTATAGCCGCCGTTGGATTCGCATTAACCGCCATCCCGGTTGCTATAGAGAGAGGTTGGATCTCCTACAATGAGGGTTACGAAAGAACTCTGACTACCTTGAAAACTTTTGTCGAAGGAGAAGTAGAAGGCAAGAACGGCTTCTTCTACCACTTCGTTGATATGAAAACGGGAAAAAGAGTTTTGAACTCTGAGATCTCATCCATAGACACCGCTATTCTGGTGGCTGGTGCGCTGTTCGCAGGTGCTTACTTCAAAGGAACGGAAGTTGAGCAACTCGCCGACCAGCTCTACAGAAATGTCAACTGGGAATGGATGCTGGCTGAAGACGGTACTCTCTACATGGGCTGGAAACCGGAGGGGGGGTTCCTCAACGCAAAATGGGATTCCTTCAATGAAGGCATCCTAGCCTACGTTCTTGCAATAGGTTCTCCTACTCATCCAATTCCGGCAAGTTCATGGGATAAGATATTTAGACCTATTCACGAAAACTACATTTCCTGTCCAACAGAGTCTCTGTTTGTTTACCAGTATCCTCAGGTGTGGCTTGATTTGAGAGACAAAGAAGATAAATACGCTAATTACTACAACAATGCGATATTTGCTACTAGATACAACTACCTATTCTGCGTCATGAACAGGTTCAAGTACAAAACGTATGATCTGGATATCTGGGGTTTGAGCGCATGTGATGGTCCTGCAGGTTACAAACATTACGGGGCATCCGAGGGGAATCACGATGGAACAGTAGCACCTTACGCTTCTGTTGCTTCCATAGTCTTCACACCCGATCTCGCTTTGAAAGGGATAAAGGGTATGCTGAAGAAGTACGGTCCTCTTGTGTGGGGTAAATATGGTTTTGTCAGCGGATTCAACGTCGATCAAAACTGGTTCTCTAGAGAATTCGTTGGAATCGATGAAGGAAACATAATAGCAATGATCGAGAACTACAGAAGCGAGCTGATATGGAAGAACTTTATGAGTATATCCTACATAAAGAACGCACTAGAAAAAATAGGATTCATCAACAAGAAATCCGAATACGCAGTGACTCCTGCTTATATGGAAGAATATAAGAAACTCCTCACACAACCAGAGGGCAAAGTTGCAATTGCACCAAGGAAAGAGGTAATAGTCATAGACGGAAAACTCGATGACTGGGAGGGAGTACCAGTATACGAAGTTAACGAAGATATGAATGTTCCAGCGGCTGGCCTCAAACCAGTGAACAAAAGAACACAGATCCTTCACAGCCAGTTCCGAGCAGCTTGGGATGACAAATATCTTTATCTTGCTGCCAGAGTCTACGATGAGTACCTAGTGATAAACATAACCCCCCAAGATCTAGGAGCATTCTACAGAACGGATTCCATTGAATTCTACATAGACCCATCGCGAGCAGGATCAAACACCGGAATTTTCAAGTTGGCGGTGTTGCCTTTTGACACTGAAGGAAACCCACAGGCAGTGAGACATGAAGACGCAAATCCTGGTCCCATTTCAAAAGTAGCTCCAGATGTGAAAGTAGCATCTACTAAAACTGAAGACGGTTACATAATAGAAGTTGCTATCCCCTTCAAATACCTTGGTATAGCTCCAAGGGAAGGAATCGAAATAGGATTCTGCCACACTGTTCACAACTCGAACAGAAGAGATGCAAAACTCGGCGAATATGTGCGTGAGAATATGATATCTTGGGTGCCTGTAGCCGATGTCTGGGCAAGACCTGAAACGTGGGGGACTCTCAAATTTGTTGAAAAAGCTGAAGAATAAAGGAGGTGAATTGTTATGAAAAAGGTATTGATTTTTCTGATCACACTCATTTTGGCAACTTCTTTTCTGTTCTCACAGCGCACTCTTCAAATCTGGGCAATGGGCGAAGAAGCGAAAAAACTGAACATCATGGCGGAGAAATTCGTAGAACAGCATCCAGGTATAAAAGTGGAGATACAAGAGATTCCATGGTCAGCAGCTTATGATAAACTCCTCACGGCAATAGCGGGGGGAACTCTTCCAGATGTTGCTCAGATGGGAACCACGTGGATGGGTGCTTTTGGTGTCCTTGGTGTTTTTGATGATCTACGCCCTTACCTGGCAAAATCAGATCTGTCCAAGGAAGATTTCTTCGAAGGTTCATGGAACACGGTAGTTGTGAATGAAAAAGTCCTCGGAATACCTTGGTACGTAGACGTCAGAGTCATGTTCTACAGAACGGATGTTTTAAAAGAAGTAGGATACGACAAGGCTCCTCAGACTTGGGAAGAACTTTACGATGTAACCAAAAAACTGGCAGCAAGAGGTGAGGGCAAATACGGTTTGTCGCTTCTCTACACAGGAGTTTTCGGAAATGAATTCATGCCGTTTGTGTGGCAGGCTGGAGGCAGAATCTTCGACGAAAAGGGAAATGTAAGAGTAACAGATCCCGAATTTGTCGAAGCTATCGAATACTACGCTAAATTCTTCTGGGAAGGTCTGGCACCAATGGGTGGATCTGACCTTTTCCAAGACTTTGCTAACGGAAATGTTCCCATATTCTTCTCAGGACCATGGATGGTGAAAATGTTGGATGAAGTCACTCCCCAGATAAAAGGAAAATGGGCTGTGGCTCTGATGCCCAAAAAGGTAACCAGAACTTCTTTTGTAGGAGGATGTAACTGGGTTATCTTCAGTTCCTCTAAAAACAAGGACCTGGCCTGGCAGTTCATAGAATTCATGTCCAAACCAGAGAACCAGCTGGAATGGTACAGAATCATAGGGGATCTACCTGCTGTAAAGGAAACCTGGAATCATTCTGAACTCTCAGACGATCCTGTAATGAAAGTGTTCTATGAGCAGTTGAAAGATGCTAAATCACCCCCCAACGTTCCCTACTGGGAAGAAATTGCAACTGCTATTTCAAAAAGAGTTGAAGAAGTTATCTATAAGAAAAGAACTCCAGAAGATGCGGCAAAACTTCTCAAAAAAGATATAGAAAAGATAGTCAAGTAATCAACGAAGGGGGCCTCGGGCTCCCTTCTTTAAGTACAGGAGGGAAACTGATGAGAGCAAATATTTTCTGGATATTAGTTCTTGCAGGACCATCTCTTGCCTTGCTCCTCATTTTCTCAATTATTCCCATTTTCTTTTCGCTCACTCTTAGTTTCACAGACTTCAATATATTTGCTCTCATTGACTGGAGCAGAGCAAGATTTGTGGGGTTAGAAAATTTCAGAACACTTTTTCAGGATGAACTTTTTTGGAGGGCATTATTTAACACCTTTTACTGTCTCATAATCGCTATGCCCGTTACTACTATCCTAGCCCTTTTGAATGCTATTTTGATGAACAGAAAGGATCTCAAATTCAAAACGCTCTTCAGAATATTCTTCTTTCTTCCTTTCGTCACGAATACAGTCGCAATTGCCGTAGTATGGGCATGGATTTTTAACCCCAACTATGGGATCTTGAACTGGTTCCTTGGGTTACTTGGAATAAAAGGACCAAACTGGTTGGGAGATCCCCGGTGGGCTATGCCGGCAATTATCATTCTGGTAGTCTGGAAGGGACTTGGTTACAACACTTTGTTGTTTTTAGCTGGGCTTCAAAATATACCCGAACAACTCTACGAAGCTGCCAGACTCGATGGTGCAAATGCGTGGCAGAGATTTTGGTATGTAACACTACCGATGCTTCGACCAACGACGGTATTCGTAACCACCATGATGATAATAGGCTATCTTCAGCTTTTCGAGGAACCTTACATGTTGACACAGGGAGGACCTGTAAATTCCACGCTTTCAGTTGTTCTTTACCTTTACAGACAAGGGTTTAAATTTTACAAATTTGGCTATGCCTCAGCAATAGCAGTGGTTCTTTTTCTCATAATAATAGCTTTAACGCTCATCAGGCTTAAAATAGCAAAACACGTTGAAGAAGGTGGTGCGGTATGAAAAGATCCATTTCTCTAATAATTTCTTACCTTGTCTTAACCTTCTTCGCTGCTGCAATGGTTCTTCCTTTTTTCTGGATGATCTCTACTTCTTTCAAAAAAGCCAGCGAAATTTTCATTTTTCCACCACGCTGGGTTCCTAAAGAGCCCACTCTTGATAACTACATAGAACTCTTTAAATCGGTAAATTTTGGACGACCATTTCTGAACACAATCATTGTGGCAGGAAGCATCACGTTTTTCTCGATATTGCTAGCTTCAACCACAGGATACGTCTTTGCCAAATACAAATTCAAAGCAAGGGACAAACTTTTCTTTTTAATATTGTCAACTATGATGATCCCAGGACAGATGACCCTCATTCCTGTATTTCTGATTGTAAAACAACTGGGCTGGCTCAACACTTATATGGGAATCATTGTACCTGGTCTGGCGAGTGCTTTCAACATATTCTTCATGCGGCAGTTTTTTTTGACCATACCTAACGAACTGATCGAAGCAGCGAAAATAGATGGCGCAAGAGAAGACTTTATTCTTTTCAGAATAGTGCTTCCTTTAGCTAAGCCTGCTCTTACAACGCTCTCTGTATTTACATTTGCAGGCTCCTGGAATTCTTTTCTGTGGCCACTCATAGTTGCTCAGAGTGAAGAATACTACACTTTACCGGTAGCAGTTTCTGTTCTTGCAGGACAACATAGTGAAAATCTTGGGCTTCAAATGGCTGGAGCTACAATTGTCATCATTCCAATACTTGCCTTCTTCATATTCACCCAGAAGTACTTCGTGAAAGGAATCATCATGAGCGGGTTCAAATGATATTGCTCTTTTTGCTCAGAATGTACTCAATGATCAATTCAACACCTAATATTTTTAAAATCATCACCCACTTTGGGTCAGTGTTCTTATTATACTCTCAAAATCCTCCGGCATCCACTCGACGTTTGATTCTTTTTTAGCGGCTTTCTTTGCCAGTCTGTCGGCCTCGTCGTTGCAGAAGTTCCCGGAGTGGCTCTTTATCTTTTCGAATATCACCTCCAGTCCCATCTGACAGAATTTTCGATAGTAGTATCTGTACACCTTTTCTCACAGCATAGTACTTTTTTGCCAACTCTATCACCTCTCAGATTCATTTATAGCATGTCCATCTAAATATTAGATATAATTTGGAGAAATTAAGGTCCTGGATGTATAATTGACCTAGTCATCAAGGGGGGATGTTTCATGGAAAAAAGAATTCTTGGAAAAACAGGTGAAAAGCTCTCTGTGGTTGGATTCGGCGGGATCGTTGTGATGAACGAGCCCGTGGAAAACGCAAAGAAAATAGTTGCCA
>LDZS01000087.1_pt1 | contig 11438 bp, 12 predicted proteins | sample 615471 | NCBI WGS metagenome assembly LDZS01 (sample SAMN03408295, study PRJNA278302) | terrestrial metagenome | isolation source: oil reservoir sample K3 | place: USA: Alaska, North Slope, Kuparuk formation | collected 2013
TATCTAATACCAATTCTGGAAAGAGATCATTCATTCGAGGGATCAGTTTTCAGTGTGAAAAAGGGATCAGTTTTCATTGACAATCTACAACACCTGCGAGAATAAGATGAAGGTGATACTCGGGACAATTGAAGGAGATATTCATGACATTGGGAAAAACATTGTGAGTTACCTTCTGCGCTCCGCAGGCTACACTGTTTGCGACCTTGGTGTTGATGTTTCTCCGGAAAGGTTCCTCGAGGCCCTGCTGGAAGAGGAGGCCTCTGTCCTGGGAATTTCGGTGCTGCTCACCTATTGCTTTGGCGCCGTCAAGAATACTGTTGACCTTCTCAAGGATCAGGGTATCCGAGAGAAAGTAACAGTGGTCATTGGGGGGTATCCTGTAACCAGAAGAGTAAAGGAATATACTGGGGCCGACTACTATGTGCGTGATGCCCGGAGAACTCTCGCACTGTTTGAGAAAATTACCCGCGCCCAGAGAAAGACCCGCAGGGTGCTCCCCCAGTAGACTGGGTTTTCCGTTACTTTGCTTATTCTCTTCAAGATGTGGTCCTGGAGAACGCATCTATCCAAGTTGAACACGTAGAATATCTCCGACTTCCTGGTGGCTGGCCCGGAATTTGGCAACAGGCCCTTGACAATCTGCGGCAACGGAGGATTGAAGAACCGGCAACATGATCCTGGTGGTGGGGTATTCTTTGAAAATTCTGTGAGTCTCGGGCTTGGCATCCATTAATAGTTAAGACATTTGCCGTAAGGTGCAGGAGGCTGCCTGGGTTTTAAGATGGCGCTTGCCTCCAGCCTTAGTTGGTATCTGTCTCAATAGGTTTAAATCGGTTTTCGGCGCCGGATAAGAGGGGAACGGTTCAGCTAAGGAGCAGTCGATCGTTTTCGAACTCGCCCCCGCTCTTTTGGCTGAAGAGAGCTACAAGTTTTTCCACCGTCATGTTCTCGCGTTCCCGGCCTCTAAGGTCTAAGATGATCCGGCCCTTATGCATCATGATGGTGCGGGTGCCGTATTCCAGGGCCTCCTTCATGTTGTGGGTGACCATGATGGTCGTGAGGCGGTGCTCTAAAACCATATCCCGCGTCAGTTTCAGTACCTTTTTGGCAGTGGCCGGGTCCAAGGCTGCCGTGTGTTCGTCGAGGAGCAGCAGACGAGGCTTTACAATGGTGGCCATGAGCAGGGTGAGGGCCTGTCTTTCCCCGCCGGATAGAAGGCCTACCTTCTGCCGCATCCTGTCTTCCAGCCCCAGACCGAGTTCGGCCAGTTTTTCCCTGAACAGCTTGCTTTCATTCCGGCGCACTCCCGGCAAAAGACCGCGGGTTTTGCCCTTGGCATAGGCCATGGCCAGGTTCTCCTCGATGGTCATGTCGAAGGCAGTGCCGAGTAGGGGGTCCTGGAACACCCGCCCAATATAACGGGAGCGCTTGTGCTCGGGCCAGAAAGTGATATCCATCCCGTCCAGGATTATTCGACCTGTATCCGGCAGGTGCACGCCGGAAATGCAGTTGAGCAGGGTGGATTTGCCCGCTCCGTTGCTGCCGATCACGGTGACAAATTCGCCTTCATCGAGGGTGAGGCTCAGATTGTCGAGGGCCAACCTTTTATTGATTCCGTCCGGAGCAAATGTTTTGGTCAGTCCTTGGATTTCAAGCATCAAGACCGTTCCCTCCCTGCGTTCTTTTTGGCCTGCATCCGCCGTCTGCCTGCCGCCAGATGCTCCTTTACGGCCGGGGCGGCCAGAGCTACGGTAACGATTACAGCTGAAATGAGCTTGAGGTCAGTGGGGGGCATGCCGAGCTCCATGGCGATGGCGATCACCAGGCGATACACGATAGCCCCTAGCACCACCGCCAACAGGCGGCGGAAGAGGGAGTTGGTGCCGAAGAGGATCTCCCCGATGATCACCGAGGCCAGGCCGATGATGACCATGCCTACCCCCATGCTGATATCGGCGAAGAGTTGGTACTGGGCGATCAGGGAACCGGATAGGGCTACCAGCCCGTTGGACAGGGCCAACCCGGCGAGGATGGTGAAATCGGTGTTGACCCCCACGGCGCGCACCATTTGGGGGTTATCCCCGGTGGCCCTGAGAACGAATCCGAAGCGTGTCTCCAAAAACAAAAAGAGCAGTGTGAGTATGGTGCTGAGCAGGACGGCAGGCACTAGGAGTGTGGCATATTCTGCTGCCCATCCGGCCAGCCAGGAATTAAAAATGGTCTTCAGATTGATGAGGGGGATGTTGGCCCGCCCCATCACCCGCAGGTTGACAGAGTAGAGAGCCAGCATGACCAGAATACCGGATAGGAGAGGTTGGATCTTGAGCCTGGTGTGCAGGAGGGCGGTCACCGTTCCGGCGAGACATCCGGCCAAAAAGGCCAGAGGCAGCCCAGCCCAGGGGCTGCCGTTAAGGCACATCATGGCCGAAACAGCTGCCCCCAAAGTGAAGCTGCCGTCTACCGTCAGATCGGGCATATTAAGGGTACGAAACGAGATAAAAACGCCGAGCGCCATTATGGCGTAGATGATACCGAGTTCGACCGACCCCTGAAAGGCTAGCAACGTCATGGCAGCAAATCTCCTTATTAGATTTTTAGTTGCCGAATACCTTAACTGCTTTCTTCAGGATGTCGTCGGGGATGGTGACCCCAATCGCCTTTGCCGTTTCCAGGTTAACGTAGATATCCATATCGGACATGGTCTTGACCGGGATGTCGCCTGGCTTTGTTCCCTTAAGGATTTGAACCGCCATCTTGGCCGTCTCTTTCCCCAGCACCTCGTAGTTGATGCCGTAGGTGGCAAGACCGCCGTCCTTGACCATGGAATCGGCACCCACATATACCGGTATCTTAGCTTTCTTTGTCACCTGTGCGACTACCGGCATCGCGGAAGCGACGGTGTTGTCGATGGGCAAGAATATGATGTCGACCTTCCCTACCAGGGATGCGGTGGCCTGCTGAACCTCGGAGGAGTTGGTCACCGTGGCCTCGATCACCTTGAGGCCGTGTTTTTTAGCGTAATCCTTCAGGTTGTTGATCACCGACAGCGAGTTGGTCTCGCTGGAGTTATACACGGTACCAACGGTTTTGAAACCGGGGGTGATGCGCTGTGCCAGCTCCATTATCTTCTCCGCCGATACCGCATCCGAGGTGCCGGTTACGTTGCCACCCGGCTTCTTGAGATCAGCTACCAGTCCTGAGCCCACTGGGTCGGTGCAGGCGGCAAAAACAATGGGAATATCTTTGGTTTCGCCCACCGCGGCCTGAGCCGAAGGAGTAGCTATGGCCACGATTAGATCGTATTTCTTACTGACGAATTTCTGGCAGATGCTCTTTAAGTTGGACTGATCGCCCTGGGCGTTCTGATAATCGATGATTATGTTGTCGCCGTCTTTATAGCCCTGGTCAGCCAGACCGGCGATAAACGATTCCCTTATGGTGTTGAGGGACGGATGCTCTACAATCTGCACGATACCTATAGTGAATTTTTTCTTTTCCACCTTATCTGCAGAAGTGCTAGCAGTCTTATCTGAGCCGCAGCCAGCCACCACGAAGATCATAAAACTAAGCATACCGACTACCAGAGCCGAAAACAAACGTTTTCTCATGGTAATTTCCCCCTTTTCTAAGAAGATACATACCACTTCTCCCAGTACTTACAACCAGATGAGTCCCGAGAGAACATACAGCACAATTATCAGCGCACTTTCCTTCATCATCTACCTAAGCCAGTCACCCATAGAAGGGGGTTGGCCTTCCCCTTTCTTGAGTCGATTAAATGAACTCTAGCCGACCAAATGAAGTTGAAGCTGTACTTACCTAGGCGCCCTTAAAGGGCGCCATTAGGGTCTTCTGGAAGGAAGAAGCACAAAAGGCCGGTGAGAACCGGCCCTTCTCTTTCCTGCCTGCACTCTTCTCACCTCATACTCTCTCCTCTCGTCCCGCCTCTTCTCAGTCTTTGCTAAGCTAATTTGTCAGATTAAGTCTCTTTATATCAAAATTATATGCTACCTTCTTCTACACGTCAACAAAGTATAAATATATAAAGTAGTAGCCATTGCATAGGATCTGCAGCAGTTGGTCCTTGCAACGGCTGCCGCTTTTCCTAATCAATCCTGAGCACACCTTCGCTTTTTGCACTAGTTGCAGTTTCTGGAACACTTTGGTAGAATCGAATTCGAAAAGGAAACTTTAACCTTTAGGTGAGGAAGTCTTGAAGTTTAAGGTTAAAAAGCCTACCGACATGGTAACCATACCGGGCAGGACATGTCTCCTTCATGCGCAGGTTCCAGTCGGCCAAACGGACCGCTTACCAGGCCCTGAGGCGGCGGTGCGGGTAGTCCGCAGGAACGGTCGCTTAGACTGCCTGATCTCCTTTTCCCTGGGAAACGCCGCACCCGTGGACAGGACCTCCCCGATGGGTGGCATCGATCTCAATCCTGAAGTGGCAGCCGTGACTGTGGCCCTGCCCTGCTAAGTTTACATCTCTCGTCGGCTACTTCAAATACTCTGAAACTTACGGCATTTTTGTCCACCAGGCGGCCGCCTTCGTAATCGCCCGGAGGGCTCTGGGCTTCACCGAGAAGGTCCCCAAAGAGGTCTTGAAGCTGCTGTCGCCGGAGGAAGGATGGCAGCACTTCAAGCTTTGGGGCAGGCTCTTCGGTATTTTTAAGGCGGCCCGGAAGCGGGCGATAAAAGAAGACCGCCTATTCCGCTCGTGGAACCCCGAAGACTGGCTGTCTTTCATGTTTAATTCATCTTGAAGCCGGCTTTAAGCCCGCCGTTCTTCCCTGCCGGGCTTCCCGGGAGTCCGGCATTTGCGGGGCATTGCTGGTTCTTAAAAGTTCGGTAAAAACTGGACAGGTGGGACGTAGGGCGAAGCAAATCATCAGTGTGGGGTTAACGAACCTTTAGTTCTCTCAGGTAGAGAGAAGGATGGTGGTATCTTTGGCGGTTGTCCTCACCTTTTACGATGGTGCAGGCTGCATCGGGGGCAACAAGATCCTCCTTGAGGATGGGGATGCCGTACTTATCTTTGACTTCGGCACCAACTTCAAGGCAGAAGGGATGTACTTTGACGAATTCCTCTCACCGAGGATTGCCTTTGGGTTTTCCGACCTCTTAATGTTGGGGATCCTGCCGCCGCTGGATGGGGTGTACCGTTCTGATTTAGAGTATCCTGGCATCTGGGAGAGGTATTCTGGTAATTCCTTTTTCCGGAGGATCGAAGCTCAGGGGGTGCTTCTTTCTCATGCCCACTTCGACCACTGCGGCTGCATCTCTTACTTACGGCAAGACATTCCGGTGTATGCGAGTCTCGCGAGCGCCCTCATCTGCAAGGCCCTTCAGGACACAGGTGGGGGGAATAGGCTTAACGAAATCTGCTACATAGATCCATACGAACTCAAAGACGGTCTCATCCAGAAGGTGAAGTCGACCAAGGGCAATCCTGCACCTGCGGTGCAGCGTCCCTTCCGGGCGTTTGGGTGTCAGGCGGTTACTTCTGAAGTGGAATCCTTTTGGGGCCGGTGTGTTGCTTCCAGGGGGCTTAACTACACTCCGTTGAAAGCTTGTGGAGACGAGGCTGTAGTTGCCGGTCTCCCTATTCATTTCTGGCCAGTGGACCACTCCATCCCCGGTGCTGGGGCCTATGCTGTTAAGACTTCGGCCGGCTGGGTAGTGTACACAGGCGACTTCAGGATTCATGGGAAGAAAGCTCACTTGACTAAGCAGTTTATTGATGAAGTCGCAGAACTTGAGCCAGTAGCCCTCATCTGCGAGGGCACGCACCCGGAAGTAGAACGGCCTGTGACTGAAGGAGAGGTGGCTGCTAACTGCTACGAGGTGGTCAAAAAAGAGACAGGTCTCGTTGTCGCCGACTTCGGCCCGAGAAACGTGGAACGGCTGCTTTCGTTTTTGGAAATTGCTGGGGAGACAGACCGCCTTTTGGTGTTAACGCCGAAAGATGTTTACCTCCTTGAGGCTCTGACGGTTGCAGGTGAGCCGGAGGTGCCTGATCCCTACATGGATGAAAGGGTTGCCCTCTATCTCCGCCCGAAGGTGAAGCGCGACCTGTGGGAGAAGGAACTCATAGCCAGGTTCGAGGAAGGCGTGCCCGAAAAAGTGGTGGACGCCGCTAAGGTTAAAGCGGACCCGGGCGGCTACATCCTCTGCTTCTCCTACTACGATTTCCACGCCCTGCTGGACATTGAGCCGGAAGGCGGGACATACATCTATTCTTCCAGCGAGGCCTTCAATGAAGAGATGCTGCTCGACCATGAGAAGGTGCGGAACTGGGTCGACCTCTTCGGCTTCAAACTTTACGGCAGCCTGGGGCAGAACCGGGAGAAGTCGGGCTTTCACTCCAGCGGCCACATTCACGGTCCGGGAATAGAGGAGCTGGTGGAGAGGGTCAGGCCAGATGTTCTCATTCCCGTTCACACGGAAAACCGGGAATTCTTCCGCCGGTTTGAAGGTTTGTGCCGTGTTGTGTTTCCCGAAAGGGGAGCCAGCCTTGTGCTCGGCTGAACAAAGTCAGGAGCTTCTGTTCTGGAGAACGTTCCTGGTGTCAAAGACCGGCCTTAAGTGGTTTCTGCTTTAATACGACTTTTCAACCGGCAGAAGGCACAAGGAGGGTGGGTAGTGGGAAGACCACACTCAGGGCAGTCAACTAAAGTTTCTTCTTGGTGCTTCTCCTCGAAAAAGTGCTTCCCTTTAGTGATGAATTGGCGATAGAAGCGGATCTTTGTTCCTGGGGATCTCCATTCGATCTGGTTAATTATGTCCTTATAGAAGAGGGATGTCGCCCTTCGGGAGTAGGGACATTCTTCATGGATGTAATCAATACGGTTGATCAGGGCATAAGCAGCACTTTCCTTTTCACTGACCTCACACAGAGGCTTTACTTTTTTCGCCAGTTTAGGGTGCCAGGAGGGTAAAAGAGGAGATTGTCTGGTAAGATAGCCTGTATTCCAGTTAAGGAGGTTAGAGAGAAGGACTGCTGCTTCGTCATCCAGGTTGTGTCCTGTGGCAATGGCTGAGTAGCCTCCTTTTAATACCTCCCTGTTCATCAAGTACCTTTTGATCAGACCACAGAGAGCGCAGGCAGTTCTTCTTTCCCTCTTAATTAGTGAGGGGAGAGGATAGCCAACCTCATCCTTTAATTCCACGATCACTAAATTGCCTTTAATTTCCTGAGCAAATTTTTCTGCTTTTTCCCGCGACTTTCGCGAATAGTCTCCAATCCCTAAATCGATGTGAAATCCATCTGCATTAAATCCTAGCTTTCTGAGAGCAAGCCAGGTATTGAGACTGTCTTTTCCTCCGGAAACAGCCACCAAAATCCTTTCCTTTGGAGAGAGCAATTTGTATCTTTTTATTGCTCCTAAAACCCTTCTTTCAAAAAATTCAACGAAATGATCAGCACAAAGCGAAATATTATACGAAGGCAATTTGATAACTGCTGTTGCTTCACATTTTTTGCACTTCATCGGAATCCAGTCCTTTTATCCTCCTGAGATTACATTAATGATTTCAATTTGGTCATTCTCTGAGAGCCTGACATCTTCTGTAAGAAGTGTACCTTCTCTAACAACAAGAACTGTTTCTGGGTTAATCCCTAATTCCTGGAGAACTTCCTTCACTCTGCGGTTTCCTTGGACTTCCGTGACTTTCCCTTGGTATTTTACTTTCATTGGCATCCCCCGTACGAAGAATTCGTTGGATTAATGCGCAAGTTCTCTCAAGAATTTACTAGAATCTTCGGTCTCTTGTCAAGGCGCAGACGGAACGTCCCGTGGGGGAGTCTTGACATCCAGGGTGACATTGGGAACAATGAGCTCAAGCGGTCTGTTCTCGAGAAACTGCTAGCTTGAGGAGGAATCAAGTGTGGATTTTTTATTTAACCAAAAGTTCTGCGTCACCCGTAGGCTCTGGAAGGTGATGGTCAAAGACTTCGAACAGAGAGAACTTGAGCAGGAGGATCTGGTTATCCGGGAGTACAACCTTAAGGTGTTCTTGAACTCTCAAGAAGTGACTACTCTTACCTGCTCACCAGTAGATCTGGAATACCTGGTTGCAGGGTTTCTCTTTACCGAAGGTTTCATTGAAGGAAGAGAAGACCTCCGCAAGATTACTATTGACCAAGAAAAAGGAATTGCTCAAGTAGAAGCCAGGAAAAATCCAAAGGTCACCGGAGCAACACCTGTCCAAGAGAGTCCCGTTTTAAGAATCCAGGCAGATACCATTTTCCGGCTTGCTGCAGAGCTTCAGAGAAAATCAGTGGTCTTCCGGGAAACTGGTGGTGCCCACAGCGCTGGTGTGGCCACGGAAGACAAAATAGTTATCTTACATGAGGACATTGGGCGCTACAATGCCCTCGATAAGGTTGTTGGTAGGTGCCTTCTCGAGGATATTCCTCTGCAGGACAAGATTATCGTCTTCAGCGGGCGTGTCCCTTCAAAGGTTGTCCAAAAGGTTGCAAGAATGGGGGCTACCATCCTGGTTGCCGTTTCTGCCCCCACCGACCTGGGTATTGAGTTGGCAGAGAAAATGGGAATCACTTTGATTGGGTTTGCTCGTCTTCAGAAGATGAATATCTACACCCATCCCCAGCGCATTGTTTTCAGCAGCCGCTAACCCATGTGTAGCTGCTCGACTTTTTCCCCTGCAGGAAAGCAGTTTTTACTGTCGAATCATGTTAAGTTGAAGAAGTTTTTTCCTGTGCTTGTTTCAGTGAGGAGGGTGAGAGCATGCGTATTGTTCCAGTTGCCGGAGATGATGGCCAGCGCGTGAGGAAATGCTATCACCCTGTTGGGGGCAAATCCTTTGCAGACCTTTTCCGGGAAGTGGAGGCTCGCTTCGGTTTGCCTTCTGGTCTGGTGGAGGCGGTGGCTCGCGTGGAATCGGGTTTCGACCCTTGTGCCGTCTCGCCGGCTGGGGCGCTTGGTCTTATGCAGTTGATGCCAGGAACGGCGCGAGCCCTTGGGGTGTTGGACCCCTTCGACCCTGTTCAGAATGTGGAAGCAGGTGCTCGTTACCTGCGGCAACTCCTGGACCGCTTTGGTGGTGACCTCCAGCTGGCCCTTGCAGCTTACAATGCTGGGCCAGGGGCTGTAGAACGCTACCGGGGAATACCGCCTTATCCAGAGACCCAGGCCTATGTGAAAAAGGTCCTTGCTTTGATGCCTGGAAAGAAAACAGAAACAGAGGTCCCCTCTGCCGTAACGCCTGAGCAAGTTGTTCGTAATGAAGTGGGGGTTCTAACTGCTGTGCAGGCTTACATAACAGTGTCTTTATTAGAGGCTGTTTTAGAAGAGTTGAGCGGGAGGAAGAAAGATGGATGGTGGGCTTAATTGTTAATCATGAACAACCCGGAGAGGGTTCAAAAAATGTGGTGAGCTGAAAATTTTATAGTTTTCGTTTTTTAGCTTCTTGAAGGAATCCCCAACCAACCAGAAAAAGAGCTGGAAGTAGCGGAAAAAAGCGGGCAAGGAACCCTCCGATGAGGAAATTCAACCTAAGGCCAGGGTCGTGGAGGATCATCTTTAATCCAGTGTGAACTAATACCCCTGCTCCAAGGTAAATGATGATTGCATACCTGTTCATAAGTTTGGCCAACCAAGTGCTACCCGCAATAAGAATGGGAACGCTTAAGCCAAGGCCAAGTATAACTAAGGAGATATTTCCATGTGCTGCTCCAGCGACTCCCATCACATTATCAAAAGCCATAGAAAGGTCAGCTACAATAATTGTCCCTACAGCACTCCAGAATTTGGTGGCAGGGGCAGTTCCTAGATGCACATTGTCATTATCTTTAAGGAGTTTCCCTGTAATAAAGAGGAGGATCAATCCCCCCACAGCGCTCAGGTAGGGCACTTGAAGCAGGAGAGTGGCCACTGCGGTAAAACCAACGCGCAGTCCAACTGCTCCTCCTGTCCCCAGGATTGCTGCTTTTTTCCGCTGCTTTGCCGGGAGATGGCGAATGGCAAGGCCGATCACCGCGGCATTGTCGCCAGAAAGGACTAGGTCGATCAGCACAATACTTAAAACTCCCGAAGTTAGCTCGAAGCTGTTCGTAATTTGACACCTCCGACGAAACTAAAAGCGTTGCCCGCAACGGAGAATCAGGTAATATCGTGATGAAGTCGGAAGAATGAAAGAACTAACCATAAGCCTCCTGATGGTGTTGTTGCCCTTACCCTTAGATATTTTAGCAAAAAACAGGTCTAATCCAAGGGGAACTGTGCTATTCTTCTATTTCTTTGCGCCCTTAATTAGATTGATGGCAAATCGAAGGTTATCTGCTTTGGTAATCGAGTAATTATCCCAAAAGATGCAGCTTCCGGAGAGGGTAAAGCTTCCCCCAGAGGGGAAGTTTTTTTCTGCTACGAGGATAGGAGACTTCTTTCCTTTTCTTGTGGTGGTGGTTTCCATCCCCCTCAGGATCACCTTTGCTTCCTCGAGCAATTCTAATGGTGCACTGTACGGGAAAACTACTTTTGTTACACCAGTATTGTAGGTGAATACTTTAGAAGTTAAAACCATGCGGGGGTCATTAGCTATATGGTTTACGTTATCAAAAACTTCTTCTGGTAAGACCAGAAGACCGAACTGGCGCGAGACCTTAGAGCAGATTTTTGCTACATTATCTTTGTTTTGGAAGTGAGCTGTAAAGAGAACGCGTTTGCCTTCTTCGACTACGCTTTTTTTGATAAGCTCTATTTCTTCTTTTTTGAAGGGTTTCTCAGGGTAATTAAAGATCACGACATCGTAGGAAAATAAGTCGGTAAATACTGAAACCTCATCGATTATTATTCCGTTTTCTTGGGATTCCTTTGCCAGAATGGAGAAATAATAGGAATCACTTATTAAAAACTCCTGGTGTGTACTGCTCCAAGCAACACGCAAAACCTTCATTTTTCCTTGATACCTCTTCTTTACCTAATTAGTCCTAACCAAAAATAGTGTATAAGGAACTTTGAGCCCAAGTAAATTGCTCATTTGCTTAACTATCACGAGTTAGCAGCCAAAATCTCAATTGTTTGCTGGCAACTGATGTAAAAACACAGTTGTCCTGGTGCAGGGGGATTCGGCAGGAAAAATGATTGGTTGCAGCGAAGTAAAAATGGCAGTAGTTTACCGACTAAAGGTCTATATCTGGAGCTTCACTGAGGGAATTTACGTGTTTTCTTGTTTTAAGGGAGATTTTTGGGAATACCCCTATGTCCGAGAATGAGAAGTAGAGGGTGGCAATAAAACTATTTGGGTGCATTCTTTGTAAGCATCAAAGAAAATGGAAGGAGTGGCCGGGTTTGCGTCGGGTCCCTGTGCACAAGCTGACACCAGGAATGACGCTGGCACGTCCCGTTTTTGTTAAGGGTGGAAGAGTTCTCTTGAACGCTGGTTGCACATTAAAGGAAAGCTACATTAATCGC
>LDZS01001727.1_pt1 | contig 11408 bp, 14 predicted proteins | sample 615471 | NCBI WGS metagenome assembly LDZS01 (sample SAMN03408295, study PRJNA278302) | terrestrial metagenome | isolation source: oil reservoir sample K3 | place: USA: Alaska, North Slope, Kuparuk formation | collected 2013
CTTGAAAACGGGTTAACATTAGAAATATGGGATTATTCAAGAAGACTGGCTGGGGATAGATGGTTGGTAGGGCTTTTAATCCAGGTAGGGGTTTGTCCTAAAAAAGAAGATTTTGCCAACGAAACTTATTATAACCTTTTTATGGAAAAAACCGACGGAAAGGTATACTACCGCTACAGAAAAGAAAGACATTTCGTACCTGAGGACCAAATTAATCAACTTTTTTCAACGATGAAAGAGGGATTTTTGACCGTAGCCCTTCCTTACCTTTCTCATCCAGAATTCAAAGAAAGGTTGATAAAACATGAGGTAGACCTTTTTCAGAAAAAGATGGATTGGGAAAGGTCAATACAGGAAAAAGACGCAGAAACAGAACGTTTAGAAGAGCTCTGGAAAGAAAAAAATATATATTAAGGATTTTCTACTTTCTTCTCTTCTGTGTTAAAGTCTTTTTGAGGGGTTTCTTTTGAAGGAGATTGTTCGGGCTCGGGTGTTAAGGTAGGTCTACTAGGCGTGTCCTCAGGTTTTTCAGGTTGGTTGGGTGTAGGTTCTGGTTCGGTAATGTCTTCTGTTTCTTTTTCTACCTCTTGATATTCTTCTTTAATAATACCTCTTTTTTTCATGATAAAGTAGATCAATCTACTTCTTTTTTCGACATATGGTTGATGCCCTAATGGGTTGTATTTTAAAGGATTAGGAAGTACAGCCGCCAACCTTGCTGCTTCCCAAGGAGTAAGATATTTAGCACTTTTTCCGTAGTAATGTCTGGCTGCTGCTTCGACTCCAAAGATCCCCTCTCCCCATTCAGCCACATTTAGATACAGTTCTAAAATGCGTTTTTTAGATAAAGTGTTTTCAAGCCTTATGGTAAGGATGGCTTCTTGAATTTTTCTTATAGGATTTTTAGAGGGGCTTAAGTAAAGATTTTTAGCAAGCTGTTGCGAGATGGTACTTCCTCCATACTTAAGCTTTCCCTCTTTTAGGTTTTTCTCCAAGGCCTTTTTTATACCATCAAAATCAAAACCTTCATGTTTGTAAAATTTGTCATCTTCCGCGATTAACACAGCTTTGATCAAGTAAGGAGAAATACTGTTTAACGGAATCCAAATCTGTTTTTTTTGAACCTTTTTTCCTTCTTTTTCCCATTGTTTCATCCGATATTTCATCATAGCGGTAAGCTTAGGGTTTTGTGTTTTTAGAGAAGACACATCAAGCAAAAGAGGATATCCTATCAGATAAAATAAAAAGACTGCAACAAATATAAAAAAGATAATTTTTAAGGTTTTCATGGTTTTATAATTATATGATAAAATGGTAAAAAAAACAAAAGGGAGGGCAAGATGGGGTTGGTTGAAAAACTAATCAAAAAGGGAGATGCTAAAATCGTAAAAGTGGTACTTGACGGAGTAGGAGATTTGCCTGTAAAAGATGGGAAAACTCCTTTAGAGTTAGCTTATACACCTAATCTTGACCAGTTGGCTAAAAAATCAGCCACAGGCCTTCATATTCCTGTAGATTATGGGATTACTCCAGGTAGTGGTCCAGGACATCTTGGGATTTTTGGTTATGACCCCTCTCAAGTTACTATAGGAAGAGGTGTATTAGAAGCTTTAGGTGTAGGAATAGAATTAAAAGATACAGATATAGCTGTTAGAGGTAATTTTGCTACGGTGGAGTATCAAAATCAAAATCCTGTCGTGATAGATAGAAGGGCAGGTAGAATCTCTACCGAAGAGAACCAAAGGTTAATCGCCAAACTTTCCGAAAAAATAAAAAACATAGATGGTGTTGAGGTAATTTTAAAATCAGGAATGGAACACCGGTTTGTAGTAGTTTTTAGGTTTCAAGAAAAAGTTTCAGATCTGGTAAATCAACTAAACGATACAGACCCTCAAGTTTTAGGAAAACCTCCTATCCCGGTTTCTTCTCCTTATCCAGAGCTTAAAAAAGTAGTAGAGGTTGTCTCTAAGTTTATCGATCAAGCCTCTGAAATCTTAAAAGATGAACCTAAGGCCAATTACGTCTTGCTGAGGGGTTTTTCTGTAAAGCCTGACCTTCCAACTTTACAACAAAGGTTTGGGGTAACCCCATGTTGTATAGCAACCTATCCTATGTATAAAGGACTTGCAAGCCTTGTAGGGATGAAAATAGTTTCTGTTAAAGGGACAGACCTGAAAGATGAAATCCAAGCTTTGAAAGAAGTTTGGGAGGCTTACGATTACTTTTTTGTCCATATAAAAAAGACTGATTCTTATGGAGAAGACGGAAACGCTGAGGCTAAGATTAAAATGATAGAACATTTCGACCAATGTCTCCCAGACATTTTAGACTTAAATCCCCAAGTACTTTGTATCACAGGAGACCACTCTACTCCATGTATCATGAAAGCCCATTCCTGGCATCCTGTACCTACCCTTGTTTGGTCTCCCTATGTTTTAGGGAATACCTCTGAAAGGTTTACAGAAAGAGAATGTCTGAAGGGAGAATTAGGCATATTTTATGCTTATAAACTGATGCCTCTGCTTTTGGCTCACGCTGGGCGGCTAAAAAAATTTGGGGCCTAATTATTAAAATGATATTGACAAAAGTAAAATCAGGGTTATATCTATCCATTGTAGTTACTAATTTAAAAAAAGGAGGTTTAAAATGCTAAAAATTTTAAAAAATGTAATTTTAAGCACATCTATTGTAATGTTAAGTGCTACTTTTTCTTATGCTCATTTTGTGGTGCTAAAGCCCGATACAGAGAACGTGGTTGATAAGAAGAAGCCAGTTAGAGTTGAAGCCTTGTTTACCCATCCTATGGAAGGTGGGCCTCACATGGATTTTAAGATTAAAAAAAGTGAACTTTTTGAAGAAGGCAAAAGATACCCTGTGGAATGGAAGGTAGAGTATATACCTTCTTCTAAGGGAAGTAACAAAAAGGTTCCTAAATATGTAACTAACTTAAGTCTTAACAAACCAGGTCTATATCAGTTATACGTAGATCCAGAGCCTTATTTTGAACCAGCAGAAGGTAAATATATTCAACAAATCACCAAAGTAGTTTTTTCCGCTTTTGGAAAAGAAGGAGGATGGGATGAACCTATCGGCCTAAAAGTGGAGATAATTCCTCTGGTTAAACCTTTTGCCTTATGGGAGGGTAACTTGTTTAAAGGAAGGGTGTTGGTTGACGGAAAACCTGCAGCTAATGTAGAGGTTGAGGTGGAATATTTAAATACTCAAGGATTTAAAGCCCCTTATGACAGTTTGATTACCCAGGTAGTAAAGACCGACGAAAACGGTTATTTTGAGTATACACTGCCTTGGGAAGGATGGTGGGGTTTTTCCGCGATTACTGATGGAGGTACGATAAAAGGAGATGACGGAAAGGAGTATCCTTTAGAATTAGATGCGGTTATTTGGGTAAAGGCCTATCCTAAGCCTAAGAAAGGTGGTAAATAAATGCATATTTCAGAGGGGGTTCTTTCCCCTCCTGTTTTGATAACAGGGTGGGGCTTAACGTTAATAGGTTTAACCATAGCCTTAAAAAAGCTTTCTCACAGAAAAATCCCAGAGGTAGCTGTGCTTTCGAGTGCCTTTTTTATCGCTTCTCTTATTCATGTGCCTATAGGGCCTTCAGCTGCACATTTAGTACTAAATGGGATGGTAGGGATACTCCTTGGCTGGAATTCTTTTGTGGCCATTTTTTTAGGTTTACTGCTTCAAGCCCTTTTTTTTCAATTCGGAGGTTTCACCACCTTAGGTATAAACACCTTTAATATGGCTTTCCCTGGTGTGATCTCTTACTACCTTTTAAAAAGATTTATCAAAGGAGAAAACCAAAAACTATCTTTTATCTCTGGGTTCTTAGCTGGCTTTCTAAGCATGTTAGGAGCAGGCTTTTTTACCGCTCTTTCTCTTTATTTAACAGAAAGAAATTTTTTGATACTCTGTGAAACCCTTATCATAGCCCATATACCTATTGCCGTGGTAGAAGGTTTGGTAACAGGTTTTATTGTGGTATATCTGTTAAAAATAAAACCAGAGGTGTTTAAAAATGAGGGTTAAAATTATTTTGGGATTACTTTCCTTTTGTGTGTTATTTTTGTATAGCTATGGTTTTGCCCACAAGGTGAACCTATTTGTCTTTAGAGAAGGGGAAAAAATTTCTGGAGAAGGATATTTTGCAAACGGTGCTCCATGTATGAAATGTGCCATAGAAGTTTATACCCTGAAAGGAAAAAAAATAGCTCAAACCACAACCGACGAAAAGGGCAGGTTTGAAGTTAGGATAAAAGAAAAAGAACCTTTGTTGGTAAGGTTGATAGCAGGAGAAGGGCATTTAGCAGAGGAAAAATTAGAAGGTTCTACAGAGGTAGCTTCAAATGATAAAACAAAAGAAAATATAACAAAAAAAGAGAGGGTTGATCTACAAAACAAAAAAGATGTAGAGAACATAAAAATAACTAATTCAAAAAATGTAGAAATCGATAGAGAAATGTTAAAAGCGGTGGTTAAAGAGGTTCTATCTGAGGAGTTAGGTTCTTTTAAGGGAAATTTTCTGGAGTTGAAAAAGGACTTAAACAGAGTTAGGTTTCAGGACATCATCGGAGGTATAGGTTATATAATAGGGGTTTTAGGTTTGTTAGCCATGTTAAAAGCAAGAAAAGAGAAGGCTTAGATTAAAAATGCATTTAGAGGTTTTTGCAGAAGGAAGGTCTCTTTTACATATCCTTGACCCAAGGGTTAAACTTGTAAGTTTTATAGTTTTTGTAATCTTTTGTGTAGGTGCTAAGGGTTTTCTACCCCCCTTCGTTTATTTTCTTATTGGTTTTGGGCTTGTGTTTTTGGCAAAGCTTGAATTTAAAAAGGTATTAGCCCGTTTATTTCCTGCCAATGTTTTTTTGGTGTTCTTTTGGGTTTTTATTCCTTTTATGTATAAGTCAAACCCTTACCTTATAGAAACTCCTTATCTGAAGATTAGTGCTGAAGGGGTATATCAGGCTTTACTTATTACCTTAAAGTGTAATGCTATTTTGATGGCTACTATTGCGTTACTTGGCACTTCAAACGTTTTTATGTTGGCTCATGCCTTGCTTCATTTCAAGGTTCCTGCAAAACTTGTGACTGTATTTTTTGTTTTTTACCGATATATCACCGTGCTGCACGAGGAGTATCTTAAAATCAAGAGGGCAGCATTAGCCAGAGGTTTTGTACCTAAAAACAGTCTTCAAACTTACAAAACCTATGGTTATCTAATAGCTTTTCTTTTGATTAAAAGTTTTGAGAGGTCCGAAGAGGTTTACCGAGCGATGCTAGCTCGCGGATTTAAAGGTTTTTTCCCTGTTTTAAACCATTTTTATCTAAAACCTTTAGACCTGTTTTTTGGGTTCTTTTTCTTAACGACTATCTTTTTAATTTTTTTTTTTTAAATATAATACCTTCTCTATGGAAAAAGTTATAGACATAAAAGGTCTAGTTTTTAAGTATAACGACCGTGTGATTCTTGATGATTTAGAGTTAGAGGTTAGGGTAGGGGATAGAATAGGTCTTATAGGTCCTAACGGAGCAGGTAAAACCACCCTTCTTTACATTATCATGGGGTTTCTTAAACCTTTAAAAGGAAAGATAATTATTTTAGAAAAAGAAAGAAAAGAAGAAAAAGACTTTATAGAGGTTAGACAAAAAATAGGGCTTTTATTTCAAGATTCAGACTCTCAACTTTTTTGTCCTACGGTTAAAGAAGACATAGCCTTTGGTCCTCTTAACTTAGGAAAAAGTCATGAAGAAGTTAAAGAGATAATAGATAAAGTAGCCCACTTTTTTGGAATAACCCATCTCTTGGAACGTCCAGTTTATAAACTTTCAGGTGGGGAAAAAAGGTTGGTTGCCTTAGCAGGAATTTTTGCCATGAATCCAGTATGTTATCTTCTGGATGAACCTTCTGCAGGACTTGATGAACAAAGTAAAGCCAAACTTATAGAATTTCTAAAAACGCAATCTACCTATCTTATCGTTTCTCATGAAAAAGATTTCCTCAAAGAGGTTAGCAATAAAATTTTTAAGTTAGAAAAGGGTAAACTCTTTCAGTTACTTTGAAAGAAGTTTTTTAACATCTTCTACAGACAATAACTCTCCTTGCGAAACTAACTGTCCGTCTATCCATAAGGCAGGTGTTTTAAATACACCAAAAAGTGCCATTTGTTTTATGTCCTGAACCTTTTCTATAAACACCTCTATTCCTAATTCCTGAGCAGCTTTTTTAACGTTTTCATAAAGGGTTTCACATTTTAAACAACCTGGTCCAAACACCTTTACAAACCTCTGCATAACCAACCCCCTAACTATTTTTAAAGTTTTTTAAGAGTTTATCATCCCAAAAATATATCCAGAAATGGTGCCTAAAAAGATTACTATAAATGCGTAAACAAAAGTTTTCTTAACACCCCAGATACTTTTTAAGACTAAAAGACTTGGCAAACTTACACTTGGACCGGTAAGTAAAAGAGCAAGGGCAGGGCCATATCCCATACCAGCCCCTAAAAGCCCTTGGATGATCGGAACTTCAGTTAAAGTAGCAAAATACATCAAAACCCCCAATACACTGGCAAAAAAGTTGGCTAAAAGGGAATTACCTCCTACTAAAGAGTTGACATAGAAAGAAGGTATAAAGGCTTCGTGTCCCGGTCTTCCTAAAAAGAAACCTGCCACAAAAACCCCAGCCAGAAGTAAAGGTAAAATTTGTTTACCTAAAAGATAGGTGCTTTGAAACCATTTTTCCATGTCTCCTTTTGTCTTATAAAGAGCGTAGCTAAAACCTACCAAACCTACAAGGAAGGATATCTCCTTTTCATGTAACAACAATTGCGTTAAAACCACAAAAAATCCAGTGAGTATTAAATAAATAGCTGAAACTTTAAACCAAAAAACTACCTGCATTCCGAGTAATATAGCTAAAAAGCAAACAAGATACCATTTTATATTAAAGATAAATCCAGCTAAACCTTCCTTACCACCCCAGGTGGCAAAAATAAGAACACCAACCAAAGTTGAGAGTAATATCACCCTCTGGTAAAAAGGAATGGTTTTTAAGGTTTGAGGAATTTCTACTTCACCTAACCTTTTTATTTCTTCTTTTCTAAAAATATAGGCCATAAGTAATCCTACTATGATACTTCCTGCTATAGCCCCTATGGCTCTTGCCATCCCTATGTGGATACCTAAGATTTTCCCTGTAAGCACTATAGCTAATACGTTGATAGCAGGACCAGAATAAAGAAAGGTAGTAGCAGGACCAATGCCTGCTCCTCTAAAATAAATCCCCGCAAAAATAGGAAGGACGGTGCAAGAACAAACAGCAAGAATGGTTCCTGAAACACTGGCTACGCTATAGGAAACAACTTTTGGAGCCTGTGCTCCTAAATATTTCATCACAGAAGCCTCTGAGAGAAAAGTAGAAATAGCGCCTGCTATGAAAAGTGCTGGTAATAAACAAAAAATTACGTGTTCTCTTGCATATTCATGCGTTAAATAGACAGCTTCTTTTAAACCTTCTATAACCCTTTGTTCAGCAGGTAAAAAATAAAAGAACAAAAAAACAAACGCCGCAATCAACAAAAACTTAAGTTCTTTTAACATTTAAAATATACCTCCTGTTATCAGGTTTTATCTGTCTGGTTTTACGAATTCAGACTCAAGAGTAGTTTTAGCGGATAAACTTGTATATAAAGATTGCTTTTTCATTTCTTCAAGCAACTCCTTTATAACTTTGGCTATAAATTCATCTTTTGGTGAAAGTTTATATACAATAAACGATTTAGTTTTTTGATAAGTCGTTATTCCTGCCTCGGTTAATACTTGAAGATGTCGTGAAACGGTGGGTTGAGAAGAACCTATAAGGTTTACTAACTCACATACACAATGAGGTCTTATCGATAAATAAACGATGATTTCAAGTCTAGTTGGGTCTGAAAGGGCTTTAAATAACTTGGAGAATTGATACATTTTATTCATGTTATAACACTCCTTTTAGATATAATTTTTAAAATATAGCAAAATAGCAATATGTCAAGATGTATTTTAAAAATTAAAAAGTGAAAGGGTGATCGTTTTGGATAAAAGATTAAGTGACTTTTTCTCTAAGTTTTACCAGAAGGGTAATAAACTTGTTAACCGGAGTTTCTAATCCTTTCTGCTCTGCAAGGTTTACGATGGCACCATTTAAAGCGTCTATTTCTGTCTTTTTACCGTTTTTGAGGTCATAATACATAGAGGGATAATGACCGGCTGTAGGAGGAATAAGTCTTTGATAAAAGTGCTCTTTATATTCCTCAGAAGATTTCCATCTAAGCTGGATGTTGTATGTCTTTAAAACTGTGAAAATTTCGTCTATTATTTGGTCCATGATAAATCGAGTTTCATAGTTTTCAGCAAGCTCCCCATAGGTTCTTTCTAAAAGGGCACCTAAAGGGTTTAAGGCTGAATTGTAGATGATTTTCTCCCATAGGATGGCATATACATCTTCCGAAACCCTGGTAGGTATACCTGCCTGGGTGAAGATTTGGGCTATTTTTTCTAAAGTTTCTTTAGGAATGGCTTTTTCTGGTTGACCTATGACGACATCATCTCCAAAAACAGTTACTTCTGCCATTCCTGGTGAAATTACTTTAGCTCCAAAGATAATCCTTGAAAGGATTACTTGATTTTTAGGAAAAATTTGGATAGCTTTTTCGTAATTTCCATAGCCATTTTGAGCTATCAAAAGCAGTGTGTTAGGCTTAATAAAATTTTTTATCTGAGAAAGAGCCTTTTCGGTGTCAAAAGCTTTTACAGTAAGGACTATCAAATCAAGCTCTACCAAATTTAAATCCTCTGGGTTGGTAAAATATCGGTCTATATAAGCTTGTTTGTGACCAAAAAGTCCAGTTATTTGAAGAGGTTTATTGGTTAGCTGATCAAGATATTTTTCTTTGACAAAGGCATAGACAGTGTGCCCAGCATTCTTTAGAGAAACAGCAAAAACCGTTCCTAAAGCCCCTAAACCAAAGATTAATATTTTCATCCTTACACCTCTATACCTCTTTTTCTTAATTCTTCAAGTTTACGTTCTCTGCAGGTTGGACATCTAAATTCGGGTTCGGGGTCGTTCAAACGATCATAGTTTTTGGCTTTTACTACTCTATAACCTTCGCCAACAGTCCCGCAATCAGCGCACTTTACGTTTTTTTCTATCTGCCAGAGAGTAATATGTGGAATACTAAAATAACCTTTAAAGATGGCTTTATCTATAAACCAGAATACATTAGCTAAGATGAATTGGTTGAGTAAAAAAGCAGGTATGGTATGGATTTTTAACATATCACTCAATAGATACTGCATCAAGGCCCCAGCTATTCCAGAAAGTAATATCCATCTCCCAAATACATAAATAACCCAGGACTTCAAGCTAAACCTCCTTGATAAGTAGTCTTTGGTGGTAATTATAACATCTTCCTTTATTTTATAAAGCTGCGTTTCTTGTATTTTAAAAGGGTAGACGAAGTTTTCTTGTCTTATCATATGTTTTTAATTAAAATAAAATTAAAAACAAAAACAGGAGGTAGACTTTATGAAGATAGGTTTTATAGGGCTTGGTACCTTAGGCAGAGAGATAGCTAAAAGATTAATTTCGCAAGGTGTTGAGTTAATCATTTGGAATAGGTCTAAAGAAAAAGCTAAACAGTTGGAACTTGAGTTGGTAGAAACACCCAAAGACTTGATTTCTATGGTAGATAAAGTTTTTATCATAGTTTCTGACAGTGAGGCTTCCAAAAAGGTTATTTTTGGAAAAGACGGTCTTGTCGAGGGTGATATTCAGGGGAAGACCATCATAGATTTAACCACCAACCATTATCGATATGTGGTTGAAGCCGAAAAAGAGTTAAAACAAAAAGGGGCGTATTATTTAGAAGCTCCTCTGCTTGGTTCTGTTATCCCGGCACAAAGGGGTGAGTTAACCGTTTTGGTTGGTGGTGATCAAAATAAATTTGAGGAAGCAAAGGATATTTTTGAAAAATTTTGTCGTAATATGATTTACTTAGGTGAAATAGGAAAAGCTACTAAACTTAAACTTATAAATAACATAGTATTAGGTGGTTACATGGCAGTTCTTGCTGAAGCTATGGCCATAGGAGAAAAGGCTGGTTTAGAAAAAGAACTTCTTTTAGAGGTACTTTCTAACGGAGCTGGACGGTCTTATGTTCTTGAAGTAAAAAAACAAAAGCTTCTTGAAGAGAAATTTGAACCGCATTTTTCTGTTGAGTTGATGTATAAAGACCTTCACTATGCTCAGGACTTATTCAAAGATTTTAAAGCCTTTAGCATGGTTCTGCAGAACGTAAAAGAGGTTTACGGTTTTGCCAGAAGCAAAGATTTAGGTCATCTAGACTTTTCTGTGGTGTATAAGATTTTTAAGACTGAGTAGTCTTTAAGCTTGGTTACAAAATTATTTTATATCGTCATATTTTGTTATAAAAATTATTGCAGGAGGAAAAAAATGATAAGTAAAATTGCAGAAGCTTTAAAAATGCAATTTAATCCAGTTGCTGTAATATGGTCGGATGTAAAACCTGAAAATGCTTTACAATTTAAAGAAGGAAGATGGGGATGTGTAATGTGGCTTTTTGTAAATGTAGCAAAAGGAAAAACAGCTGTTTTTGACAGAAAAACTTATGGATGTTGGGGTGGAGGAGTGGGGTTAGGTTTTGGAAATAAATATCTTGATTTCCCAGGAGGGATTGAGTGTTTTTATTATTTTCTTTCTTCAGGAAATAAAAACTGGGAGAAGGGTAAAATTGTAGCAGAAAATCTAAAACCGTATGTAACTAAAGAATTTCTTGAAGATTTTTTAGAAGGAGAAAGGTATTTGAAAACTCCTGAACAGGTAAAAAAGTTTGTAGAAGAGTTACCTATGATGGAAGTTCCGACAAAATATGTGGTGTTTAAACCTTTAAAAGATGTAGACATTCATGAAGAAAGACCTGTTGTAATTGTCTTTCCTGTTAACCCTCATCAACTTTCTGCTCTTGTTGTTCTTGCAAACTATGGGAGAAACAGTTTTTTGGATAGTGTAATCATTCCCTGGGGTGCAGGGTGTCAGGCAATTGGTATCTATGCGTATAAACAAAGAGAATCAGTTCCACAAAAAGCAGTAGTTGGATTGACAGACCTTTCAGCAAGAAAAAATGTTAGAAAACAACTTGGAGATAACCTTTTTACTTTTGCTGTTCCTTATGAAATGTTTTTAGAAATGGAAGAAAATGTAGAAGGTAGTTTTTTCGAAAGGAATGTTTGGAAAAGTCTTTCTAAATTTTTATAATCTGTCTGTATAATTTACATCTGTAGTTCCTTAAAAACAACTTCCGATAATGTATATTATGTAAAATAAA
>LDZS01001728.1_pt1 | contig 11402 bp, 8 predicted proteins | sample 615471 | NCBI WGS metagenome assembly LDZS01 (sample SAMN03408295, study PRJNA278302) | terrestrial metagenome | isolation source: oil reservoir sample K3 | place: USA: Alaska, North Slope, Kuparuk formation | collected 2013
AAGATCTCTTTTTTGAGGAAAAGATTAAAGAGGTGGTAAAAGAAAACATAAAAAGAAGATGCACAGGAGAGTTTTTTCCCACTGTTTACTATGAAATACCTGTAAAAACTAAACAAGGCAGAAAAAGGTGGTTTAACGTTTATGCAGATACCATAGTTTTTCAAGGAGATTTTGGGGGCTTATCTTTAGTAATAGACATAACCTCAGAGGTAAGGTATAAAAAGCTCATCGAAGTGTTAAAAGAGATTAATCATTTAATGATAGAAAGTTATTCTGAAGAGGAGTTGTTTGATAAAGTTGTGAAAACCTTGGTCAAGGTCCTGGAATTAAAAGGAACTTGGATAGGAGAGATAGATGAACTAACCAGAAGAGTTAAGCCTATTCTGTATTATCCAGAAACCCTAAGCTTTATAAATAGGCTTGATCCTTATCTTTTTTCTTTAGAAAATCAAACCCTCAGTTTTTATAAAGCTTTTCACGAAAAAAAAATAAACATAATACCTGATGTGGAAAAGTATCATCACCCTAAAGAAGTTTCTGAGATCTTAAAGGCTTTAAACGTACGATCGGTTTGCAGTGTTCCTATAATTAAAGGAAATCGGGTATCTCATATCTTGGGGCTATGGGCAGATGAGCCTAACTTTTTTACAGAAGAGTACTTTGAGCTGTTAGAAGAACTTAAAAACAACCTTTCTTTTGCCTTAAAAAAAATAGACTTGTTTTTAAGAATACAAATTTTTAACGACTTTATCAAACAAAGCGGAGACATGTTAATCATTGCTGATGTAGACGGAAAGTTAGAATACTTAAATCCGGTTGCCTTCCATGAACTTGAGTTTGAGGAAGACCCTTTTGAAGTTAACATCTTTCAGTTATTAGGTATTACCTCTGAAGAAATAAATCAGGTTTTAAAGGGTTTAAATACTATAAAAAAGATTATTTCTCTTTCTTCAACCAAAAAACCAAGTTTTTTAGAAATAAAATTAACTTTAGTTAAGTTTGCCGATTATAAGAAAGTTATCATCTTAGGTAAAAACCTCACCAAAGAAATAATTTTTGAAATAGAAAAGCAAAAGATGTTAACTCAGGACCTGCTTACAGGTTTGTTAAACTACCAGGGATTTGCTCAAAAAACAACCGACCTGTTGCAGGTGGTGAAAGAAGGTATCCTTGTGTTGTTAGATATATACAACTTTTCTTACATAAACCATTTTTACGGACTTGAGGCAGGAGATAAAGTTTTGACAACCGTTGCTCAGAGGTTGAAAGAGTCTTTCCCTAATGCTTTAATCTCTCGTCCGGTAGGAGATAGTTTTTCATTATTTTTGATAGACTATGAAAAAAAAGATGTTTATAGTTTGATTAAAAAAATTCAAGAAATTTTTTCTCTACCTATCGAAGTAAAACAAGGAAAAAGGGGGTTTTTAGAGTTTCAAGGAGGGATTGTTTTTTATCCAGAAGATGGCAGTAGTTTTATTGAGATTTGGCGAAAAGCAAATGTGTTGTTGAGTGAGGTAAAGAAAAAAGGGCCTAACATCATAGAAATTTTTAATCCTTATATAGAAAAACACGTAGAAAAAACATTTTTTGTAGAAAATTTGGTTAAAAAGGCTATTCAGGAACATCTCTTTGTTTTTTACTATCAACCTTATTTTACTTCTGACCTTGAGGTTGCAGGGCTTGAGGCCCTGGTTAGGATAAAAGCGGATGGAAAAGTTTTTAACCCAGGAGATTTTATAGATTACTTAGAAAACAGCCCTTACTTGAAAGATTTTGAAGAAATAAGTATAGATAAAAATTTAGAAACCTTGGTAAAAATTCAAAAACCTGTTTCAATCAACATCTCTTCTAAAAGTTTAGAAACTATGCACATTTTTGAAATACTCTCTAAAAAGGTAGACTTGTTAAAAAACATACCTTGTTGCTTGGGGATTGAAATCACAGAACATGCTTTAGCCACTAATTTAGAAAAAGCAAACAAACTTTTGAGAATGCTCAAGTTTTATCGAATCAACATATCGATAGATGATTTTGGGACAGGTTATTCCTCTTTACATTATCTAAAAGATTTACCGATAGACTTTATAAAAATAGACCAAAGTTTTGTCAGAGATTTCTTAAGAGACAAGAAAACTTTTTTTATCTTAGAAACCATAATAAAACTGGCTAAAAAACTTAACATTAAAACCATAGCTGAAGGGGTGGAAAACAAAGAACAATTTGAGGTTTTAAAGGAGTTAGGTTGTGACTATTTTCAGGGATTTTTATTTGCCAAACCTATGCCAGAAGAAGAATGTTTTGAATATTTAAAAAAGTTTAAAAAGCCTAACCTATGAAAAAAACCAAGATAGTAGCCACCATAGGTCCCAAGACCCAGAATCTTACATTGATAAAAAAATTGATAAAGGCTGGGGTTAATGTTTTTAGGTTAAATTTTTCTCACGGTGACCATGAATACCATAAGCAAAGTATAAAGCTTATAAGAAGGGCTTCGGCAGAGTTAAAACTTCCGGTAGGTATTTTACAAGACCTTTCAGGCCCTAAAATCCGAATAGGAGAGGTTAAAAAACCCTTTTTAGTCCATGCAGGAGAGATTCTTGAACTACATAAAACCAAGATTTTGGGAGAAAAGACAGGAGATTGTTTTAAGGTTTCTGTAGAGTATCCCGAAATCCTTGAAGACCTAAAAGAGAAAGACCTTATCTATGTAGCAGACGGTTTAATTAAGTTGAGAGTGATTAAAGTTTTAGAGGATAGAGTTATTACTGAAGTATTGCAGGGAGGGGTTATTTCTTCTAAAAAAGGTCTTAATTTCCCTGGTGTTTCTCTTTCTATACCGGCTTTTACTCCCAAAGATAGAGAGGACCTTTTGTTCGGACTTCAGAATGAAATAGATTTTGTAGCCCTTTCCTTTGTGAATAGAAAAGAAGACGTTTTAGCTTGTAAAGAGGTGATAGAGAAATTTGGCAAGGGGCAACCTGTGTTTGCCAAGATAGAAACACAAACTGCTCTTGAAAACATAGAAGAAATTTTAGAGGTAGCTGACGGACTTATGGTTGCAAGGGGAGACCTTGGGGTAGAGGTTCCTATCGAACGAGTTCCTGTTATACAAAAAGTATTGGTAGAAAAGGGTAGAAAATTGGGTAAACCGGTGATAATTGCTACTCAAATGCTAACCTCCATGATTGATTCTACCATGCCTACAAGAGCAGACGTTTCAGACATCGCCAATGCGGTTTTAGACGGGGCTGATGCTTTGATGCTTTCAGACGAGACAGCTATAGGCAACTTCCCTGTAGAGTGTGTAAAAATGATGGTTAAAATCATCAAAGAAGCTGAAAAGCTGTATCCTTATCTAAAAGAAACTTATCAGGAAGTGTCCTCAGATTTTGCCATTGCCTATAGCAGTTGTGTTTTAGCTTCTGAGGTTAAAGCCAAAGCTATCGTGGTTTTTACTAAATCTGGCAGTTCTGCCATGCGGATAGCAAAGTTCAGGCCTAAGGAGTTGATTTTAGCCAATGTACATGATGAAGAAATCTTAAGACGTCTTACGGTAGTTTGGGGGGTTTATCCTTGTTTTGTGCTTTCTGAAGTAAAAACTATAGACAGTATGGTAAAAGAATTTTTGGTAAGGGCTTATCAGCAAAGGCTTATTAATAAAAAAGATACGCTCGTTTTAACCATGGGATATCCTGTAGGAAAGGTTGGTTCTACCAACCTAATAAGGTTGATTAAACCAGACCAAATTCAAGCCCTCTTAGAAAGCTAAATTTGTTATGCCAGTTTTAACCTTCTCAAAAGTTTTAGAACTTGCCAAACAAAAACGGATTGCTCCGGTTTACATTTTTATAGGAGAGCCACAACTTTGTAAAGAAAAAGCAAAAGAAATCTATAATATTTTACAGGACAAAGGTTCTACCATAGAAGTTTATAACCTAAACGATAAAGAAGATAAAAAGACTTTTTCTAAGATAAAAGGATATCAGGAAGGACTTTTTGGTTTGAGAAAAGTTTATTTAATCTTAGGAGGAGAAAACATAGAACTTTCTAAAGAGGAAGAGATAATAAAAAGCTTAGAAAAAGAAACCTCTGTTTTTACCTGGTTTATCATAGCAGAAAAATTTGAGGAAAATAGACCTTTATATCAATTTGCCTTGCAAAAAGGGGCGATAGTCTTTTTTAACTTTAAAAAAGAGGAGGATTTCTTAGAAACAGAGCTTATCCTCAAACTTAAAGAAACTGGAAAAACTATGGACAGAAAAACCACCGAACTTTTTTTGTCCTTGGTAGGAAAAGATTATCATCATTTTTTAAATGAGCTTGATAAACTTTTGCTATATACTGAAGAAAGAGCTGTGATTACAGAAGAAGATGTATGGAGCGTAACCATCCCTCTCGAAGAGGAAGTGCTTTTTATGGTGGAAGAAAGTCTTTTTCAGTCTGGCCCAGAGAAAGCCTACAGGATAGTTGCACAACTTTTGGACCATAAAGAAGAACCTCATAGAATTTTAAGTTATCTGTATAAATCTTTTAAGATTTTTCAGATATTAGCAGAATTTTTGGAAAAACACCCTGAATTGAAAAAAGAAGAAAGGTTTAGTCAATTTTCCAAAAAATGGGAGGAAATCAAAACCGACCCTATAGTAGAAATTCCTAAAGTGTTAACTGAACGCCATCCCTACCGAATCTTTAACCTTAAAAAGCATTTAGAAAAAATAAAAAATCTTCCTCAGGTGTTTGAGGAACTATATAAGGCAGAACTTTCTTTAAAAAGAGATTTTAAAAACCCTTATCAGGTTTTTAAAGAACTTTTCATCAACCTCTGGCAAAAGACCTTACAACCCTAAAGTTTTTAGATTGTTTCTAAAATTTTCTTGATAACTTCTTCATTTTGAGTTAAAAACTCAATTTTTTGAGAGAATTCTTGACTGTCCTTAACCTTAAAAATAAGTTCTATTTCTTTTTTTTCTAAGTAAGGAGATAGTTTTACGTTTATCTGTTTTTTTTGTAATTTTTCAATATAGGGTTTTAAAGTCATCATTTTTGCGGATAGGTTAGGGTAATAAAGCTCTTTTAGTCTTTCAAAAAAAGTTTTTCTTCTCTGGTTAAACTCCTCATGATTTAAGGCATCTTTTAACTCTTCAGGTAATAAGCAAGTTAACCCTAACCGGCGCTTTAGGTCTAAAAGTTTTTCTAACACCTCTCTTTGTTCGCTAAAACTCAGATTGAGCCGGGTTATCACCAACAAAAACTCTTTTTTTTCTATTTCATTTAAAAATTTAAAAAATTGCAAAATATGAAGGTTTAGTTTATCATTAATGATTAAATTTTTAAATTCAATGTCTAATTTATTTATTTCAAGTAAAATTTTAAGCCATATATTATTAGGAGGAAGATTAATTTTTTTCATCAGAATAAGGATTTCGTCTAAGGTGAAAAGAGGTATGGCTTTGTTTAGAAATTCAGCTTTTTCTACTAAATTCAGATTTCGGAAAAGATTGCTTTCTAAAGAAATAAGTAAGAGCTCTTTGGGAGAGAGGTTTTTTAAAACCAGAGCTTTAATCTCTTTAAATCCAATGGTTTTACAGGCTAAAACTCTACCTTCTCCGCAAATTATCTGAAAGGCTCCTTCTTTTGGAAGATAAAGGATAGGGGGTTGTAATAACCCCCAATTTTTGATACTTTCAATCAAAAAAATGTCTCTTTTAGGAAAAGAAAAAAGATAGGACCTATCTTCTGTCGACACAGAAGATAGGTCTATGGTTTTACATGTTATTGGGCCTAACACTACAAGGTCTTTCCTGTAAGCCTATAAAGGGCTTCTAAATATTTTTCTCTGGTTTTTAACACGATGTCCTCAGGAATGGTAGGGGGATTTTGAGGGTCCCAAGAAATAGATTTTAACCAATCTCTTATAAATTGTTTATCAAAGCTTTTCTGAGGTTTACCAGGTTGATACTCATCTTTGGGCCAAAAACGTGATGAATCTGGGGTTAAAACTTCATCTACCAAGATAATCTTATCTTCGTAAATACCAAACTCAAACTTGGTGTCTGCGATGATAATTCCTCTGCTTTCTGCATACTCAGAAGCTTTTTTATAAATCTTTAAAGAGGTTTCTTTTAAAAATTGAGCGACCTCACTGCCTACTAATTTTTCCATTTCTTGATAAGAAATGTTGACATCATGCTCTCCTATTTCTGCTTTGGTTGAGGGGGTAAAAATAGGTTCAGGTAGCTTATCAGCTTCTTTTAAGCCAGGTGGTAAAGGTATTCCACAGACTTGCCCTGTTTCTTGATATTCTTTCATGGCAGACCCGGTGATGTAGCCCCGGACGATACATTCTACAGGTAAAACCTTAGCTTTTTTAACCAACATGCTTCGTTGAGCTAACGTTTCTTTATATTCTTTTAAAACCTCAGGATACTCCTCGAGGTTTGCGGTAATAAGATGGTTGTCTACGATGTCTTTTAAAAAGTCAAACCAGAAAAGGCTCATCTGGGTTAAAATTTTACCTTTATATGGAATAGGAGTGGGAAGAACTACGTCAAAGGCTGAAATCCTGTCGGTAGCTACGATAAGAAGTTTATCCCCCAAGTCATAAATGTCTCTAACCTTTCCTCTTTTCAGAAGAGGTACTTTTTCTAGATTTGTTTCCCAAACAGGAAGACTCATTTTTTCCTCCGATTAAGCCATAGTTTTAGCAAGTTTCCTTGTTCTTTTCTTAAATTTAGCCGCCAATTTTCTGTATCTTTCGTATTTTGTCCAGTCTTTATTTTTTTTAGCTTCTTCAGCTAAGGCCTTAAACTTTTTAACCTTAGCCTTGATTTCCCTCATAGAGGCACCAACTTTTTTAGGTTCTTCTTTTATACCATAAACTTTTTTAAGAGCAGAAATAAGTTCTTCTTTGTTCATTCCGTGAACACCTGAAATTTCTGGTATTTGTAAGGCAATTTCCCTTAATTCTTTGATGGTCATCTTCTCAAGTTTTTTCTCCAACTTAGGAAGTTCTTTGGTTTCTTCCTGTTTTACCTCATCCATAGTCTTTAACCTCCTTGTTGAGAGATAGTTTTAAACCCTAAAATCTCTTTTAAGTTATCATAAAATTAAAAGAAATCAATAAACTAACCCAAGAGTGTAATTATCTTAAACTTCTTTTTCAAAATTTTCTAATACTTTGAAAACTTCGGCCACAAAATAAATAGACCCAGTAACCAGAATTTTGGAGATAGGTTCGTTCAAAGCTGCTCTTAGAGCTTCTTGTGGTGAGGGAAAAAAGACAACTTCTTCTTGGGTATAATTTTTAATAGCTTTCTTCCATTCAGAAAGGGTTACTATTTTTCTGTGGGAGGAAAATTCACATAAAAAGGTTTTACGACTAATTTGGCTTAGCTTAAGAAACATATCTAAGAAAGGTTTTTGTCCGTCTTCATTGGTCACCCCAAAAATAACTAAAAATGATTTATCACACCCTTTAGCCAAAAGGTCCTTTACCAAGGCTTCTACCCCGTCAGGGTTATGGGCTACATCAATTAAAATTTCCTTTTCTCTTATTTTTATTTTTTCGTATCGCCCTTTCCATCTTACCTCTTTTAAAGCTTTTTTTACTGTCTCAGAGTCTATAGATAAGAGATTAAGGTTTTCAAGTATTTCGAGAGTTTTTAGTGCACAACCTAAGTTTTCTCCTTGATATTTTCCTGAAAGACTTAGAGAAAGATCTTTAAAGGTTTTTTCTCCGTAATAATTCCAGAGACCATGATCCTCGACTACAAAAAAATCTTTGTTTAAGAAATAACCTTTTGTTTTTAGCTGTGATAGTTTATGATAAAAAACTGGTAAAGCCTGAGGCTTAATGTTTCCAAATACGCATGGCACCTTTCTCTTTATGATACCTGCTTTTTCATAGGCTATTTTTTCTAAAGTATTTCCTAAGTATTTGGTATGATCAAAACCTACGTTAGTAATGATGGTTACTTTAGGAAAGACTACGTTTGTAGCATCAAGTCTTCCTCCCATACCACACTCAATTACCGCAAAATCTACTTCTGTTTGACTAAAATAAAGAAAAGCAACGGCAGTGGTAACCTCAAAAAAGGTTAGATTGAAAGCTTGAGCCAGAGGTTTTACCTCAGAAATTAGAGCTTCAAGGGTTTCATCTGGTATGTCTTGTCCGTTTATCTTAAACCTTTCGTTGAGTTTAAAAAGATGAGGGGAGGTATAAAGCCCTACTTTAAACTCATGTTGTTTTAAAAGTTCAGCTAAGATAGCAGCGGTTGAGCCCTTACCGTTGGTACCGGCGATATGTATAATTTTAAGTTTTCTTTGAGGATTCCCCAGTCTGGTTAAAACTTGAGTAATTCTTGCTAAACCAGGTTTTATCCGGTGAAACCCTAATTGGTATAACCACTCTAAAGAAGAAGACATAAACTTTAATTATTGAAACTCTGGACTACTAAATAACCATACACTAAATAACAGATTCCTGAAATTATAAAAAGATAAACAGGAATTTTTTTAAAAAGGTTTAAAAAGAGGACATAGATAAGCCCTAAGGATATGGCAATTATCGCTGAAGTCAAAGCTAATCCTTCTACTATCCAATCGGTGAAAAGAAGACCTACACTTACAGGAAAGGTTGACTGAAAAACCATAGCTCCGGTCATGTTTCCCAGAGCTAAAACGTCTCTTCCTCTTAAAGTCCAAATCACGCTGTTAAACTTTTCAGGAAGTTCAGTAGCTAAGGGAGCTATTAAAAGGGCAAAAAGAAGAGGGTCTAACCCCCAAGAATGAGACAAAACCTCTAATTTTTCTACAAAAAGATGAGCACCTTTCACCATCAAGATAAGGGCTAAAACTACCTGAACTGACGAAAGAAACACCACGGTATTCTTGGTAGGGTTCTTAATCTTTAGTATTTTTTCTAAATATAGGTTTTCTTCTGACTCAACTTCCAAACTTTCTGCCCGAAAGGTAAAGAAAAGATAGATAAAATAGTTAATCAATAGTAATAAGCCGATAATGTAATGCACAAAACGGGTATTTTCAAAGAAAAAGGGAAAAAAGATAGCCAAGGAATAACTAATTAGAAAGAAAGTAAAATCTCTTTTAAAAGTTTTAGGTTCAAGATACACCTGTAAAACCTTTCTTCTTTTTAAAAGATAGCTCAAAAAAACCCCTATACCTACGAGAAACAATCCAGCAGTAACTAACATAAAGGGAGCTCCTAAAATCGCTCCTATGCCTATAGAAGAGCCTCCTTCTCCTTTGTACATCAGAATGGCTACTAAGGGAATAATGGTTTCTGGAAGAGCTGTCCCTACGGCTGCAAGTACACTGCCTACCACTGCTTGGGATAAAGAAAGGGCTTTACCTAAATTTTCAACTCCGTTGGTAAATATTTCTGCACAAAACAATATGATTAAAAGTGCTAATACTAACAAAATTATGTCCATATCGTAAGCCCCTCTCTATAAAAAAACTTGATCTACTATCAACATAGGTATTTCAATCCTTCTAACGACTTCTCTGGCAATAGAACCTAACCCTTTTTGAACCATTTTACCTTTTTTTCCCATGATTACCAGGTCGATTGGTTGGTTTTTGACAAACTCTTCTATTTTTTCAAGCCTGTTACCTACCATTACTTCAAACTTTATTTTTTGGACAAAATCCTGTTCATCACTAAAGTTTGCTATGAGTTTTTTCCATAAAGCATATCTTTGTTCTTTTTCTTCTTCTATAAGATCTGAGGTTAATACTGTTTTTTTTAGAAAATCAGGAGGTTGTATTACATTTAGACATGATATTTCTAACACGTCTTTTTTGCTTAAAAGAGAAGCCATTTTTAAACAGGATTTGCTTGTTTCAGAAAAATCTATAAGACAACCTAATCTTTGGATCTTGGTAAGAGAGGTTTCTTTAACCACTAAGAAATTACAGTTAAGCCTTTCAATCATTTTCTCTGCGGTAGGGACTTTTAGAAAATGGGGTACATACCCTAAAACTACTACAAAAGGTTTGACCTGCTCGATAAAATTGGTAAGGGAATACCAAAAGTTACCTAAAATGACTTTAGTCTGAAAAGTAAATCGTTTTTTGAATTTTTCGTCTAAATAGGAACTAACAAGTTCCTTTAAATCTTGGTCTAACTTTTGTTTTTCCTTTTCTAAATAAGGTTGAAGGTAGGCAGGAGGAGTTAGAAAGTATTCGATGGCATGAAAAAGTATGATGTTAGAAACCTCAGGCAAATGTTCAGCCAAAAAAATTCCAGAATTTATTACCGTTGGGGTTAATTTTTTAAAATCTATAGCTAAAGCTATCGTTAAACTCATAACTTTTTACCTCAATCTTTATTTGTCTCTGTGCCAGTAAACTCTTACTAATTTGTCTCCTTTGGACCATCTAAATTCTAAATCCCCTTTATACGCCCTGTAAAGAGCCCTTCCAAGTCTTTGAGCTAAATGGTCGGTGGTGGTCTCTATGACAGTTGTTCCGTCTTCTTCGTTTATGTTGATAATTTGATGGAGGGGATTAATGTTGCGAGCCCTTTCATACTCATTGTTTAAAAGTTTCATGATATCTCCTCTATGAGATTCCCAAAAACCACCTGAAATATAAAGGTATCCCATAGCATACTGTTCTATAGCCTTTTTACAACCTGGGCATATCAGTTGAGGAACTGTATCAGTTTCTTTTAGTTCTTCGTATAAATCCTCGTCTATAACCCACCTTTTATCTTTAAACACCGCCTTACATCTAGGACATATTGCTTCTCCTGCAGGAGCTTCTTTCATGGCATAAGGGTCTTCAGTAGTTTCAAAAACATGAGTATGTTTTATCCATCTATCCCCTTTTTTACTCATATGACCTCCTTTTTTTGAAATTTCTTCCCTTTTAAAATTATAAGTTCTTATAAAGACATTGTCAACAAAATATTTTTCAGCAAACAACATGGTTTAAAAACTATGGATAGTAGTAGTGTTTCATCAATTGTGTCTAAATTTTAGGAGTAAGGGTTCCCCTTTCTGGTAAAAATGATAAATTTAAATTCAAATTAAGAAGGAGGTTAGAAGGTTTATTTACACTACAAATCAATTAAAGAGGCTAATGAAGTATATCTTAATGAAGGTTTAAGGTAATAGAGGTATTTTCAAGGGTGGATTCAGTTTATAAGGTGGTATATTTAGTATTGCTCTGGATGTTGGAGGATATCTAATTTTAGAAAGGAGGTTTCTTACCCCACATTGATAGACACAATTAATATAAACACTATTTTAATTTTGCACTTACAATTTAAAAAACAAAAACTATGATTGACTTTTAAACTTTATCTATTAAATTTACTGTTATGGCTTATCGATGGCTCCCACCATCGAAAAATCATAAGCCGTTATGGGAGGGAA
>LDZS01001825.1_pt1 | contig 11396 bp, 12 predicted proteins | sample 615471 | NCBI WGS metagenome assembly LDZS01 (sample SAMN03408295, study PRJNA278302) | terrestrial metagenome | isolation source: oil reservoir sample K3 | place: USA: Alaska, North Slope, Kuparuk formation | collected 2013
GCTGCGGCAGAGGTGGCAAAAACCCAGGCAGAAGAGGCACAAATCGGAATCGAGGCAGCCAAGATCGAGCTTGACTTCGCCCAGAAAGCGTATGAGCGCATCAAACAACTGGTCGATGCCGGTGCTGCTCCCCAGAGCCAACTTGATGAAGTTGAAAGCAAGCTGGAAGCAGCAAAGAAAAAATATCAGGATCTGATGAAGAAGTCCGAAGCAGCAAACCGGACAATTGCCGCGCAACAAGCAGCTTGTGAGGTTATTACTACCCAGATCAGCAACAGCAGGATCATCAGCCCGATTAGCGGGGTAATCACCAACCGTAACATTAACCCCGGAGAACTGGCCGCACCCGGAGTGCCCTTGTTGACCATCGCTGATCTGGGAGCTCTCAAGCTCGAGGGAACAGTGGCTCAGGAAGTGGTCCCCTTTCTTTCCGTGGGACAGAAGGTCAAAGTGGAGGTTGATGCCCTCCCAGATAAAACTTTCCAGGGAGAAATCAGTTGTTTGGGCCCGGTAGCAGTTACTACTGGCCAATACTTCCCCGTAGAGATCACGATTCCTGGGAAAAACGGACTGATGGCAGGGATGACAGCCAGGGCAGTGATCCCAATAACCACACCAAAGGGAATAGTGATTCCCTCAAAAGCGGTAAAAAAAGAAAATGGAAAAACATATGTCTTTGTAGTCAGCAAAGGCAAAGTCTCCCGAAGGCCTGTAAAATTAGGCTTAGAAGGTAAGGGGATGGTCATGGTCGTTGAGGGGCTGCGCTCAGGGGAACAGGTTGCTGTCAGCAATGTGAGCATCCTCCGCGATGGTATGGCAGTAGCTGTAGTTTCCGGCTCTTCCTAGGCGTGCTTTTAGGCACCCTGAGCTGGATAAGTTAAAAAAATTACCGACACCCCATCTTCATCTTTTGATCCTGGCATACAGTTCTCGGATCAGCTTGAAGTCCTGCCAGACGAGCTTCTTTTTACTGGCATCCCGAAGCAAAGCCGCTGGATGAAAGGTGGGGACAATTTGCGCCCACCCTTTTCGAAAAACTTTGCCGCGAACAAGAGTGATCTTTGCCTGCTGGTGAACGAGGTACTGGGTAGCCAGAGAGCCCAGGCAAACAATAAGGCGCGGCTGGATCAGTTCTATCTGGCGCACAAGATAAGGAAAGCAACATTCCGCTTCTTCCTTCTTCGGGAGACGATTCCCTGGAGGACGGCACTTGACGACATTCGTAATATACACTTCTTCTCTTGTAAAACCAGCGGCATCGAGGATTTTATTCAAGAGTTGGCCGGCAGCACCAACAAAAGGGCGCCCCAAACGGTCTTCATCTGCCCCAGGTGCTTCTCCAACCAGCATTAACAGGGCACGGGGGTTCCCTTCACCAAAAACAACACCCCGGCAGGTTTCCCGCAAGCTGCAGCGACGGCACTGCAAACAGAAATCTCTCAATTGCTTGAGGTCATCGCAGAGGTCAAGTTCAGGTAACCAGTTCACAAAACTCACCCAGGTTTCTTTAAATTCTCGACAACATCCGCCAACTCCTCTTTTAAGAAATTTCCGAAAAATCTGCATAAAATTTGAGAATCTGGTTAACCCTTTAAAAAGGAAAAAGAGGGACAGGAGAGAGATGAGTGCAGGAGCTGACTAGCTTTCTCAACACTTTTGGTATCAACATCGATCTAGCTCTGGAAGCAAAGGACCTGATCCGCGGGGCCACAGGAAGGGAAATACCCGGTGTTGTGGAGGAAAAACAAACCTTCCCCCACGGCTCGGTGACCATCATTAAAATCACCAACAAACAGGGAGAAGCAATCATGGGAAAACCGTGTGGCACTTACATCACCATTGAAGCCCCGAACCTCAGGTTCAGGTCACCAGAAGTCCAGGAAAGTGTTGCCGAAGTAATCGCCAAGAACTTGATAAGTTTGCTGCAGATTCCGGAAAAAGCCACCATCCTCATCGTTGGTTTGGGAAACTGGCAGGCAACACCAGACGCCCTCGGGCCGACTGTAGTCAAACATATATTGATCACCCGTCACCTGCACCTCCAAATGCCTCAGGTAGTAGCAAATTACCGACCAGTCTGTGCTTTTGCCCCAGGTGTCCTGGGAATTACGGGAATCGAAACAGCAGAAATCATTAAAGGTGTCGTTGAAAAAGTCAAACCTGCCCTGATTATCGCCATAGACTCCCTGGCAGCAACAAACGTCTCTAGGCTAGGAACCACCATCCAGATTGGGGACACAGGAATTTCTCCTGGTTCTGGTGTCAATAATAAGAGGATGGGGATCAACTCGGAAACCATGGGAGTTCCGGTAATCGCCATTGGGGTCCCTACTGTGGTCAATGCAGCAATAATCGGAAGAATGGCACTAGAAAACTACCACCAAAGATTTGCCCAGGGAAGACTCAACCATTATGGAGTCAAGCAAGTTCTCGAAGAAATCTTTCAACCTTTTCAAGGTGGGCTGATCGTCACCCCACGGGAAATTGACGATCTCATTGAAAACGCAGGGAGGACGGTGACCCGAGGAATTAATATGGCCCTTCATCCCCAAGCACCAAAAGAAGAGCTAGAAGCCCTTTTATAAATAAAAAATAAAATTGCGGACGCTGGAGCGCCCGCTCTGAAGAACTAGAATGTTTGCTGTTGAGCTTGCATTTGGGGCTGTTGTGGGTTCTGTCTATTGGCAACTGACTGCTGATACTGCTGAATCATGCGTCTGACCATATGGCCCCCAACGGCCCCACAATCTCGAGAGGAAATGTTTCCCCAGTATCCGCCCTGAATCTGGTTCTCGATTCCGATTTCCCGAGCCATTTCGTACTTAAACCGGTTCATTGCCTGGTTTGCCTCGGGAACAAGCAACTTATTCTTTTTCTGTCCTGTGCCCATTGTTCACGACCTCCTTATCTTTCGAGAGTGTTATATTCAACGTACCCAGAAGATGGTGTTGCTGTTTGAGCGAGTAGGCTGCTCAGATTGCCTTGTGAGGCCAGGGATTGCTCAATGGTCTGGATCATCCGACGAACCATGTTTCCTCCTACAGAACCACAGTCCCGTGACGAAATATAGCCCCAGTAGCCGTTCTGAATCTGGTTTTCGATCCCGAGTTCCCTGGCAATCTCGTACTTGAACTGATACATTGCCTGGGTGGCCTCGGGAACAAGGATCCGGTTACGCTTCTGACCTGTGCCCACTTTTCATTACCTCCTTTCAGTAAAGAATTATTTTTCGTTTATAGTATTGAACCGCTACATCCTTTTTATCCTAGAAACAATTTCCCAAAATAGTATGAACTCGATGGAATTTTTCATACAAAGAAAAATCACCCAAAAACAAAAACAGCCCCCAAAAATGGGGGCTAAAAACGAATTTAGCATTTTATTCCATTTTTTAATTCAGGAAATCGAAAATCGATCTCATCGAGCAACTCCTTACTCAGTTTCTCCCTGAACTTGAGCGCGGCCTCACGGGTTTTCGGGAGAAGGCAAGCATCGCGGAAAATATCAACCACTCGGAAATCAGAAAACCCATGTTGCCGTGTTCCCAACAATTCTCCAGGTCCCCGCAGGCGTAGGTCTTCCTCAGCAATCTTGAACCCATCACTATACTTCAGGAGGACCTTGATCCGCTGCCTTGCCTCATCGGTTTGCGGGTTACCAACAAGAATGCAGTAGCTCTGACTTGCTCCCCTTCCGACCCGACCGCGCAGTTGGTGCAACTGTGCAAGTCCAAACCTCTCTGCCCCTTCAATGACCATTACCGAGGCATTGGGGACATCGATGCCCACCTCAATGACTGATGTGGAAACAAGAATCTGGACTTCTCCGTTGCGGAATGCCTCCATAACTCTTTCCTTCTCTTCTATTCTCATTTTTCCATGAAGAAGACCCACCTGATACTCGGGAAATTCTGCCTTCAATTCCTCTGCCCTTCTGACCGCTGCTTCCACCTCCAGCTTTTCCGATTCTTCAATAAGGGGACAAACCACATATACCTGCCTTCCTGCCTGGAGTTCTTTCCTCAGAAACTGGTAGACCCGGGCTTTTTGCTCACTAGGCAGAAAATAGGTTTTGACCTCTTTCCTACCAGGAGGCATTTCCTTGATCACCGAAAGGTCGAGATCCCCGTAAACCGTGAGGGTAAGGCTTCTGGGAATTGGGGTCGCCGTCATCACCAGAACATCCGCGGTGGCCGACTTCTGCAACAGGAGGTCACGCTGGCGGACACCAAAACGGTGCTGCTCATCAATGACCACGAGACCAAGATTATGGAACACCACATCTTCCTGGAGCAAGGCATGGGTCCCTACAGCGATATCTATTTCACCAGCGCGCAGTTTCTTCAGTTGCTCTTCCCGCTCTTTTCGAGAAAGAGACCCAGTAAGTAAGCCAACGCTGACACCCAGGGGTTTGGCGTAGCGCTGTAAGGAAAGGTAGTGCTGCTCCGCAAGCACCTCAGTGGGGGCCATAAATGCTCCCTGATACCCAGCAGCAACAGTGTAAAAAAGAGCGTAGAGGGCAACAACCGTCTTACCGCAACCAACATCTCCCTGAAGCAAACGATACATTTTCCTGGGGCTGGCCAGATCCCGCTCGATTTCCCGGAGCACCTGAAGCTGAGCAGAGGTCAGAGAGAAGGGTAAGGAATCAAGAAACCGATGGGGGAGATCAGTCACCGGAATCCGAGAAACTCCTTCATTGCGCACCTCTTCCTGGAGCATCAGGAGACCAGACTGAAACAAAAAAAGCTCCTCAAAAGAGAGCCGCTCTCTAGCTTTTTCCAAGCTCTCAAAACTTCGGGGAAAGTGCACCTGGAAGAGAGCCTCGGGAAGAGAAGGTAGATCGTAAACCTCCTTCAACTCGAGAGGAAGAGAGTCCCTGACCCTCCGGACAAAAGACCTTAAACAATCGAACATTAGTCGCCTAAAGGCACGCTGACTAAGATCTTCCGTAATGCTGTAAACCGGAACAATCCTTGCGGTGTGCACAGGAAACCTGGGATTACCCACTTCGTAGTCAGAAACGGTGATCTCAAACCCAAAAAGGTTTTTCTTCACTTTTCCGGTTACCGTCAATATTGAACCAGGTCGCAACACCTTCTTCAAAAAGCCCTGGTTGAACCAGATGGCAGCTACTTCCAAAGAGCCACACTCCAAGAACACGCGCTGTAAAGTGAGGTTGCTTCGCAAAGAATGCTCCTCGACACCAGTAATTATTCCCCTCACAGTAGCCAGGTCACCGGAGTTGAGAGCAGAAAGAGATGGCGTGATTCTCCGATCTTCGTAGCGCCGCGGGAGGTAGTAGAGCAGATCAAAAAGGGTCTGGATACCCAACTTTTTCAGATGTTTTGCTTGGGTCTCGCCAATACGAGGTAATTTGCGGATATCTACTGCAGCAAGCTGTCGGCTGGAGAGAACAGCAACCCTCCCGGAACTCACGTTTCTCCTTCCCTTCAAGCTCAAAACTGTTACTCGTAAACTTTTACACCAACGACATTGACGTTGACTTCACGAACAGGGATACCTGCCATCCGCTCAACCTCGTAGCGAACTGCCTCCATTAGGTTCCGGGCGACTTCGGGAATCTTGACCCCGTAGGAGATGACAACCCAGAGGTCGATCCTGGCCTCGTTGCCTTCAAACTTTACCTCGACACCCTGGGCAAGGTTTTCCCGGCCCAAAAGCTCACCAACACCCTGGCGCATTCCCCGCGGCACCATCCCGACAACACCGTAGCAGCGAACCGCGGTAGCGCCGGCGATCATCGCCACAGCCTCCTGGCTCACCTCGATCTCCCCATAATCGGTCCTCGCCCTTTCGCTCACTTAAATTGCCTCCCCAGCATTTGATACACCTTCATGGTAATATATCACCTGCTTTCTTGTCAAAGGGAAGCTTTTCTGCTAGAATAAGCGTTGTGAGAAAGGAGGCACAGAAATGGCAAGGTGCGCTATTTGTGGTAAAGGGGTTCGTGTGGGGATGCAAATCAGCCACTCCCATGTGCGTACAAAGAGAACATGGTCTCCCAACCTGCAAACCGTACGCACCGTGATCAACGGGAGACCAGTTCGCCTTAAAGTGTGCACCCGCTGCCTGAAGGCAGGCAAAGTTGTGCGTACCTACTAAGGACCCAAACAAACCTTGTCGATAACCTTACAAGCCTGCAAATCTAGCAACAAGATCGTGCTTCGATCCAGGAGGGCGACTGTGGGCACCGCGGGTGAGCCTTTGGGCAAAGCTGGAGAACCGGGGTTCAGCATGATCACCCCATTTTCTTTCTTAATCTCAGGAACATGAGTGTGGCCAAAGACCAAAACATCGACCTGATGCCGACGAGCCTGCGCATTCATTTCCTCAAAGGAAAGACGGTCACCGTGCGTGACCAGAAGGCGCAGGTTTTCTATTTGCAGGAAACAGTAAGGAGCTTGGAGCGGCCAGTTGATGAGAACCTGGTCGATGTCGGCATCACAGTTTCCCCTGGCAATGAGCACAGGAACAGGAGATTCATTGATCAGGGCAGCCAGTTTCTGGGGATCGTAACCTTGAGGAAGGGGGTTCCGGGGACCGTGGTAGAGCACATCCCCGGAGTGAACAATCAGGTCGACATCATGAAAAGCCTTGCTCATCGCTTCTTCCCAAGCAGCAACAGAGCCGTGAGTATCACTGATGATCCCGATCTTCAAACTTGCTCCCCCCTAGACCTGCAGATGGGGAGATTTGTCCATCTCCCGGAAGAGGTTGGCCATCTCCAGGGCCGTAACTGCTGCTTCTGCTCCTTTGTTCCCTGCCTTTGTCCCAGCGCGTTCAATTGCCTGCTCAAGAGTATCAGTGGTAAGCACCCCATAGACAACTGGTACTCCTGACTCCAGGTTGATGAGGGCGATCCCCTTGGTTACCTCACTGGCAATATACTCAAAGTGAGGAGTATCTCCCCGGATTACTGCGCCAAGACAGATTACCCCATCGTATCCGCGTTTTACCATTTTTTTGGCAGCCAACGGAATTTCGAAGGCACCAGGAACCCAGGCGATTTCAATGTCCTCTTCCCGAACCCCGTGCCTCTTCAAAGCATCAAGCGCTCCACTGAGGAGGCGAGTGGTGATAAACTCGTTAAACCTGGAAACGACAATCCCGAAGCGCAACCCCTGACCAAGAAGTTTTCCCTCGAAAACCTTCACTGCTTCTTCTCCTCTCTTTAAAATTTTTACAGGGCAAGGTAGTGCCCCAGTTTTTCTTTCTTCGTCTTCAAGTAGCGCTGATTCTCTCTGCGAGGAGGAATTTCAATGGGCACCCGTTCCACGATCTCCAAACCATAGCCTTCGAGCCCAGCGATCTTCCGGGGGTTATTGGTCATCAAGCGGATCTTTCGCACTCCCAGGTCCACGAGAATCTGCGCCCCGATCCCGTAATCCCTGAGGTCTGGCGGAAAGCCAAGGGCTTCGTTGGCCTCAACTGTATCTTTCCCTTCGTCCTGGAGCTTGTATGCCCGGATCTTATTGAGGAGGCCAATCCCTCGCCCCTCCTGGCGCATGTAGAGGAGCACACCCTTTCCTTCCTGCTCGATCATCCGCAAAGCCTGGGCCAGTTGCTCCCCACAGTCGCAGCGCAGAGATCCAAAAACATCACCCGTCAAACACTCAGAATGCACCCGAGTCAGCACAGGGATGTCGGGATTTATCTCCCCTTTCACCAGGGCAAGGTGGCAACTATGGTCGAGGATGCTTTCGTAAGCCACAGCAGTGAACTCGCCGTATTTCGTAGGTAAAACAGTGTCTGCCACCCTCCGGATGAGCTTTTCGGTGCGCCGCCTGTACTCAATGAGGTCAGCGATGGTGATGATCTTCAAACCGTGCTTTTTAGCAAACTGGAAAAGTTGAGGAACCCTCGCCATTGTGCCGTCGTCATTCATGATTTCACAAATCACACCAGCGGGATAAAGGCCAGCAAGCCTGGCGAGGTCAACAGCAGCTTCGGTGTGCCCGGCCCTCCTTAAGACACCCCCTTCTTTAGCCCGCAGCGGAAAAACGTGACCTGGGCGGCGCAGGTCCTCGGGTTTCGTTTTCGGATCGAGGATGGTTTTGATCGTCTGGGCGCGCTCAAAAGCAGAAATCCCTGTAGTTACTGAAGCAGCATCTACCGAAACCGTAAAGGCAGTTTCCATGCTGTCAGTATTGTTGGGAACCATCGGGTAGAGTTCCAAGTAATCAAGACGCTCACCGATAATCGGCATGCAGATCAGGCCCCGACCGTATTTGGCCATGAAGTTGATCGCCTCCGGAGTGACCTTCTCGGCAGCCATCACCAGATCTCCTTCATTTTCCCGGTCGGGGTCATCGACAACAATGATCATCCGGCCATTCCTGATCTCCTCAATGGCTTCTTCAACAGTATTAAACTTGTATTCCTGTTCCATTTTTTACTCCCTCCATTCCTTGAGTTTGTAACTCTGAAACCGTTTCCAGAGTCCTGTCTCTTCTTTTTTTATTTTATTTAGAGAAACCGCAGGGATTTTCGGCTTACTTGCAGCTGTTTCAGAGAAACCCGTGTTCTGCTAAAAAGCTCTCCGTTATCCCCTCTCTGCTGGTTTCCCTCCCAGAAAAAAGATGGTGCACATACTTGCCCAGGATGTCAGTCTCAATGTTTAAGATATCCCCTATTTTTTTCTCCCCCAGAGTGGTGATTTCCTTGGTATGGGGAATCAGGCTGACCATCAGGGCACCTGGCTGGAGGTCCGCAATTGTTAGACTCACCCCATCAAGAGCTACAGAACCCCGGGGAACCAGATACTTCTCTAGTTCAGGAGGCACTTCCACCCACATCTCGGTAGCAATGCCCCGCTCTTTTAAGCGAGCAACAACTCCGGTTCCATCAACATGGCCTGTTACCAGGTGGCCACCCACTCTATCCCCCAATCTCAGGGCTCGCTCCAAATTGACCCGGCTTCCCGGTTGGAGTAGCCCAAGGTTGGTCTTTTTGAGGGTCTCCAACATTACATCAACAGTGAAAGTGCCCGAATCAAATGCAGTCACCGTGAGGCAGACACCATTGACGGCAATGCTCTCACCGACTTCCAACCCCGAGGCCGCCATCTGTGCCCTCAAGGTGAGAACAGCTGAAAACCTGCTTCTAGCTATTTTCTCGACGACTCCTTTCTCGGCAACAAGACCTGTAAACAAAAGGCTTCACCCTCACTAACTTGCTCTTAGATAACCGGGGATGAGGTTCGTGATACCTGGTAAGCTTCATCATCACTAACTTTTTCTCGGGTAACAGGTAATCATCAGATCCTCTCCAACTCTGGAAAACTCTAGATCAGAAACCAGCCAGGCATCCTCGATCCTCTCTACACCGGGACCACCAATAGGGCCAGGAGCACGACTGCCGCCGATTATCTTCGGAGCGACAAAAATGACGAACTTGTCCACAACACCTGCTTCCAGTGCGCTGGCATTAAGCATTGCTCCCCCTTCCAGGAGGACACTGGTGATTTCTTTCCTGCCGAGTTCCTCAAGGAGAGCATCTAGGTCAACTCTTCCATGATCTGCAGGCAGCTCCCAGACCTCAATCCCACGTTCTTCCAGCAATTTTTTCCTTTCCCGGCTCCCTTGATGCTGAACAGTAGCTACGATAGTCGGGAACTTATCAGAGGTAAGGGCGATCCGCGACTCCAGGGGAATCCTCAACCTGCTGTCAACAATGACGCGCCAAGGTTGTTTACTCTCTCCAGGAAGCCTCACCGTCAGCAAAGGGTCATCAGCAAGAACAGTCCCTATTCCCACCATTACAGCATCGTGTTCAGCACGCATCTGATGGGCATAACGGCGTGCCTGCTCCCCGGTAATCCACTTAGAATCACCTGTAAATGTGGCAATTTTGCCGTCAAGGCTCATGGCAACCTTTAAGGTAACAAAAGGCCGACGTGTAGTAATAAACTTAAAGAAAACCTCGTTAAGGCGACGGGCCTCCTCCTCGAGGACACCAACTTCTACGGCTATTCCTGCCTGCCGCAGGATCTCTATCCCTTTGCCGGCAACAAGAGGATTGGGATCTTCGCAGGCAACAACTACACGCTTGACTCCAGCCTCAATGATGGCTTTGGTGCAAGGTGGTGTTCTTCCATAATGGCAGCACGGCTCGAGGTTCACGTAGAGGTCTGCCCCTTTTGCCCTGGCCCCAGCCTCCTGGAGGGCAATGACCTCAGCGTGGGGAGTTCCTGCTTTCTTGTGGTAGCCTTCCCCAACGATCACCCCATCTTTGACCACAACAGCACCTACGAGGGGATTGGGGCTAGTTTTACCGCGGCCCAATGCAGCCAGTTCCAGGGCCCTGCGCATGAACTCCTGGTCACTTTTCACAAATCATTCCTCCAATTTATTTTCTCCCTACATTCTCCCTAAAACGAAAAAATCCCGCAACCATAGGGCCGGGTTTTCCATACAGCAAAAACCTCATCCCCCAGGTTTCCCTCTCCCGTCCAGACTTTCACTGTCGGCTCCGGATTCTCACCGGATCAGCCGGTTTAATCCCGGCTCGCGGGCTCGTCCTTTTTAGGCATCACCGCCGGTGTGGAATTTCACCAGCCCCCGAAGGAACCTCGGGTTTTACCCAATTATCACCAATTAGGGGCTCAATTTTTTCTTTTTCTTTGTCTTCTTCTTAATATCTCCAGTTTTTAGTATACCTTGAATTTAAAAAACGTCAAGGGTTTGAAAGCACCAAATAAAGCCGCAGGAAGATCTCTTATACTCTCGAGAATCAGATCAGGGCCAAAATCTGCAAGAGCATCCCTACTCCCAGCACCTGTCAGGACTGCCACCGTAAGGGTTCCTGCGCTCTTCCCTGCGACGATATCTGCAGGGGAATCTCCTACGTATAGGCATCCCGAGTTTTGTGCCATAAAAGAATTGGTTCTGGATTCGGCCTAAACCTCTGAACATATCGTGGGATAGGGTTGAGCGAGGAGAGAGTAAACAGATGGGATGAGATTTTAGATGTAAATGTTCAAATTAGGCTGCTTTAGGAGAAAAACAAATCTGGAAAGGAGTGCCCCCACGCATAAGATTACCACGTTCCCCCTCGAAGGAACAAGAAAATTTTGCAGCTCGTGCTGCCGAAGATGCTACTCCACTGGCTCCTGGATACCAGCTACCAGCGCTGTTGCGTGCACCTTCCACTCGCTTCGTTTATATTACCCCGTCCCCAGCAGCACGATAAAGCGGAGATAGAAACCACCAATAAGCACCAGCAGGGCCGCCGGAACAATCAACCGCTGGGTGTGAGTAGTAAAACTTTGTTTCTGCATGAAGAGAGGTAACACCAGAGCCGGCCCGACAAAGCCTAACCAGAAGAGAACAGCATAAGTTCCAAAAAGAAGGTCACGGACAATCGGGGAAGCTT
>LDZS01001826.1_pt1 | contig 11366 bp, 11 predicted proteins | sample 615471 | NCBI WGS metagenome assembly LDZS01 (sample SAMN03408295, study PRJNA278302) | terrestrial metagenome | isolation source: oil reservoir sample K3 | place: USA: Alaska, North Slope, Kuparuk formation | collected 2013
CCTTCATTTTGCTTTTTCCCACTCGGAGTGAGGTTCTTCTTTTTTGGGAAAATTCCTTCCTGTCTAGCCCAAATTAATTTTACTCGATGGGCAGCCTCTTAAGCCGAGTTTTTCTTCCGGTAGCTGGAGGGTCCAAACTCATAGAGGTTGTTCCCCTCGGCATCAATGGCTACAATCACCGGGAAGTTGTCGACCACAATCCGGTAAACAGCCTCAGGCCCCAACTCCGGGTAGGCAACAACCTCCATCTCCTTGATGCAGCGGGAAAGCAAAGCACCAGCACCTCCCGGGGCAGCCAGGTAAACAGCACCGAACTCCTTCAAGGCAGCAACCACCTCGGGACTCCGGTTCCCTTTTCCAATAAGGGCACGCACCCCGCAGGAGAGGAGAAGAGGTGTATATACATCCATCCTTCCGCTCGTCGTCGGGCCGGCGGCCCCACAAACCCGGCCAGGAGGCGCCGGGGTCGGCCCAACGTAATAAATCACCTGTCCGCTGAGGTCAAGGGGCAGCCCCTCACCACGTTCGAGAGCTTCAGCGAAGCGCCGGTGCGCCTGATCACGAGCCCCATAAACGACTCCTGAGAGAAGCACCTTTTGACCCGCCTTCAAGCTCTGAGCAACATCCCTGGAAAAGGGGACTGCTAAATGGAGCAATTCACTCATCACTTTCACCATCCCAAACCCAGGTTTTGTGGCGGGAAGCGTGGCAGTTGATGTTAACGGCCACCGGCAGACCGGCGATGTGTGTGGGATAAGTCTCGATGTGCACGGCAAGGGCGGTAAATCTCCCTCCGAAACCACCGGGTCCGTAGCCGAGATTGTTGATCTCTTCTTTCAAATCCTTTTCCAGTTGGGCCAGGAAGGGGTCTGAGTGAAGGGAGCCGATTGGTCTCAAGAGGGCGCGTTTTGCCAGGAGCAGGGCCTTTTCGGCAGTCCCCCCAATTCCAACCCCGACAGTCACTGGGGGACAGGGATTGGCCGCGGCCTTATCAACCGCTCCGATGACGAACCTCTTCACCCCTTCAACACCATCCGCGGGTTTCAGCATTCCCAGGGCAGTGCAGTTCTCGCTCCCAAATCCCTTGGGCATCACAGTGATCCGGAAAACGTTTCCGGGAACGACCTCATAGTGGATCACTGCCGGGGTGTTGTCACCGGTGTTCACCCTGCGCAGAGGGTCACTGACGACAGACTTCCGCAAATAGCCCTCCTGGTAGCCCCTGGCGACTCCCCGGTTGATCGCCTCGGTAAGACTCCCACCGGAGATCTCTACTTCCTGACCTAATTCCACGAAGACGACGACCATCCCGGTGTCCTGGCAGATGGGAATCCTTTCTTCGCGGGCGATCCGTAAATTTTCCCAGAGGTCCTTGAGAATTTCTCTCCCCAGGGGGGACTCTTCTTCCTGAAGCGCTCTTTTCAAAGCTTCTTCAACATCAGGAGGTAGATCAAAATTGGCTTCCACGCACAGTTCGGCAACCTTCTTCTCGATCAGACTCACAGGTATCTTCCCCATCGAACTCTCTCCTCTTGTCTGAATCAAACTCTCAAAATGGGCTGCTGACACCTTCCATTAGTTTCCACCCTCAAGACCAGGTTGGGAGTTCCCAGGCAGCATTATCCAGGAAATAGTAGACTCCCCTTCGGAATGATCGAGGTTGACCTGCTCGACTGTGAAAGGAAATTCTCCAAATAGCCGCTTCCCGAGGGTGTAAAAAGAAGTTGTCGGGCCACTGGCAAAGAAGCGGTGTTCTTGCCGTTCCGGGCAGTCCCCCTGGTGCTCCCCACAACCATTGCCAAGGGCTTTCACAAGCTCCCTGACAACCTCTTCAGCAGGGTCAACAATCCTTACTTCGGGGCCCAGGACCTCTTGGAGAACTGGTGTCAGAAAGGGGTAATGGGTGCACCCCAGAACAAGAGTATCGATCCCCACCTCCTGGAGCGGCTTTAAATAAGCAAAGGCCGCCTGCCGGGCTTCCTCAGTGTCGACTTTCCCGGATTCAACAAGGGGAACAAAGAGAGGGCAGGCCTGCTGGTAAACCTGAACTTCGGGGTCGAAAGCCTCAAAAGCACGCCTGAAAGAGCCACTGTTCACCGTGGCCTCGGTGGCAATCACCCCGATCCTTTTCTCTCTGGTTGCTTTAAGCGCCGCCCTGACCCCAGGTTCGATCATCCCGATGATCGGCACGGAAAACCGCTTCTTCAACACTGGGAGGGAAACCGAAGAACTGGTGTTACAGGCAGCAACGATCACCTCAGCCCCTAGCTTCAGCAAAAAGGAAATGATCCTCTCCCCAAACACGATCAGTTCCCTGCGGGAACGGGAACCGTAAGGAACGTGGGCAGTATCACCAAAGTAGACCACTGGCCTTTCCGGAAGATAAGAAAAAATAAAACGGGCAACCGTCAAACCGCCCACACCGGAATCAAAGATTCCAATGGGTCGCCGTATCATCGACATGGCTCATCTCCATTTCTCTTCGCAGCATTCTGATTATAAATTCGCCACAGTCCGGACTGATCCTCTTGCATTCTTAAACATTTCATCCCCTAATTGATCATAGCATAGAATGTCTTAAAAACCATTTTGAAATCATCTTCCTACCTCTTTACAAAATTTTGTCACCCTTATATAATAAAAACCAACACACCTCAGATTCCTACGGCTCAGCTCACCTCACGAGTTGATCCTCACCAGTAAGCCAGCAGGAGAATTGCCCCAATCGAGTCCGCATTCCTATACTTATGCTCCCAGAAGCTGTTTATTCCTCCTCTCGACAGGCAGTGAGCAAGAAGGCCAGGTGGGACCCGTTTACCTTTTGGAAACTTTAGGAGAAACAAAGAAAGGAGGTGTGAGCTATGGCTGAGGAGAAGAGGGTTACGGCTGAAGTCAGTCAGGTGGCAGCAACCGCAAATCCAGCTCCTCTGGGACTGGCAGGATTTGCGGTAACGACCTTCGTTCTCAGTATGGTCAACGCCCAGTTCATCCCTGCCGCCGCCAAACCGGTCGTCCTTGGTCTCGGCTTTTTCTACGGGGGGCTCGCTCAGTTTCTCGCCGGGATGCAGGAATTTAAGAAAAATAACGTTTTCGGGGCCACGGCTTTCTCCACTTACGGTGCCTTCTGGATGTCACTCGCTCTTGTCGAATTGCTGGGACTCCTTGGAGTGATCAATTTTGGTGAAGCAGCCGGTCAGGCAGTGGGAACCTTCCTGCTGGCATTTACCATTTTCAACACCTATATGTGGATAGCTTCCTTCCAGACTTCGGCAGCGGTCTGCCTGGTGTTCACCACACTGGAACTCACCTTCATCCTCCTCGTCCTGGCAGAGTTCGGAATCATGTCCAGTGTTCCCGGAGGAATCATGGGAATCATCACTTCCTTCTGCGCCTGGTATACCTCGGCAGCAGAAGTGATCAACGCTGTTTCCAACCGGACCGTGCTCCCTGTCGGTCCCTTTAAGAAATAAAGGAAGACATTACCAACCCGCCTGGCCTTCTTCTTTCTCCTTTCAGACAACACTGTTTCCCGGTTGAAGCTTTCATTCGGTTAAGAAGCGGACGATACCACGGGCAATCGCTGCTGCAGCCCGTGCCTGGAAACCAGGATCGGCGAGAAGCTGCTCTTCAAAAGGATTACTGATAAAAGCGATCTCTACAAGAGCAGCAGGCATCTGGGTGTACTTGAGCACAGCAAAGTTCTCCTGGAGGACACCGATATCCCGCAGACCAAGAGCAGCAACCAACTCTTCTTGCAGCAGCTGTGCCAGGTAAAGGCGCTCCTCTCTCTGGTAAGCTGAGGAATCCCTGGCAAGGGTATAGGTGGCTGTTCCCCCGATATCTGGCTTATAGGAAGCATTGGAATGGATGCTTACGAAGACATCTGCTCCACGTTTATTGGCGATTTCCGCCCTTTCCCGCAGTCCCACATCAGTATCTGTGGCGCGGGTCAGAATCACCTTGACACCCTGCTTCTGTAAAATCTCGGCGGCTTTCAGGGCAACAGCGAGATTAACGTCTTTTTCTCGCAGCCCACTTTTGCCGATGGCACCGGGGTCACTGCCACCATGACCAGGGTCGAGAACAACGGTGCTGTCCTCGAGCCGGCGTGGGCACACCTTGAAGACAAGCCTCTGTTCACCGGATTCGAGACTGGTGAAGGTGAGGCGCTGTTCAGACTCGACAACGAGCCTGACCACTCCCGGGGCAAACTGGCCAACCCGGACCTCTCTTAAGCCGGGAATTTCTGGCTGCACTTTCCAGCCTTGCAGTTCCTGGTGAAGGGTGAAGCCAGAAAAGTCGAAGACCAAGCGCCTGGGCTCCCTCAGGAAGAAACTCCGAAACTCGAGAGCCTTCGTCCCCTCAACAGTGATCAGCAAAGCGTCTCCCTTTGCTTCGGCTTCCAGCCAGGTGATCTGGTGAGGGACGATTACCCGGAATTCCCGTTCCCCTTCTTCCACCTCATAGAAAACAGGAAGAGGTGTTTCCGCAAAGGTGATCTCTACTACTGCCTGGTTCTCTGAAACCCTTGTGATGACCTCTTCAACCCCGCCCTCTTCAACCTCCAGTCGGAGGGGACTGCGAACGACAGTGATCCCAGGAACAGTAACCACCAGGCGCCTTTCTCCCTCTTCCTCCCACTGGTAGTTCCCTCCCCCCAAAAGGGAAACGACAACCCGGTCATCTTCGCGCTCTACCGCAACCTCGAGAGAGTTCGGATCCTGGCGGCTCGGAGGTTGCTCCTGGTGGGGCTGCACCAGCCAGCCAGCGATCCAGCCTTTTCCTGCCCCGAATTCCACCTGATACCAGTTGTCTGCGCTCCAGGCAGAAGCTGAAAGGACATCTCCAAGGTGCACCTGACCGATCACCGGGTAGCTCAGGCCGGGACCCGACCTGATGTTGACCACCTCTTTAACCACAGACAACTGCAGGGAAACAGGTGTCACCTGGCGGTAACCCCTCGCCTTGTTGATGATCACTGCGGCCTCGGCCCGTGTCACCAACCTCAAGGGGTGAAAACAGCCATCAGGATAGCCTTTAAGGATCTCTCTGGCGGCAAGGGAAGCGACTCCGCTCCGAGCCCAATCAGCGATCTCACCACAATCGGCAAAAGGCAGGGTTTCGTTTTCCTCCAGGGCCAGCAGCCTCGCCAGGAGAGTAGCTGCCTCCTGGCGGCTGACCTGCTTGCTGGGCCTGAAGGTGCCGTCCGGATAACCGCTGACATATCCTGTAGCCAATGCAACTCTCACCTGATCGTAGAACCAGTCACCAGGTCGAACATCCCCGAAAGGGATAGCTTGCTCCTTCTCTTGCTCAAGTCCGAAGGCTCTGTTGACCAGGGTAACGAATTCGGCGCGGGTGACAGGGTCATTGGGACGGAAGGAGCCATCTGGGTAACCATTGAGGTAACCGTTGGCAGCAGCCCTGAGAATCTCGGTTGCAGCCCAATGACCCTCGATGTCGCTAAACTGCTGCCCCCAGGCCACCTTGATCCCCGGAAACACGAGCACAAATACAGTGACCAACAGAAAGAAAACAAAAACGGGCCTTCCAGAATCGAACAACAATCCTGGTAGACCCCTTTGGCGACTTTCCATTTCCTTACCCATCTCCGCGCCCCACCCTTGCTCCGGTAATTGCTTCAAAACTACCAGTTTCCAATCACTCTAGGAAGTTTCGACACGAACTTCCACTTTTCCTCTTAGTAATTTTTAACAAAAGTAAGGTTGCGGAGTAAGGGCTGATCCACGGGAATGTGCCCGGCAAGTGTTTCCCGCACCTGGCCAGAGACCAAAATCTGCACTTTCTCCACAGTGGGAAACTCAGTGAGGGTGTTGACCACGGCGTAGACGGCAAGGGCCTCAGCCTTCGGGTCGTCTCCTCCGAAATCGGTTGCTTCCTCACTTAGGTCGACGATGCAGAGGCCGTCCGGCCGGATGTTGATGTCTTGGAGCTGGGTCCCCACCGGAAACACAGGGTTCAGGTCAGGGCTCGAGGGCCCCTCGAAAAGCGCCTCCATTGCCGCCCTGGCGATACCGGCAACTTTAGGGATCTCTCTTGTCTCTGAAACCAGGTAGCGGCCTTCCTCGTCTTTAAAGTAAAGGGTCACTTTTGTCGTCTCCTGGGGCACCTCTTCAGGCTGGAAATCCTCGGGAAGCAGTTCAGGGAGTTCTTCGCTACTTTTCGAGGTCTCTCCTTCCCTCAGTGCCTGGAGCCTTTCTGAGAAACTGCACCCCCCGCTGACGAAAAGCAGGGAAAACAAAAGCAGCAAAACCAGAGCCTTTCGGAAAAACAAGTTCCCACCTCCTGCCTTTAAATGGTCCTGATACCTGTTTGATCCTATGAAGGAATTATTTTTTTTATTCCTGTCCTAAAAAATTGTTCCACTTTATCCTTGCGCTCGCTCTCGTGCTTCTGATGGCGCCGCATGATTAGCATAAAGGTCTGAGGAAAAGTAAGGTTGGAAGCGACAAGCTCAGGCAGAAGGGAGCTTTACCTGGGAGGACAAACGGGAGCAGGAGTGGATGGGGAAAGAGACTACAAAGGTGGTCCCTTCAACCAGATTGCTTTCAACCCTGATCTTGCCCCGGTGCTTCTCAACGAGTGACTTGACAATGAAGAGCCCAAAACCCTCGTTTTTTCCCTTCTTTGTGGTAAACCCTTTCTGAAAAACTTTTTGCAGATTCCTAACAGGAATCAATGGCCGGAAGTTGTTGACCCTGATCTCGTAAAAGTGCTCCCCTTCACTTATCTCCACTCTGACGCGTCGCTTCTCAGGAGGAACACTGCTGACGGCATCGAGGGCATTGTCAATGAGGTTGCCGAGGACACGGATGAAATCCAGGGGCGGAACCCCTAAAGAGGTTAGATCGGTCTTCAGGTTCACTGTAAAAGAAACCCCTGAAGCCTCCGCCTGTTCCATCTTCCTCAGTAAAAGTCCGGCAACCTCAGGTCTGTGGAGGAGGTTCTGGAAGACATTCGAAGGGCGGCTAATTTCCTGATTCACCTGACCGATGTAGTTCCTGGCAGTTTCGAACCTCCCGATTTGCAAAAGGCCGGAGATCACCTGAAGGTGATTCAGAAAATCGTGGCGTTGGGCCCGCAACATGTCCAGGAGTTGTCGCGTCTCCTGGTAGCGGAGCCGGTTGATCCTGGCCTCGGACTCGGCTTCTACTATCTTCCCTAAAATCCTGAGGATGGCAATTGTGAGCAATCCGCAGAAAAACACCGCCCCGAGAAAAAACTTTGGTGTGCTGAGAAGGGATCGCCCTTTTAGAAACCCGAAGACATTGACACCCTGAAGGAGCCCGATGAAAAGCAGCAAAGAGGCCTGCGCCAGGACAAGGTTCAACAGGAGAACACACCGGGTGCTGAAAGGCAGTCTCAATCCACCCATGAGATCACTCCTGAGAAGTGGCACACTATTTGCAAACTATAATTCTCCACACAGGAAAATATTCCTCCTAATGGTGAGAAATAACAAGTATAGCACTTTTCCTACATACTATTTGTCTCATCCTGGTAACGAAAAAACCCACCACACGGTCACAAACTGGAACTCTACCTTTTACTTTCTCCTGGATCTTCTGCTTCCAAAGCTCCATCAACTGCTTTCCTCAAATCCAGGAAGCAAAACCCTGTGAGCCAGCAAAGGAAAGCCAGGACAATGAGGGGGAAATCGACCAGCCATCCTAGAGCAATGTGCATCCAGGGGTCTTCCAAGAGTTCCCCAAAATCCAACTTGAGTAAGGCAAGTGCAGGAAAACCAAGTGCGATCACCGAGAGGCTGAGAAGCAGAAAACCGAGCAAAGAAGCCATCACCGCAATGCCCCACTCAACCTGAGCAACAAAGTGATAGAGCAATACCAGCAGCAGGAAAAGAAGCAGAGAATGGCTCCCAAAAGGAAGATCGGTCGAGAGGTAAAGTCCCCGTAGCAGATAAGCTCCGAATCCAGAGATAACACTGATTACAGCCAGTCTCGGCAAGGAAGCTCGATAGCCCAGGAGTGCAAGGGAACAGTAGGCAAGCAAAAAGCTTTCTTCGAAGTGATAAAAAAAGAGAGTCTGGAGACCTTCCACAACACACCCCCGGATTACTGCCTAAAAAAACTGCTACCTTCTGCTAAAATACGACATTTACTCCCAAATTCCTGCAGGCTCTCAAAAATCCTACAGGATTTCGGTTTGAAAATCAATGATCTCGGCACCGTTCTGGTTCTCGATAAACCTGATCACGGCATCGAGCACTTTGTGGAGGTGCCCTTGGTCATTGCTGACGCAGGCAAAAGCAAGTGTTGCCCGCTGCCAGAGTTCCTGGTGGTCGACCTCGGCGATAGAGACATTGTAGCGTGCCCTCACCTTGTCAAGGACACTCTTCAGGATTCGCCTCTTTTCCTTCAGAGAATACGCTTCTGCAAGGTAAAGCTCCACGGTGCAGAGCCCCACGACCATTCTCGCCAACTCCTCTTCCCAAGCCTATGATCCTCCGTGTTCCAGAAGGTACCTGTTGTAGGCAGCAACAATGTCACTCCTAGTAATCATTCCCACAATCTTGCCGCAATTGTTCTCCTCAACAACAGGCACCCGCCCGATATCCCTGAAGGCGAACTTCTTAGAAACTTCCTCAAGGGTTTCCTCAGGTGTGGCCACCACAGGGTTGGGGGTCATCGCCTCGCGGACAAGGGTTTTCAGGCGCACTTCAGGAGGCTGGATCCTCCTGATGTCTTCGAGCGTGATCACCCCAATCAAACAGCCGTTCTCATCTACCACTGGAAACCCGTTGTGCCTGGTCTCCTGCATCAGTTTGATCACCTCGGCAAGGGTCATCTCCCCAGTAACCAGGTGGAGGTTCGTGGACATCGCATCGCGGACACGCAATTTCCTGAGGATGTTGACATCCTTCCCCTTTTTCAAAGAAATTCCCCGCCGCGCCAGCTTCATCGTGTAAATGGTCTCTTTGCTGAGAACCCGCGCAAGAAGGGTAGCAATCCCACAGGAAAGCATCAGGGGCAAGATGATCCGGTAATCATGGGTCATTTCGAAGATCATCAATATCGCCGTAACCGGGGCCTGGGTCATTCCTGCGAACAGTGATCCCATCCCCACGAGGGCATAGGCCCCACTCCCGGCAGTCATTGTTGGGAGGGCGTTGTGGAAGATGACACCCATTGCCCCGCCAAGGCAGCCACCGATGTAAAGCCCGGGAAAGAAGACACCGCCGGAACCACCAGACCCGAGGGTCAGAGAAGTTGTTACGACCTTCGCCAAACAGAGCAACCCGAGCAGCCAGGCGACAGCCACTTCCCCGTGCAGAACCTGGTGGAGGAACTGGTCACCTCGGCCAAGAGTCTGGGGGAGAAAAGCCCCGATGAACCCGAAACCGAGCCCTCCGATAGCTGGGCGGACCCACTCGGGGACCTTCTTTAAACTGTCAAAACAATCCTCGGTCCAGTAGAGGAGCTTTGTGTAGAAAACGGCTACTCCAGCAGCAGCAAGGCCCAACAAAGCATAAAAAAACAGTTCCAGAGGATGCACAAGGTCATAAGAAGCGACGAGAAAAGCAGGCTGATTCCCCAGGAGAGTCCTGGCAACAAGGGCCGCTCCCACGGTAGAAATGACAACGAGGCCAAACGTCGATGCTGTAAACTCTCCCAGAACCACCTCCAGCGCAAAAATCGCTCCAGCAATCGGGGTGTTGAAAGTAGCTGCGATACCCGCACCGGCGCCGCAGGCCACAAGAGCGATCAGGTGTTCCTCGGTGAGGCGCAGCAACTGGCCGACAGTCGAACCTAAAGCTGCCCCGATCTGAGCGATGGGGCCCTCCCTCCCTGCAGAGCCCCCGGAGCCAATGGTGATCGCCGAGGCAATGGCCTTGACGAAAACAACCCGAGGTCTGATACGGCCGCCTTCACGGGCCACCGCATACATCACCTCAGGAACACCGTGGCCCTTGGCCTCCCTTGCCAGAAAATAAACTATCGGCCCTACAAGGATTCCTCCAAGGGCACCGATCAGCGAAATCTCACAAGGTCCCAAAAAAGAAAGCGCGTCCTTTACAGGACCGAAGAAGAAGAAATTACAGAACCGGATCAAGTAGTAGAAGAGAACCGCTCCGATCCCACTTAAGATCCCCAGAACAAGCGCCAAGACAGCCATGAATAATGTGGAATTCACTCCGATCACTCCTCTCCCGGCTGTCAAGTGTTTCTACTAGACCCTGGAAGGATGATCAAGAAAAACACGAGCCGCAAAACTTCTTAAAGTTGACCTGCTTCCACTTTATATTTTACTATTCTAAAAGAATCCAGGCACCAGCCTAGTTTCTTACCTCTAAAGTAAAAGCACTGAATCAATGGGCCATAAGGAGGAATCACGATGAACAAAATGAAGTGCACGGTCTGCAAGAGGGAAGCTTTCGTAAAACTACCAGCCCACAATGCCAAGTTCTGCCCTGACCACTTCGACCAGTTTTTCCTCAGACAGGTCTCCAGACTGATCAAGAAATTCCGGATGCTCAGACCTGGGGCACGAGTGCTGGTAGCCGTTTCTGGGGGGAAAGACTCCCTGACAGTCGTCGATGTTCTCCACAGGCTGGGCTACCAGGTGACCGGTTTCCACGTTAATGTCGGCATAAAGGAAAACAACTTTTCCGAAGAATCAGAAGCTGTGACCATCTCTTTTTTCGAAAAGCTTGGCCTGCCCCTGAAAATCATCAACCTGGAGAAAGAATACGGTCGCAACATCACCACTTTCGCCAGGCGCTTTCCCCGCCTCTGCGCGGTCTGCGGACTGACCAAACGCCACTTGATGAACGATTACGCCCTTGCCGGACGATTTTCCTGTGTGGCAACAGGTCACCACTTGGACGACTTGGCCTCTTCTCTCCTGGCCAATGTGCTCCGCTGGGACCTTTCCTACCTCGCCAAGAATCTACCTGTACTCCCTGCAGAAGGGCCTTTCGCCAAGAAAATCAAGCCGCTTGCCCTTCTTTCCGAGGAAGAGGTGCGGATCTACTCCGAACTCCGGGGAATCAAACCCGTGACCGCGGTCTGCCCCTATTCCAAAGAAGCCAAATTCAAAAGATACAAGTTTTTCCTCAATGAACTGGAAAAACAGTCTCCAGGGATGAAACGCGCCTTTTACGAAAATTACCTGAAAGTCGCCGGCATTTTTGAAAAAGCAGGGACATCAGAACTGCCCCTGCGAAACTGCAAGATCTGCGGAGGACCTACTCCTTCAGAAATCTGTACCTTCTGCCGCCTCTGGAACAGGACTCAATCAGCGCAGGAAGAAGATCAAGAGATAAACCTGGGAGATGGCAATTGAAACGAGCATCAGCGGGAAAGCCACCTTGAAGAAACCGATGA
>LDZS01000088.1_pt1 | contig 11288 bp, 13 predicted proteins | sample 615471 | NCBI WGS metagenome assembly LDZS01 (sample SAMN03408295, study PRJNA278302) | terrestrial metagenome | isolation source: oil reservoir sample K3 | place: USA: Alaska, North Slope, Kuparuk formation | collected 2013
TAGGTAAAGTAGTGGCAAAATGTGCTCTTTATTAAAAAACCTTTTCAGGTTTTATGCGGGTTTGAGCAGGGTTATCTGATAAACTCAGGAAAAAGTTTTCCATGGTTACTATGCTTACCCTTATCAGCAACTCGCTCCTCATACTGATTATAAGAGAGGTACTATGGACCATCATCAGGTTTCTAAAAACCCAGGATGTCAGTATCATCCCCTTTGTCCATCTCGGCGTGGTATCAAGTATCCGGCAGATGCTCTATGTTGAAGCCCAAAAATCCACGGAGAAAGTGGACCCGTTTATTTATTTCGGTGAATTGGGAGTAAATGCTATCGTAATTTTAATCTTAATGGCTTCTTTCTATTTGTGGCAGAAGGGGTATAGTTTGAACGTTTTAAAAAAGAGCGGAGGGAATATCGAGGAAAGTAATACTGGCTCCCCAAATTCTTCAGGCCAACCGAAGAGATAGCTCAGCTAAACCGAAAGCCTCTATCCCAAAGACTAACTGTCAACCTGACAGGTTCTCCGCCTCAGCCCACCCTCAACCCCGCCGCGGCAATCATGTCCAGATCTTCCCGGATCTCGTTGCCCCGGGTGGTAAGATAGTTGCCCACCATCAAGCCGTTTATAGCCACCGCCAAGGCTTCCTTTTGCTTCTCTCCCAGCCCTGGCTCCCGCCCACCGCAGAGGCGGAAAACGGCCTGGGGAATGATGAGGCGGAAAAGAGCCAGGGTTTTGAGGATCTCCTCCACCGGGAGGCGCTCTTGATCGGCCAAGGGTGTGCCGGGAATGGGGTTTAAGATATTGACCGGCACCGACCGTACTCCCAGTTCCCGTAGCTCAAAGATCATTTCCAGCCTATGGGCTATAGTTTCCCCCAGCCCGATGATCCCGCCGGAGCATACATTTAACCCCGCGGCCCGGGCCGCCCGGATAGTAGCCACCCTTTCTTCAAAGGTATGGGTGGTACAGATCTGGAGGAAGTAGCTCCGGCCGGTTTCCAGGTTATGGTGGTAGGTGGTGACCCCTACCTCCTTCAAACGCCGGGCCTTCCCTTCGTCAATGATACCCAGGGAAGCGCACAGCTCAAGGCGCGTCTCGGCCCGCAGGACCCGGTATATTTCCAGCACCTTCTTAAAGTCCCTTTCCCCAAGGCCCTTACCGCTGGTAACCAGGGCAAAACGTTTCACTCCAAGGGCTTCTATGCGCCGGGCCTTTTCCAGGGCTTTGGGCGCATCAATGAGGGGGTACACCTCCACGCCAGTTTTATAACGGGAAGACTGGGCGCAAAAACAGCAATCCTCGCTGCACAAGCCCGAACGGGCGTTGATGATGGCGCACAGCTCCACCTCCCTGCCCCCGAAACGTTCCCGGACTTGGCGAGAAAGATAAAGAAGGTCCCCCCATTTTTCCTGTGGCCATCCAGCCAGGTAATACGCTTCTTCCCGGGATAAGCCTTCTCCCAAAAGGACCTTTTCTCTGATCTTCTCCCACATTAGATTCTTCCCCATATACCTACCCCTCCGCTCATTTACCGGTTACTACGGCTATAGATTCATAGGTAATCTCTAGAACCCGGTTTAGCTCTTCGTTAGACATGGACAGCACGGGCATGAGGACAATGACATTGCCCAAGGGACGAAGGATGAGCCCTCTCCCACGGGCCTCCAGGATAACCCGGTGACCTATCTGCTCCTTCATAGCATAAGGCTCCTTGGTATCTTTATCCACCACCAGCTCAATACCTACCATCATACCTCGCTGGCGGATATCTCCTACGTGGGGTAAATCCCGAAAGTTCTCCAGACCCCGGCGTAAAAGATCGATCTTAGGTTGTAAGGAAGCCAGCAGGTCTGTTTTTTCAAAGAGCTCAATGCTGGCCAGGGCGGCAGCGCAGGCTAGGGGGTTGCCCGTGTAGGTGTGTCCGTGGTAAAAGGTCTTACATTCCTCCGGCTCGCCCAAAAAGGCCTCGTAGATCTCGTCGGTGGCCAGGGTGGCAGCCAGGGGAAGGTATCCTCCCGTGATCCCCTTGGCCAGACACATTAAGTCGGGAGTTACGTCTTCGTGCTCGCAGGCGAAGAGACGGCCCGTGCGGCCAAAACCCACCGCCACCTCATCGGCAATGAGCAGGACGTTGTACTTTGAGCACAACTCCCGCACCCGGCGAAGGAAACCGTCTGGAGCGGTGATCATGCCCGCCGCCCCCTGGACTAAAGGCTCGATGATGAGGGCAGCGACCTCCTCCCGGTGCTTTTCCAGCAACCCTTCCAGCTGGTTAAGGCAAGCCATCCCACAGCTTTCTCTTTCCAGGCCCAAGGGGCACCGGTAACAATATGGTGCCGGGGCGTGCAAGCACTCAAAAAGTAGGGGCTTGAAAATGCCGTGGAAAAGGGGTATGCCCCCAACGCTTACGGAGCCAATAGTGTCTCCGTGGTAGGCGTTAACAAAAGAGATGAACTTGGTTTTTCTACGATAGCGACCGCCATCCTTTTGTTGCCAGTACTGAAAGGCTATTTTGAGGGCAATTTCCACCGCTGTGGCCCCGTTATCGGAGTAAAAGACTTTATTTAACCCTGGTGGGGTAATTTCCACCAATTTTTGGGCCAGCAAGATAGAGGGTACATTGGCCAGGCCTAAAAGGGTGGAGTGGGCAATACGATCCAACTGCTCCTTGATGGCCCGGTTTAACTCCGGATGGCAGTGGCCGTGGAGGGTAACCCAGAGGGAGGATACACCGTCCAAATAGCGGTTCCCCTCCACATCAATGAGGTAGCTGCCTTCTCCCTGCTTGATGATCACGGGTTTTTCCCGAAGGTATTGCTGCATTTGGGTAAAGGGATGCCAAACGTACTGCTTGTCCCATTGTTCTAGAAGCGAGGGATCGTAGCTATTCAACTTAAGCACCTCCCCATCGTCTATGCTTAAGGTTTAAGCCAGGGAATCAACTGACGCCAGGAAACGGATTCCTCCACCGCTTCCAAAAGTCCTTCCGCGACCCCGCCTTCCACGCTCACCCCCGTAAGGTGGGGCAGGATACCCAGCACCGGCACGCCGGTCATCCGGGCAATAACTTCGGGGTTGTCCCTTTCAGCGGGACCTAATTCCTGCTGCTTTAAGTTATTAAAAACTATCCCTGCCACTTCTAGCCCAAGGCTTTGGGCGTAAGCCACCGTGAGCACCGTATGGTTAATGGTTCCCAAGCCGATTCTAGCCACCACAATTAAGGGCAAGGAAAGTTCCCGGGCCAGATGGGCCACAGTAAAGTCAGGGCCAGAGAGGGGCACACACAAGCCCCCGGCCCCTTCGATGATGGTTAACTGGTGGCGCAGAAGGGCCCGCCGGCAAAAATCTATTAATTTTTGGGGCTCAACCTTTTCCCCACAAAGTTTGGCCGCCAGGTGAGGAGATAACGCCGGGGCAAAGCGGTAAAGGTTTAATTGGTCAAGGGGCTGGGTAAGGCCAGCTGCCAGGCGGTAAAAGAACGCATCTTCGGGTACTAGTTCCCCGTTTCTAACAGCCGCCCCGGTCTGCACCGGTTTGAGGGCCACGGCGTCAATGCCCTGGTGGCGGAGAACGCCCACTAGACCAGCGGTAACTACTGTTTTTCCTACTCCGGTATCTGTTCCGGTTACGAAGTAGCCCTTTCTGGCATAGTCCATGGGTATTTCTCCTCCAGTATTGTCATAAGGTCTGTTGCTCCTTGCACGGCGCTGATCTGAGCTATCAAAACCGGTTCCTCCTGGAGCCTGGCTATGTATTCCGTAAGATTTACTTCCTGGAGATGGACAAAGAATACCCGCCCTCCTTTAAAGGAAGGGTGCTTCAAATAGGGAATGCGCACATAGCCCAAGCGCCGGGAGGAAACATAACCGGTGGTATAATGGGGGTCGTCCGAACAGCATATTTCGGCCAGGGTCCCGGCCCAGATAACCTTGGAGGCCAGGGCCAGGGCTTCCTTGACCCGGAAATGATCTAACCCCAGCGGCCCCAAAAGGCGCGATAACTCCTTAGCCGCCTGGGGAGTATAATCCAGGCGGGAGACACGCACTCCCCGCCAAGGGTCGGGTTCCAGACGCTGGCCTCTTTGGGCCTCCATAATCACCGCCCCTCTCATGTTCCCTCCGCCAGGCGCAGGCCCCCGGGCGAGTAGCCTTATAGCCTCTTCTATAACCTGCCCTTGCACCCCGTTGACCAAAAGAAGCTGGCGGGCACAGAAGAGCGCCTGCTCGTGATCACTGGCTTTTACCGTTACCAGCGGCAGAGCGGTAATCTGCTTTATCTTAGAAGCTTTCAAGCGCTCGATGCTGATATTTATAAAATCAGGTTCTCCCAGGGCATGGTTCTTGGCCCGAGAAAGCATTTGCTGGACGGTGGAGGCCACCTGCTGCGAGGAAACAATCCTTTCCGCCCCCGATATGTGTTGCCCTCCTTTTTCGTGGGGAGCTCCCCGGGCAGCCCTCATGCGGACGCTATATACCGCTTCCTCCAAAAGAAGTCCCTCCCTCAATTTGCTCCTTAGCCTTGGCCATAAGTCTGGTTAAAGGCCAGGCCGTTAAAGCCGTATAGAGTATCCCGGGCAAGGCGGCAACCAGTAGAACAATTATTTTTAAATGAGGCCCACCCTTTTTCCGGCCCCCAGGAAGGCCTCCAGGGCCCTTTGAATATCTTCCGGTTTGTGGGTGGCCATGACGGTAATCCTTAAACGGCTGGTGCCTTCCGGCACTGTAGGCGGGCGAATGGCCGGCACAAACACGCCCTTTTCCGCCAGGGCTGCCGAAAGGGCCAGAGCCCGGCGGGCTTCCCCTACCATCAGGGGAATAATGGCTGTTTCCGTAGGCAACACCTCAAAGCCCATTTCTTTTAAGCCCCTGTAAAGCTGGCCGACGTTGGCGTGAAGCTGGTCGATAAGGTGCGGTTCTTCTTCCAGGACGTCCAGGGCCGCCAGGGCCGCAGCAACTACCGGCGGGGAAGGAGCGGTGGAAAAGATAAAGCTGCGGGCGCGGTTGCGCAGGTAATCAATTAAAAGGGTATCGCCAGTTACGTACCCGCCCTCACTGCCTAAGGCCTTGCTTAAAGTGCCCATTTGGATGATGCTCCGGCCTTCCAGACCAAAATGTTCCACCGTTCCTGCCCCCCTCTTGCCCAAAACCCCGGTAGCATGGGCATCGTCCACCATGAGAAGGGCCTGGAACTCCTCGGCCAACTGCAACAGGTGGGGCAAGGGAGCTATATCCCCGTCCATACTAAAAACTCCGTCGGTAACGATAAGGCACCTGCGGTATGAGTTGCGTTCCGCCAAGAGAATATCCCTTGCATGGGCTACGTCCCTATGGCGGAAAACCTTAACCGTGGCCCGGCTTAAGCGGCACCCGTCGATTATGCTGGCATGGTTTAGCTCGTCGCTTAACACCAGGTCTCCCCGACCCACCAGGGCCGAAATCGCTCCCAGGTTGGCCAGGTAACCAGAACTAAACACAACGGCATCTTCTGTGCCCTTAAACCGGGCAATGCGCTCCTCCAACTGGCGGTGTAAAATAAAATTTCCGGCGGTCAGGCGAGAACCTCCGCTTCCCGTCCCCCACCTTTCCACGGCCTCTACGGCCGCAGCCTTAACCCGGGGGTGATGAGCCAGGCCCAGGTAATTGTTGGAGGAAAAGAGCAGCACTTCCTGCCCGTTTATGCCTGTTCTGGAGCCAGCGGGCCCCTCCAGGGGTCCGGGTAACTGGCGATAAAGATGGCTTTCCTTTAGTAGCTCTAGTTCTTTTTCTAGAAAACAAACCAAATCTGTTCCTCTCCTGGGGTATTATTCTATGGGATATATTATTCTCTATTGTAAACCTATGTTCCTTCTTAGGTTAACATTTTTCGCGTATGAAAATCGCAGGCCACTAACTCTTTAACCTGTTTAAACCTATACCCGCAGCACTATTTAGGGCCCTAATTTGGAAAAATTTACTTGGAGAAGCCCTTTAGGCTAAAATGTCCCGCATGGGCTGCTTAAAAAATAATGTCAACTCTTTTTAACGTGACGTGTAAACCTAAATTGATATATAGAGTCCTTAGGCCGCCTAGCTCTGGCGGCCTTCCCCCTTTGGCACGCTTTTTGCTAAAATTCTATCAAAAAATTCGGGAGATAGAACCTTGAGGAGGTGGGACAGCTTGCGCTATGTAGTGATAGGCAGTAGTGCAGCAGGAATAGCTGCTCTAGAAACCTTGCGCTCCTTGGGCGGGCCAAAGGCGAAGATTAGCCTAGTCACCCGGGATCCGGGAGAACCCTATTCCCGCTGCCTTTTACCTGACCTGATAGCAGGACATAAGACAGAAAACTCTTTACGTATTCGCCCGTCAGGTATTTACCATAAACTGGGCGTAGAGGTTTTCTCCGGCTTAGCAGCAGTTGAGTTAAAGCCCCGGGAAAAAAGGATAGTCCTGGAAGATGGCCGCGAACTCGCCTACGATTACCTTTTAGTAGCTACCGGAGCTAGCCCGGTGGGCCTGGGAGTCCCCAACGAAGAAGCCCAAGGCGTTTTTACTTTGCGCAACTTGGATGATGCGCAAAAGATCCTGGCTCTTACTCCCGGTATTAAAAGGGCCATAGTAGCTGGCGGGGGGTTAGTGGGGCTTAAGGCTGCTTACGCCTTGAAAAAGGCCGGTGTCCCGCAGGTTACAGTGTTAATAACTAGTTCTCGCCTTTTAAGCCGCCAGTTGGATAACGAAGCAGCAAGCTTGGTAGAAGCGGAACTATCCCAGCTAGGTATTGAGTTTATTTATAATTGCCAAGTAACTTCCTTTGCCACCGACTCTTACGGCCACCTTAAGGGCGTCGTATTAAAGGACGGCCGTGAGCTACCCGCTGATTTGGCTGTAATAGGTAAGGGGGTGCGCCCCAATACCGAACTGGTAGAGAAAGCCGGTGGCAGAGTGGAGCGAGGGATAGCGGTAGACAGCTACCTGAAAACCTCGCTCGAGAATGTTTACGCGGCAGGAGACTGTATCCAGGTAACCGACCGGTTAACCGGGGAAAAAGTAAATTCTGCCCTTTGGGCCCTGGCCTCTGAGCAAGGCCGGTATGCTGCGGCCAATATGCTGGGGATCTTACGCCCTTATCCCCTTCCCCTTACCCGGCTTAACAGCGTCCGTTTTGGGACTTTAGGTGTCATCTCCGTGGGACAGGTAGAAGGGCCAGAGGTGCTGTCCAAGTATGACCCTTTAAACCTCTCTTACCGTCGGCTAGTCTTTGAGGGCGACTGGCTGGTGGGCTTTATCTTAGCCGGAAAAGTGGAGGGCGCGGGTATCTACACTGCTCTTATAAAATCAGGCCGTCCGGCCTGGAGTTTGCGTCACCAGCTATTGGAAGGCCAAGTAGGTGGCCTGGTGTTAAATGGGAGGCCGGTAGAGCGCTTAAGGGCCGCGGCGTTGCTGTAAACTCCTAGAAAGAAAATACTCACAGTACAGTATAGGGATATAGGGGGCAAAGAAAATGCCAAAAGAAGTACTGACCAACTTTGACCGGTGCCTGGGCTGTCTATCCTGCAAGCTAGCTTGTGCTGTGGCCCATTCCCGGGAAGGCGATATCTTTAAGGCGGTATTGGCAGGTGAAAGACCCCAAGGTCGCGTATTCGTACACCAGGCAGGAAAGATAAAGTTCCCCTTAAACTGCCGCCACTGCCAGGACGCACCTTGTATCGATGCCTGCATTGCCGGGGCCATGTACAGGAAAGAGGACGGCACAGTGACTAATATGGGCGGAGAACAAGAATGTATCGGGTGTTGGATGTGCGTCATGGTTTGCCCTTACGGCGCAATAAAAAGCGATGAAGAAGGGTTTAAAGCTTTGAAATGCGACCGGGAATGCCTGGACGAGGAAGGGATCCCTGCCTGTGTAAAGGCCTGCCCCACCGGCGCCTTACTTTATACTGAAGTGGATGAATTTAGCAGCCGGCGGCGAAAAAGTTTTCTTAAGCAAGCCTTAAAGCCAAGTGTTCTAACTTTTTAAACTAAGTGTTCTAACTTTAGAACACAGCGCACCCTAATACTTAAGCCGGCGCCATAAACTTACGCCGTGAAAAAAGAAAAAAGTAAAGGAGGATACCCGTCGGGACATCCGGTCCACGATAACAGAACCTTCAAGCCCTGCGTTGGCGCAGATCTGCCGCAGGGGTTCTTCCAGCGCCCTCTTAACGATCTTGATCCCCACAGCCTCGTCGCCCTCGGCCTTGAGGGTGTCCAACACCGGGATACAGTGCACTAGTGTGGCACCGCCGCCAGGGACGATACCCTCTTCTACCGCAGCCCGGGTAGCTGCCAGGGCATCCTCGACACGGTGTTTCTTCTCTTTGAGCTCGGTTTCTGTAGCTGCACCTACTTTAATTACGGCCACACCACCGGCGAGCTTGGCCAGGCGCTCCTGCAGCTTCTCCCGATCATAGTCAGAATCTGTCTCTTCGATCTGTTTCTTGATCTGGGCTATGCGGCCAGCCACCGCATCTTTGCTGCCATAACCTTCCACGATAGTGGTCTTCTCTTTGCCGATCTTGACCTTCTTGGCCCGGCCGAGCATATTTAGCTCTACGTTCTCCAGCTTAACACCCAGGTCCTCGGAGACGAAGGTACCGCCAGTGAGTATTGCGATATCCTCCATCATGGCCTTCCGGCGATCGCCGAACCCAGGGGCTTTGACAGCCGCGCAAGCTAAGGTACCCCGGAGCTTGTTCACGACTAGCGTGGCCAGGGCTTCGCCTTCCACATCTTCCGCAATGATGAGGAGCGGCTTACCGGTGCGGACTACCTTCTCTAGCAAGGGGAGAAGGTCATTGATGGCCGAGATCTTCTTCTCGTGGATAAGGATGTAAGGCTCCTCTAGTTCACATTCCATGGCTTCGGGGTTGGTCACAAAGTAAGGAGAAACATAACCCCGGTCGAATTCCATACCTTCCACTACTTCTACGGCTGCCTGCTCCAGCTTCTCCAAGCCATAGGAAAAGAACCGGCCATATACCTGGTGGTGAGGCTAAGTGAAGGGGCTAGTGATTACTGTGGGCAACGAGCTGATGGGCGATGATGGAGCCGGCCCGTTGCTGGCCCGACTCCTAGAACAAAAATGCCTCCCCGGCTGGGAGGTAATTAACGGCGGGTCGGTGCCGGAGAATTGCCTGCACCAAGTGCGCGATCTTAAACCAGAAGCGGTGGTGGTAGTAGATGCTTGCGAAATGAACTTGCAGGCCGGGAGCATACGGCTCCTTTGTGAAAGTGATATTGCTTGTGAGTTTATTTTGTCCACCCATCGGTTACCTTTGTCATTCTTCATCTCAGCCTTGAAACAACTAGTTCCGGAAGTCTATTTTGTCGGTATCCAGCCTGCGGTAGTTGCCTTTGGTTTGCCGGTGTCTCCTGAAGTAAGGCGAGCTGTTGAGACTGTGTATCAGAAGTTGCAAACGGGAAAGCTCGATTTTCCGTACCTCGGGTGATTAGGGAGTAAGGAGTGCCTGCTCGAGGCTCCGGTTCGGGAGCAGGAAAACGGGGATCTGAGGATTGCCGATGTCCTCTCCGGCGGGTTCCCAGGCCTGGAGGACGCGGTGTTAGCCAGGTAGACCCTGGGTAAAACTGGGTAAAATCCCAAAAAGGTTCACGGGGATCGAGGGCCGGGCGGTCTTCATGCTGGTCTGGGGCTCCAGCCGCGTGGAGATCGCGGCGGCTGTAGGGAAGGGCGCAAGTCCGTGGACAACCTGGAGGGCCAGGCATAAGGCTGCCGGGACCTGGGCCAAAGGACAGTTTTGACAAACTTCAGGAGGGGGAAGGGTGAAGATGAAAGGCATTATCTTTTCCGTGCTCAAGGAGTACGCCGGCAACCGGCACGGCGACGGGGGAAGGGAAGCCTTCAGGAGGGCGACCGGGCTGACGGCGCCGCTCGCCACTTCCGACTACCCCGACCAGAAAGTGGCGGCGGCCGTGGGGGCGCTGGCCGAGCTTTCTGGCAAGAAGCCTGAGGAGGTGCTGGCCGATTTCGGCCGCTACTTCGTGGCGGAATCACCATTAGTGCAAAAGACCTACGCGGCATATTATAAGAATGCCAGGGATGCTAGGGATTTCCTGCTGAAGATGGACTCGGTCCATGTCCAGGCCACCAAGACCCTGCCGGGCGCCGCGCCCCCGCGGTTCGAGTACGAAGACCGGGGCAACGAACTGGTGGTCGTCTACCGCAGCGAGAGGAAGCTCTGCCCGCTGCTGAAGGGCCTGATCGAGGGCATAGGGCTGCGGTACGACGGCAGGCCGCTGTCCTGGCGCGAGGAGGCCTGCATGCTGCGCGGGGCCAAGGCCTGCCGCGTGGTCGTGAGGTTCTAGGCGGAATCCTATGGCGGATCGTGGAGCCTGGGCGGGAAAATCTGGAGAGTAAAAAAGGCGGCTACCTGCTACAGGTTCTTTAAAGTTACAAACGGGAAAGCTTGATCTGGCCTCTGGTGATTAAGGAGAGGGATAGGATGCATGAACTGTCCCTTACGGCTGAGTTATTAAAGCTATTGGAACGCGATGCCCAAGAGAAAGGTATAAAGCGCATACGGAAAGTTAAGCTGGTGATAGGGGCCATGACCTCGGTTTTACCGTCTGCCCTGGAGTTTTCTTTTTACGCGCTTAAAGAAGGACCGTTGTTTGAGGGAGCCCAATTGGAGATAGAGGAAAGGCCCGGGCGGGGACATTGCCAGGATTGCCTGGCGGAAGTTGTTCTGGATAACTGGTATATTATGTGCCCTTCCTGCGGGTCGAGGAGGGTTTCTATAGATCAAGGAAGAGAGCTTTATATTGATTTCTATGAGGGCGAATGAACCCTGGGAGGGATTACCCTTGAAGGGATCACCCTGGAAGGATACCGCCACAGTCATTACTCGATTATTAATGGTGGCAGAACATATAATTCATATTTTAGCAGCGCTCCTGCTCATTATAGCGGCAGTGGGGATCTCTTTTCAGTCACTTATCGAAATTAAAAAGTTTTCCATGGTTACTATGCTCGAGTTTGTCAGTTGACCCCGATTTTGGCCGAATTTCAAAACGAAAAATGGCTTAACAACGGCATTTTTGGCAATGGCGAGACGAAAATTTGCAAAAAGTGTAGTGGCAAACTATTTTGCTAAAAACCCAGTTTATGCTGGAATAATCCACGCTATTATGGTATAATACAGGCATGTTCCTGAAGATTACTAAATCAAACAATTACCAATATGTGCAGCTTATCAGGTCCTACCGGGAAAACGGCAGAACCAAACACGAAGTTCTGCTCAACCTGGGCAGGCTCGAC
>LDZS01000089.1_pt1 | contig 11286 bp, 10 predicted proteins | sample 615471 | NCBI WGS metagenome assembly LDZS01 (sample SAMN03408295, study PRJNA278302) | terrestrial metagenome | isolation source: oil reservoir sample K3 | place: USA: Alaska, North Slope, Kuparuk formation | collected 2013
CCGAAAACTCTGGACATTTTGAGGGTTTCGCCCCAGGAGATCCAGCCGGTGACCGAGGTTCTCAAAGAGGGAGAGGTTTTCCTGGTCACTCGTCCTGATGGAGAGATTCCCAGAGAAAACAGGGCTGGGCTCGGCCTCTACTATCTTGATACCCGGTTTTTGAGCTGTTTGGAGGTTTTTCTAGAAGGCACAAAACCTGTTTACCTTTCTGGATTTACGCGAGGGAGTCATTTTTCCCAAATGGAGTTCACCAACACAGAAATGAAAACTTCTTCGGGAGAAGTAATTGGCCTGGAAACCATCCATATAAGGACTCTTCGGGTCCTCAAAGAAAATCTGTATCAGAGGATAAGGCTTGTAAGTTTCGCTCCTAAGCCCCTGAGAGTGCGAGTCAGGTTTGCTGTTGCTGCAGATTATGCTGATATTTTCGAAGTTCGCGGGGTTCAGAGGGAGCAACGAGGAATCTACGAACCGCCGCTTGTTCAGCCTGATGGGCTAGTTTTTTCCTACATTGGTTTGGACAAGATTAAGAGGTGCACCAGGATTAGTTTTTCTCCTCTTCCCGATCGTGTTTGGGTGGAAGATAGACAAGGGTATGTAGAGTTTCAGGTAGAGCTTTTTCCCAAGAACAAACACTACATCTTCCTCCAGGTGATGCCTTTCATCGAAAGCCCTGGTACTGTTTTGGAAAAGAAAAAATTGATCCACTGGCCAGGGAGCCCGATAGAAATTGATAATATCGAGATTGCTTTTCCCCGGGCTTCCATTGAACTGGCGAAAAGCTACTCTGAATGGAGGCGGGAATGTACTTCTTTTACATCTGATAATGCTTTCTTTAACCAAATGGTATCACGGGCGATAACTGATCTGCGGGCTCTAATGAGTAATTACGGGGAAGCTGGTCGAATTGTGGAAGCAGGAATTCCGTGGTATGCAGCACCATTTGGGAGAGATGCCCTGATCACCTCATGGGAAACACTGATCCTCAATCCTGAGATTGCCAGAGATACTTTGCGTTTTCTGGCAACTTACCAGGGCAGCAAAGTTGATCCCTGGAAAGAGGAAAGGCCAGGGAAGATTCTACATGAAATCAGAAGAGGAGAAATGGCCTGTAACGGTGAGGTTCCCCACACACCTTATTATGGTTCAGTGGATGCTACCCTTTGGTTCGTGATTCTTCTGGCGGAGTTTTATCATTGGAGTGGTGACCGCTCCTTCCTCGAGGAAATGAGTATACCTTTAAAGAGGTGCCTAGAGTGGTACCGGCAGTATGGGGACCTCGATGGGGACGGTTATGTGGAGTATTTGCGGGAGTCAGAACTCGGTTTGATGAATCAGGGTTGGAAGGATTCATGGAATGGTGTTGTTGACAAGGATGGAAGTATTCCCGAAGGGCCGATTGCTCTTGTGGAGGTGCAGGCTTATCTTTACCTTGCTCTCCGGAGCGCTGCTGATTTGATGGTTGCCCTGGGAGAACACGAAGAGGCGACAAGACTTAATCAGGAAGCCTCAAGAGTTCGCCACAATTTCTTGCGGGATTTCTGGCTCCAAGAAGAAGGTTTTCTAGCCTTTTGCCTCGATGGAAAAAAAAGACCGGTTAAAACGATTGTCTCCAATCCTGGGCAGTGTTTGTTTACAGGGGTTCTTCCTTCCCCGCAAGCTGCTCGAGTCATTCAACGACTTTTTGAGCCTGACCTTTACTCAGGTTGGGGAATCCGAACGATGAGTGCAAATGAGAAGGCTTACAACCCTATGAGCTATCACAATGGTTCTGTTTGGCCCCATGATAACGCCATTATTGCCCAAGGGTTGCGTTATTATGAACAGTTTGCCTTTTTAGAGCAATTGATCACGAACCTTTTTGAAGCAGCCCAGTTTTTTCCCTATTACCGCTTACCAGAACTTTTTTGTGGTTTTACCAGAAGGGAGACAAGTGGCCCAGTTCGTTATCCGACATCTTGTGATCCCCAGGCGTGGGCAGTAGGCAGCATCTTTTTGTTGATCAGGGCAATGTTGGGTTTGAGTTGTCGTTCTGGAGAAGTCAGAGTCAATAAACCCTTTTTGCCCAGATGGCTTAACGAACTTTACATCGAAAATTTATCAGTTGGCACGGCCCGAATTGATATAGAGTTTGCGCGGAGTCGGGGAAGAACGTTCTGCAATGTTGTCAGGTGTGATGGTGATGTCAAGGTGATTATTTACCCACAGACATCTGGTGACCTTGAGTGGTGACCAGGTGTGAAAGGAGGAAGTCCTATTTTGGAAAGGTGGACGCGAGGTTTCGAAAAATGGAAAAGCAGGAAGATAGTTTTAGTTTCTAACCGCGCTTCCTATGTCTTGAAAGAAACCTTCCAGGGCTTGAAAGGTGAAAGGACTGTTGGAGGTTTGGTTTCTGCTCTGGAGCCGTTGATGGCTGAGTGTGGGGGGGTTTGGGTTGCCTGGGGAGGGCGCACAGGGGAAAAAACTAAAGGAGTAAGAATTGGTGTTCCTTTAGGAAAACCGCGGTATACGCTGAGGGAAGTGGTACTCTCCGCAGAAGAAGTCGAAGGCTACTATTACGCCTTTGCCAACAGGGTTTTATGGCCACTTTGCCATTACTTCTTGGAAAAGTGTGCTTTTAGGCAGGAAGACTGGGAAATTTACAGAGCAGTTAATGAGAAGTTTGCCACGTTTGCCCTTGAGGAAGCTTTTCCTGGTGATCTCATCTGGGTACATGATTATCACCTTGCTCTTGTTCCCCAGTTAATCAGGTCGAGGCTTCCTGCAGCCCAGATTGGCTTTTTCTGGCACATTCCATTTCCTGATGTCGAAGTTTTTCGCGCTCTTCCTCAGGCACGCCAAGTTCTTGAAGGGATTCTTGGCAGCAACTTCATTGGTTTTCATGTGCCTTCGTATTGTCGCAATTTTCTTGATGCCGTGGAGTCGATTCTAGGGGCGCCTATTGATCACAAGAGGGGTGCCGTGGATTGGGAGGGGAGAAAGGTCTTCGTCAGGGCTCTCCCCGTTGGGGTTGATTACAAGGCATTTTCCGAGATTGCCAGAAGGCCGGAGGCCCAGCAAAGTGCCCAGAAGCTGAGAACTCTGTTGGGAACAGAGTTTGTTCTCCTTGGAGTTGACCGTTTAGACTACACTAAAGGAATCAAGGAGAGGCTTCAAGGTTTTGAACTTTTCCTCGAAAGCAATCCGCAGTACCAAGGGAGACTAACGTATGTTCAGATTGCTGTTCCCACTAGATGCAGTATTCCCGAATATCGAGATCTGCGTCACCAGGTTGAAGAAATGGTTGGTCGCATTAACGGACGTTTTGGTAAACCGGGGTGGACTCCTGTTGTCTATTGCTATCGGTCCTTGGACCGTTCGGAGCTTGTTGCCTACTACTTGGCTGCAGATCTGCTTTTAGTTACCCCTTTACGCGATGGTCTCAACCTTGTCGCTAAGGAGTATGTAGCGAGCAGGTTGGAGAACGATGGTGTGCTCATTCTGAGTGCTTTCGCAGGAGTTGCTGAGGAGTTAACTGATGCGCTGATTGTCAATCCCTTTGATCTCAAGGAACTGAGCAACTGCATCAGGCTCGGCCTTGAAATGCCGCAGGGCGAAAAGGCGAAGAGGATGGCTTCTCTGCGCTCTGCGGTCATTTCTCGGGATATTACTTGGTGGCTTGACACTTTTATTACCACCTGGGTTTCCCTAGAATCTGAAAAAGGGCTACGGGTTGTGAGTCCAGGGCGAAGGGAAGCCGGTCGGGTGGCCACCGGAGATGCTTTTTGGAGTCTGGTAAAAGAAAAGGTTTAAGAGAAAAGGGGAGTTGTCTTGAGGTACGGCTTTGCTCAGGAGGTCCTGGATTTTATTCGGGATGCCAGGCGGCTTTTTCTTTTTTTGGACTATGATGGAACTCTGGTCCCCCTGGCACCGACACCTGAAGAAGCGCGACCTTCACCGCAATTGCTGCGGAGGATGGAGAGGCTTTGTGCTTTGCCCGAGACCCGAGTGGCTGTTATCAGTGGTAGAAGCATGCAGGATTTGAGATGTTTTTTCCCAGTCTCTGGTCTTTATCTTGTCGCTGTTCATGGTCTTGTGATTACCTACCCGAGTGGAGAGACGGTTGTCCGAGGAGGTGAGGAAGATCTCCAGAGGTGGGTAGCCAGGATCCGAGAAAAGTTGGAGGTGGCGCTGAAAGGAAAAAGAGGCTTTCTCATCGAAGATAAAAGTGTTGCCCTTGCTGTGCACTACCGCCTTGCAGACCCGCATCAGGCGACCGAGGTTTTGCGTCATCTTTATCGAGAACTTCAACCACTAATTCGGGAAGCAGGATTTATTGCAAAAAGTGGGAAAAAAGTTCTGGAATTCTGTCCTGCTGTTGGTAACAAAGGGGATGCAGTCAGTTTTTTGCTTTCTCAGTGGTCTGATGCCCTTCCTTTGTATATTGGAGATGATGAAACAGATGAGGATGCTTTTCAAGCAGTCGCCGGCAGAGGATTAGGCATCCTTGTTGCTGAACATCCCAGACCGACGAAGGCCTGTTTTCGGTTGCAGAACCCTCAGGAAGTTGCTTCTTTTCTTGATGAAATATACCGCCTGCGCTCTGCATACAATTGCCCATGACAAAATCTTATTGGGAGACGGTGAAAAAGTAAATGGAGCGCCATGTTCAGATAGCGGATTATTACCCTTTTGTTGATCCTGAAGTCAAAGCTGCGCTCGAAAATTACCGCGGGCTTCTCGCGGGAGTATCTGTGCAGCACGTCAATTCGACGGCCTATGGCGGGGGAGTTGCTGAACTTTTGCAGAGCCTCGTCCCGGCGATGAGATCAATAGGACTTCACTGTAAATGGTCAGTGCTTCAGGGAGATGAAAAGTTTTTTCAGGTGACCAAGGCCTTTCACAACGCGGTTCACGGCCAGGCCGTTGAATTAACTTCCTCCCTTATTTCTACTTATCAACAGGGGAATGCTAAAAACCTTGACATTATCGATGAGAATACCGATTTTGTTGTCATTCACGACCTTCAACCTCTTGCCCTTGTCGCTGGGAAAGAGAGGACTCGCGGTGTTTGGATCTGGTACTGCCATGTTGATGTCTCTTCTGCCGATCCCAGGGTGTGGAGTTTTTTGCGGCAATACATCCAGAAGTATGATCTCGTTGTTTTTCATTTAAAAGATTATTTGTGCCCGGATCTTCATGTTCCTCAGCATATCATGCCTCCGGGTATTGATCCCCTCAGTGAAAAAAACCGCGAGTTAAGCCAAGAAGAGCAGCAAAGGCTTATTAGCTCGCTTGGCATTGATCTGAGTCGCCCTCTGGTGCTACAGGTATCTCGTTTCGACCGCCTGAAGGATCCCCTCGGAGTGATCGAGGCGTTTAGAATTGCCAGGAATGGGCTTGATGCTCAACTTGTCCTTGCGGGAGGCAGTGCTGCCGATGATCCCGAAGGAAAGCAAGTTCTCGCCGAGGTGCAGGCAGTTGCTGATGGTGACCCTGACATCAGGGTGATAGCCTTCGACCGTGCGAACGGAGCACTGGAGATTAATGCCCTCCAGAGAAGTGCTGCTGTGGTTGTTCAGAAATCGCTCCGGGAAGGGTTTGGGCTCACTGTTACCGAGGCCCTTTGGAAATCCCGGCCTGTTGTCGGAAGTGCTGTTGGAGGGATCCGCTACCAGATCATCCACGGACAGACAGGTCTTCTGGTGAACTCTGTTGCTGAGGCAGCGGCAGCAATCAGACAACTGCTTAAAAACCCGGAGTTCGCCAGAAAATTAGGAGCTGCAGGGAAAGAACACGTGCGGAAAAACTTTATCCTTCCGATATACCTCTTAAACTGGATGAAGTTGCTTTGGTTTCTGAAAACAGGAAAAAGGGAGGGGTGTTAAGTTTTGGAAAAGAAGAAAGTGAAAAAGGCAGTCATCCCTGCTGGGGGATGGGGGACACGCTTCCTTCCTGCCACCAAGGCCCAACCGAAAGAAATGCTTCCCATCGTCGATAAACCGGCGATTCAATATATAGTTGAGGAAGCAATTAGTTCAGGAATCGAGGATATTATCATTGTTACTGGGAGGGGAAAGCGGGCGATTGAAGACCACTTCGACCGTTCTTTGGAACTGGAGACGATTCTTCGAGAGAAAGGCAATCACAAGCTCCTGAGTGTGGTCGAGGAGATCTCAAATCTAGTTGATATTCACTATGTGCGCCAGAAGGAACCGCGCGGGCTCGGGCACGCCGTTTACTGTGCCCGCAAGTTTGTGGGTGACGAGCCTTTTGCTGTTCTCTTGGGTGATGACCTTGTTCAGAGTGAGGTTCCTTGTTTGCGCCAGTTGCTGGATGTTTTTGATGAGCATCAATGTTCAGTGGTAGCGGTGCAGGAAGTGGAGCTGGCAGAAGTAAAAAGATATGGTATAATCAAGCCATCGGGCTTCGTTAGGGGATCATCACGGCTGCTTGAAGTTGAGGATCTCGTGGAAAAGCCGTTGCCGGAAGATGCTCCTTCATGTTATGCGATCATCGGACGCTACGTTCTCACACCTGAAATATTTGCTATCTTGGAGAAGACTCCACCTGGTGCTGGTGGGGAGATCCAGTTGACAGATGCTTTGCGAGAACTCGTCAAGATTCAGCCGATCCTTGCCTATCTTTTTGAGGGCGTGAGGTATGATGTAGGGGACAAGCTGGGGTTTCTGGAGGCGACCGTAAAGTTTGCTCTGGCGCATCCGGATCTGGCTTCTGGTTTCCGTAGGTTCTTGATGGAAGTGGTCAAAGAGATTACTGCCGACGAGTTTTCGGATCGCTTGGTATAAAGCGAAGTTTTAAGATAAAATAATAAAAAACAAAAAGGAGTGAAAAAGAGAGTGCGGGAAAAAGTGGAAGCTGTTCTCCAGCGCATCCGTCCCTACCTGCAGCAGCACGGAGGGGATGTCGAACTTGTGGATGTGGAAGACAATGGTTTGGTAAAAGTGCGCTTGCAGGGTGCTTGTTATGGCTGAGGAATGGCCGTAATTACCCTCAAGCAGGGGATTGAGCGGGTGCTCAAGCAGGAAATTCCTGAAGTTAAGGAAGTTGTTGCTGTTTAGGAAAAAAGTTTAGCCCCTGATTGATCTTCAGGGGCTCAAATCTTTTTACGCAAACCACTGCATGCGGTGTCTTTCGATGTAGTTCTCGGCGACGAAATTTAGCGGCTTTCTTGCGAGGGTGAACTTTTCGGCGAGCAGAGATAACACCTCAGATAGCCCTTGTTCCCGTGCTTCATCATAGGTGGCCGCTAGGTCATAGTAGCGCCTGCCTTCTTCTTCGAAATCACGCAGAGTCCGCGACCTTCTGCCAGCAACCCTAATAGGTATTTCTTTCAGCATTTCCCTCTGTGTGGATACGTATTCTGGAAAGATCCCGGTAATGAAAAGGGCAATGTCGGCCAGGCGTTTGTAAAAGGGGAAGCGGAAAGGGAGTTCCACCATTTCTGCCAGTTCGAGAACATCGTCGAAATCAAGGTCACTGAAGTGGCGCTGATAAGTCAATCCTTTTGCTTTAAACACTAAAGTTGTTGACTCCACCCTTGTGAAGCTAGCAAGCATTCTTGCCAGGTATTCGCGCACATCTTTGTTGTGCAGGAGTTTTGTGGCATCTCTGGCATCGAAGACTGGAATTCGCTCTTTTTTACTGACTATTTCCATTGTGTATCCCTGTTTTTCCATGTCCTTCTTTGCCTGGCGGAGAAGAATGCTAAAGAGCAAGAAAGGAGAAATTTTTAAGAGGATGTCTTTCTCTTCTTGCACTCTGCGGAAGAGTTTCTCATCATCGAGCATGATATCGATGAAATCAGGTTTATCTTTCAATAGATTACAGATGTACTCGTAATCCTGCCTTTTTGTTACAACTGTGGTCACAATGAAATAAAGGTCGCTTTCTGCCAAGTCCTGCAGATACATCATGGCTACACTCACGGTTTCACCCCCTTGTGTGCAGGGCACATCGATAGAAGAGGATAAGCAGTGGGATCCAGGATTTTTCTGATTGTAGTGTAGCATGGAGAGGTAGGCTCCGACAATGGGATTTAAACCCATTTTTAGAGAAATTTTTCTGGGCGGGGTTCTTTTGTTTGCTTGACAAAGAAAGGGGAATTGCGTATATAACTCCTTGTGGAAGGAATATTTCCAGTAGCGAGGTGAGGAGAAGATGCCGACTTATGAATACGATTGCCCAAAATGCGGAAGGTTTCAGTATGAGCAGCGAATTACAGACCCGGCCCTTGAGACTTGCCCCCATTGTGGTAGTCCTGTGCGTCGGTTGATCTCCCGAAATATCGGTATCATTTTTAAAGGTTCTGGTTTCCATATAACAGATTACCGGAGCGAAGACTACAAGCGCAAGGTAAAAGAGGAAGAAAAAGAGTCTTCTCCTGCGGGAGCCAGTTCTACCTCTACCAAGTAGGCAGGCAAACCGTTTTCCTGTGTAGCGAAGCCGCGCTTTTGAAGGCGCGGTTTTTCTTTTTGGGGACTTGGACTGGCACCCCGGGAAGGGATAAACAGAGAGAATGTTGGTCATAATTCTAGAGGGGTGGAATTCAGATGATTATCCTGAAGGACCGAGAAGTTGTTATTTTCCGTAAGCTTCCGGGAAGGGAAAAGCTTTTCGACCTCTTTAAACAGGTAGTTGAGGAAATGCTCCAGAAGAGGTAGGAGGTGGCCAGTTGCCTGTTCCCGATTTTTTGAGAATTGTCCTGCAGACAGTTTTGGCTTTTTTCGCCATCTTGACTATTACCCGCCTTTTAGAAAAAGAACAACTCGGCCATTTAACATTTTATGAATACATAACTGGAATCACTATTGGTTCTCTTGCTGCCGATATCGCCATCGATACTGCTGGCAAGCGGTGGCTGATTCTCCTTTCACTGATGGTATTTGCTTTGCTGACCTATTTGATGGGATATATATCCCTGAAAAATAGGGTTGCCAGAAAACTGCTAGAGGGTGAGCCCACTATTGTCGTCCAGAACGGCAAGATCATGGAGAAAAACATGAAGAAAATCCGGTATAATGTCGATGATTTACTGACTCAGCTACGAGAAAAAGGTGCTTTCAATATTTCTGATGTTGAGTTTGCGGTCCTTGAACCCAATGGTCAGTTGAGCGTTCTCCTCAAGTCACAGAAAAGGCCAGTAACCCGGGAAGACCTGCAGATCCCCACTCAGTATGAGGGCATGAGTTCAGAGATCATCGTTGACGGGGAAGTCATTTACCAGAACCTCCAGCAGAACAACCTCGATGAATCCTGGCTGATTAATGAACTCCAAAAACAGGGAATCAAATCTCCTCGGGAAGTGCTCCTGGCCAGCCTGGATAGCCAGGGAAATCTCTACGTGGACAAAAAGAAAGATGAACTAGTTCAAGAGGTTCAGGTCAGTGATGAACCTGGTAAAAATAATCAGTAACAGGATTTATATTACTCCTCCAGCTTCACAGAGCGTCTCGGGGACGCTTTTTTTGTGTGGAGATTGTTCTTCCTCAGGGAAAATTTGCTATATAATTGGTCTGGAGGCACTAGGAAGGAAACACGATTTGGAAAGGGGAAGGATAATGGGAGAGATTACGTTTGGGACTGATGGCTGGCGGGCCGTTATTGCTGAAGAATTCACTTTTGCCAACGTCAGACTGGTTTCTCAGGCAGTTGCTGATTACCTTAAAGAACAGGGTAAAGGCGAGAACGGCCTTGTTATTGGCTACGATAACCGCTTCCTTTCAGAGAGGTTTGCAGAAGTTGTGGCCGAGGTGATTGCTGGAAACGGAATCCCTGTCTGGCTTACGGTAGGAGCTACACCGACTCCTGTTACTGCTTTTGCGATTAAAGTGCACCAGACTGCCGGGGCTCTGATGATTACTGCAAGCCATAATCCTCCGGACTACAATGGCATCAAATTTATCCCTGAATACGCTGGCCCCGCAGTTCCCGAGATCACGCGGTCTATTGAAGAAAGGATCTTTGCTCTTCAAAAAGGAGAAAAAGTCAAGAAAATTTCCCTCAAAGAGGCACGGGATCAGGGGCTCGTCAGGGATCTTGATCCCAAGCCAGGGTATCTTCAGCATCTCCGTAACCTGCTTGACCTGCATGCCATTTCTAGGACAAGCCCAAGGATCGTCGTTGACCCGATGTGGGGAGCGGGGATAGGCTATATTGAGGAACTCCTTGGCGATTTCTGCCGAGAGATAAGTGTGATTCATGGTTACCGTGATGTTCTCTTTGGAGGCACTATGCCGGAGCCAAAGGAAGAAGTTCTTTCTGAGCTTCGGGAAGCAGTTGTCAGGGGGAAGGCTGATCTTGGCCTTGCTCTGGATGGTGATGCCGATCGCTTTGGTGTAGTTGATCGGGATGGGAGCTTTATTACTCCTAATGAGGTCATCTATCTCCTGCTCTATTATCTTCTTGAGTACAGGCGGTGGCGCGGTCCTGTGGCAAGAACTGTTGCTACCACCCACATGGTCGACAGAATTGCTGAAGATTACGGGCTTCCGGTTGTCGAGACACCTGTTGGCTTCAAGTACATCGGACAATCTCTCCTTCATCACCACAGCATTCTTGGCGGAGAAGAAAGCGGGGGTTTAAGTGTTCAGAGACACATCCCTGAGAAGGACGGGATTCTCGCCCTCGCTCTTGTGGTGGAGATGATGGCGGCCACTGGTAAATCCCTCCGAGAGTTTCAGGCTGAAATTGTGGAGAAGTACGGGAAACTGGTCAGTGCCCGTCTGGATCTTAAGTGTGGACCTGAAGAGAAAGCAAAGGTTCTGGAAAAGTTGGACTTGTGGTCTCCTCAGGAAATCAGCGGGGTAAAGGTGGAGAACCGAATTACAAAGGATGGAGTAAAGTTTCTTCTCGCTGATGGGAGCTGGCTTCTGGTGCGGGCTTCCGGTACTGAACCCCTTTTCCGGATTTATGTGGAAGCACCTGATGAAGAAAAAATCTGCCAGCTGCAGGAAGTTGCCCGTAGCTACCTGGGTCTCTGATTTTTTTTAGAACATTGGGGGAGTGCGAAGGGGCAGTAATGTGGCACGGTGTCACTGAACCGGAGCGCAAAAAGAACCTTTTACGCGCATCCGTTTAAGGATGCCTCCGAATTCATTCGGGGGAGGGCATCACAACTTTAGCAGGAAGTTGCTTGGTTTTTGTCGAATTTAGCGGAAAGGTCTTTGGTGAGGTGTTCGTAGGGTTGGGATTGGAAGCGCTCGACCGGGTAGTCAAGGAGACGATCAATGCCATTGAAAAAGGTAAGGAAAACATCTACGAGATCGCCGAGGGAGCCCGTGAAGA
>LDZS01002700.1_pt1 | contig 11273 bp, 8 predicted proteins | sample 615471 | NCBI WGS metagenome assembly LDZS01 (sample SAMN03408295, study PRJNA278302) | terrestrial metagenome | isolation source: oil reservoir sample K3 | place: USA: Alaska, North Slope, Kuparuk formation | collected 2013
GTCGCCTGCGCGGCAACAATTCACCACTGTGCTCCGATACTTGATGTGGCGGCCGGCTGGTTCGGCATCGAATTTCTGATCAACCAGGCCAAATACTGGCTTAACGACTACAAAGACGCTTTAAGCGACCGCTTCCATCCGCGGAAGAAGGAGCGGGTTCCGGCTAACGGCTATTTCCCCCGGGAATGGCTGCCCTTCCTTATTGCCCTGCGCGTGCTTACCGGGCTGGCTTTTCTGTTCTGGTTCTGGCCCCAGGCGGTTCCCTTCGCTTTACTTTTGCCTGCAATCCAGCTCTTGTACGACAGGGTTAAAAGGGTGCCGCTTCTTAACGGTGGCGTGGCGGCCTGGGGTTCGGTGGTCAGGTTCGCTTGCGGCTACGCCGCCATGGCCGGGGTAGGGCCGCCGGTATTCTCCTGCCTCCTCGTCTACAGTCAGCGCCTGGCGATCTACATCGCCGCCTACGGCGCGGAGGGGCGCTACCTTTTACGGCACGGGACAACGCCGGGCAAAGAGTACACGTTGTTTTATGCCCGGCATCCTTACCTCGAAAAGATGGCCATGGTCTTTTTTCTGGGGTTGCTCGCCTTTGCGCTGGAGCAATCTGTTCCGGGTGGGGTCATAGTTGCCGGCATAGTTCTGGCTTTCTGTGGCGCGCTTTACTACCGGATTAACGGGCCGGGAGACAGAATTTACCGGGAGGGCTGGCGGCTTCTCTGGCGCGCGCCGGCACTCGCGTGCAGGCGGTTGGGTAGGCAATTGAAGTTAAGGTGCCGGCAAGAATCTCTCTCCCGAGGAAACGTCGCATGTACCGGAAATGGTTGATCCGCTTTTATCCCGGCGGTAATCTTTGGTATCCTTGCGGTTTGCGGCGTCGTCGTGTTATGCTGTTGTCGAAAAATGAGGACCGGGAGACCCGCGCAACAGGAGGAGCATGCGGATGACACGCGCTTTAGGCAAACGCTTGCCCATTTTTGAAGCTGCTGTGGCCGTCTTTTCCGAAAAAGGATTTGCCAGGGCGACGATGGAGGAAATCGCCAAGCGTGCCGGGATCGCCAAAGGCACCATTTATTATAACTACCGGAGCAAAAAGGCACTCTTCTTGTCGCTCATCGAAGAGGGCATTGAGCGACTGGAAACCGCCGTGAAGCGGGAGATAGCCCGCAAAGAGGATATTCTCGGCCGGTTGGAGGCCCTCATCGGCGCGCAACTGAGCTTCTTTGAGGAACATAGAGACTATTGCAAGATTCTCCTCAGTGAAGTGTGGGGGTTGGGCAACAGGTGGGAGAAGCAGGTAGAGCGGTTGCGCTCCGGCTATATCAGCATCATCAAGGAGTTGTTGCAAAAAGGACAGGCGGAGGGTGTGATCCGCAAGAATCTGGAGGTCGATACGGCGGCCACGGCCCTTTTTGGGGCCGTGGCGGTGGCCGCGCTCAACGCTTTCGTCTTTGAAACACGGTACCGTTATGACAGCATCCTCCAAACGCTCAAGGACTTGCTCCTTGGGGGAATTCGGGAACCGGCCGGTACAGTCGCAGCGCCCGAAAGCTGAGCCTTGCGCAGACGAGGTACCGGCAACTGATTATTAGACTGTACCTGGGATTCGCAGAGTCGGTCGCCAGACCGTCTGCGGGGCAGTTTACGCTTGTTTGCCAATAGTACCAGGTAGAACTGTTTACTCACTGACCCTTAACTTCCGCCGCTTTGGGCTTTGGTTCCTCCCTTAGACCGTTCTCAGCCACGAGTTTCGCACGAGGGTTTTTGAGCGCCTGAGGGGTTGACACCTCAAGGAGTAGTTTGTTAAACTTAATTTTAGACTAACGCGTACAAAGATTAAACTTGTTAGTACATATTATCGCGCTTTAAGGAGGGTTTTACCATGCGCTTCCTCGTCTCTCGCGACTTGAGAAAACTTGCAGCCGGAGGAATACTGAAAGCGACGTTTTCCTACGCCGGCAAAGATCCGGAGGCGAATCTGCCAAGACTCTTGCGGTTGGCTAAACTGGTTGCCCTGCAGAAGAAGCACAGGCGCCAGATTGACCAGCTTTGCGGCATCTTGGAAAATAACCCGGCTATTCACGCATATGCCGCGAACCTGTTGCAGCATACCCACCCCAATATAAAAAAGCGCCTGCTTTACAACTGGTTTGTCAACAACATTCTCTGGGGTGTGCCCGCACAGCAGGCAATGGCGAGAAAGCTGGGCGTGAATGTTCCCAATGCCATTCTGGTGGATCCAACCAGCGCCTGCAATCTACGGTGTGAGGGGTGCTGGGCCGGGAAATACCCGCATAACAACTCCATCAGTCCGGAAAGACTGGATCGGTTGTTCCGCGAGGCCAAGGAACTGGGAATCCACTGGGTTGTTCTTTCTGGCGGGGAACCCCTGTTATACCCCCGGCTGTTTGACCTGTTGGCCAAACATCCCGATATCGCCTTTATGGCCTATACAAACGGGACGCTGATCGACGAAAAGATGGCCGATAGGATCGTGGCGGTGGGGAATTTTACACCCGCCATCAGCCTGGAAGGCTGGCGGGAGCGCACCGATGCCCGCCGCGGTAGCGGCGTCTTCGACAAGGTGACGCGGGCCATGGATCTCCTGCGGGAGCGCGGCGCCATCTTCGGTGTCTCTTTGACCGCCACGCGGTACAATGTGGAAGAGATAACGAGTGATGCCTTCATCGACTTCCTGGTTGAAAAAGGAGTTACTTACGGGTGGATCTTTCACTATATTCCCATCGGGCGCAACCCGAACCTGGATATGATGGTTACCCCCGAACAGCGCGCCTATCTGGCCGAGCGCATTCCTTACATTCGCAGTCGTAAACCGATTGTGCTGGCCGATTTCTGGAATGACGGAGCGCTCACGGGCGGGTGCATTGCCGGCGGAAGGCACTACTTCCATATCAATGCCGCCGGAGAAGTAGAACCGTGCGCCTTTGTCCACTTTGCGGTGGACAATATTAACGAGAAAAGTTTACTTGAAGTGCTGCGTTCGCCTCTGTTCGCTGCCTTTCAGAAACGCCAGCCGTTCAACCCCAACCACCTCCGCCCGTGCCCGATTATTGACAACCCCGAGGTATTACGGAAAATTGTCCGTGAATCCGGTGCAAGGTCGACGCACGCCGGGGCGGAGGCCGTTCTGGAAGGTACCACCGCGGCCTACCTGGACCGTCGGGCAGCGGAATGGGGCGTAATTGCCGACGGCCTCTGGGAAGCGCGTACGGTTCGGCACAAGAAAGGGACTGCACAAGCCTGAGGGTGGATGTCGTGGGTAAGGCTCCCACCGGAGGAGCAGCCTACCGGTTAGGGCAGGCTCTCCTTTCGCTCTTGTTTCGTGCCACGGGCGGCGTAGTAGTGGAGGGAGGCGCGCGAATCCCCCTCCACGGGCCGCTAATTGTGGTTGCCAACCATGCCAGTCTTGTGGACGGACTGATACTGGTCGCCTTCTTTCCCCGGCGGCTTCATTCCTTATCGGCGGCATACCTCTTCCGGCGACCTGTTATCGGGCGCTTCTTGCGGTGGTTCGGGGCCATTCCCATCGGGAGCGAAAGTGGGCAAGCTGTCGGGCTCAAGAAAGCGATGCGGCTCCTGGAGGCAGGCGGTGCATTGATGGTTTTCCCCGAGGGAGGGATCACTAGCAAGCCACGGCCCTTTCAGCCGGGCTGGGCCTACCTGGCCCTAAAATCAGGCGCCGTTGTGCTGCCGGTAGGCATCCAGGAAAGCGCCCGGTTACTCCCTCCCGGCAGATGGTGCCTGCGGAGGGCAAAGGTCAAACTTTTGCTCGGTACCCCGCTTGTCATATCTCGGGTTACCAGACCACGGCGTGATGAGATCGCGTCCTTGAACGCGGCAATAGAGCGACAGGTGCGGGAGCTTGCGGGCCATAGCCGTGAGTAACAAACACCGAGAATTGGAGAGCGAACCCTTGTTAACTTCTATGTGCTTCGTTTTTGGCGGGGGCCGAGGTACGGTACAGCCGTCTTGCTCACGTTTGCGAGCAGTGTGGGGAACAACACTTTAATGCGAATGTGGCCCTGGAAATGAACCGGATTAAAAACCAACCTGCGTTCCGCGCGAAAGAATGATCCAGGTGCCGGTGCGACCGTATACTACCGAGGCGCGGGGTTTAAAATAAGGCTGCGCTAAGCCCCCGGTCAAACATCAGCAGGTCTGACCGGGGGCTGTTGTGCTAGAATAGCACCGAAATCCTAACTATTAAAACCATTCCCTGTCGAAACGTTGTTCCCTACCGGAGTAACCCGGCCGGAGGCGCTCCACTCCCTCCCGCAGCCTCTTGCTGCTGCAGTGGGCGTAGATGCGGGTGGAGGCGAGGTCGGCGTGCCCCAAAAGCTCGGCTTACAGGTTTACTTACCGGCGCCAAACTGCGGCAAAACCCGTGGTTTGGCTTTTGTTTTGCAGTTTCGGGATGGGCAACAGGGAGGTTTAGCTCCCCCGGGGAAGGTTACGCCGGTGAGAGGCCTCGATGCACGAAGTCCTTGCTACCGGTAGTCGGACTGTTGGTGGACGGCTGCGACGAGCCCGGGGAAAGGAAGGAGCCGCGAAACGTGGTGGCGTCCCTCCAGGCGCTTCGCAAGGTAACGGACTACCTGCGCGGGGCGGAAGGAATCCGTGGCGATCTGCCGAATCTGCTTTATAGGCTCGCTCGGGCGCACCTCGAGGCCGGGTTCCGGAAGGAGGTCGAGCGCGCCCGGAGGTGCCGAACGACGCTCTCCCTGGTGGGGATCCGCCTCGGAGAACGTACCCCGGAAAGCAGCGTCCCGTGAATGATTTAAGCGCGAGGCAGAGCTCCTGTTTCTGTCTCTTGCCAGAGGTTGGCTTGATACGGAGGTCAGTGCGATGAGCGCAAAAGGAACCGGGCAAGCCCATTTTGCGGAGCCTGCGAGAAGAGGCGAGATAACCCTGAGACTGTCGGAATTTGAGTTTCCACCCATGCAGGACACGCTCCTGGTGGGAAGAAGAGCGCCGATCGGCCCTGAAGCAGTCAGGAGGATGGTGGATGCGCTTTCGCCAGAGCAATACGAAATTATCCGCCTGGAGCATTCGTTGTTCGAAGCCGTAGTCGTAAAGAAATCTTTGCTTAAACTCCTTCCCAGGGAGAAACTCTTGCCGATTATCCTGGAGGAGGGGGAGAGGGTGGCGACGGAGAACACCATTGTCAAGGTACAGGTCAACGTCGTTATTCATGTGTCCCGGGCGGTGGAGCTCTAGTGCGCGTGCAAGACATAATGAGTCAGCCGCTTGTGACCATTTCTTCTGACCGGTCCGTCCGGGAGGCAGTTGAGCTGATGGACCGGATGAAAGTCGGGAGTTTGCCGGTCGTGGAGGACGAGCGGCTTGTCGGCATCGTTACTTCCCGGGATGTGAGAGGTGCGCACCCCAACCGTCTGGTGGCCGATGTCATGATGAGGGACGTGGTAAGCGTCACGCCGGAGAGTTCTCTTTGGGAAGCGAAGGAACTCTTGGAGCAATACGGTATCGAACGCCTGGTTGTGGTGGAACGAGACTCTCCGGTGGGTATCGTAACGAAATCACGGCTTTACACCGAAATTGGTAAACACGTCGACAGCCTGACAGGCCTTGAGCGGGCGGAGTTGCTGCAGAGAAAAGCCGCAGAGTTACTCAAGAAAGGCGAAGAGATCGCCGTCATTTTCCTCGACCTCGATGATTTTGGTGTTATCGACAAAGAGTACGGTCACGTTTTCGGTGACGAAATCCTGATGCTGGTGGCGAAGACCCTGAGAGGCTTGATGGTAGACGATGTGGACTACCTCTGCCGTTATGCAGGCGACGAGTTCGCCGTTGTAACCACCAGGCCCTTGGACGAAGCAAAACAACTCGCGCTACGCATGGTCACCGCGCTCAGGACAGAAAGTTGGCCGCGTGGCGTGAAGGTGACGGGGTCTGCCGGTGTGGCAGGGGGACGGCGGCACCGCGTACGCCAGAGGGGAGACGAAATCTTCACCGTAAGCGACCTTATCAACATGGCCAGCCTTGCCTCCACAGCCGCCAAGAAAGACAGAAAGCCGGTAGTCGTAGCCGGGAAGGTGGAACTCACCGAAGAGGTTTCCTAGGTTTTACGAGATCTCTGTTTGCGGGCGAACTTCTCAAGAGGCCTCGAGAACTGTCCTCGGGTCTGCAAGAATGTCGGCCAGGGGAATCCCCGTTTGCCGCTACTGCTTCCTCCAGCGTATCAAATAACGTGCCGCAAGTAATGCAAGTTCCATGAAACCCATGCCCGGCCTTTGTTTTTATCTGCTAAAATATCGTCAGCTAACGCGCAATTTTTGGACAGAAATCGCCGGGATGGGGAGGTTTTCCCAAGAACCATGGACTACCTAGACCTCCTGGAACGCGCCGGTTTCTGGCAGTTGCAGGAAGAGATTGCCAGGGCAACCGGCCTGGCGGTCATCACCGCCGATGCGCACGGCCGTCTGGTATTGAGAAAAAGCAACCTGTCTCCCTTCTGCACCCTGATCAACAGCACGTACGAGGGGAAAATGGCGTGCGAGACCTTCCGCCGGGAACTGGTCCGCGCGGCTCTGCCCGCGGGGAAATGCCAGCAACGCGTGTGCCACGCGGGGCTGGTCAACCTGGGCGCGCCGGTGGGCGGCCGGGTGGTGCTGATCGCCGGCGGCGTGGCCGTTGCCCCGCTAAAAGAGAGGAAGCTGGCGCGGCTGGCGGAAGAGGTGCGGTGTCCGCGGGACAAGTTGCGGGAGTTGGCACGGCAGGTGCCGGTGTGGTCGGAGGCAAGGCTTGCGGAGGCGGGCGGCCTTATCCAGGCGATGGCTTCTTTTGCGGCCAGGTCGCTCGACGGCTACCGCATGTTCGCCCACGTGCTGCGCCTGGGCGAACTTATAGCCGCCGAGCATGATGAGCAGGTGGTTGTCGCCCGGGCGGTGCGGGAGACCGCCCGCGTGCTGGACGTGCCTGCGTGTCTCTTGTGCACCTACGACGAGGAGAAAAAGGTGCTGGTGGCCCGCGGCGCCCACGGCGTTGATGGCGCCGTGCTGGAGGCGGTCAGGGAACTCCCGGTGGACGATTCGGTCGTCGGCGCGGCGTTCAAGGCTGGCCAACCCGTGGCGGTACCGGACGTCCGCGCCGCCGGCGGGGAGATGCTACTGCCGCGGCTCGTGCCCGAACTGCGGAGTGCCCTGGTCGTGCCGTTGCGGGCGCGGGGCCGCACCCTGGGCACCCTCGGCGTCTACGCCACGGCGCCGCGCGCGTGGGATGAGACGACCGCCGGGTATCTTACCGCCATCGCCGCCAAGGTAGCGCTCGCCCTGGAGAACGCCCGTCTTTACTCGTCGTTCAGGGAGACTGAGCAGGAACTCCAGAGGAAGGTGGATGAGCTTACTGCCCTCTTCGAATTCACCCGGACGGTTTCGCGCAGTCTCCAGGTGAGCGAAGTGGCGCAGCGGGCCCTGGAAGCGGTGCTGGGGTTGACCGGGGCCACCAGCGGGTCGGTGGTAATGCTGGATGAAGTGACGCCGGAGATCACGACCATTGAGACGGCGGCGACCGTGGAGCCCTGTCACGAGTTCCGGGTGGTGCCTGCAGGCGAAATAGTTGCCGCCGTTCGGCGGGAGGCCCGCGCCGCGCACTTTAACAGCCGTGCCGACAGCGACAAACCTGAAGAAAAGCGGCCGGCGGTAGCCATACCTCTTATGGTTGGGGGTAAAGTAACCGGCGTACTGACCATAGCGGGCAGACCGGAAGGTGCACGTTTCACCGAGGAAGAGGCTGTTTTCCTGATCTCTCTGGGCGCCAGCCTGGGGCTGGCGTTGGAAAATGCCCGTCTATTTCGCCAGTTACAGGCAAGGGCCACGATGCTGGAACGGTTGCTCGAAGTAGGGCAGCTGATATCGGGCAGCCTCGACGTAAATGAGGTACTTACGTCGGCCCTGGCGAGTTTCAGGGACGTGTTAGGTGTAGGGGGGTGTGTCCTGCGGTTACTTGACGAGGAGACAGGTGAACTGGTGCTGAAGGCCAGCCTGGGCCTGAGCGCGGAATTACAGGCCAGGGTCAGTCGGGTGCGGCCGGAAGGTACCCTGCTGGAGAAAGTTCTTCAGACGGGAAAACCTGTCGTTGTGGGAGATGTGACCGCCAGCGAACCCGGTATGCGCCCGCCCTATTACGCGGCCGACATGCGGGCGGTAGCCTCGGTGCCTGTGCGGGCCGGCAAGAAGATTCTGGGCACCTTGACGGTTTATCATCCTACACCGCATCATTGGAAGGAAGAAGAGGTCGGGTACCTGGCGACTATCGCAAGCCAGACCGGGTTGGCGCTGGAAAACGCTCGTCTTTACTCGTCGCTCAAGGACTACTACATGAGCGTTTTGCAGGCGCTGGCGGCGGCCCTGGAGGCCAAGGACACGTACACGCGGGGGCACTCGGTGCGGGTGGCCCGGCTGGCGCGGGCGTGTGCCCGCACGCTCGGGCTCGGCGCCGAGGAGCAGGAGCAAGTCTACTTCGCCGCGCTTCTCCACGATGTGGGAAAGATCGGTGTGCCCGAGAGTATTCTTTTGAAGCCGGGACCCCTAAGCGCAGAGGAATGGAAGGAAGTCCAGAACCATCCTGTGGTGGGGGCCAGAATTCTGGAGCCGGCCAGGTTTCCGGGAGCGGTCGTGGCCGCCGTGCGGTACCACCACGAGGATTACGGCGGCGGTGGGTACCCTGACGGCCTGACGGGGGACGAGATACCCCTCCTGGCGCGGGTCATCCGTGTGGCGGATGCCTACGACGCCATGACATCCGCCAGGTCTTACCGGCGTCCGTTCACTCCCGAAGAAGCACGCGAGGAACTGAGACGGGGGGCAGGCCGGCAGTTCGACCCCCGCGTGGTGGAGGCGTTCCTGCGGATTCCCGGCGAGGAAATGGAAGAAAGTGGGGGGGGGGGTACTCTGATTACCCTCCTTACAGAGATTTTCTCCCTTCTTAGAGGTTCCAGGAACCGGTAGCCTGCCGTGGGTATTTTCTTTTACGGCGGCATGCAACTACCAGTTTTTGCCAAACTATATTCTCTGCCTTTTCGCATACGGAGCGGCGCAACTCGCTCAGTGCCTGGCCCATAGCTCGATACCTGGGGTAGCTGCCCATGATAAATTAAGAGCACAAATGGAGGTCCCTCAGGGTGGTGGCAGGAAATCCACCCCGGGCCACGAAATTTTTTGGCAGGTAATACAAGCCCTTCCGTCGTTGTAAAGAGGTGTTGTACCCACCTTGCTCACACCGGATGCTTCGCTGATCGAGGCCCTGGGGGACCTTAAAACCCGGCTGAAGACGCGCAGCGTTCTGGACGCGACCGGGCTGCGTCGGCGAGTTGCCTCCCTGGGCACGTTTCACCGGGTGGCGGCCTGCACCCCGGACGATATGTTGCGGCAGCGGCCTCTGGCTGCCGTCGACGGCTCCTGCCAGAGCTGCGGCGCGTTTCCCTTCATCCTGGCCGCCTGCCGGGCGTACGCCATGGTCTTACCCGGCGAAAGGGGAGTAACCCGGGCAAGTGTTCATTCGCCGCTTCTTGCCGAGGAAGAGGCTGCCGTAGAATTTGCAGATTTGGCGGCAATGCGGGCCTGGCAACGGGCGCTGGCTCACCTGGAAATCGATGTCGCACGGGAAGCCATTACGCGGTTTCAACCGGCGCTGTTGCTTATGGACGGGGGGTTTGTTCCCTTCGAGAATAAGGCGCCCGAAACGTGGGCGGCCCTGGTCAGCACCGCGCGCGAACGGGGTACCCTCCTGGTGGGTATCATCGAAGAAGTGGCCTCCCGGATGCTGGGGGCGCGCCTGGCCGCCGATGGGTCCCCCGTGCTGTTCGACCGTGAGGTTCTTTACGGACTGCTAGCTCCAGGTGAGTATTTTATACCCGAGCCGGAGATTTGTACCAAGAAGGGGTACCGCACCGTCTTCGCCCGGTTGGCCCGTCACCCGCAGGCCGTAGGGTGCGATTTCCTGGATGATCAGGCGGAGTGTATTCCCCAGGTGATGAACCTTTTGGCTGCCTTAACGCCGGCCGGCAGCAGGGGCATACCGGCGATAGTGGATATCGTTGACCGGCGCGTACGGCTTTCCGGCAGGGAACTAGAAAGGGCGCTGTCGGCGGTGCTGGATCCGGTGACGCGGGAACGCCTTTTGACGGCACACCGGTCGCGCCGGTCTTATTAGATAAAACCAGCAGGGGTGAAAGTGTGCGCGTAGTGGGCACAAGCACCCACCACGAAGCCAAAGTTGTGGCCGAAGACGCTCCTTTTAAAATTAACGAACTCTTGATTATCGACGATCCCATCCAGGGAGCGGTGCGGGTCGAAGTCGTAGAAACGGCCAGTATAAACCCGCATCTGGCGGAGACGGAACGCGGCTTTGGGCTTCTAGACGACACCACCTTGGGTACGTTGAAGGCTCTCGGCTACGACCTGCAACGGGAAACCTACCACCTGGCCCGGGTGCGTGCCCTCAGCGAACTGGCGCTGCCGGTGGCCGTGGGGGCGGCGGTACGGCGGCCCTCCTTCGGCGAGGTGCAGGATCTGATCATGCCGGGCGATCCCGCCTCCAGTCTCCTGCTGGGGGTAATTCGCGGCACCGAGCACCTCGTGGCAACCCTGCCCGAAGATTTGCGCAACGTGGCGCCTCTCTTTGATTCACAGGAGGGAGCGGTACGCCCGCAATCCGGTGTCCCGTTTTATCTCCCCTTTGAACGCATGGTGGACTACCCGCACATCGGCATCTTTGGCGGATCGGGTAGCGGGAAGTCGTTTGCCCTGCGCGTGCTCCTGGAGGAGTTGATGGCGCATAAGCTCCCGGCCCTGGTTTTCGATCCGCATTATGAACTCGACTTTGCCCAGCCCCTACCGGGTGCAGACCCGGCGCGCTGCGCGGCGTTGCAGGGGCACTTCAGAATTTTCCAGCTGGGGCGCGACACGGGCATCAGGTTCGAGAACCTGAGCACCGGCGAACTGGTGTTGCTGCTCCAGGCGGCCATGCGCGAGTGGTCGGACAACATGCGCCACGCCGTGGAGACCCTGCATATTCCCGGCGACAGCGTTATAAGCTTCCGGGAACGTCTTAACGACCTGGCCGCCGCTCTTGTCAACGAGCGGGAGTTTAAGGAGTTGGCGAGCAGGGAACAGCAGGGCGAACTTTCAGCATCCGAACCGGGGGCACGGCTCAAGCTCCGCCAGTTGGCGGTGTACAAGAGGTACGGCGGTGCGGGCCTGCTGCCCACCACCTTAGCGGCGCTGGTGCGGCGGCTGGAC
>LDZS01000090.1_pt1 | contig 11196 bp, 8 predicted proteins | sample 615471 | NCBI WGS metagenome assembly LDZS01 (sample SAMN03408295, study PRJNA278302) | terrestrial metagenome | isolation source: oil reservoir sample K3 | place: USA: Alaska, North Slope, Kuparuk formation | collected 2013
CCGAAAACTCTGGACATTTTGAGGGTTTCGCCCCAGGAGATCCAGCCGGTGACCGAGGTTCTCAAAGAGGGAGAGGTTTTCCTGGTCACCCGTCCTGATGGAGAGATTCCCAGAGAAAACAGATCCGGGCTCGGTCTCTACTATCTTGACACCAGGTTTTTGAGTTGTCTGGAGGTTTACCTTGAGGACACAAAGCCTGTGTACCTTTCTGGATTCACGCGTGGGAGCCACTTTTCGCAGATGGAGTTCACCAATACTGAAATAAAAACTTTTTGGGGAGAAGTAGTTGGCCTGGAAACAATTCATATCAGAACTCTCCGTGTGATCAAAGAAAATTTGTATCAGAGGATGAGGCTTGTAAGTTTTGCTCCTAAGCCCCTGAGAGTGCGAGTCAGGTTTGTTGTTGCTGCAGATTATGCTGACATTTTCGAAGTTCGCGGGGTTCGGAGAAGGCAGCGGGGAATCTACGAACCCCCGCTTGTTCAGCCTGATGGGTTGGTTTTTTCTTACATTGGGCTGGACAAGATTAAGAGGTGCACTAGGGTCAGCTTTTCTCCTCTCCCCGAGCGTGTCTGGGTTGAAGATGGACATGGGTGTGTAGAATTCCAGGTGGAGCTTTTTCCTAAGAGCAAACACTACATCTTCCTCCAGGTGATACCTTTCATTGAAAGTCCTGATGCTGTCTTGGAAAGGAAAAAACTGATCCACTGGCCGGGGAGCCCGATAGAAGTGGATAATGTCGAGATCGCCTTTCCACGGGCTTCCATTGAACTGGCAAAAAGCTACTCTGAATGGAGGCGGGAATGCACCTCGTTCACTTCTGATAACACCTACTTTAACCAAATGGTGGCTCGGGCAATAACTGATCTGCGGGCTCTGATCAGTGATTACGGGGAAGAAGGCCGAATTGTCGAAGCAGGAATTCCCTGGTACGCAGCACCGTTTGGGAGAGATGCATTGATCACTTCATGGGAGACACTGATTCTCAATCCCGAGATCGCCAGGGATACTTTGCGTTTCCTGGCAACTTACCAGGGCAGCAAAGTTGATTCCTGGAAAGAAGAAAGGCCGGGAAAGATCTTTCACGAGATCAGGAGAGGAGAAATGGCCTGTAACGGAGAGGTTCCTCATACACCTTATTATGGTTCTGTAGATGCCACCCTTTGGTTCGTGATTCTTCTGGCAGAGTTTTACCACTGGACCGGTGACTACTCTTTCCTCGAGGAAATGAGCATACCGCTAAGGAAGTGTCTGGAGTGGTACCGGCAGTATGGAGACCTCGATGGGGACGGCTATGTGGAGTACCTGCGGGAGTCAGAGCACGGTTTGACGAATCAGGGATGGAAGGATTCGTGGGATGGGGTTGTTGACAAGGATGGAAGTATTCCTGAGGGGCCGATTGCTCTTGTTGAGGTTCAAGCTTATCTTTATCTGGCTTTACGGAGTGCTGCTGAGCTGATGGCTGCCCTCGGGGAATATGGGGAGGTGGCAAGACTTAATCAAGAGGCTTCAAGAGTTCGCCACAATTTTTTGCGGGACTTCTGGCTTCAAGAAGAAGGTTTTTTAGCCTTCTGCCTCGATGGAAAAAAAAGACCGATCAAAACGATCGTTTCTAATCCCGGGCAGTGTTTGTTTACGGGAATTCTCCCTCCACCGCAAGCTGCTCAGGTGGCGCAACGACTTTTCAAACCCGACCTCTACTCAGGTTGGGGGATCCGGACGATGAGTGCAACTGAGAAGGCTTACAACCCGATGAGCTACCACAATGGTTCAGTTTGGCCTCACGATAACGCGATTATCGCCCAGGGGCTGCGTTATTATGAGCAGTTCGCCTATTTAGAACAGTTGATTACCGACCTTTTTGAGGCAGCCCGGTTTTTCCCCTACTACCGTTTGCCTGAACTCTTCTGTGGTTTTGCCAGGAGAGAGATGAGTGGACCAGTACGTTATCCGGTATCTTGTGATCCTCAGGCATGGGCTGTCGGCAGCATCTTTTTGCTGATTAGGGCGATGTTGGGTTTGAGTTGCCGTGGTGGAGAAATCAGGGTAGTTAAACCTTTTCTACCCAGATGGCTGAACGAACTTTACATAGAAAACTTGTCGGTTGGCACCGCCCGGGTTGATATAGAATTTGCTCGGAGTCGGGGGAAAACGTTTTGCAATGTTGTCAGGTGTGATGGTGATATCAAGGTGATCATTCACCCGGAGACATCTGGTGGCCTTGATTGGTGACCAGGTGTGAAAGGAGGAAGTTCTGTTTTGGAAAGGTGGACGCGGGGTTTCGAGAAAGGGAAAAACAGGAGGATGATTCTGGTTTCTAACCGTGCTTCCTATGTCTTGAAAGAGACCTTCCAGGGTTTGAAAGGTGAAAGGACTGTTGGGGGTCTGGTTTCCGCGCTTGAGCCGTTGATGGCTGAGTGCGGGGGTGTTTGGGTTGCCTGGGGTGGGCGCTCAGGGGAAAAAACCAAAGGGGTAAGAATTGGGGTTCCTATAGGAAAACCGCGGTATACCTTGAGGGAAGTGGTGCTTTCTCCAGAAGAAATCGAGGGCTACTACCATGCCTTTGCCAACAGGGTCCTTTGGCCGCTTTGCCACTACTTCCTGGAGAGGTGCACTTTCAGGCAGGAAGATTGGGAAATTTACAAAGCAGTTAATGAAAAGTTCGCTACTTTTGTCCTTGAAGAAGCCCTTCCGGGAGATCTCATTTGGGTTCACGACTACCACCTTTCTCTTGTTCCCCAGTTAATAAGGCACCAGCTTCCCGGGGCCCAGATCGGCTTCTTCTGGCACATCCCTTTCCCTGATGTCGAGGTTTTCCGGGTCCTGCCGCAAGCACGTCAGGTTCTTGAGGGCCTCCTTGGCAGTAACTTCATTGGTTTTCACGTTCCTTCGTATTGTCTCAATTTTCTAGATGCCGTCGAGTCAATTCTGGGGGCCTCTGTTGACCGCGAAAAAGGGGTCGTAGATTGGAAGGGAAGAAGGGTTTTTATCAAGGATCTTCCTGTTGGGGTTGATTACCAGGCATTTTCCGAGATCGCCAGAAGACCGGATGTACAGAAAAGCGCCCAGAAGCTGAGGGCCTTGTTGGGGACGGAGTTTGTTCTCCTCGGAGTTGATCGTTTAGACTACACTAAAGGAATCAAGGAGAGGCTCCAAGGTTTTGAACTTTTTCTCGAAAGCAACCCTCAGTACCAGGGGAGACTAACGTATGTTCAGATTGCTGTTCCCACCAGAAGTGGGATTCCCGAGTATCAAGATCTGCGTCACCAGGTTGAAGAAATGGTCGGGCGAATTAACGGACGTTTTGGTAAACCCGGGTGGACTCCTGTTGTCTACTGCTATCGGGCGTTAGAGCGCTCAGAACTTGTTGCCTACTACTTAGCTGCAGATTTACTTTTAGTCACCCCTTTGCGTGATGGTCTCAACCTTGTCGCCAAGGAGTATGTAGCAAGCAGGCTGGAAGACGATGGTGTCCTCGTTTTGAGCGCTTTTGCGGGAGTTGCTGAAGAGTTAACTGAGGCGCTGATTGTGAATCCCTTTGACCTCCAGGAAGTGAGCAACTGCATCAAGACTGGGCTGGAAATGCCGCGGGACGAAAAGGCGAGGAGGATGGCTTCTCTGCGCTCTGCGGTTACTTCCCGGGATATTACCTGGTGGCTTGACACCTTTATTGCCACCTGGATTTCACTGGCATCCGAAAAAGGGCTGCGAGTTCTAAGTCCAGGGCGGAGGGAAGCCGGTCGACCGGTTACTGGAGATGCCTTCTGGGGCTTCATTGAAGAAAAGGTTAAGAGAAAAGGGGAACTGCCTTGAGGAACGGGTTTACTCGGGAGATCTTGGGGTTTATTCGGGATGCCAGGCGGCTTTTTCTTTTTCTGGACTACGATGGGACTCTTGTTCCCCTGGCACCCACACCTGAAGAAGCTCGACCTTCACCGCAGTTACTGGAAATGATTGAGAGGCTCTGCGCTTTACCAGAAACCCGAGTTGCTGTTGTCAGTGGTAGGAGTATCCAGGATCTGAAGCGTTTTCTGCCGGTCTTTGGTCTTTACCTTGTGGGGGTACACGGTCTGGAGATTGTATACCCGACAGGAGAGACGGTAGTCAGGGGATGTAAGGAAGATCTCCAACGGTGGATAGATAAGCTGGCAGAAAAATTGGAGGTGGTGCTGAAAGGAAAAAGAGGGTTTCTCATCGAAAATAAGAATATTGCTCTTGCTGTTCACTACCGCCTTGCAGATCCGCATCAGGCGACCGAGGTTTTGCGTCACCTTTATCGAGAGGTTGAACCGCTAATCCGGGAAGCAGGATTTATAGCAAGAAGTGGAAAAAAAGTCCTCGAGTTCTGTCCCGCTGTTGGGAACAAAGGAGATGCAGTCAGTTTTTTGCTTTCCCAGTGGCCTGATGCCGTTCCTCTGTATATTGGAGACGACGAAACAGACGAGGACGCTTTCCAAGCAGTTGCTGGTAAAGGATTGGGGGTACTCGTTGCTGAACATCCCAGGCCAACAAATGCGTGTTTCCGGTTGCAGAACCCTCGGGAAGTTGCTTCTCTTCTTGAAGAAATATGTCGGCTGCGCTCTGCGTATAATTGCACCAAAGAAAATCTTCTTGGGAGACGGTGAGAAGTAGATGGAGCGTCCTGTTCAAATAACGGATTATTACCCTTTTATTGATGCTGAAGTAAAGGCTGGACTTGAAGAATACCGCAGACTTCTTGCAGGAGTGTCTGTGCAACACATCAATTCAATGGCTTTTGGTGGGGGAGTTGCCGAACTTTTGCGGAGTCTCGTTCCAGCGATGAGATCGCTAGGGCTTCATAGTAAGTGGTCAGTTCTTCAGGCAGATGAAAAGTTTTTTCGGGTAACGAAGGACTTCCACAATGCGGTCCACGGTCAGTCTGTAGAGCTAACTTCTTCCCATGTTTCTACTTATCAGGAGGGGAACGCCAGAAACCTCGAAATTGTCGACGAGAACGCCGATTTTGTTGTGATCCACGACCTCCAGCCCCTTGCTCTTGTCGCCGGGAAAGAGCGGACTCGCGGACTATGGATCTGGTATTGCCATGTTGATGTGTCTTCTGCTGATCCCAGGGTATGGGGCTTTTTGCGGCAATACATCCAGAAGTTTGATCTTGTGATCTTTCATTTGAAAGATTATTTCCGGTCAGACCTCCATGTTCCCCAACATGCTATGCCTCCGGGCATTGATCCCCTCAGTGAAAAGAACCGCGAGTTAAGCCAACAGGAGCGACAAAAGGTCATTGGCTCTCTTGGCATTGATCTCGACCGCCCGATGGTTTTGCAGGTTTCTCGGTTCGATCGTTTGAAAGACCCCCTTGGAGTGATCGAGGCGTTTAGAATCGCCAGGGACGGACTCGATGTTCAACTCGTCCTTGCAGGGGGCGGTGCTGCAGATGATCCTGAAGGAAACCAAGTTCTTGCCGAGGTGCAAGCGGTTGCCGCTGGTGACGCTGACGTCAGGGTTATTGCCCTTGACCATTCGAATGGCGCCCTGGAAATTAATGCCCTGCAGAGAAGTGCTGCTGTGGTGGTTCAGAAATCGCTCAGAGAAGGGTTTGGACTCACCGTTACCGAGGCGCTTTGGAAATCCCGGCCTGTTGTGGGGAGTGCTGTTGGAGGGATCCGCTACCAGATCATCCATGGACAGACAGGTCTACTGGTACACTCTGTTGCCGAGGCGGCAGTAGCGATCAGACAACTGCTTAAAGAGCCGGAGTTCGCCAGAAAATTAGGAGCCGCAGGGAAAGAGCACGTGCGGAAAAACTTTATCCTGCCGGTTTACCTCTTAAACTGGATGAAGTTGCTTTGGTTTCTGAAAACAAGGAAAAGGGAGGGGTGTTAAGTTTTGGAAAAGAAGAAGGTGAAAAAGGCAATTATCCCTGCTGGGGGATGGGGGACACGCTTTCTTCCTGCCACCAAGGCACAACCAAAAGAAATGCTTCCTATCGTCGATAAACCGGCGATTCAATATATAGTTGAAGAAGCGATTAATTCAGGAATCGAGGATATCATCATTGTTACCGGGAGGGGAAAGCGGGCGATTGAAGACCACTTCGACCGTTCTTTTGAACTGGAGACGGTTCTCAGAGAGAAGGGCAATCACAAGCTCCTGAGTGTGGTCGAGGAGATCTCCAATCTCGTTGATATTCACTATGTGCGCCAGAAAGAACCGCGCGGTCTCGGGCACGCCGTTTACTGTGCGCGCAAGTTTGTGGGGGACGAGCCTTTCGCTGTTCTCTTGGGTGATGACCTTGTTCAGAGTGAGGTTCCCTGTTTGCGCCAGTTGCTCGATGTTTTTGATGAACATCAGTGTTCTGTGTTGGCTGTGCAAGAAGTTAAACTTGCAGAGGTAAAAAGATATGGTATAATCAAGCCGTCAGGTTTCGTTGAGGGATCATCTCGACTGCTCAAAGTTGAGGATCTTGTGGAAAAGCCGCTGCCGGAAGATGCTCCCTCGTGTTATGCAGTTATCGGGCGCTACATCCTCACACCAGAAATATTTGCCATCCTGGAAAAGACGCCCCCTGGTGCTGGCGGGGAGATCCAGTTGACAGATGCTTTGCGAGAACTTGTCAAGACTCAACCGATCCTTGCCTATCTTTTTGAGGGTGTAAGGTATGATGTAGGGGACAAGCTTGGATTTCTGGAGGCCACTGTTAAGTTTGCGCTGGCGCGACCAGAATTGGCTTCTGGTTTCCGCCAGTTCTTGATGGAAGTGGCCAAGGAGATTGCTGCAGACGAATTTTCAGATCGGGTGGTATAAGTGTAGGTCTTAAGATAAAATAATAACAAAAAGAGAAGGAGTGAAGGCAAGAGTGCGGGAAAAAGTGGAAGCCGTTCTCCAGCGTATCCGTCCCTACCTGCAGCAGCACGGGGGGGATGTCGAACTCGTGAGTGTGGAAGACAACGGTTTGGTGAAAGTGCGCTTGGAGGGTGCCTGTCATGGCTGAGGGATGGCAATAATTACCCTGAAACAGGGGATTGAGCGGGTGCTCAAGCAGGAAATTCCTGAAGTTACGGAGGTTGTCGCGGTTTAGCAAAAAATTTTGGCCCCTGATTTGATTCTCAGGGGCTAAAATCTTTTACGCAAACCACTGCATGCGGTGTCTTTCGATGTAGTTCTCGGCGACGAAATTTAGTGGCTTTCTTGCGAGGGTGAATTTTTCGGCGAGCAGGGAAAGCACTTCAGAGAGTCCTTGTTCCCGTGCTTCATCGTAAGTTGCCGCCAGGTCGTAGTAACGCCTTCCTTCTTCTTCGAAATCACGGAGTGTTCGCAATCTTCTTCCAGCAACCCTGATGGGAATTTCTTTGATTGTTTCCCTGTGTGTAGAGACGTATTCTGGGAAGATCCCGGTAATGAAAAGGGCGATGTCTGCCAGGCGCTTGTAAAAGGGGAAGCGGAAAGGAAGTTCCACCATCTCTGCCAATTCGAGAACATCATCGAAATCAAGGTCACTGAAGTGGCGCTGGTAGGTCATACCTTTTGCCTTAAAGACTAAGGTTGTCGATTCCACCCTTGTGAAACTGGCGAGCATTCTCGCCAGGTATTCACGCACATCTTTGTTGTGGAGGAGTTTGGTGGCATCTCTGGCATCGAAAACCGGGATCCGTTCTTTTTTATTGACTATTTCCATTGTGTACCCCTGTTTTTCCATGTCCTTTTTTGCCTGGCGGAGAAGGATGCTAAAGAGCAGGAAAGGAGAGATTTTTAAGAAGATGTCTTTCTCTTCTTGCACTCTTTGGAAAAGTTTTTCGTCATCGAGCATGATGTCGATGAAGTCGGGCTTATCTTTCAGGAGGTTACAGATGTATTCGTAGTCCTGCCTCTTTGTTACGACCGTGGTTACGATGAAGTAAAGGTCACTTTCTGCTAGATCCTGCAGGTACATCATGGCCACGCTCACGGTATCACCCCCTTGTCTGTAGGGCACATCAAAGAGAGAGAAAGAGACAACAGAATCCAAGATTTTTCTAATTGTAGTGTAACACGGGGAGGTAGCCCCCGACAATGGGATTTAAACCCATTTCTAGATAGTTTTTTCTGAGCGAGCTTTTTTGTTTGCTTGACAAAGGAGGACGAATTGCGTATAAAACTCCTGTGGAAGAAATATTTGCGCTCGTGAGGTGAGGAAAAGGTGCCGACTTATGAATACGATTGTCCGAAATGCGGAAGGTTTCAGTACGAGCAGCGGATTACAGAGCCGGCTCTTGAGACTTGCCCCCATTGTGGGAGCCCTGTGCGCCGATTGATCTCACGGAACATTGGAATCATTTTTAAGGGGTCTGGTTTCCATATAACAGATTACCGGAGCGAGGAATACAAGCGCAAGGCGAAAGAGGAAAAGAAGGCAGAGAAAGAGTCCTCTCCTGCTGAGGCTAGTTCTACCTCCACCAAGTAGGCAGTCCAAGCATTTTACCGTCTGTAGCGACCGCGCTTTTGAAAGCGCGGTTTTTCTTTTTTGGGCACTTGGGCTGGCACCTTTGAGAAGGGATAAACAAAGAAAATTGTGGTCATACTTCTAGAAGGGGTGGAATCAGATTGGTGTTGAAGAAGCAAGAGGTTGTCGTTTTCCGCAAGCTTCCTGGAAGGGAAAAGCTTTTCGACCTCTTTAAACAGGTAGTTGAGGAAATGCTCAAGAAAAGATAGGAGGTGGCAAGTTGCCTGTTCCCGATTTTTTGAGGATTATCCTGCAGACAGTTCTGGCTTTTTTCACGATCTTGATTATTACCCGCCTTTTAGAAAAAGAACAACTGGGCCATTTGACGTTTTACGAGTATATAACCGGGATCACTATCGGTTCTCTTGCTGCAGATATCGCCATCGATACTGCTGGCAACCGGTGGCTGATTCTCCTTTCTCTTGTGGTATTTGCTTTGCTGACTTATTTGATGGGATATGTATCCCTGAAGAGCAGGGTCGCCAGGAAGCTGTTGGAAGGTGAACCGACTATTGTTGTCCAGAACGGCAAGATCATGGAGAAAAACATGAAGCAAATCCGGTATAATGTCGATGATCTGCTCACTCAGTTACGAGAAAAAGGTGTTTTCAATATTTCTGATGTCGAGTTCGCGGTTCTCGAACCCAATGGTCAGTTGAGTGTTCTTCTCAAGTCACAGAAGAAACCAGTAACCCGCGAGGACCTGCAGATCCCCAGTCAGTACGAAGGCATGAGTTCGGAGATCATCGTCGATGGCGAAGTCGTTTACCAGAATCTCCAGCAGAACAACCTCGATGAAGCCTGGTTGATCAATGAACTGCAAAAGCAGGGAATCAAATCTCCTCGGGAGGTGCTCCTGGCCAGCCTGGATAGCCAGGGAAATCTCTACGTGGACAAAAAGAAGGACGAACTGGCACAAGAGGTTCAAGTCAAGGATGAACCTGGGCAAAATAATTAGTAGGAGGGTTTATTGCTCCCACTGCACAGAGCGTCTCTATGGCGCTTTTTTTGTATTAAAATTGCTCTTCCTTAGGGAAAATTTGCTATATAATTGATTTGGAAAAGTTTTTGAAGGCAGGAATGGGTTGGAAAGGGGAAGGATAATGGGAGAGATTAAGTTTGGGACTGATGGCTGGCGGGCTGTTATTGCTGAGGAATTCACTTTTGGCAACGTCAGACTGGTTGCCCAGGCAGTTGCTGATTACCTTAAAGAACAGGGTAAAGGTGAGAACGGCCTTATTATCGGTTACGACAACCGCTTCCTTTCAGAGCGGTTTGCAAAAGCTGCTGCCGAGGTAATTGCCGGAAACGGAATCCCTGTCTGGCTTACGGTAGGAGCCACACCGACACCTGTTACCGCGTTTGCAATTAAAGTAGAAAAAACTGCCGGAGCTCTGATGATTACTGCGAGTCATAATCCCCCGGAGTACAATGGCATCAAATTTATCCCTGATTACGCTGGTCCTGCAGTTCCCGAGATCACTAGGGCTATTGAAGAAAAGATTTCTGCTCTTCAAAAGGCAGAAAAGGTCAGGAAAATTTCCCTCGAAGAGGCGCGGGGTCAGAGGCTAGTCAGGGATCTTGATCCCAAGCCAGGGTATCTTCAGCATCTCCGTAACCTGGTCGATTTGCGAGCCATTTCGAAGTTCAAACCAAAGATCATCGTTGACCCGATGTGGGGGGCGGGAATTGGCTACATTGAAGAGCTACTTGGGGGTTTCTGCCGGGAAGTGGGGGTAATCCACGGCTATCGTGATGTTCTCTTCGGGGGTACCATGCCGGAGCCAAAAGCGGAAGTTCTTTCTGAACTTCGGGAGGTAGTTGTCAGGAGAAACGCTGACCTTGGCCTTGCTCTTGATGGTGATGCTGACCGCTTTGGTGTTGTTGATGGCGATGGCAGCTTTATAACTCCTAATGAGATCATCTATCTACTACTCTATTATCTTTTGGAGTACAGGCGCTGGCGTGGTCCCGTGGCTAGAACTGTTGCTACCACCCACATGGTTGACAGAATTGCTGAAGATTACGGGCTTCCGGTTGTCGAGACACCTGTTGGCTTCAAGTACATCGGGCAGTCTCTTCTTCATCACCACAGCATTCTTGGGGGAGAAGAGAGTGGGGGTTTAAGTGTTCAGAGACACATCCCTGAGAAGGATGGGATTCTCGCCCTCGCTCTTGTGGTGGAGATGGTGGCTGCCACTGGTAAGTCTCTCCGAGAGTTTCAGGCTGAAGTTATGGAGAAGTACGGGAGGCTGGTAAGTGCCCGTCTTGACCTAAAGTGTGGGCCTGAAGAGAAGGTAAGGGTTCTGGAAAAGCTGGAGATGTGGTCGCCCCCGGAGTTCAACGGAGTGAGGGTCGAGAGCAGGATTACCAAAGATGGGGTTAAGTTTCTTCTCGCTGATGGGAGCTGGCTTCTGGTGCGGGCTTCCGGTACTGAACCCCTTTTCCGAATTTATGTAGAAGCGCCTGATGAAGAAAAACTCCGCCAACTGCAGGAAGCTGCCCGCGGCTACCTGGGTCTTTGATCTTTTTAGAAATTTGGGGCATGACTCTTGTTGATTTAGAACTTTAGCAGGAAGTTGTCCGATTTTCGTCGAACTTAGTGAAAAAGTCTTTTGTGAGGTGTTTGTCGGGTTGGAATTAGAGGCGCTCGACCGGGTAGTCAAGGAGACGATCAATGCCATTGAAAAAGGTAAGGAAAACATCTACGAGATCGCCGAGGGAGCCCGTGAAGA
>LDZS01000091.1_pt1 | contig 11180 bp, 13 predicted proteins | sample 615471 | NCBI WGS metagenome assembly LDZS01 (sample SAMN03408295, study PRJNA278302) | terrestrial metagenome | isolation source: oil reservoir sample K3 | place: USA: Alaska, North Slope, Kuparuk formation | collected 2013
CCTCGTTCCTAAACCCCCAGCTAAAACTATAGCTTCGTTAATCATTGGTTAAACAACTCTCTCTCAACAATCTCGCAAATAATATGCCCAATCATTATGTGAGCCTCTTGTATTCTAGGAACGTCATTCATTCTTCCACCACTTTTGCCCGTCAATCCCACAGTAATCATTCCAATTTCATTTGCAGCTTCAATTGCCTTTATTACGTTCCTTGATCTTCCCGAAGTAGATATCGCCACCAATACGTCTCCCTTTTTCCCCTTAGCTTTAACAAGTCTCGAAAATACCTCATCATAAGAATAATCATTAGCAACCGCTGTTAGGTACGAAGTATTTACATGTAATGCCTCGGCAAATAAAGGGTCCCTATCAATGTAAAATTTCCCGGATAGTTCTGCGGCTATATGCTGCGCGTCAGCAGCACTTCCACCATTACCACAAAGCAGAACTTTCCTGCCTCTTTTGTATGCATTGATAATCTCTTTGGCCAAAGAAAAAATTTCCTGCAAGCAAAAGAAAAATATAAAGTACTACCGGGCTATATGAGCTTTCAGGCGGCGGAGGAGGTTGAGGGCGTAAGCCATCTCCCAAACGCGCAGAGCCCGGCACATCAAAGCATAAACCACAGCACCGAAAAGAAGCCCCGGAATAACCATCGCCACCAGGTAGGCATCGGTCACCCTGGTGGCGCCGAAAACAGCAGCGAGCGCCGCCTCCCGCCCGAAACCCAAAAGCTTGCTCAAAACAGTGACTACCATCACCACTGCCGCGGCCCGGGCTACGGTCTGCCTCTCATGACCTGTTTTCCGCATCAAAAACCTCTCCTGTCCCTTAACTTCAACCTTGCTTATCGCAAAAATCAGTATGCCTACTTCTAGCCAGACACATTCCAACCTCAACTAACTGTTACGGGCAACCGCTCGCTTCAATGCTTCGACGACGTATTCCACCTCATCGAGGCGCAGGTTGTTGTGAAAAGGAAGGGCAATCGTCCTCCTGGCAATGCTCTCGGTTACCGGCAGTTCCCCTCCCCGGAAACCAAACCTTTCCCTGACGTAAGGCTGGAGGTGGATCGGTGAAAAATAGGCGCGGCAGGGAACCCCCTGCTCTTCCAAAGCGCGCATCACGCCATCCCGGTCAACACCCTCAGCCAGAGTAACAACGTAGACGAACCAACTCATCCGCACGTAAGGCTTTACCACCGGTGGGCGCACCCAGTCCAGGCCTTCCAGCCGCTCTGTATACCACCGGGCTACCCGATCCCTCTTCGCCAGAAATCTTTCGATCCGCTTCAACTGGGAGACACCCAGCGCTGCCGACATCTCATCGATCCGGTAGTTGTAGCCCAGCCGCTCGTGTTCGAGCCACGCCCCCATTTGGCCGCGCCCCTGGTTCCGCATGCTCCGGCAGAGGCTGGCAACTTCACCGTCGTTAGTGACGATGACCCCACCTTCTCCGGTAGTGATCTGCTTGTTGGGGTAGAAGGCAAAGGCAGCAGCAGCACCGAACTGCCCGATCTTCTGCCCCTTGTACTCCGCACCAAGGGCCTCGCAGGAATCGTCGATCACGGGCAGCCCGTATTTATCGGCGATCCTTGTGATCTCTTCCCACTCCGCCGGGTGGCCGAAAACATCAACAGCCATAATCGCCTTCGTCCTGGGGGTGACTTTTTCTTCTAGATCCCCAGGATCGAGGTTGTAAGTCTCGGGCTCAATGTCCACGAAAACGGGAACCGCCCCCTCGTAGAGGAGGGCGTTGACTGTGGCCGCAAATGTAAAAGAAGGGACGAGCACCTCATCACCACGCCCAATCCCCAGAGCCCGCACGATCAGATGGAGGGCAGCAGTCCCCGAGCTCACCGCCACGGCGTGCTTTACCCCAACGTATTCGGCAATCAACCGTTCAAACTCTTCTGCTTTCGGTCCCAGAGCCAGCCTCCCGCTCCGCAGCACCTCAACGACTGCCTGAACGTCGCTATCGTCAATCTCCGGCGCCGCCAGTGCTATCTGTTGCATACCCAGCCTCCTTAGGTCACACGAGTTCTTAGGAACACGAACTATTATACATTTCTTCTTTACTCCAATTACTCTCATCTGGTAAATAATACTATAGAATAGTAAAAGAGGAAAAAGGAATCTGATTTACCGAAATGTTTTCTAATTCTTTTCCTGATCTGATCTCGGAACTACTGGAGCCCGGTATAGTGGAAAGAAATCCTCTGATTGCCAAACCAGTCCATTCCGCGCATTCCAGTTAGCCTTAATCTCATTCAGTTTGTTATAAGCATCGGGATCAACAGCCCAGCACCACAGATAAAATGGATGCCTACTTTTGGAAAATCCCGCTTTGAAGTGAAACAAGGAATCCTCACGCCCTCCTACACCTCCGCCCAGGTGAAAGAGTTTCGCACCTTCTTGATTCGCCCACAAGCGAACCGAGTCAAAAAGTAATTTCATCGGTGCAAGTTTCAAAAAGTCTCTATGGGTTGCGCCTAAGTGATACTGGACAATCCTATCACACAAAGTAAAAAGTCCCCCACAAATAACTTCCCCGCTTAGTTCACAAATAAAAAGGTTTGTCTCAAAATCTCTGGCCTCCAATAGTGAAAAAAAGTATTCCTCTTCGAAGAAATAAAATGTAGTCGCACCCACTCGACGCATATTTTCGTAATATATTTCAATAAACTCCCTAATGTGCCTTGCTGCTTCATCCCGGTAACAGTTGACACCCAACCTTTGAAGTTTGTTAATACCATACTTATGATTCTTACGATAAAGCATTCGCTGAACATCAACAGGCAAATTCAGATCGATTGACACCGTTTTTCCAGCATCTTTAATCTCTCCTAAACCTTCGAGCCAAAGTCTTTGTTGAGGAATTAGCGGATGGAGTCGAGAAAAAACACTTACGACTTTTTGTTGACTAAGAAATTGCTCTAGACTTTCTTGAAATCCCCGCACAACACAATCTGGCAAATATGGAGTAGAAGCAACAGGTCCAGGATATCCGTATACAGAAGTAACATCATAATAATCGGCCCCTTCCAATCCTGAGACATTACTGACCGGGCGCAAAAGCATTGGCAAGGCTAAAAAGTATTCAGCTTCTTGATAAACAAAAAGAACAGCATGCCCTTCTCCTCTTTTTTCAGCCAACCGATGATAATCACAAGTATGGTAAAAATCATATTGATACGACAGTTGCAAAACCCGCCGCCATTCCTCGGGCCTATTGGTCCGAATTACACAAACGTAGCTCATTTACCCCTCTCCCTTGCGCCACATCCTTAACTTTGTCCCTAGATGTTTTACTCCTACAGCGGATATAGGATGCCTTGATTGGATTAGGAGTTTACGCCGAGGATCGATAACAGAAAGTATTTCTTCTAAAACATAAATTGCTTCTTCTGTCATATTATTCATGTTATCATTAATGTTCACCCGGAAATATTGTTCACCAATACGATCGATTTTCCAGTGGTATCCTTGAAGCTCCAAGATAAAGGATGAGAAGCCATAAGCCGTTTGCCAGGCCTGGGCGTCTTCCCAATTCAGCAATCGAACGGAACTATGCTCAGCAGATTTACTCAACGATTTAGTTAACAGAGGCTTCTCGTAGAGATACGTGACATCTTTGACAGAGAAACCTAACTTTCGATACCAATTAAGAGCACAGCTATTAGCCTCATCAACATCAAGTGTAAAAATTCTGTACCCTCTTTCGTAGCCGATTGTAAACCAAGTTTTGATCAATTCCTTACCTATTCCGCGACTTTGGTGCGATGGTCTCACAGCAATATTGTTTAAATGCCAAAAATCCGAGACCACACGACCATGAACAAAACCAACTAATTTTTGACCAATAAAAGCACCCCAAAAAACATGCTCATCCTGCCATTGAGGAAAAGTAATCAAATTTGCTAAATAACGAGCAATTCCAGTTGAACCATAGATTGTTCGACGTAACCATTCTTCCGAAAATGCTTCTCTTATCAACACTACTATTTGATTGCTTTCACTGGCCCAAATCGCTCGATAAAACGGTTTAGAAGGCATTACGGTTCACCCGCTCCTTATCAAGGTCAAGCATTACCGTACGGGGAGAAACACAAACATTTTCACGTCTCAGAACCTTAAATAGAGTGAGCAATAAAATTTTTATATCCAATATTAACGACCAGTTCTCTACGTACCAAACATCCATTTCCAAACGCTCATCCCAAGGAAGATTGTTCCGGCCATTTATTTGAGCCCACCCAGTTATTCCAGGTAATACTGTAAAACGCTTTTTCTCTCTCTCAGTGTAGTAGGGAAGATACTCCATCAGCAACGGCCTAGGGCCGACGAGGCTCATCTCTCCTTTTAGGACGTTGTAAAGCTCAGGCAGTTCGTCGAGGCTGGTGCTTCGGAGCCACTTCCCGAGGCGCGTCAGGCGCTGCTCGTCGGGAAGAGGTCTCCCCTGTTCATCGTAAGCCTCACGCATGGTGCGGAACTTATAAATCACAAAAGGCTTACCGTATAGTCCCGGCCTAACCTGCCGGAAAAACACAGGGCCGGGAGAATCTAACTTCACCAGCAGAGCAATCAAGGCAAAAAGCGGGGCAAACAGGACAAGCCCCACAACCGCCCCGCATATATCCATCATTCTCTTGACCATCTTTGCTGCATTTTTTTCCATTGCTCTTCCTCCACAACGCACAATAATTCCCTAAGACTTACTCCAGAATTGGCTCCTCATCCCTGTTCTTGCCGAAAAAATCTTAAAAAATCTTAACGAAAATTTTTTGCTACTTATTTTTTGAAATCACACTTTCGAGGACTTCATTAAGGCACTCGGCCAGGGCATCAATATTGTGATTAAGTTCTACATAACGCCTTCCTTTCGCACCCAGCCATTTCCCGCTCTTGTGGAACCATCGACTTAATTTTCAATATCGCCTCCGCAAATTTTTCAACATCATCTGGGTCCACCGTAATCCCCGCACCTGCCTTGGAAAAAACATCATTGCTTACTCTGCCAGCCATCACCACAGGCTTTCCGCCCGCCAAGTAGTCCCAGAGTTTATTAGAACTTATACCATACCCGAAAACATCAACTTTTCTGAGACAGAATAATAAGACATCAGCCATTCGAAGGAGAATAGGCATCTGGGTCTCAGGAACAGGAGAGAGAAACGAAACGTTGTCCAGACCAAGCTTCGCAGCCTCTGCTACAAGCCTTCGCTTTTCAGGCCCGTCCCCTACGAAAAAGAAATGAACGGAAGGTTCAGCTTTTTGGAGCAAAGCGGCCACGCCGAGGATCTTATCAAGGCCGTTGGCAGGGCCGTGAGCGCCTGTGTAGAGGATCTTAAACTTTTGAGCATGCTTTGCAAACGCTTTAGCAACACCGGACTCTGGGTCAAGGGGTTCTCCCCTATCAAAAAGCTCGAGGTTAACCCCGTTGGACATCCATACAACCTTGTCAGTAGAGATTCCGCGATCTTTAACGTAATCTTTCGCCCCCGTCAAGAGCACAATTATCTTTTCTGCGCTTTCATACATCAACTTTTCCCAGCCATACAGAAGGCGCGCCATGATTCCCCCCGGAGCCATGGCACCCATAACGATAGCCGTCTGCGGCCAAAGGTCGTGCACCTCAAAGATGAACGGCACGCGCCGCCTCCAAGCCAAGAGCCACCCCACCAGCGCCGCGATTGGTAAACTTAGCAACTTATTACCTCGTAAAATAACCTGTCTCCTAAAACTTTAATATCGTAATATTTCTCAACATATGCCCTACCGTTCAAACCAAGTTGCTCCCGTTCTCGGGCCGGCATTTTTTGCAATCTAATTATAGCATTAGCTAAAGCTAATGGATTCCCGGGTTCAACAGTAATTCCGGCTTTAGCTTCGCTTATGATATCATTCGAAACCATACCCGACATGATTACTGGTTTTCTACTTGCCAAATAATCTGATATTTTATTAGGACTTACACCATATTTATGGATTGCAATTTCTCTATGACAATGTAATAACACATCTGCCTTTTTCAGCAGCAAAGGTATATATGCCTTAGGTATTGGTGGTAAAAAAGAAATATTATCCAATTTTTTCGCGTAGGCTCGTTGCATCAACTTTTTCTTTTCAGGACCATCACCAACCAAAAAAATATGCACATCACTATTCCTTTTCTGTAACAAAGCTGCAGCATCTATTACAACATCAAGCCCGTTCACTGGACCATGTGCACCTGTATAGAGAACCTTAAACTTCTTAATAAAATTCTGCAATACCTTCATTGCATCACAATCAGGTGGAACAGGAACTGCTTTGTCAAAGCGCTCTAGATCGACACCGTTAGGAATCCAAACAATCTTATCGGAAGAAATGCCTTTCTTCTCAATATAGTCCCTCGCATGAGGTAAAAGAACAACGATTTTTTCTGCCCTTTGATACATAAACCTCTCCCATGCATACAACATTCGCGCAAGAAAACTCGCTGCTGAAATTGCTCCCATATCAACAGCAGTTTGTGGCCACAGGTCTCGAACTTCAAAAACAAATCTTGCTCTATACATCCTCGCTAAGAACCAACCTGTAAATGCAGCTACTGGATGCATAGAAGAACCAATTACAACATCCGGCCTAGTGAATTTGTCTGCTCTTTTCAAGACCTGCAGGCCGTAAGAAAACATATTCAGGACTCGCCGCCAGTCATTACCGTAATAGGAAGTTGTCTTCAACCAGACAAAACAAACCCCTTCGTAATCCTCCACTTTAACCTTCTCTTCAGGTGATATTTTCAGATAACGCTTTGTTTGATGGTCAAACCCAGAAGCAAAAACGATTACGCGACAGCCCTTTTCTACTAATCTTTTACCCAAATCAAAGTGACGCGTTCCTCCGGGCAAATCCGGGGTCACTGCATAGTGATTAAGAATCCATACCACCTTTTTGTTTTTGCTGTTAAAACTCGGAAATCCCATAATTTCCATCATTTCCTTCTAGTTCCTCCAATGAATGTGCATCATATCCAATCACCAGAGATGAAACTGGAACAAGCCTCACAAGTCTTTCAGGTGGCAAGTTTTCCTTGTAATTTTTTTCTATAAAAATTCCTTGAGACAAAGCAAAAGTTAATAGATCTCGGAGTAAAGAATTTTTTTCGGGAAGGAAACCTGCTCTTTTTAAAAATCGACCGGGGTGAACCCACACTCGAATCTTATCCTTCCAATCACTCGCAGAGAACAAATTTCTCAAAGATTTTTCATATAGCAAAACATCATTCGGAAAAGAATGGCAAGCAAAACAAACAATTTGGATTTTCGTGATTATTTCATCAGGTATATCCAGATCTCCTCCCGGCAACACCTTCGCTTCAACACCTAACAAAATGTCCAGTTCAGGAAATCTGTTCCGCGCACTTTGAACATCAAGTATTAACTCATTAAAGTCATAACTCAATTTTCTTCTAACGTGTTCGGTAAAAATTACTGCTTCGATACTTTTTTCAGATGCCCATCTACAATAATCTTCGACAGAACATTTTCCATCAGTATAATCAGTATGTAAATGAAATAAATACCTTTTACTGAGAATAATTTCTTCAAACTTTACCAATAAGTTGTCCTCCATTTATTCCGATACCACCCCAATAACGCGTAAACCTAAATCCATCCATAACATCAACATTCTCCAGATTCACTGGCTGGCCCAATGCCTCCATAACAGAATAATAAATCAAATTGAAGCCACTCATAACACTAGCCACCATCGTTCCCTGCACCCTCGGATTACATTCGAGCAATTTCGGAATACCACTTTCGGAAACTTTAAATTGAAAGCCAAAACAATATTTCAAAGAAAGCCCAATAGCTAATTCCTTGGAATACTTAATAAGATCACTCCTCATTTCAATCTGGGTATCGAAAGATATACCACTTCTTATCCTGAGTCTTTTTCTTGGTATAGCAACAGAACCAAATTCACCTCTAAAAACATCTACAGTATACTCTACACCAGGAAGGTATTCAGAAACGATTAACTCGGGCCAATCACCATTCCTGAGTATTTCCAATAAAGCTTCTAAACTTATTTCGACACCTTCTGGTTTCTCAGCTAAAAATTTTAAAACACCCCATTTCTCTTCTGTTAGTATTCTTAATCCTCGCATTCCATTGGAGATTCTTGGCTTAACTACGACCTTTTTAGCTGGATAACCAAGTGACTTCACTGCTTCTAATAGTGAGGCTTCGGAATTAGTAAGAAAATATCTAGGACACGGCACACCTATCTGTTTTGCTTTTTCTAATAACAAAAACTTGTCATTTGCAACTTTTATACCTTCATGAGAAGACACAAGCACTGCTACCCCAAGATTCGCAAAAAAATCAGTATGCCTAGATAATACGTTTACTTCTCTCGTAGTTTGAGGGATTATAACTTTTATATTTTCGCCAATAGCAATATCAGCTAAGAGCTTAATATAATTCTCATCCTCAGGAGGAGGAACTCTATAAAACCTATCAGTTAAATACTTACCAACAACATCTTCATTAATATCTGTAGAAACAATTCGGAACCTTTTTCCATCTGGGTTATTTTTCAATGCATAAATAGTTCCTGCAATCCCAGGAGCTCCTGCCCCTGTTACTAAAACTGAAATTAAAGAACACATCTTATCACCTCAAATACCTCCGCATATTCTACACCAATTTGTTCTCCTCGAACCCTTGCAAGCCCTGTTAGGAATTTTTCATCTGTGTAACTCCTATGTTTCTGCGACTCGTATGCCCTCACGGCTTCAATTTTCTTTTCCAAATGATGCCATTCTAGTTTTATGAAGAACTGATTTTTGAAGGTCAAATTGTTCCAAGGTAGCTCATAACCTAAGATAGTCTTCGCCTTAAAAGCCCTTATACCTTCCATCGCAACAGTGTGATGATCCTGATGAAGATCATTGGGAGAAGGTAGAAAGACTACATCTGGGTTTAACTCCCTATTGATTTCTACCAGTTCCTCAAGAATATCTTGTCGGCTGTAGTTTAACTTTCGTACTTCAAATTTGTAAATACGCAGATTACGATCAGGTATCCCTAATCTGCTGGTTGCTTCTTTAACCTCTTTCTCCAATATATTTCTAGGCATCCCTGCAGGAACCGACTTTTCGGCAATCGAAAAAGCCACATAATAAACTTGCTTTCCTTCTTCGACTAACCTTGCGATACTACCACCACAACCCAACTCACCATCATCAGTATGGGGACTAAGAACCAAAACTCTCTCAAAGGAATTCACTATTAACGAATTACCTCCCTTCAGTAAGAATTACTACATTCAGACCTGTTGCCAAGGGCTCTACAATTGAAATGCTAAGGTAGCAAATCTATCCATTATCCTGAAAAGAGACAAAAAGAGACTTTGTTTTCTACCCCTTTAAAGTTTTATGTTGTGCGCAACCATTGCTGGAAGCATCTGCTTCTGGAAGTTATCCGTGCCCCTTACAGTGGCCTTATTCAAGCCATACATGTCTCATCTTAGCGAAGACGGTCCGGGCCCAAGAGGGCGTCTGATGCTTTTCCTCGCTCTTTCTGTTGCGAGGTGACGTTCCACCTAAGCCACATGTTGGCGTCATTCCAACAATTGGCAGCCACTTTCCATTGCAAAGAACACCTTTCTTGGAACCGCCCTTGGAGGTGTGGCTTCCTACACCTGGCAAATCACGGAACTCTCAAATGAAATAATCTTCTACAAGGTCATCGTCCTTCCTTAGAGATCAAAAGAACAATCGCATAGTGATTGAGCATCCAACAAACTTTGGAACGCATTACTCCCCCCTAAACTTAGAAAAAACTTTGGCAGCAGCATCGTCAAACTATACTTCCTGCAGTAATACCAAAAAACTGGGCGATGCGGTCACTGGCGTGTGCATCTCCATAAAGTTGTGGCCGCTCTAACGAGCGCACCTCTTGAGCCCAGGCCAATCTTTCGCGAAGAAATCCTTGTTCAGGATAGGGCACAAGCGCATTCCAACCTGCCTCAACCGTTTCCTCTCACTCCGTCTCCGTCCTCAAGGTGACACAAGGAGCCCCCAACAGAAAAGCCTCTTTCTGAAGCCCCCCTAAATCAGTCAAAACCATCGCCGCATTCTTTACAACCCCGAGCATCTCTTTGTCATCAAATGGCTCCCTAGCATCAAAAGGAAAGTTTGCCACAATTTCCTCAATCCCAAAAGTTCACAACCGATTCCTTGTGCGGGGATGAATTGGGTACACTATCGGGAGGGGAGAGTCCTGCATGGCCTCTAAAATAGAAGTAAGTTTTTCTTTATCATCTACATTTCCGGGGCGGGGGAGGGCTAGGACGAGATATTCCCCAGCCTGTATGGAAACCCTGCGAAGTGTTCAAGCCCAGGCAGGATTGGAGCAACTTCCTGGAAAGCATCTACCATTACATCCCCCACATTGAGCACAATCGGCCTATTGTGGGAAACCAGGTTTTTCTCACTACCACCTTTACTGACTTCCTTAAAATCAGTTGCAGAACAAAGCTCTACACATGAAACGACCTCCTTGAAACCCTCACAAACAAGGTTGCGGCAGGCAGTAAGGCTCGGACAAAAAAGCAATGTAGAAACGTGATCTGTCAAGACGCGGTTAATCTCCTAGGGCATCTCCCGGTTGTAACTGCGCAAGCCCGCCTCTACGTGACCCACAGGAATGTGCAGCTTGGCAGCAGCCAGTGCACCCGCAAGAGTTGAATTGGTTCCCCATAGACGAGAACCACATCCGGTCGCTCTCTCAAGAAGAGTTTTTTCAGTGCTTCGAGCATTTTTCCTGTCTGCTCACCCTGCGTCCCAGATCCTATCCCAAGATGGTAGTGAAGTTCAGGTATCTCCAGTTCTTCGAAAAACACGTCAGACATATTGGCATCGTGGTGCTGCCCCGTGTGCACCAGAACACTGCGAATCAAACGCCTGTTACATTCTCGATTGAGCCGCTCAAAAGCCCTCAAGACCACCGCAACTTGATGAACTGCGTCCTAGCACCAACTACCGAAACAATTTTCAATGAGATTCACCCACACAAATCAATTTTTTTAGAACTCCAAAAATCTATTTTAAGAAACAGATGCTCATTATCACAAAATACGTTTATAAAATTCTAACAGTTTTTTGCTCTCAACTTCCCAATTATAACT
>LDZS01000092.1_pt1 | contig 11150 bp, 9 predicted proteins | sample 615471 | NCBI WGS metagenome assembly LDZS01 (sample SAMN03408295, study PRJNA278302) | terrestrial metagenome | isolation source: oil reservoir sample K3 | place: USA: Alaska, North Slope, Kuparuk formation | collected 2013
CGTTGTGCGTCCCCACGCAAGGGCCGCATCCCGGCGTTACCACCGCTGCACCCGCCTCTACCAGCGTCGCCAAAACGCCTTCGCGGAGCGCGGCTAGGTAAACCTTGCGGGACGCCGGGGCTACGATAAAGCGTACATTCGGCTTGATCTTTCGTCCCGCAAGGATGCGGGCGGCCACTCTAAGATCTTCCAAGCGACCGTTGGTGCAGGTCCCGAGAAAACCCTGATCGATAGGCGTACCGGCCACCTTATCTATATCGACCGCGCTATCAACGCGGTGAGGGCGGGCCACCTGCGGTTTGAGCTGAGAAACTTCAAACTCCAAAACCTGAGCGTAGGCGGCGTCGGCGTCCGCACTTACCGGCTTTATGTGCTCCACGCCTGCGTCTGCCAGCCAGTGTAAAGTTTTCTCGTCGGCTTCCATCAACCCGGCCTTGGCCCCCATTTCCACGGCCATGTTGGCAATGGTGAACCTTCCTTCCATCGAAAGGGCAGCAATCGCCTCGCCAACAAACTCGGCGGCCGTGTAGGTGGCGCCGTCGGCGGTTACCTGACCGATAAGGTACAGAATAAGGTCCTTGGCGTACACACCGGCGGGAAGCACCCCGTGACAGACAAACTTTATGGTCGGCGGCACCTTGAACCACATCTGGCCGGTTATCAGGGCCGCTGCCAGGTCGGTAGAACCAACTCCGGTGGCAAAGGCATTGAGTGCCCCGTAGGTGCAGGTATGCGAATCGGCCCCGATGACAACCGCGCCGGGCACCACGCGGCCGCTTTCGAGCATCACCTGATGACAGACACCGCTTCCGATATCGTAGAGACGGCAACCCGTTTTGCGGGCAAAGGACCGCATCAGATGGTGAAGGTTGGAAATGCTTTCGCTGGGACTCGGTGCGCTGTGATCGATCACCAGGTTAACGGCGTCCGGGTTAAACAGCTTTTCTCCACCCATGGCCTCAAACGCTTTGATCGCCAGGGGCGACGTCCCGTCCTGTCCCATAATCAGATCAACGTTGGCAACTACGATGTCGCCGGCGTATGCATCGCGCCCGCTCTTGCCGGAGAGGATTTTTTCGATAATCGTTTTGCCCACGTACTTTACCTCTTTCCGAAATAGTCTTCGTAGATGTACACCAGTTCCTTGTCGAACAGGGCCCTCTTGAACGCTACCGCGGTACTCCGGATCACCGGCAAGAGCTCTTCCGCCTGGTGCTTAGTTAAATGGATACCGTACTCGGCGAACTTGGCCCTGATGGCCGCGGTACCGGAATGCTTACCGATGACGATCTGGCGCTCGAGTCCCACCTCTTCGGGGGTGAAAGCTTCATAAGTTTTGGGGTTCTTAAGGGCCCCGTCAGCGTGGATACCCGATTCGTGCGCGAACATATTGTCCCCCACAATTGCCTTCCACGCCGGTAACTCCCTGCCGGAGGCGCGGGAAACATATTCCGCAACCTCGCGAAACATCTCCGTCTTAAAATTCAGGTCGATACCGTAAATGTGCTTGAGGGCCATAACCACCTCTTCCAGCGCGGCATTTCCGGCCCGCTCCCCAAGGCCGATCACGGTGACCCCGATATAATTGGCTCCGGCACGCACCCCCGCCAGGGCATTGGCCGTTGCCATACCAAAGTCGTTATGGGTGTGCATCTCAACGTCAATACCTGCGTTGTCGATAATGGTTTTAACGTTCTCATAGGCGGTAAAAGGATCGAGGATGCCCACCGTATCGCAATAGCGCAGGCGGTCGGCGCCGGCCTGCTTCGCCGCCCGGGCAAATTCCAGGAGGAACTCCATGTCGCTGCGCGAAGCATCCTCTGCATTCACGGAGATATATAACCCGTGCTTCTTAGCGAATTCCACCGCAGAAACCATTTTCTCCAACACCCATTCTCTGGTGGCCTGCAATTTGTACTTGATATGAATGTCGGAAGTCGATATGGAAATGGCAACCGCATCAACCCCACATGCCAGCGAAGCTTCGAGATCCTTGATCACGGGCCTGTTCCAACCCATTATGCTGGCCTTGAGACCAGACTGGCAAATCTCTTTAATGGCGTCCGCTTCGTCGCCACCCATCACCGGAATACCGGCTTCGATCTGGTGCACGCCCAGTTCGTCGAGCAGCTTGGCAATCCTAACCTTCTCCCTGTTGGCAAACACGACACCGGCGGTTTGCTCGCCGTCGCGCAAGGTAGTATCTACAATTTGAATTTTGCGTTCCGACATAACGTCTAATCCCTCCCCTTGATAATTAGCCATCATCGGCTTACGTTATTGCAGCACCAAAGTTACACCGGTATACTGTTGACTATAGGCCGAGTACGCTTTTAGAGGTATTGCATGCTTTCAGGTTACATAGATGCTCACGTTCACCTCTTTCCCTGGCGTTTGCAAAATGCCATTTACAACTGGTTTCTGAATGAGCACTGGTCCCTCACCTATGCAGGTAAACAGGCCGAGGAACTGCTCGCCTTGCCGGTCGCCTGTGGTGCCGAGCGCATTGTTGGTTGTAACTATGCCCATAAGCCTGGCATAGCATCAAGCTTGAACGCGTGGCTGCTCGAGCTTGCCCGCAGGTGGCCACAAATCGTCCCGCTTGCAACCTTGCATCCGGACGATCCCGCCCTGGGTATGGCGGCCGAACATTGTCTGAGCCAGGGATTCGCAGGCTTTAAAGTTCACTGCGCCGTACAAATGGTTTCTCCCGCCGACCCACGGCTCGAGCCTCTTTATGAAGTGGCCATCGCGCACGACCGTCCCGTACTTATCCACGCCGGCACCGCTCCACACCCTTCTCCCGTCCTGGGTATCGATCATTTCAAAAAACTAGTGGAACGTTATCCACGCCTCAAGGTGCACGTTGCCCACCTTGGCATGTGGGAGTGGGAAGCGTTCCTGGCCTTAACGGAAAAATACGAGGGCCTTTTCTTCGACACGGCGGCCATCATCGACCGGCACATGGGGTTTCCCCAGGATAGGCTCAGGTTAACCATTATTGCCTACCAGGACCGCATAATGTTCGGCAGCGATCTCCCGATTATGGAAGGCACCTATGCAGACTTCATACGGCACTTTCTGGCGTTAGACCTGCCTGAAGAAGTCGCGCGCAAGTTCTTTCGTGACAACGCCCTCAAGTTGTATGGCATCCGTTAGTTCAGCTTCTCTTTGAGTAACTTGTTTACCAGAGCGGGATTGGCCTTGCCGCGCGTGGCCTTCATTACCTGTCCCACCAGGAAACCGAGTGCCTTTTCTTTACCGGCTTTATAGTCCTGCACCGACTTTGGGTTGGCGTTGATGACTTCGTCGACGACCGCTGCAATCGCATCCACATCCGTAATCTGTACCAGCCCTTTCTCTCTTACGATGGTTGCCGGGTCTTTGCGGGTGGTGAACATGTCTTCAAAGACGGTTTTGGCTATCTTGCCACTGATCGTCCCGTCATCAATGAGACGCAGCAGGGCCGCCAGTTGAGCGGGGGCCACCGGCGAAGCGATAATATCCATATTATGTGCATTCAGCAGCCGGGCCAGTTCGCCCATCACCCAGTTGGCCACGGTTTTCGGGTGTGGATAGGCGGCGACGCACGCCTCGAAGTAGTCGCCGAGTTCTTTCGAAGAAGTCAAAACCGTAGCGTCGTACCGCGAAAGCCCGAAATCTTCCATATATCTTTTACGGCGTGCGTCCGGTAACTCCGGCAACGTGGTTCGTACCTTTTCAATCCAAGCTTCGTCGATAACCAGGGGCACAAGGTCCGGGTCGGGGAAATACCTGTAATCGTGGGCCTCTTCTTTGCTGCGCATCGATACCGTAACGCCCCGGTCCTCGTCCCACGCCCTTGTTTCCTGAACCACACGCCCGCCCTCGGTCAAGACCGCAATCTGCCGCTCTATCTCGTAAGCCAGGGCGCGGTGCAACGCCCGAAAAGAGTTCATGTTTTTGATTTCCGTTTTCGTCCCCAGGGCATCGCCGCCCGCGGGCCGCACCGATACGTTGGCGTCGCAGCGCAGCGACCCCTCTTCCATCTTACAATCGGAAACTCCCGTATACTGGATGATGGTCCGGAGCTTCTCCAGGTAAGCCCGAGCTTCTTCCGGTGAGCGCAGATCGGGTTCGGAAACGATTTCCAAAAGGGGCACGCCGGTCCGGTTGTAATCTACAAGGGAATATGGTGTGGTGGCAATGTTTCCCTGGTGCACCAGCTTACCGGCATCTTCCTCCATGTGGATGCGTGTAATGCCTACCCGCTTCGGGCCGTTTTCGGTTTCGATCTCCAGATAACCGTTCTGCGCCAGGGGCAAGTCGTATTGCGATATCTGGTAATTCTTGGGTAGGTCGGGATAGTAATAGTTCTTGCGGTCAAACTTGCAAAACCTGGCAATCTGGCAATTCAGCGCCAGGGCCACGCGGATGGCATAGTCGACCACTTCCCTGTTAACGACGGGCAGTACGCCCGGTAAGCCAAGACAAACCGGGCAGACGTGCGTGTTGGGTTCGCCCCCGAACTCCGTGGTAGAAGAGCAGAAGATCTTGGAGCGTGTCTTAAGTTCGACGTGCACTTCGAGCCCGATGACTGCTTCGTACACGGCGTTTACCTCCCTAACCCTGGGCGCCTGGATGTGTATCCGGTCCTTTTTTCAAAAGCGTAGGCCACCCGCAGCAAAGTGCCTTCCGCAAAGGGTTTGCCGATGAACTGAACGCCGACCGGCAGGCCATCTACAAAGCCACCGGGGATGGAAATGGCGGGCAGGCCGGCCAGATTGATGGCCAGCGTAAAAATGTCCGATAGGTACATCTTAAGCGGGTCGTCTATTTTTTCACCCAGCAGAAACGCCGGGGTAGGTGTTGTCGGCGACAGCAACGCATCGAATGTAGCCAAAGCCTCATCAAAATCGCGCTTGATAAGGGTACGCACGCGCAACGCCTTCAAGTAAAACGCATCGTAGTAACCCGCGGACAAAGCGTAAGTGCCGAGCATAATTCTTCTCTTGACCTCGGCCCCGAAACCCCGGCTCCTGGTCTTCTTGAACATGTCCACTACGTCTTTGGCATCCCGGGCACGGTACCCGTAGCGCACCCCGTCGTACCGGGCCAGGTTGGAACTGGCCTCCGCGGGTGCAATCAGGTAATAGGTGGGCAAGGCGTAAGCCGAGTGCGGCAAACTTGTCTCCGCAATTTCCGCTCCCGCATCCTCCAGCACCGCGCAGGCCTTTTCCACAACCCGGCGGACCCCGTCATCCAACCCTTCTCCCAGATACTCACGCGGAATGCCGATACGCAGCCCGCGGATATCTTCTTTTAAGAACCGGGTATAATCCGTCTTTTCCCCCGGCGCCGAAGTGGAATCGCGAGGGTCGTAACCCGCGATGGCATTCAGCACCAGGGCACAGTCGGTTACGTCCTTGGTAAGGGGGCCGATTTGATCTAGAGAAGAAGCAAAAGCAACCAGCCCGTAGCGCGACACCGCTCCATAGGTCGGCTTCATCCCCACCACGCCGCAGAAAGCCGCGGGCTGCCGTATAGATCCACCCGTATCCGAACCCAGGGCGTAGATCGTCTCCCCGGCGGCCACCGCAGCCGCCGAACCGCCGCTTGAACCGCCGGGTACCCTGCTGTAGTCCCACGGGTTGCGCGTGGGGAAAAAACCGGAGTTCTCTGTAGACGAACCCATGGCAAACTCGTCCATATTGGTCTTGCCTATAATTACGGCATCCACCGCGGCAAGTCTTTCGATAACCGTCGCGTTATATGGTGGAATAAAATCGGCCAGTATTTTCGACGCGCAGGTGGTCCGCAGTCCCTTGGTGCAAATATTATCCTTGACGGCCACCGGAATGCCGGCCAGAGGCGGCAAGTCGGCCCCTTCCCTTAATCTTCTGTCGACCCTGCGTGCTTGTTCCAGCGCATTTTCTCCGTCCAGAGTAATATAAGCCCTGGTTTTTTCTTCGATTTCGTCAATACGTTGCAGAACGGAACGACAAATTTCTTCGGCGCTTACCTTGCGGTCCCTTAGCAGCTTTGACAGCTGGTGGGCCGGCAGATCGCAGAGTTCCAAAGTCTCACTCCTTAAATGATGCGAGGAACCCTAAAATAGTTGCCCTCCCTATCCGGTGCATTGGCCAGAACCTCCTCCACCGGCAAATGCCCGGAAACGCGATCTTCGCGAAATACGTTGTACAACGGAAGTACGTGTGCCGTTGGCGGTATATCCGTCGTATCAAGCTGCTGCAAAACGGCGGCGTATTCTAAAATCTTTCCCAATTGCCTGGTATAGAGTTCCTTTTCCTCTTCGTTCAATTCGAGGCGCGCTAAAAGCGCCCCGTGCTCGACGTCGGCCCTAGTAATCAAAAAGCCTCACCTGCCCAAAAAACTGACGTTATTATATCAGATATTAACATGTCGTGACAACCCGCTGCGCACGCCGCACAAGCTCTTCCGCGTGCTGCCTGGCCACCGGCGTAATTTCCTTGCCGGCCAACATGCGCGCCAGTTCCTCAATGCGCTCCTCGCCGGTTAACACCCGTACACCTGTTCGCGTTCGTCCGCCTGTGACTTCCTTATAAATGTGGTGATGCTGGGCGGCATAACAGGCAATTTGCGCCGCATGCGTTACGCAGATAACCTGGTGATCCTGTCCAATTTTCCACAGCCGTTCCGCTACAGCCTGCAAGGCCCGGCCGCCAATGCCCGCATCGACCTCGTCGAAAATCAGACACGGCACATCGTCAACACGGGCCAGAATCGTCTTCAGGGCAAGCATTACCCGCGAGAGTTCGCCCCCGGATGCGATTTTGGCAAGCGGCTTGGGCGGCTCGCCCGGGTTGGGAGAAAAGAGGAACGTCACTTCTTCTGCGCCCGCCGGAGCGGGACCGGCGCGAGGAACGAGCTCCGCCCGGAAATTTACACGACCCATTTCGAGGCCCGCCAGTTCGCGGGCCACCTCTTGCTGGAGCCGGCGTGCTGCCTTTTTTCTTTCCTCGCTCAGGACGCGCGACGCGGCCTGCCAGGCGTCTTCGACTTCTGCCACCCGCCGTTGTAGTTCGTTCGTCCGGTCGGTAGCCCGCGAAAGGCGCTCTTTTTCGGCTGCGGCTTCTTCGCGGTAACGCAAAACTTCGGCCAGCGTTTCGCCGTATTTTTGTTTCAGACGCCTGAGCAGTGCAAGCCTTTCTTCCACCATATCCAGCCGGCCGGGTTCAAATGCCGCCCTTTCCCGCAAGTGTCCGCATTTCCCGGCGATCTCCTGCAAGTGACCGAGTATGCCTTCCAGTGCGGCGGCCTGCTCCTGGAGTTCCTGGTCAAACGGGGCAAGTTCGCGTAAAACAACAGCCGCTTGTCCGATAAGATCGGTGGCGGTGGGTTCTCCGGTTTCACTCTCGTAGAGCAGAGCATATGCTTCGGCGGCCAACCGGGCAATTTTTTCCGCGTGCCTTAAAAACAGGCGCTCTTTTTCCAACTCCTCGTCTTCGCCGGGTTGTACCTGCGCCCTATCGATTTCCTCAATATGGTAGTTAAGGGAATCCAGGAGACGCCGCCGGTCTCTTGCGCTGTTTCGCAGTTCTTCCAGCTCCTGCCTCGCCTGCTCCCACGTTTCGTATAACCTCTTAACCTCGTTCCGCGCGGCCAATAAGGACTCCCCACCGAAACGGTCAAGCAGTTCACGGTGGGTGCTTTCCTGCAAGAGTGACTGTTGCTCACCCTGCCCGTGGAAATCCACGAGCAGGTGGCCTACATTCCGGTAGAGGGACAAGGGAACCGTCCGCCCGTTGAGGCGATAAAGGCTCCGCCCGCCGACGCCTATTTCACGCCAAAGGATGAGGTACCCGTCCTCCACATCTATATCCTCCCCGTGCAGGAAGGACGCAATCGCCGCCGCGCCACTAACGTCGAAAACGGCTTCCAGTACCGCTTTTTCACTGCCTGTCCGGACGGTTTCACCCCCCGCCCTACGCCCCAGCGCAACCTGTAGCGCGTCAATAATCAAAGACTTGCCCGCCCCGGTTTCGCCGGTGATAACATTCAAGCCGGGCGTGAATTCGATGGCCAGGTCGTCAATCAGGGCAAAGTTCCTGACGGCCAGACGCCGCAGCATACTTCTCACCCCTTGAGAAGCCGTACAAACCGCTCTGCCAGACGGGGCACAGCCTCTTTTGATCTGGCAACCACAAGTATCGTGTCGTCGCCGCCAACAGTACCCACGATCTCCGTCCAGTTCGCGTGGTCGATCGCCGAAGCAACCTGCTGCGCCGCTCCGGGCAACGTCTTGACTACCACCAGATTTTCGCTCGTATCAACCGCCGTAACCGCGTCGCGAAAAAGCCGGGCCAGCCTGTCGCCGCCCACGGGAACGGGTTGGGGTTCCGGGGCGGCGTACCGGACTTTTCCTTCCCTAATCACCTTAACGAGACCCAAAACCTTAATGTCCCGCGACACCGTCCCCTGAGTAACATCGAATCCCGCCTCCCGCAAAGCCGCGGCAAGCTCGTACTGTGTGGAAATGACCCGCTCATTAATTAACTCCAAGATCTTCTGATGCCGTCGCGCCTTCAATCCAGGTACCTTCCCCATTTAGAAACCCCTGTAGGCCATTTTTCCCCGCAAAACCTCAAAAAAGTCCCACCCCTGAAAACGGATCAACCGTGCCGCGTGAGGCGCCTTCGCCACCTCAATCAAATCACCCGCGGCAAGCGGGTAGTCCTCCTGACCGTCCAGAATCAGGGTTGCCTCGTCGGACGTGGCGACCATGTATACGGTTATCCGGCTATTCCCGCCGACCACGCAGGGCCGCGTAACCAGGCTGTGCGGACACAACGGGGTAACAAGCAAGGCATCAAGATCGGGTGTAAGCACCGGCCCTCCGGCCGACAGGGAGTAAGCCGTCGAACCGGTCGGGGTGGCAACAATCAGACCGTCACCCGTAAAACTTGCCACGCGGCTACCGCCTACCGCGAGGGACAATTGCAAAGGACGTCCCCGGGCACCCTTGCCAATAACAGCATCGTTAAGCGCCGTCCCGCGGTAGACAGCGCATGTGCCGCGCTGCACGATCACCTGCAGCATGAGCCGCTCTTCAATAGAAAAATCTTCACGATACAGACGTTCCAACCCTTCGAAAAGATTGGAAGGCTCCAGGTCGCTGAGGAACCCAAGTTGGCCAAGGTTTATGCCAACCACAGGGATTCCGAGCGGCGCCGCGATACGGGCGCTGTAGAGGATGGTGCCGTCGCCCCCCAGGGCAAGTATGTATTCGACCCCCGTAAGGTCGGCGTCCAGGACACGCATCCGGATGCCCTTTGCCTCGCACCACGTGGCGATTTCTTCCAAAAGCGAAGCACTTGTTTCAACGCTTCCCTGGCTAAGGATTACACCCCAGGTTTTCACGCCCTACCATCCTTTGCACCGACGAGTGTAGCGTGCGCCTGGCGCACCACCTCCGGGATACGCTGCCGCCACTCAAGATCTCGCGCGCCTCTCTTAGTAAAATACACCAGGAATTCGACATTTCCTTCGGGTCCCAGCAAGGGGGAAAAAGCGATCCCTTTTACCTTCCATCCCAAACGATCCATTGCCTCGCATACCTTGTACAAAACCTCCTGGTGCACAACGGGATCGCGCACAACCCCTTTCTTACCCACCTTTTCCCGCCCCGCCTCAAATTGGGGCTTGACCAGACATACCCCTTCGGCTGCCGGTCCCGTCAGGCTGTCGATCTTTGGCAAAATCTTCGTCAAGGAAATAAAAGAAACATCAACCAGGGCGAAGTCCGGCTCTTCCGCAAGTTGGTTCGGGCTGAGGAACTTAATATTGGTTCTTTCCAGTACAACCACCCGGGGATCCGTACGCAGGCTCCACGCCAGCTGCCCGTATCCCACATCGACGGCGTAAACCTTCCGCGCCCCGTGCTGCAAGGCGCAATCGGTAAAACCGCCGGTCGATGCCCCCACGTCGATCACTACCTTATCCCGCAGATTTAAGCCAAACGTCTTGATCGCGTGCTCCAGTTTTAAACCGCCACGGCCTACATAGGGCAGGCGTTCCCGCACCCGGATCTGCACATCCTCGTTCACCATCCGTCCCGGCTTATCCGCTTTGCGGCCGTTTACAAAAACGTGCCCGGCCATTATAGCCGACCGGGCCTGTTCACGGCTGGCATACAAACCGCGGGTTACCAGGAGCACATCGAGCCTTTGCCTCACCGCCTTTTTTCACCCCAGTTCGGCGTAACCAGTTTGAATTTCTTTGCCCTTTGCAAGAGCATGTCGGCCGTACGTACAACCCCGGCGGCGGTTAACCCGTACTTGGCACGCAGAATTTCGGGCCTGCCGTGCTCCACAAAAACGTCCGGAATACCCATGCGCGCCAGTTGAACATCCCCAAGACCCCGAGCGTTTAACAACTCCAGGACGGCGCTTCCAAAACCACCGGCCAGCACGTTTTCCTCGATGGTTATCATTTTCCTGGTGCGGGTCGCGTACGAAACAATACAGGCCTCATCGAGCGGTTTAACGAATCTGGCGTTGATCACCGCCGCACTGATTCCTCTCTCGGCAAGCTCCTGCGCCGCTTCCAGAGCCGTGCTCACGGTATTGCCCACCGCCAGGACGGCAATATCCTCCCCGTCCCGCAGAACTTCTGCCACGCCAATAGGCAGCAACCTGATTTCCTGCTCTATCGGGCAGCCGGTGCCCGTGCCGCGCGGGTACCGGAAAGCAATCGGGCCGTCGTACTGCAAGGCCGTCTTCAACATGTGGCGCAATTCGTTTTCGTCTTTCGGCGCCATAACCACGATGTTCGGTATAATGCGCAAGTAGGCAAAGTCAAAGAGCCCCTGGTGCGTGGCACCGTCGTCACCCACAATACCTCCCCGATCGAGGGCGAAAACAACCGGAAGCCTCTGCAGACAGACGTCGTGGAGAACCTGGTCGAAGGCGCGCTGGAGGAAGGTTGAATAAATGGCCACCACCGGCCTGTACCCCTCGGTCGCTAAACCGGCGGCAAACGTTACCGCGTGTTGCTCCGCGATGCCCACGTCAAAAAACCGGTCCGGGTATGTGCGTGCAAAGGTTACCAGGCCGGTCCCTGCAGGCATGGCGGCTGTTATGGCTACCACCCGCGGATTGTCCGCTGCGAGTTGGACGAGTGTCTGGCCG